>RRZT011621356.1_pt1 | contig 43350 bp, 43 predicted proteins | sample 2165551 | NCBI WGS metagenome assembly RRZT01 (sample SAMN10456910, study PRJNA506462) | wastewater metagenome | biome: wastewater; feature: sludge; material: wastewater sludge; isolation source: wastewater sludge with Escherichia coli K12::gfp cells carrying plasmid... | place: USA: Moscow, Idaho... | reverse complement strand
GGAGGCCGCCGGTGCTGTCGTCGGGCTCATGGAAGAACTCTGACGCAGCGCGCGCTGCTACGCCGCGTCTTGGCCGAACACGCGTCGACCGACCGCACCTAGACCCTGGTGCCGGGAGCGGTCAGGCGAGCTGCTCCAGAATCAACTCGCGGACGCGGGCGGCGTCGGCCTGGCCGCGCATCTCTTTCATGACGGCGCCGATGAGCGCGCCGGCGGCCTGCACCTTGCCGTCACGAATGCGCGCCGCGACGTCCGGATTCGCCTCGATCACGGCGTCCACCGCAGCACCGAGCGCCCCGTCATCGGACACCACGGCGAGTCCGCGCGCGGCAACGATCTGCCCCGGCGTCCCCTCGCCCGCCAGCAACCCCTCGAACACCTGACGGGCCAGCTTGTCGTTGACCGTCCCGGCGTCCACCAACGCCTGCACCGCGGCCACCTGGGCCGGTGTGACACCGACCTCGGCCAGCTCGACCCCGGCGTCGTTGGCCCGGCGGGCCAACTCGGTGAGCCACCACTTGCGCGCGGCCGCAGGGGCCGCGCCGGCGTCCACGGTCGCCTCGATCAGGTCGATCGACCCGGCGTTGCCGACCACGTCACGCATCTCGAGATCGGTGAACCCCCACGCCTCCTGCAGCCGAGCACGACGCGCAGCGGGCGGCTCGGGCATGGTCGAGCGCAGCTCCTCGACCCACTCGCGCGACGGCGCGATCGGCACCAGGTCGGGCTCGGGGAAGTAGCGGTAGTCCTCGGCCTGCTCCTTCGAGCGCCCCGCCGAGGTGTGCCCGCCGTCCTCGTGCCAGTGCCGCGTCTCCTGCTTCACGCGCCCACCGTGGGCGAGTAGCGCACCCTGGCGCCGCATCTCGTAGCGCAGCGCCGCCTCGACGCTCTTCAGCGAGTTCACGTTCTTCGTCTCGGTGCGCGTGCCCAGCTCATCAGAACCCTTCGGCATCAGCGACACGTTCGCGTCGCAGCGCATGTTGCCCTGCTCCATGCGCGCCTCCGACACCCCGAGCGCCAGCATCAGCTCGCGCAGCGCCGCCATGTAGGCGCGCCCCACCTCGGGGGCCTTCGCGCCCAGCCCACGGATCGGCTTCGTGACGATCTCCATGAGCGGGACGCCGGCCCGGTTGTAGTCGACCAGGCTGTGTTCGGCGCCCTGGATGCGGCCGGTGCCCCCACCCACGTGGGTGAGCTTGCCGGCGTCCTCCTCCATGTGCACCCGCTCGATGTCGATGCGATAGGTCTCGCCGTCGACCTCCACGTCGAGGTGCCCCTCGAAGCAGATCGGTTCGTCGTACTGGCTGACCTGGTAGTCCTTCGGCATGTCGGGGTAGAAGTAGTTCTTGCGGGCAAACCGGCACCATTCGGCGATGTCGCAGTTCAGCGCCAACCCGATGCGGATCGCCGACTCCACCGCGCGCCCGTTCACCACCGGCAGCGAGCCCGGCAGGCCGAGGCACACCGGGCAGGTCTGCGTGTTCGGTGCCGCGCCCGGCGCCGTCGAGCAACCGCACCACATCTTGGACGCGGTGTTCAGCTCCACGTGCACCTCCAGACCCAGCACGGGGTCGAAGGACGCCAGCACGTCGTCGTAGTCGAGCAGGTCGTCCATGTCAGGCCTCCTTGACCCAGCGGTCGGCGATGCGGTCGGTGAGCGGCTCGCCCAGGGCGCGTTCCAGCGCCGCCCCCACCCGGTAGACGCGGTCGTCGGCCAACGGCGGCGCCATCACCTGGAAGCCGACCGGCAGCCCGTCCTCGGGCGCGACCCCGCACGGGAACGAGCCCGACGCGTTGCCCGCCATGTTCGACGGGATCGTGCACAGATCCGACTTGTACATCGCCAGCGGATCTGCGGTCCGCTCCCCCAGCAGGAACGCCGTCGTCGGCGTCGACGGCGACACCAGCACGTCGACTCGCTCGAAGGCGGCGTCGAAGTCGGCGTCGATGAGGGTGCGCACCTTCTGCGCCGACCCGTAGTAGGCGTCGTAGTAGCCCGAGCTGAGCGCGTAGGTGCCGATGATGACGCGGCGCTTCACCTCGTCGCCGAAGCCTTCGCCACGCGTCAGGTTCATCACCTCTTCGGCGCTGCGCGTGCCGTCGTCGCCGACCCGCAGGCCGTAGCGCATGGCGTCATAGCGGGCCAGGTTCGAGCTCACCTCGCTCGGCATGATCAGGTAGTAGGCACCCAAGGCGTAGGTGAAGTGCGGGCATGACACCTCGACGACCTCGGCGCCGGCCGCCCGCAGCAGGTCGAGCGCCTCGTTGAAGCGCTGCTCGACTCCGGGCGCATATCCCTCGCCGCCGAGCTCCTTCACCACGCCGATGCGCAGGCCCGTGACGTCACCCGAACGCGCCGCCTCGACCACGGCCGGCACGGGGGAGTCGATGCTGGTCGAGTCGAGCGGGTCGTGACCGGCGATGACCTCGTGGAGGAGGGCGGCGTCCAGAACGGTGCGGGCGCACGGGCCCGGCTGGTCGAGCGAGGACGCCATCGCGATCACCCCGTAGCGCGACGTGCCGCCGTAGGTCGGCTTCACGCCGACCGTCCCGGTGACCGACGCGGGCTGACGGATCGAGCCGCCCGTGTCGGTGCCGATCGCCAGCGGCGCCTCGAAGGCGGCCAACGCCGTGGCCGACCCGCCACCCGAGCCGCCGGGGATGCGGTCGGTGTCCCACGGGTTACGGCTCGGACCGTAGGCCGAGTTCTCGGTCGAGCTGCCCATCGCGAACTCGTCGAGGTTGGTCTTGCCGAGGATGACGATGCCGGCGTCCAGCAACCGGCGGGTCACCGTCGCGCTGTACGGCGGACGCCAACCCTGCAGAATCCGCGACCCGGCCGTCGTCGGCACCCCCTCCTGGCAGAACAGGTCCTTCAGCGCCAGCGGCACCCCGGCCAGCGGGCCGAGCTTCTCCCCGGCCGCGATGCGGGCGTCGACCGCCGCGGCCTGCGCGAGCGCGCCTTCGGTGTCCACATGCAGAAAGGCGTGGACGCCGGCGTCCACCCGCTCGATCTGATCGAGAAAGGCGCGGGTCACCTCGACCGAGGTGACCTCGCCGGCCGCGATGCGGCGTCCGAGCTCGGACGCCGTCGCCGACAGAATCGCGGCGCTCACTGCTCCTCCCCCAGGATTCGCGGAACGCGGAAGCGGTCGTCCTCGACCGACGGGGCGCCGGCAAGAACCGCTTCGACCGGCAGGCTCGTGCCCACCACGTCGTCGCGGAACACGTTCGTGAGCGGCAGCGCGTGCGACATCGGCGCGACGTCGGCGGTGGCGACCTCGGACACCGCCGCGACGGCGGTGAGGATCACGTCGAGTTGCGGCGCCAGCCGCGCCAACTCGTCGTCGGACATCTCGATGCGCGCCAACTCGGCCAGTCGGGCGACGTCGGAAGGGCTCAGGGCCACGGTGCTGCTCCTGTGGTGTGCTGTGGGGACCGCCCCATCCTAGGGCCCCGCGCGCCGACCTCCGTGCCGGGGTGGATGTTCCAATCGCGCAACAACCCGTGGACGCCGTCCGCGCCATCGCCGCTTGATGGGCGACACTTGTCGGCGTGTTCCTCCTTCGCGCCATCCTGCCTGACCGCCCTGGATCCCTCGGTGCGGTCGCCTCGGCCATGGGCGCGATCGGCGCCGACATCAACGCCGTCGAGATCGTCCAGAAGAACGACGGCTACGTCGTCGACGACTTCATGCTGGAGCTGCCGCAGGGCACACTGCCCGACGCCATCGTGTCGGCCTGCACCGCGATCGCCGGCGTCGAGGTGCTGTGGCTGTCGTACTACCCCGAGGCCTGGGGGCTCCACGCCGACGTCGACGTGCTCGACCGGATGACCGACACGCCCGACCTGCGCCACAGTCAGAGCATCCTGGTGGACGCCGCCCCCGACGTCTTCCACGTCACCTGGGCGCTGCTGGTCGACGCCGCCGGCACGGTGTCACACCGCACCGCCCTGGCGCCGGAGCTGGCCGCCGGCGAGGTGGCCCTGCTGGGAGACCTGACGCTGTCGACCACACGCGACCTGCGCAGCGGGTGGCTGCCGGGGTGGAACGAGACGCTGATCGCCGTGGCGCCCTTCCCCGGAGGCAGCGCCATCGTGATCGGCCGCAACGGCGGCCCGGAGTTCCTCAAGTCGGAGATCGCGCGGCTGAAGCTGCTGGCCTCACTCGCCGACGGGCACTGAGCGCGGGCTCAGTAGCCCATCAGCATGCGGAAGATGAGGTAGCCGAGCCCACTGACCGCGGCCAGCGCCACGATGAACCACAGAACCGCCCACCAGCGGTGACGCTTCTTCTGCCTGGTACTCGGCACGGCGTCGGGGCCCCACTCGCCCAGCCGCGGCTGCACGCGCGGCGACGAACCCGGGTTAAGGTTCAGGTTGCTGTTCAGGCCCTCCACGCGCGTCAGCCTACCCGGGCTCCCCGGGGAGGACGCCCAGCCCGCGCTCCAGCAGCTCGTTGAACCGCTCGGCCGGCAGAATCGGGACGCCGAGCGCCTCGGCCTTCGCGTACTTCGAGCCCGACGACTCGCCTGCCACGAGCACCGTCGTGTTCTTCGACACCGACCCGGCCGCTTTGCCGCCGCGCGCCGCGATGGCCTCGCCGGCCGAGTCGCGGGTGTAGCCGGGCACGGCGCCGGTCACCACGACGGTCAGGCCGGCCAGCGTCTGCTCGACGAACGCCACCTCGGCCGCCTCGTCGGCCAGCACGCACCCCGCGCGCTGCCACTTGTCGACGATGGCGGTGTGCCAGTCGATCGAGAACCAGTCGACGATGGACGCCGCGAGCGTCGGCCCGATGCCCTCGACCGACGACAGCTCCTCCTCGGACGCCGCCGCCAACGCCTCCACACTCGGGAAGGCGCGGGCGACGTCGGGCGCCACGCCCTTGCCGATGTGGCGGATGCTCAGCGCCACCAGGAACTTCGCCCACGGCCGGGTCTTGGCCGCCGCCAGGTTGTCGAGCAGCTTCGCCCCGTTGGCCTTCAACGCGCCCGCCCGGGTGCGGAAGAAATCGGCACGCAGAAGCGCGTCGGCGTCCAGATCGAACAGGTCGCCCTCGTCGGCGAGCAGCCCCGCCGACAGCAGCGCGTCGGCCGCCTGCCAGCCGAGCGTCTCGATGTCGAGCGCCGCCCGCGAAGCGAGGTGGAAGAGCCGCTCGCGCAGCTGCGACGGGCAGGAGCGGTAGTTGGGGCAGCGCAGGTCCTTGTCGCCCTGCTTCTCCTCGCGCAGCTCCGTGCCGCAGGACGGGCAGTGCGTCGGCATCACCCACTCGGGCAGCCCCTCGGGACGCAGCGCGACCACCGGGCCCAGAATCTCGGGAATCACGTCGCCGGCCTTGCGCAGCACCACCGTGTCGCCGGGGCGCACGTCCTTGCGGCGCACCTCGTAGGCATTGTGGAGGGTGGCCATCTCGACGGTCGACCCGGCCACCACGACGGGCTCCATGACGCCGTACGGAGTCACCCTGCCGGTGCGTCCGGTGTTGACCTCGATGCGCAGCAGCTTCGTGTTGACCTCCTGCGGCGGGTACTTGAACGCGATCGCCCACCGCGGCGCGCGCGTCGTGAAGCCCAGCGCCGCCTGCCGATGACGGTCGTCGACCTTGAGCACCACCCCGTCCATCTCGTGCTCGAGGGCCTGGCGGCGTCCCTCGAAGCGTTCGATGTAAGCGAGCGCCCCGGCGAGGTCGGGCACCACCTCGTTGTGCGGGCTGACCGGCAGCCCGTATCGGCGCAGCAGGTCGTACGCCTGCGACTGCCGCTCCACCTGCTCACCGGAGGAGGCGCCGATGCCGTGGCAGAGGAACCGCAGGTTTCTGGACGCAGTGACCCGGGCGTCCTTCTGGCGCAGTGACCCGGCCGCGGAGTTGCGCGGATTCGCGAACGGGGGGCGTCCGGCCTCGACGAGCGACTCGTTGAGCTTCTTGAAGTCGTCGGGCCGCATGAAGACCTCACCCCGCACCTCGACGACATCGGGGGCGTCGTCGGTCAGGGTCAGCGGGATATCGCCGATCGTGCGCACGTTGGCGGTGACGTCTTCGCCGAAGCGACCGTCGCCGCGAGTGGCCGCCGTGACCAGCCGCCGGTCGCGGTAGACGAGATCGAGCGCCAGGCCGTCGATCTTGACCTCGCACAGCAGCTCGGCCGGCCCGCCGAGTCGGGCGTACCAACGCTCGACCTCTTCGGTCGAGAACGCGTTGTCGAGGCTACGCATCGGCTCGAGGTGCTCAACGGGGGCGAACGTGGCCCCCAGTCCACCACCCACCTGCTGGCTCGGCGAGTCGGGTGTCTTCAGGTCGTCGTAGCGCTCCTCCAGCTCCTGCAGCTCGGCCATCAGGGCGTCGAAGGCGGCGTCCGAGAGGGTCGGGGCGTCCAGGACGTAGTACTGGAAGCGCGCATCGTTGATCTGCTGGCTGAGCTCCGCGTGCCGGGAGCGGTCGGCTTCCTCACTCACGGCGGTCAACCTACCCTGCCTGCGAGGCGTCTTGCGTACCCTTGGCCACCCTGTCACGCTGTGCGCGACGGCGCCGGTACGGGGCCGGTCACGTGGTGGGTCGGCCGACGAAGTGCCAGCCCTCGGGGGAAGGAATCCCACTGTGAAGCGTTGGGTCAGCACCGCGATCGCCATCATCCTCACCTGTGCCGGGCTCGTGCTCCCCGCCGGCAGCGCACACGCCGCCGTCGACGTGTACACCACGCCGGGCTATCACGACGTCAACGGCCGCACGTGGCACACCGTCTGCTCGCCGTACAGCTCCACCATCACGCGCTGCCGCACCGAGATCTGGGCCACTCGCGTGACCCGCGTCAACGGCCGCTACGTCCCGAAGACCGCCTGGTACTTCAACAACCTCACCTACGTCGCGGCGCCGCGGGCCGCATGGGCCGGCAACAACCTCGGCCAGCACGCGTTCTGGACCGAGGGCGGACGCCGCTGGAAGACCGAATGCGACAGCGCCACCACCGGCTACAACGCCTGCCGCAGCTATATCTGGTCGAGCCACGTCGTCGCGAAGAAGACCGCCAAAGGGTGGACCTACTCAACGGTGAACGGCTGGGTCATCAACAACATGGTCCGGTTCACGACCGACTACTACGCGAAGTTCTCCGGCACCGGCAACGACGTGGTGGCCCTGCCCAAGGGACTGTCCGAGGGGCTGATCACCTACAGCCACAGCGGCAGCAGCAACTTCATCGTCAGCACCCTGTCCTCTGAGAACGACCTCGACGAGGTCACCGTCGACGTCACCGGCACGACGAAAGGCACCACCTTCTTCGGCATCCCCGACAGCCGCGACTCGGCCAGCATCGAAGTGCAGGCCGACGGGGCCTGGACCCTCGTGGTGAAGCCGCTCACCACGGCGCCGAAGTTCTCTGCTGCGGTCTCGGGAAGCGGGCGAGCGGTCCTGTGGTACACAGGCCGGGCGGCGACGCGGACCCTGACCCACTCCGGGTCCGACAACTTCATCATCGATGAGGCCACCATGACCGAGTACCGCGACTGGAAGATGTTGGTCAACGAGATCGGGCAGTACTCGGGCCGCACCGCAGTCCTCGCCGGGCCGGCGATCATGGTCCTGGACGCCGACGGGCCCTGGTCGATCTCCTAGTCCTGCGCTGATTCGCCGCGGTTCGTCTCGGAATGTGATCGCGCGCGCAACTGCTTGCGCGTGACCCGCCGCCCTGTCAGTCTGTGCGCTACGGCGCCAGAACTGGCTGGTGGGCCGCACGGGTTGGCAGAGCGATGTGCGGGTCCCCTGAACGAAAGATCCCCGGATGAGGCGCTGGAACAGCACCTGCTCCAACTACAGCCCCACCATCACCCGCAGCCGCACCGAGATCTGGGCCACCCGGATCACCTACACCAACGGCAAGTTCGTCTCCACCACCACCTGGTTCTTCAACAACCTCACCTACGTCGCCGCACCCCGCGCAGCCTGGATCGGCAACAACCTCGGCAAGCACGCCTACTGGACCGACAACGGACGCCGCTGGAAGACCGAATGCGACAGCGCCGTCACCGGCTACAACGCTTGCCGCAGCTACATCTGGTCCAACTACGTCGAAGCCAGGAAGACCGCGAGCGGCAGCTACACCTACGTACTGGCCACCGGCTGGGTCTTCAACAGCATGGTCCGCTTCAGCACCGACTACTACGTCAAATACTCAGGCTCACGGCACAACAGTGTCCCCTTGCCGAAGGGCCTGACCGAAGGCCTGATCAGTTACACCATCAGCGGCGGCGCCATGTACGGCATCGAGACGGCCACCCCCTCGAACCAGTGGGTCGACGGGATCGCCTCCGGATTCGGCACAGTCCAGGCGACCGGCGTGTTCGGCTTCCCTTCGGACGGGGCAACCCAAATTCGAATCAACACGGACGCCGACTGGACGATGGTGCTCAAGCCACTCACCGTCGGCCCCACATTCTCGGGGAGCTATTCCGGGACCGAGTCGGTGGTGCTCTCGTACACCGGACCCGCCGTGACCAAGTCATTCCGGCACCCCGGACCGGGCTTGTTCACCGTCCAGGAGATGACCCTGGACGCCGAGAGACGGTGGGAAGTCCTTGCGAACGGTGGTGACGCTTACTCCGGGAAGAAGACCCTGCTGGCCGGGCCAGCGCTCCTCATCATCACCTCAGAAGGACCCTGGTCGATCTCCTGATCAGCGCGACAGCTCGTCGGCGATCCGGTCGGCGACAACGGCCAGGGTGGCGAACACCGCTGAGGCGTCACGCGGCGTCCACCCGGCCAAGCCGCAGGCCGGGGTGAGCACGAGACGTTCGATGAGGTCCGGCCCCAGCTCGAGAGGGCGCAGCGGCGCCAACACCCGCCGCGTGAGGGCGTCCGCTGAAGGGGCCGGCACTCCGGACGCCGTGGGCACGCACCCGAGGTACAGGGTGGTGCCGTCGGCCACGGCGGCGCCGAGGGCGTCCCAGCCGGCGACGTCGATCAGGTCCTGATCGAGCGCGACCGCTGCGAAGCCGGCCCTCAGAGCCAGCGCGACGTCGAGCGCCGGCGCGCAAGAGTGCAGCACGTCGCCACGCAGCAGGCCGACCAGTTCGGACGCCTCTGCGGCATCCACCGACCGGTGTCGGAAGAAGCCACCCTCGGTCGGAACCCGCGCCGCCAGCACCGCCGGAAGGCTCGGCTCGTCGACCTGCAGCAGCAGGTCCGAGCCGAACCGGCGCAGCCAGTCGGCGCGCAACCCCTCGACGCCCTGGGCCAGGGCCTGAGCCACGTCTCGCCTGGCCCCCCGATCGCCCAGCACCCGTCCACCGAGCGGCCGGAACACCGATGCGGCCAGCGTCCACGGCCCGGCGACCCCGACCTTGACCCGCCCCTCGTAACCCTGCGCGGCCTCCTCGAACTGCTCCAGGTCGTCACGCCAGGTGGCGCGCGCCCGGCGCAGATCGATGCCGGGCGTGGCTGAGAGGCGCCACTCTCCGGCAACCAGTTCGGCGTCCAACCCGTCGAGCAGCGCCAGCGAGCGCCCGATCATCGCGGCCTGTGGGCCCCGGGCCGGCAGTTCGGGGAACGCAGCGATCGCGGGCATCGCCGCGAGCACCATGCGGGACGCGGCCGCCATGTCGCTGCCCGGCAGTGACCCGACGCCGGTGACGGCCACCATCAGCGGTGCGTTTCCGCGATGGTGCCGCTGCCGACGACGAGGTCGTCGTCATAACAGACCGCCGCCTGGCCGGGCGCGATGCCGGTGGCCGGCTCGTCGAGTTCGATGTGGACGCCGTCGGCGCGCCCCTGGATCAGGGCCGGCATCGGCTCCCCGTGTGCCCGGACCTGGACCAGACCGCGCCAAGGGCCGAGGCGCGGCTCGCCGGTCCATGTGGGACGGATGCAGTCGAGTACCGTCACCGCCAGTGACTCCCGCGGCCCCACCGTGACGGTGTTGCTGGTCGGGCTGATCGACAACACGAAGCGGGGGCGTCCGTCGGCCGCCGGCACGCCGAGCCTCAGACCGCGTCGCTGCCCCACCGTGAACTGGTGCGACCCGGAGTGGGCGCCGACCACGTCGCCGGCCTCATCGACGATGTCGCCGGCCTCGGTGCCGAGGTGACGCCGCAACCAGCCGGCGGTGTCACCGTCGGGGATGAAGCAGATGTCGTGGCTGTCGGGCTTCTTCGCCACCGTGAGACTGCGTGCGGCCGCCTCGGCGCGCACCTGCGGCTTCGGCGTCCCGGCGAGCGGGAACAGCGAGTGCCGCAACTGCTCCTGGTCGAGGACGCCGAGCACGTAGCTCTGATCTTTGGCGGCGTCGGCGGCGCGGCGCAGTTCGACCGTGTCCCCGTCGCGGGTCAGGTGGGCGTAGTGGCCGGTCGCGATCGCGTCGAAGCCGAGGGCACGTCCTCGTTCCAGCACGGCGGCGAACTTGATCTTCTCGTTGCAGCGCAGGCACGGGTTCGGGGTGCGTCCGGCGGCGTACTCGGTCACGAAGTCGTCGACGACACGAGCGCGGAACTCGTCCGACAGATCCCACACGTAGAACGGGATGCCCAGCATGTCGGCCGCGCGGCGGGCGTCGTGGGAGTCCTCCAGCGAGCAGCAGCCTCGCGCGCCCGAGCGGTACGACTCGGGATTCTTCGACAGCGCCAGGTGGACGCCGGTCACGTCGTGTCCGGCGTCGACCATGCGTGCGGCGGCGACCGCTGAATCGACGCCGCCCGACATCGCAACGAGAACCTTCACCCGAGCAGTGTAGGTGGGGCGGGCGCGACCTCAGAAAGCAGCGCGGGCGCGGGCGACGGCGTCCGGAAGTGCGCCGAGCAGGGCGACCACGGCGGCCTCGTCGGTGTCCGGGCCGAACGAGAAACGCACCGACGCGGACGCCTCTGCCTCGGTTCGGCCCATCGCCAGGAGCACCTCGCTCGGCCGGTGAACGCCCGCGGTGCAGGCCGAACCGGTGGAACAGTCGATGCCCGCGGCGTCCAGCAGCAGCAACAGGTCGTCCGCACGGCAGCCGGCGAACGTCACGTTCACGATGGCGGGGCTCACCGCGGGGGCCTCGTTGACCCGGCCCAGCCCCTGCATCGCGTCCGCGACGCGGCCGCGCAGCGCGGCGAGCCGCGGCGCCTCGGACGCCAGCTCGGCCACCGCGTCCGCCGCGGCCGCCGCGAATCCGGACGCCAACGCCACCGGCACCGTGCCCGACCGCAGTCGGGCCTCCTGCCCGCCGCCGTGCCCGATGGGCGCCAATCGGACGCCGCGCCGCACCACCAGCGCCCCGATGCCCACCGGACCGCCCACCTTGTGGGCGGACAGGCTGAGAGCGTCCAGCCCGGACGCCGGGAACGACACCGGCACGTGCCCGAGAGCCTGGACGCCGTCGCTGTGCGCCAGCGCACCGGCGCGTCGGGCGGCGTCCACCACGGCCGGCACCGGCTGGATCGCCCCGGTCTCGTTGTTCACCCACAGCACCGACGCGACGGACACCGACGCGTCGAGGGTGGCCAGGGCGTCCGCGGTCACGACGCCGTCGGCGTCGACGCCCAGCCACAGGGCGCGTTCCCCCAGGGTCCGCACCGCGTTGGTGATGGCCGGGTGCTCCACGGTGGACGCCGCGACCCGCGCCCGCCCGGCCGCCAGACCCGCCGCGGCTGCCCCCAGCACCGCGAGATTGTCGGCCTCGGTGCCGCCGGAGGTGAAGATCACCTCGGTCGGGTGGGCACCGATGGACGCCGCCAGTTGCTCGCGGGCGTCCTCGAGGACTCCGCGGGCGCGGCGTCCGGACGTGTGCAGGGAACTCGGGTTGCCGACCAGCCCGAGGGCGTCGGCCATCGCCGCCCGGGCCGCGGGGCGCAAGGGCGAGCTGGCGGCGTGATCGAGGTAGTGACGCATGCGCTTTCAGACGGGATGGCAACTTTCGGCATCCGCGCAGGCGCGGACCTGCCGCAGAATATCCTCAAGCCTGCCCCATGGGGCACACTGGATCGTCGGCCCCATCGGGCTGCGCTCAGCCCACTGGAACGATCCAAGTTGTCACCTGTCCGCATGGATCCCCGTGTTTTCGGGATACTGAGAGGCACTGAACAAAGGAACTCATGACTCGACCCGCCTTGCCGCGTCCGATCGATTCGTCGATCCTGGGCGCCCAGATGCGTGACGGCGGTACCCGCTTCGCTCTGTGGGCGCCGCGCGCAACCCGCGTTGAACTGGCCCTCGTGGGCCGCGACCGGTCACAGACCAACTACGACATGACCCGACGCGCCGACGGGGTGTGGAGCGTCTTCGTCGCCGGCGTCGGAGCCGAACAGCGCTACGGCTACCGCGTTCACGGGCCCTGGAGCCCCGAAACCGGCCAGCGCTTCAACCCGGCGAAACTCCTGATCGACCCGTACGCGCGCGCCATCACCGGCGGCGTCGACTACTCCGGCCCGATCAGCGACCACACCCCCGAGAGCAACTACCTGCCCGATCCCGTCGACTCGTTCGCCGCCGTGCCGCTGAGCGTGGTGGTGGCCGATTCGCCTCCCCCAGTGGCCCTCGCGACCCCGATGACCGCCGACCGGATGGTCACCTACGAGATGCACGTCAAGGGGTACACCCGGCTCCACCCTGCCGTGCCGGAACACCTGAGGGGCACGTACGCGGGCCTCGCCTATCCGGCGGTGATCGAGCACCTCAAGTCGGTGGGCGTCAACACCGTTCAGTTGCTGCCGATCCACCACTTCGTCTCCGAGCCGTTCGTGATCGGCAAGGGCCTCACCAACTACTGGGGCTACAACACGCTCGGCTTCTTCGCCCCGCACGGCGCCTACAGCAGTTCGGGCACCGTCGGCGCCCAGGTGCGCGAGTTCAAGCAGATGGTCTCCGAGCTGCACAAGGCCGGCATCGCTGTCGTGCTCGACGTGGTGTACAACCACACCGCCGAGGGCGGCCACGAGGGTCCCACGCTGAGCTTCCGCGGCATCGACCACGTCGGCTATTACCGGCTCACCGACGACCTGCGCAACGACTACGACGTGACCGGCTGCGGCAACGCGGTCGACACATCGCAGGGCGGCGTCCTCGATCTGGTGATCGACTCGCTGCGCTACTGGGTCACCGAGATGGGTGTCGACGGGTTCCGGTTCGATCTGAACACCACCCTGATCCGTGACGAGCACCACCACGTCGACCAGAACCACGCCTTCAAGCAGCGCATCGCCGAGGATCCGATCCTCGCCGACACGGTGATGATCTCGGAGCCTTGGGATCTGGGTCCCTACGGCTACCAGGTCGGCCGCTGGGGCCGCGGCTGGATGGAGTGGAACGACCGCTTCCGCGGCTTCGCCCGCGACTTCTGGCGGGGCGCCCAGTCGGGCGTGCAGGAGTTGGCGACCCGCATCTCAGGCTCGGCCGACATCTACCAGCACGACGGGCGTCCGGCGACGAGCAGTGTCAACTTCATCACCGCCCACGACGGCTTCACGCTGCGCGACCTGGTCACCTACGACCTGAAGCACAACGACGCCAACGGCGAACGCAACCGCGACGGCACCGACGACAACCGGTCATGGAATCACGGTTACGAGGGCGAGACGACCGACGAGACCATCAACGCGGCGCGGCACCGCTCGGTGCGCAACATGATGGCCTACACGCTGCTGTCGACCGGCATCCCGATGATCACCGCCGGCGACGAGATGGGACGCACCCAGCAGGGCAACAACAACGCCTACTGCCAGGACTCCCCCCTCTCGTGGGTCAACTGGCACACCCGCGACGAGTGGGCTGACGTGTTGAACGTCACCCGGACGATGCTGCGGCTCCGTGCCCGCTACCCCGTGCTGCGCCCGACCGCGTTCCGCACCCGCAACGAGGTGATCGACGCCAACGGCCAGGGCCTCGGTCGCACCGAGTCGGCCTGGTTCAACGAGGCCGGCCACGAGATGAACGACTGGGAGTGGCACGACGGTGGACGCCGCAGCGTCGGCATGTATGTGTCCGACGTGAACGAGGCTTTCTACGTGTTCGTGCACGGAGGCGACGAGCCGATCGAGGTCACCCTGCCGGGCGAACCCTGGTCGAGCGGCTACCGCATCGTGGCCCACACCGCGGACGCCGACGAGCTCACCCGGCTGACCTACGTCGCCGGCAGTCGGCTCACCATCCCGGCGCGCACCATCGTCGTCATGCAGGCGATCGTCGTGCGCCGCAAGGCGCTCGGCGCCACGGCCGCCTGAGGCGACCGGGGCGTCCGGGCTTCCCGGACGCCCCACCACCCACCTCGGGCCCCACCTCGAGCCGGTTTCTGGCGGCTTTCCCTCCAGCCTCTCCCCGACTCCCGACGGTCACGATAGGTTGGGCCCGTGACACAGCAGAACGCCCCGAAAACGGCCATCACCGACGATCGCATCAAGGTCGACCTGAGCCCCACCACCACCGTTGCCCGCGGTATCGGACGCATCCCGGTGTCCGACGTCGAGCCCGTCATCGACGGCGGCGCCTACCCGGCGAAGGCGGTGGTCGGCGAGCTGATCCCGATCCGCGCCAAGGTCTTCCGCGAGGGCCACGACGCGGTCAACGCCTCGGTGATCCTCACCGATCCCGACGGCAACGAGACCCGCATCGACATGACCCCGATGCAGCCGCGCGGCCTCGACCCGTGGGAGGCCTGGGTTCGTCCCGACTCTGAAGGGCTTTGGACGTTCCGCGTCGAGGGCTGGTCTGACCCGTGGGGCACCTGGCACCACAACGCCGAGGCGAAGCTGCCGGCAGGCGTCGACATCGAACTGGTGTGCGCCGAGGGCCAGGAGCTCCTGGGCCGCACCGCCGATCTGGCGGACGCCGCGGGCGCGCCGATCGAGGCGTCCATCTTGCGCGCCACCTCGATGCTGCTGATCCCGCAGCGTCCTGCGAAGGACCTGCTCGACGTCGTCAACGGCAGCGGCCTCGACAGCGCCATGCGCAAGTACGGCCCCCGCGAGCTCGTGTCGCCGACCGCCGACTTCCCACTGTTCGTCGACCGACGCAAGGCGCTCGTGTCGTCGTGGTACGAGTTCTTCCCGCGCTCCGAGGGTGCCACCTACGACGAGGTCACCGACACCTGGACCTCCGGCACGTTCGACGGGTGCCACACCCGCCTCGAAGAGGTCGCGGCGATGGGCTTCGACGTCATCTACTTCCCGCCGATCCACCCCATCGGCGACGCGTTCAAGAAGGGCAAGAACAACTCGCTGACCCCGTCCGAGAAGGATCCGGGCTCGCCGTGGGCGATCGGCAACGCTGCCGGCGGCCACGACGCCATCCACCCCGACCTCGGCGACTGGGAGTCGTTCGACCGCCTCGTCGCGAAAGCCAAGGAGCTCGGCGTCGAGATCGCGCTCGACTTCGCCCTGCAGGCCTCGCCCGACCACCCGTGGGTGACGTCACACCCCGAGTGGTTCACCACGCGCATCGACGGCACCATCGCCTACGCCGAGAACCCGCCGAAGAAGTACCAGGACATCTACCCGATCAACTTCGACAACGATCCCGACGGCATCTACAACGAGGTGCTGCGCACGCTGAAGCTCTGGATGAGCCACGGCGTCCGCATCTTCCGCGTCGACAACCCGCACACCAAGCCGGTCGTGTTCTGGGGCTGGATCATGCGTCAGCTCCGCGAGACGGATCCCGACGTGCTGTTCCTGGCTGAGGCGTTCACCAAGCCGGCCATGATGGGCGCGCTGGGCAAGGTGGGCTTCCACCAGAGCTACACCTACTTCACGTGGCGCAACACCAAGGCCGAGCTGACCGAGTACATGCTCGAGCTGAGCCGCGACACCGTCTCGTTCTACCGGCCGCACTTCTTCGTGCACACCCCCGACATCAACCCGTTCTTCCTGCAGTCGGGCAACCCTGCGGCGTTCGCGATCCGCGCCATCCTGGCGGCGACCCTGTCGCCGAGCTGGGGCGTGTACGCCGGCTTCGAGCTGTTCGAGCACGAGGCCCTCAAGCCGGGCGGCGAGGAGTACCTGAACTCCGAGAAGTACGAGTTCCGGCCGCGTGACTACAACGCGGAGCCGAACATCAACATACTGCTCGGCTCGCTCAACGCGATCCGCAGGGCCCACCCGGCGCTCCAGCAGCTCCGTCGCATCGACTTCCACGCGGCCAGCAACGACAACATCCTGGTGTTCTCGAAGGTCGACGGCGACGACCAGGTGCTGGTCATCGTGTCGCTCGACCCGAACAACACCCAGGAGTCGGACGTGGTGCTCGACATGGCCGCCTTGGGCCTCCCTCAGGACGCCCCGCTGCACCTGCGCGACGAACTCACCGGCGCCACGTTCACGTGGGGTGACCGCAATTTCGTCCGGCTGTACCCGGCAGCACCCGCCCACATCCTCCACATCCTCTAGGCGAAGGCGACGATGGAACAGTCCGACGACTGGTACAAGAAGGCCGTCTTCTACGAGGTCCTCGTGCGCTCGTTCGCCGACTCCTCGGGCAATGGCAGCGGCGACATGCGCGGCTTGGCGTCCAAGCTCGACTATCTGGCCTGGCTGGGTGTCGACTGCCTGTGGCTGCCTCCCTTCTTCCCGTCGCCGCTGCGCGACGGCGGCTACGACGTGGCCGACTACATGGGGGTCCAGCCGGAGCTCGGGACACTCGAAGACGTGGGCATGCTCATCAAGGAGGCCCACGACCGGGGCCTGCGGGTCATCACCGACTTCGTGATGAACCACACCTCGGATGCCCACCCGTGGTTCCAGGAGTCCCGCAGCGACCCCGACGGCCCCTACGGCGACTTCTACGTGTGGCGCGACGAGCCGCTGGAGTACCTCGACGCCCGCATCATCTTCCTCGACACCGAGGAGTCGAACTGGACGTGGGATCCGGTCCGCGAGCAGTACTTCTGGCACCGGTTCTACTCGCACCAGCCCGACCTCAACTTCGAGAACCCTGCGGTTCTCGAAGAGTTGATGAAGGCGATCAGGTTCTGGCTCGACCAGGGCGTCGACGGCTTCCGTCTGGACGCCGTGCCCTACCTGATCGAACAGGACGGCACCAACTGCGAGAACCTGACCGGCACCCACGACATCCTCAAGCAGGTGCGGGCGATGGTGGACGCCGAATACCCGGGACGCATCCTGCTGTGCGAGGCCAACCAGTGGCCCGACGACGTCATCGAGTACTTCGGCGACTCCGACGAGTGCCACATGGCATTCCACTTCCCGGTCATGCCGCGGCTCTATATGGGCCTGCGTCGGGGTTCGCGCGAGTCGATCTCACAGATCCTCGCCGACACCCCACCGATTCCCGAGGGCACCCAGTGGGGCACGTTCCTGCGCAACCACGACGAGTTGACCCTCGAGATGGTGACCGAGGAGGAGCGGCAGTACATGTGGGCCGAGTACGCGCCGGTCCCCCGCATGAAGTGCAACCTGGGCATCCGGCGTCGGTTGGCGCCTCTCGTCGAGGGTGATCAGCGACGCATCCGGCTGCTGCACGCCATGCTGCTCGCGCTGCCCGGTTCGCCGGTGCTCTACTACGGCGACGAGATCGGCATGGGCGACAACATCTGGCTCAACGACCGCGACGGTGTCCGGACGCCGATGCAGTGGAACGCAGAGCCCGGCGCCGGTTTCAGCACCGCCGACCCGGCGGAATTCGTCCACCCCCTGATCAGCGACCCGGTGTACTCCAACACCTATGTCAACGTGCAGGCACAGGCGTCCGACCCGGGTTCGCTGCTCAACTGGCTTCACGGCATGCTGCACCTGCGGCGCGAGCACGACCTGTTCGGACTGGGCGACTTCACCGATCTTGGCGGCTCGCACCAGGTGTTCTCGTTCACGCGCTCGTTCGGCGACACGACTCTGGTGGCGCTGAACAACCTGACCGGAACCAACCAGGTCGCGTCGGTGAACTTGGCCGGCCTTGCCGGTCGGACGCCGCGGGTGATCGCCGGAATCGTCGAACCCCGTGAAGTCACCGATGAACCGTACCCGGTGCCGCTGACGCCGTACGCCTTCTGCTGGCTCCTGTTCGAGGGAAACCGAATGACCGTCACCAGACCATCACCGGACGCACTGCGCACCGCCTGGTGGCAGCACCTTCAGACTGCCCGCTGGTTCGGGGGCAAGGGCACCGCAGGTGAGGTGTCAGCACTGGAGCCGCTTGCCTGGTACACCCCCGAGGGCGCCTGGCCGGCGGTGCGCAGCGAGATTGCGACCATCACCTACAGCAGCGGCGTCGTAGAGTACTACCAGTTCCTGGCCGCCTATCGACCCGCAGGCGCGGCGTCCGGGCTCGCGGACGTCGACGTGCCCGGTCTGGGCACGGTGACGGCATCCGATGCCACCCTCGACCCCGAGGCGATCCGGGCGCTCGTCGACGGCGTCCTCGCCTCGCCTCACCCCGCGCTGGAGTGGCGTCACCGCGTCGCGATCGACGCCGACACCCCGGTGAAGGTGTTCGGCGGCGAGCAGTCGAACACGACGCTGGTCATCGGGTCGACCTCGCTGTTCAAGCTCTTCCGCAAGGTGGAGCCCGGAACGAACCTCGACGCCGACGTCCTCGCCGCGCTCGACGGTGCCGACTCCACACCGCGTCTCGAGGCGCGCCTGACGGCCGACTGGCCCGACGGCACCAGCACCGACCTCGGCATCCTGATCGAGCGCGTCGACCAGGCCGAGGACGGCTGGGAGATCGCCACGGCGTCCTGCTCGGCCGGCACCGACTTCAGCGACGCGGCGCACGCGCTGGGCGCTGCCCTGCGCGAGGTGCACGAGCGGTTGGCGTCCGCTTTCGGACGCGGTGAGCGCTCCGGCGACGAACTCGCCGACCACATGGAACGCCGGCTCCGCGACGCCGTCGCGCAGGCCGCCGAGCTCGACCGGCTGGCGGGCGACCTGTCGCTGTCGTTCGGTGCGCTGCGCGGCCGGACGCTGCCGGTGCAGCGCGTCCACGGCGATTTCCACCTCGGCCAGACACTCCGATCTCCGGCGGGCTGGACGATCATCGACTTCGAGGGCGAGCCGGCGAAGACGGCGTCCGAGAGGCGCGAGTTCGACTCGGTGTGGCGCGATGTGGCCGGCATGATGCGCTCGTTCGACTATGCGCGCAGCGCGCATCGCGACCCGTCCGGCACCGAGGCGACGCAGTGGGCCGAAGACGCGACGCAGGCGTTCCTCACGGGATACTGTGAGACGACGCAAGCCGATTCCCCCTTGCTCTCGGCGTACGAGGTGGACAAGGCCGTGTACGAGGTGCTGTACGAACTTCGGAACCGTCCCGACTGGGTGTCGATTCCCATGCGGGCCGTGACCGATCAGGCCGCGCGGGGGACACGCCCGCTCGGCGATCACTGACAAAGGAGTAGACATGGCTCACGATCCGTTCGGCAACCTGACCGGCTGGGATCTGGAGGGGTTCCACAACGGAGGTGACACCGAGCTGTGGAAGCGGCTGGGCGCGCACGAGGTGACGATTCACGACGACGAGCGTGGCGAGATCAAGGGCACCCGCTTCTCGGTCTGGGCGCCAAACGCGCAGGCAGTCCGGCTCAACGCCGACTTCAACTGGTGGACCGGCGACGCCATGCAGCTGATCCCCGGCTCGGGCGTGTGGGGGCTGTTCGTCGAGGGCGTCGGCGAAGGCACGCTGTACAAGTACAACATTCTCGGCGCCGACGGTCAGTGGCACGAGAAGGTCGATCCAATGGCGTTCTTCGCCGAGCAGGCGCCGGCCAACAGCTCGATCGTCTACACGAGCAAGTACATCTGGGACGACGCCGAGTGGATGAAGAAGCGCGCCGAGGCCAACCTGTTGCAGTCGCCCATGTCGGTGTACGAGGTGCACCTCGGCGGCTGGCGCAAGGGCAAGACCTACCTCGAGCTCGCCGAAGAACTCGTCGAGTACGTCACGTGGCAGGGCTACACGCACGTGGAGTTCATGCCGGTCACCGAGCATCCCTTCACCCCGTCGTGGGGCTACCAGGTCACCAACTACTTCGCCCCGCAGTCGCGGCTGGGCAAGCCCGACGAGTTCCGCTACCTGGTCGACCGTCTGCACCAGGCTGGCATCGGCGTCCTGCTCGACTGGGTGCCGGGCCACTTCCCGAAGGACGCCTGGGCGCTCGGCCGCTTCGACGGCACCGCTCTCTACGAGCACGCCGACCCGCGCATGGGCGAGCACAAGGACTGGGGCACCTACATCTTCAACTACGGCCGCAACGAGGTGAAGAGCTTCCTGGTCAGCAACGCGCTGTACTGGGTCAACGAGTTCCACATCGACGGCCTGCGCGTCGACGCCGTGGCGTCCATGCTCTACCTCGACTACAGCCGCGAGCCCGGCGAGTGGGTGCCGAACGAGTACGGCGGCAACCACAACCTTGAGGCCATCGACTTCATGCGGTACACCAACCGCCACCTGCACGAGCGCGTGCCGGGTGTCGTGATGATCGCCGAGGAGTCGACGTCGTTCGACGGCGTCACCAAGCCGGTCGAGTGGGGCGGTCTGGGCTTCGACTTCAAGTGGAACATGGGTTGGATGAACGACTCGCTGCGCTACCTGGCGCTCGAGCCGATCTACCGGCAGTGGCACCACCACGAGATGACGTTCGCGATGGTGTACCAGTACTCCGAGAACTTCGTGCTGCCAATCAGCCACGACGAGGTGGTGCACGGCAAGGGCTCGATGATCAACAAGATCCCGCAGGACGAGTGGCGTCAGTTCGCGTCGCTGCGGGCGTTCTACAGCTACATGTGGACGTTCCCCGGCAAGCAGCTGATCTTTATGGGCTGTGAGTTCGGCCAGAGGACCGAGTTCAACGAGGCGATCAGCCTCGAGTGGTGGGTCAGCGACATGTGGGGCCACGGCGGCCTGAAGCGCATGTTCAAGGATCTGAACGAGATCTACGTCGCGCACCCGGCCCTGTGGAAGCTCGACTCCGACCCGGCAGGCTTCCGCTGGATCAACGCCGACGACTCCAGCGGCAACACCTACAGCTGGCTGCGCAGCGACGGTGAGGGCAACTACATCGCGGTGATGATCAACTTCAGCTCCGAGCCGTGGTTCGACTACCGCATCGGCCTGCCCGAGGTCGGCACGTGGACCGAGATCTACAACTCCGACTCGACCGTGTACGACGGCTCCGGATCGGTGGGCAACATGGGCGCGGTCGTCGCGACGGCCGACCCGATGAACGGCTACCCGGCCAGCGCGTCCATCCAGGTGCCGCCGCTGGGTGCGGTGTTCTTCCGCTACGACGGCGACGCCGTGGCGGCCGCTGAGATGGGGGCTGTGGCCGACGCCGAGGAGGTCGTGGCCGAAGAGGCCGCGCAGGTGGCTGCCGAGTAGACATCCGACGAACGACCGCGCCGGTGGGGAGAGATTCCCGCCGGCGCGGTTTCGTCTGTGGCCGCACCATCAGGGCCGGTTGCGCTCCCACGGCTCGACGGGGCCGTCGACGATGGTGAAGATCGGGTGCACCCCGGGGTGCTCGGGGAGGCTCCCGACCTGCTCAGGTGCCCGCACTGCCAGCTTGGACGCCAAGTGCTCGCGCTCCAGCGCCACCTGCCCGCTGGTCACCGGCAACCGGGACTCCGGGCGCGGCCCCGGCCGGTCGATGCGGGAGGAGTCGAAGCGGTAGCCGCGGCGTCCAGCCTCATGGGCCAGGCCGACGAGGTAGGCGCCGACGGCGCCGAGCGGGTCGGGCGTGGCCCGGAACCTCTCGAGCTGGGGGTGGCGGGTGTATCCGCGCGTGCGCCCGGCCAGAACCGCCTGAGCGAGCAGCGCCTCCCGCCAACACGCGATCAGCCCGGCACGGTCGAGGTGGCGAGGATGCAGTGACCACAGCCGCATGGGATCTCCCTTCGGTAAGGTACCGGTCGGCGCACAGGCGTCGACATCCACACTGACGTCGTGACGGACCGTCGTACCCTACTGCGGGACTAGGCTCGCGGTGTGCCGGTCGATCTGCTCTCCCCCGTCGGAGCCGTCCTGGCCGTGTGGCGCTACCGCCGCAACTGCGACTGGACGCTGCTGCGCCGCCTGCTGCCGAGCGTGCTGCCCGGCGTGGTGCTGGGAGCGGGATTCATCGCGGTCGTCGACGACCACCTGCTGCGGCGTTCGATCGGGGTCATTCTGACCGTGCTGGTGTTGATCCAACTCTGGTTGCGGTGGCGCCAACGGGGCCAGGCCCTGCCACCGGGTGAACCGCGACGGTTGGCATCCATCGCGGCCGGTTCGGCGGCCGGGTTCACCACGATGGCGGCGAACGCCGCCGGCCCCTTGATGACGCTCCACCTGCTCGCGGCGCGGGTTGACAAGCGCGCCTTCGTCGGCACGAACGCCTGGTTCTTTCTGCTGGTCAACCTCAGCAAAACGCCGTTCAGCGCGGCGCTGGGGCTGTTCCCGGCGTCGACGTTTGCGCTGACCGCAGCGTTGGCGTCCTTCGTGCTGCTGGGCACCTGGATCGGCACGCGGATCGTGCATCGGCTGACGCAGTCGCAGTTCGACCTGCTCGCCATGGTGGCCTCGGCGCTGGCCGCGTTCGCGCTGGTGATCCGCTGACCGAGGGCAGGTGGCTCCCGGACGCCGCCCTCAGAAGAGGGCGCTCATCAGAGCCCGGCGCGCCTTCAACACGACCGGATCGCTGAGGCCGATGGTCTCGAACAACTCCAGCAGGCGGACGCGGGCCTTCTCGCGGTCGTCGCCGGAGGTGGCTGCAACGACGTCGGTGAGGCGCTGGAAGGCCGCCTCCGGGTCGCCACCGGCCAGCTCGACGTCGGCCATCGCCAGGGCGGCATCCACGTCGTCGGGCTCGGCGAGAGCACGCTCGGCCGCCGCGGCCGGGTCCGCGTCCTGAAGGCGGACGAACAGGCGTGCCTGCGCGCGCCCTGCGGAGGCCTCCGCGTCGCCGGGGGTCTTGGCCAGGATCTTGTCGAACTCGTCGACCGCGGTCGCGAAGTCGCCGGCCTCGAGGGCGGCGTCCGCGGCTGCGAAGCGGGGGTCGGGCTCACCGTCGTCGGTCGGCTCTGCAGCCACGGGCGTGGCGCGTCCGGTGATGCCGTTCGCGACCGCCGCCTGCAGCAGCTGACCGATGACCTCGCCCACCTCCTGCTTGTCGCGGGTGCCCTGGAACAGCGGCACGAGTTGGCCGGCGAGCGCGCCGACCACCATGGGGACACCCTGGATGCCGAGCGCCTGCGCGATCGCGGGGCTCTGGTCGATGTTCACCCGACCGAGCAGCCACTTGCCCTGGGCCTCGTTCGCCAACTCGTCCAGGTCTTTCGACAGCTGCCCGGCGTTGGCGCGCGGCGAGGTGAACTCGATCACGATGGGGTGCTGGGCCGAGCGGGCCAACATGGCCTCGAACGTACGGTCGTCGACACCGACCACGTAGCTGGCTCCGGCGGGAGCAGGAGCGGCGGCCTTCAGACCGGACAGATCGATGGCGCGGGAGGCGTCGATGCGGGGCGCGTTCATGGCGTCCATTGTTCCATCGGTGCGCAGAGGCGTCCGAATCGGTGCCTGTTCGCCTGACAGGCCGGGCGACAAGCGGCAAGATGGGCCCATGGTTCATGCACGCGCCGGACAGCCCGCCCTGCCCGAAGATCTCATCAACGTCGAGGACGTCATCGCGGCCTACTACGACCTCATCCCCGACCCCTCCAACCCCGACCAGATGGTCGTCTTCGGTACCTCGGGTCACCGCGGGTCGAGCCTGAAGACCGCCTTCAACGAGGCACACATCGCGGCCACGACGCAGGCGATCATCGAGTACCGCGCCGCGCAGGGCGTCGACGGTCCCCTGTTCATCGGCAAGGACACCCACGGCCTGTCGCTGCCGGCCTGGAAGACGGCCCTCGAGGTGCTGCACGCAGCAGGCGTCGACGTGCGCGCCGAGCGTGAGGACGAGTACACGCCGACGCCGGCCGTCTCGCGCGCGATCATCGTCTACAACCGGGACAACTCCGGCCCGCGCGCCGACGGCATCGTCGTCACGCCGTCGCACAACCCGCCTTCTGACGGCGGCTTCAAGTACAACCCGCCGAACGGTGGCCCGGCCGACTCTGACGCCACGAAGGTGATCGCGGCGCGCGCCAACGAGCTGCTGAGCGACTGGAAGAGTATCAAGCGGACGCCGTACGAGAGGATCGCCGGCGAGATCACCCGCCACGACTACCGCACCGCCTACTGCGAAGACCTCGTCAACGCGATCAACCTGGACGCCATCCGCGGCGCCGGTCTGAACATCGGGGCCGACCCGATGGGCGGCGCCTCGGTGCAGTACTGGGAGTACATCGCCGACAACATGAACCTCGGCCTGTCGGTGATCAACCGCAGCGTCGATCCGGCGTGGCCGTTCATGACGCTCGACTGGGACGGCAAGATCCGCATGGACTGCTCCAGCCCCTACGCGATGGCCTCGCTGATCAACAACCGCGACGCCTACGACCTGAGCACGGGCAACGACGCCGACGCCGACCGGCACGGCATCGTCACCCCCGACGCCGGCCTGATGAACCCCAACCACTACCTGTCGGCGGCGATCCAGTACCTGTTCAGCCACCGCGACGGCTGGGATCCGAACGCCGGCATCGGCAAGACGCTGGTGTCGAGTTCGATGATCGACAACGTCGCCAAGAAGCTGGGCAAGAAGCTCGTCGAGGTTCCGGTCGGCTTCAAGTGGTTCGTGCCCGGCCTGTCCGACGGCTCGATCGGCTTCGGCGGCGAGGAGTCGGCGGGGGCGTCCTTCCTCACGCTGAAGGGCGAGACCTGGACCACCGACAAGGACGGCCTGCTGCTCGACCTGTTGGCGTCCGAGATCACGGCTGTCACCGGCAAGACCCCGAGCCAGCACTACGCCGAACTCGAGGCCGAGTTCGGCAAGACCGCCTACGCCCGCATCGACGCCCCGGCGAACCGTGAGCAGAAGGCCAAGCTGGGCAAGCTGTCGCCCGAGGACGTGGCTGCCACCGAACTGGCTGGCGAACCGATCATGGCGAAGATGACGAATGCGCCGGGCAACAACGCCCCGATCGGCGGTCTGAAGGTCGTCACCGAGTCGGCCTGGTTCGCCGCCCGCCCGTCCGGCACCGAGGACGTCTACAAGATCTACGCCGAGTCCTTCAAGGGCCCCGAGCACCTCGCGCAGGTGCAGAAGGAGGCCAAGGAGGTCGTCGACGCCGTCCTGAGCTGACCGCACCGGCGTCCCGGTGGACGCCGCGTCGGCGCTTTCGCATGTGGCCCAGCGGCCCCGGGGGAATCCTCGGGGCCGCTGCCGCGTCTGGACGCCGTGGGCTCCGCCCCGCCCGGGCACCGGAGGCCCCGTCAGATCCCGTCCATGTCGTCGGCGCTCTCGGGCTCGGGCGCCGACATCCGCGCCCGCAGACCCGCCCGCTGGATCACCCGCTGAATCGTCAGGTCCCGCTGCTCGATGTCGGGTACGAAGCTGATCCGCTTCAACCCTTGATCCTGCGCAGCCGACTCGAACACGAAGTGCCCGTATCCCAGCAGCTTCCCCAGAAACGGCTGCTCAACAGTGATGTCGAGAATGCGCGCGATCGGCACGGTCGCCGTGTGCTGCGCGAACACCCCGTGGACGCGGAACACCCGCATGTTGGTGACCACGAACCTGTCCATGAACTCCCAGTGCATGCGGTAGAACCCCCACCCACCGAGTACGAGTCCGCCGATCAGCGGCAACGGCCACAGGATCCCGACGAACGGCATCAGCCCGAGAATCGCCATCGCTCCCACGATGGCCAGCACCGGAACCACCCGCGTCACCCAGTGCCGCTGCACCTCGTCGACGATGAACTCCCCCTCGCTGATCAGCAGGCGCCGGCTGGTGTCCGGCGACGCCAACTGGCGCCAGAAGACCGCGATACCCGTCACGGCAACCGTCCTGCGTCAGCGCACCAGCGAGTCGAAGAAGCGCCCGATCGAGTCGAAGATGCCGAAGATGGCCTTCACGAACTCGGCGGCGGCCTCGGGCCGGGTGTAGAGGTAGAAAATGGCGAACATGACCAGCAGGAAGACGACGACCGTCTTGATCCACTTGCCCATCAGGCCTCCTGGGGAAGGTTGGCACACGAGTACACCGTTCAGTCTCACCCATGAGACTCGCCACTAGCACATTGACACGCCGGACGCCGCCCGTTCCGACCCGCGAAACCGCACCTCGGCACCCCGGCGCCGTGCCATCGTGGACGCATGGACAACAGTGATCTCTTCGTGTGCATCGACCATGTCGGCCTTGCCGTCCCCAACCTCGACGACGCCATCGCCTTCCACACCGAGGTGATGGGCTGGCGCGTCCTGCACCGCGAGACCAACGAGGAGCAGGGCGTCGAGGAAGCCATGATCGGCACCGGCGAGCAGCTCGGGCAGAACGCACAGATCCAGCTCCTCGCCCCGCTGAGCGAAATGTCCACGATCGCCAAGTTCATCGACCGCAACGGGCCGGGCATGCAGCAGCTCGCCTACCGCGTCTCCGATCTGGACGCCGTGTCGGCCACCCTGCGCGAGCGCGGCGTCCGACTGCTCTTCCCGGAGGCCAAGCGCGGCACCCACGGCTCGCGCATCAACTTCTGCCACCCGAAGGACACCGGCGGCGTCCTGCTCGAGCTGGTCGAGCCGCCCAAGCACTGACGCACTCCGCGACAGGCCCCCAAACGTGAACGGCTGGGCCTGTCGCGGGTTCGCCACGAGCCCGCGAGGGTAGCATCGGGGGCAACACAGCGAGACTTTCCCCCCGAGAGGAATCCCCGGTGACGGAACAATCCGATCAGCACGGCCTTGACCTGTTCAACGACAACGCGTCGGCGTTGCGTGGTTTCCCGAACGCCATGCTCGGGTACGACAAGAAGGCCGTCGACGACTACGTCCGCGAGATCGAACAGCACCTGATGCTGGCGCGTCACCAGCTCCGCGAGGTGAAGCAGGAGTTGACCGCCGCCAACCTGCGCGTCGACGACACCGACTTCAGCAAGCTGGGCTCGCACACCGCGAACCTGCTCCGCATCGCCGAGGCGCAGGCCGCCGAGTTGGTGCAGAAGGCCAGCGACCGTGCCGACGCTCTCCTTCAGGACGCCAAGGCCACGGCCGAGCAGCTGCGCTCCGACGCGTCCGCCCGCACCGAGCAGGCGCGTCGCGACGGTCTGGAGTCGCTGCGGGTGCTGCGTGAAGATCTCGACAGGCAGACCGCGTCCGAGCTGGGCACCGCCCGCAAGGAGGCCGAAGGCTTCCTCGGCGCCGCGCGCCAGGAGAAGGACCAGATCCTCGCCAACGCCCGTCGCGAGGCCGACAGCCTCGTCGAACAGGCCAAGCTCGAGGGACGCCGCCTCGTGCAGGCCGCCCAGCAGGAGGCCGCTGACACCCGGGCGGCCGCCGCGGCCGAGCAGCGGAGCGTGCTCGACACCCTGGCGTCCGAGCATGAGGAGCACCGCAAGAAGCTGGCGGGGCTGGCGTCCGAAGCCGAGCAGCGCGCCGGACAGCTGCGCGGCACCCTCGACCAGGCTGCCGAAGAGCTGCAGCAGCGCCGCCAGAACACCTACGCCGAAGCCGAGAAGATCAAGCGGGACGCGGTGCTCGAGGCCGCGTCCATTCTCGACAAGGCGCGCGCCGAGGCCGACGAGCTGGCGCAGGAGACCGAGTCGAAGCTGCTGAAGCGTCGCGAGACCCTCAAGCGCGAGTCGGGTCGCCTCCGGGCCCGCAAGGAAGCCCTCATCGCCCAGCTCGGTTCGCTGTCGACCCTCGCGTCGGTGACGGCGGGCGAGTTCCCCGACGACTTCGAGGTCACGGGGCCGATTCCGCAGGAGATCCTCGACGAGCCGCAGATCGACGAGGACGCCGCTGAGCAGGCCGAGGCCGACACCGAGACCACCGGCGCGCAGCAGGCCGTGCGGGACGGCGAGTGAGCGATCCCGGGCGGGCCGACGACGGCAACCGCATCGCGCCCGAGCCGGACGCCAAGGCGTCCGGCGAGGCGCCGACGAGCGCACGCCAGTGGCTGAAGCGCATCCGACGCACGAGCCAAGCCACCCCTCCCGACACGACCGGTGAGGGGTTCGTGCCGCCAACCGCGTCCGCGACGACCCTGCTGAACCGCAGCCCCTTCCAGATCGGCTTCGTCATGACGCTGGGCGTGATGGTGGCGCTCGGGCTGGTCAATGTGCTGATCTCGCTGCAGAGCGTCGCACTGCTGGTGGTCTTCTCGCTGTTCCTGGCGCTGGGCCTGAACCCTGCAGTCGAGTGGCTGCACAGGCGTCACGTGGCCCGCGGGGTCGCCGTCGTGCTGGTCACGCTCATCGTGCTGGGTCTGTTGGCTCTCGGCGCGTGGGCTGTGCTGCCGGTGGCGAGCGAACAGATCAACCTGTTGGTGCAGAACGCACCGCTCTATCTGCAGCAGCTGCGCGAAAACCCGCAGATTGCGCAGTTCGACGCGCAGTTCCAAGTCATCGAAAAGGTCACCGACTTCATCACCAGCGGTGCCTGGCTGACCACGATCTTCGGCGGCCTCCTGGGCGCCGGGCGCATCGTGGCGAACACCGTCTTCTCGCTGATCGTCACGCTCGTGCTGACGATCTACTTCCTGGCGTCGTTGCCCTCCATCAAGAACGTCATCTACTCGTTGGCGCCGGCGTCGCGCCGCCCCCGCGTCCGCTACCTCGCGAACGAGATGTTTCGACGCATCGGTGGCTACATGAGCGGCATGTTCATCGTGGTGACCTGCTCGGCGACCACCGCGTTCATCTTCATGAACATCGTCGGCCTGGGCCAGTTCTCGCTCGCCCTCACCGTCGTGGTGGCGACGTTCGCGTTCATCCCGCTGGTCGGTTCCACGGCGTCCATGATCGTGGTGTCGGTCGTGGCGTTCGCGTTCTCGCCCACCACCGGGCTCATCACGCTGCTGTTCTTCCTGACCTACCAGCAGATCGACACCTATGTCATTCAGCCCCGCGTGTTCCAGCGGTCGGTGAACGTGCCGGGCGTGCTGGTGATCCTGGCGGCGATCTCGGGCGGACTGTTGCTGGGCATCGCAGGTGCCCTGCTGGCCATCCCCACGATGGCGTCGCTGTTGCTGCTGTACCAGGAGGTCATCGTGCCGAAGCTCGAGGCGTCCTGACCGCCGCTCAGAACAGGCGGTCCTCCACGTTGTCGATGCCGCGCAGCAGGTCGTAGTCGACGGTCACGCAGTCGATGCCCCTCGTGGACGCCAACACTGCGGCCTGCGGCTTGATCAGCTGGGCCGCGAACACTCCGCGCACCGGACGCAGCGTCGGATCCTCGTTGAGCAGCGCCAGGTAACGGGTGAGCTGCTCCACGCCGTCGATCTCGCCCCGTCGCTTGACCTCGACGGCCACCAGCAGCCCCTCCGGCGTCCGATAGAGCAGGTCGACCGGGCCGATGGGCGTGGGGTGCTCGCGGCGCACGAGCCGCCAGCCGGCGCCGAACGTCTCAGGATTCTCGGCGAGCAGCGCCTGAAGGTGCGCCTCGACACCGTCCTTCTGCAGGCCCGGGTCGACTCCCAGCTCATGGGCCGAGTCGTGCAGCACCTCGGCGATGCTGATGGTGAGCGTGTCGGCGTCCTTGTTGCGGATCGTCCACCGCTCAACCAGGTCGTCGCCGGAGGCGTCGTCGACCGTGATCGTGCAGGGCGGGTTCATCCAGTTCAAGGGTTTGTAGGCGCGGTCGTCGGCGTGAATCGACACCGATCCGTCGGCCTTCTGCAGAATCAACCGATTCGCGAACGGGAGGTGGGCCGTCAGCCGACCCGCGTAATCGACCTGACACCGGGCAACGAGCAATCGCACCCCGACAACCTACCTCTAAGGTGGGAACATGGCCCGTCGACCCAGCAAGCACCTGCGCGCGCCGCGCCCGCTGCTGACCACGTCATCGCGCGCCGAGCACAAGCACGACGGCCGCTGGGTGGTGCAGAACGTGCCGGCACGCAACGCGTCCAAGCCCTACGTGTGCCCCGGCTGCAACCAGACCGTCCAGGTCGGCACCGCCCACGTGGTCGCCTGGCCTGACACTCCGGCCATCGGCGCCACCAGTGCTGTCGAGCAGCGTCGGCACTGGCACACGTCGTGCTGGTCGAGGAGGCGATGATGAGCCTGCACACGCTGTTGGTCGGGCAGGGGCGTCCGGATGTGATGTTCCTGCATGGGCTGCTCGGGCAGGGCCGCAACTGGCTGGGCATCGCGAAATCGCTGCAGGACGCCGTGACGAGCCTGCTGGTCGACCTCCCCGACCACGGCCGCTCGCCATGGACCGACTCGTTCGGCTACGCCGCCATGGCCGACGCCATCGCCGACGACATCAGCGAACGCATGGGGTCGGCCGCCTCTCTGGCAGTCGTCGGGCACTCGCTGGGCGGCAAGGTCGCCATGCAACTCGCGCTGCGGCACCCGCACCTGGTGCGGGCACTGGTGGTGGTCGACATAGCGCCCGACGATTCGAGCCACGGCTATGGGTTCGGACGCCTTCTTCGCTCGATGCGCCACCTCGATCTCGCGACGCTCACATCACGCTCGGACGCCGACCAGCGCCTGCGACCGGCCGTCCCCGACGCTGTCGTCAGGGGCTTCCTGCTGCAGAACCTGCACCGCAGCGGCGGCACCTTCCACTGGCAGCCGAACCTCGACCTTCTGCTCGAGGCGCTGCCGGCGATCAGCGGGTGGCCGGCCACCCGAGGCATCTACGACGGCCCGGTGCTGCAGCTGCGCGGCGGTGAGTCGGAGTACGTCCGAGACGAACACGCCGAGCCCATGCGCGCGCTCTTCCCGCGCGTCCGGTTGGTCACCGTGCCTGGCGCCGGGCACTGGGTGCACAGCGAGGCGCCGGACGCCGTGGTGAGCGAGCTACGCCGCTTCCTGACTGATTGCGGCATCGCGCGGGGATGAGGCGTCCGCCCGATCGGATGGGACGCGCCGCCCGGTCAGCCCACCGGATCAACCCAGCGCGACCTTGGTGATCGTCGCATCGGCGCTGGGGCGTCCGGTGCCGTCTCCGTAGCTGTCGTCGTGCCCCTTCGCGGACAGCTGCGTGAGCCCCTCGACGGACGCGGCGTCCATCTGCCCGAACACGGTGTAGTTCGGCGGGAGCTGGCTGTCGCCGAACACGAGGAAGAACTGCGACCCGTTGGTGTTCGGGCCGGCGTTCGCCATCGCGACGGTTCCGGCCGGGTAGCCCTGCGTGCCCGCGAGTTCGTCGTCGAACTCGTAGCCGGGTCCGCCGCGTCCGCTGGCCGTCGGATCGCCGCACTGCAGCATCTTCAAGCCCCGCGTCGCCAGTCGGTGGCACTGGGTGCCGTCGAAGAAGCCCCGCTTCACCAACGAAGCGAACGAGTTGGCGGTGCAGGGGGCGGCCTCACGGTTGAGAGTGATGGTCACCGGGTGTCCCCCCAGAGTGAGCGTGGCGGACGCCGTGCCGGTCGCCGGGACGCCGCTGGTGGGCGGAAGGTCGACCGGACGGGCGGCAGGCGGATCGGGCCGGTACACGCAGGTGGCTGTCTCGTCGGCCGCCCGACCGGCCGTAGGTGAGGCCGCGGGCGTCGAGGAGCAGCCGGCCCCGGCGAGGACGAGGGTGGACAACAGGACGGTGGTCAGGAGGCGATGCACGGCGTCCAACCTCACATAGGCTGAGCGTATGGTCAACCTCAACCGCATCTACACCCGCACCGGCGATCAGGGCTCCACACGGCTGTCGGACATGAGCCTGGTCGCCAAGACCGACCCGCGGGTGGAGGCCTACGGTGACGTCGACGAAGCCAACTCGGTGCTCGGCATCGTCACGGCCTCCGGTGAGGTGACCGGGCCGCTCCTGGACGCGCTGCGCATCATCCAGAACGAGCTGTTCGACGTCGGCGCCGACCTGTCGAACCCAGTGACCCCCGACCCGGAATGGGAACCGTTGCGCATCGTCCAGCCGAGCATCGACCGCCTCGAGTCGTGGTGCGACGAGTTCGGTGACGGGCTGGGCAGCCTGGCGTCCTTCATTCTGCCGGGCGGCACCGTCGCGGCCGCACACCTGCACCTGGCGCGCACCGTCGTGCGCCGCGCCGAGCGGGCCGCGTGGCGTGCTGCCGGCCAGGTCGGCCTCGCAGGCGAGGAGGCCGCGCCCGGCGGCATCAACCCGCTCGCCATCACCTACCTGAACCGGCTGTCGGACCTGCTGTTCATTGCCTCGCGCGTGGTGAACCGCGGCGGCGACGTGCTGTGGGTTCCGGGGGCGGACCGGGAACCGGTCGACGAGAAGGCGGCGCGGCAGCGGCGCAAGATCACCGGTCGGCGGGATAGCGAAAACCCGGAGGAGCAGCCTCCAGCCAGCTGAGCACGGCGGTCACGTTGACCGGGTCGAGGGCCAACTCGACCTCCTGGATGCTGCTCTTCAGCGTCACGACTCGCTGCCCGGCCATCAGCACCGCCCGCTCCTCCTGCTGAGCCATCCGGGTGGTCATGACGTGCGTCCGCCTCCGGTCGACGACGGCCCGGGGGTTGAGCGACCAGCTGAACACGCGGTACCACCGCATCTCGTCGCCGACGATGTTCGCCAGGCCCAGGGTCCACCCGGTCGCCTTGCCCTCAATCCGCCGCATCGAGCATTCGAAGACGCTGCCGCGGGACGCCAACCAGCGTCGCCGCACCACCACCCAGGCGATCGGAACCAAGGCAGCCACGACCAGGACCAACAAGAAGACCTCGGTCGCGACCACCCAGTCAGGCATCGGTCAATGCCCGAGTTCGGCGAACCGCGTCGCCGCCCGTACCTGGGCCGTGGCCCGGTTGAAGTGCTGGTAGGTCGCCGGATCGATGTTGCCCTCGTTCAGGCGCTTCTCGGCTACCGCCAGCTCGCGACGGGCCTCGTCCAGCGAGATCTCGCGAGCGAGGCTGGCGTACTGGCCGATCAACGACACGCGATTGTCGGCCACCGAGATGAACCCCTCGTCGAGGGCCACCACCTCACGCGTGCCGTCGGCCGTCAACACCTCGGCCGCACACGGAACAATGGCGGCGAGGAACGGCGAGTGATTCGCCAGCACGCCGACATCACCCTCGGTGGTGCGGGCGATCACCGAGACGGCGTCGCCCTCCCACACCCGCTTCGTTGCCGAGACGACCTCAACGAAGAGCGGTTCGCTCTCCATGTCAGCCCTCCTTCTGGATGCGATCCCAGTTCGCCATGACCATGTCCATGCCGCCGACGTTGAAGAACGCCTGCTCGGCGATGTGGTCGACCTCACCGTCGCAGATCATCTTGAACGACTCGATGGTGTCGGCCAGCGGCACCGTCGAACCCTCGATCTGGGTGAACTTGGTCGCCATGTAGGTGTTCTGGCTGAGGAACTGCTGGATGCGGCGGGCGCGGGCCACGATGATCTTGTCCTCTTCGGACAGCTCGTCGACGCCCAGGATCGCGATGATGTCCTGGAGTTCCTTGTTGCGCTGCAGGATCTGCTTTACGCGGGTCGCCGTGTCGTAGTGCTCCTGGCCCACGTACTGCGGGTCGAGGATGCGGCTGCTCGAGGTGAGCGGGTCGACGGCCGGGTACAGACCGCGCGACGCGATCGCGCGGCTGAGTTCGGTGGTGGCGTCCAGGTGGGCGAAGGTCGTGGCCGGCGCCGGGTCGGTGTAGTCGTCGGCCGGCACGTAGATCGCCTGCATCGAGGTGATCGAGTGGCCGCGCGTCGAGGTGATGCGCTCCTGCAGCTGACCCATCTCGTCGGCCAGGTTGGGCTGGTAGCCCACGGCCGAGGGCATGCGGCCCAGCAGGGTCGACACCTCGGAGCCGGCCTGGGTGAACCGGAAGATGTTGTCGATGAAGAGCAGCACGTCCTGGTTCTGCACGTCGCGGAAGTACTCAGCCATGGTCAGGGCCGACAGGGCGACGCGCAGGCGGGTGCCCGGCGGCTCGTCCATCTGGCCGAACACCAGAGCGGTGTCCTTCATGACGTCGGCCTCGATCATCTCGTGGATGAGGTCGTTGCCCTCACGGGTGCGCGCCCCCACCCCGGCGAACACCGAGGTGCCACCGAAGTTGTGGGCGATGCGGAAGATCATCTCCTGGATGAGGACGGTCTTGCGCACGCCTGCGCCACCGAACAGGCCGATCTTGCCGCCCTTCACGTACGGGGTGAGCAGGTCGAGCACCTTGATGCCGGTCTCGAGCATCTCGGTGCGCGGCTCGAGCTGATCGAACGCCGGGGCGGGACGGTGGATCGGCCAGCGCTCGTGGACCTCGAACATCGAGGGGTCCTCGTTGAGGCACTCGCCGGTCACGTTCCACACCCGACCCTTGGTGACGTCGCCGACGGGCACCGAGATGGGTGCCCCGGTGTCGAACACCTCGGTGCCGCGGCGCATGCCGTCGGTCGGCTTCAGCGAGATGGCCCGCACGATGTTGTCGCCCACGTGCAGCGCCACCTCGGCGGTGATCTCGCGGCTGAGGTCGCCTGCGTCGATCTTGATCTTCAGCGCGTTCTGAATGTCGGGCATCTGGTCGGCGGGGAACTCGACGTCCACCACCGGGCCGATGACGCGGGCCACACGTCCGACACCCGGGTTCGTCCCGGCCTCGGTCGGGTTCACGTCGGTCACAGTCATGTTCAAGCCTCTCGGTCTCAGTCCTGGGCGGATCCCTCGGCGAGCGCGCTGGCGCCGCCGACGATCTCGGAAATCTCGTTGGTGATCTCGGCCTGGCGCGCCTGGTTGGCCTCACGCGTCAGGGTCTCGATGAGGGTGGATGCGTTGTCGGTGGCCGACTTCATCGCGCGCTGCTGGCTGGCGAGCTGGGACGCCGCCGACTGCAGGAGGTAGAACCACACCCGGCTGCGCACATACTGCGGCAGGAGTGCGTCGAGCACCGTCTCCGGATCGGGCTCGAAGTCGTACAGCGGGACGACGTCCTGCTGACCCACGTCGCGGACGCCCTCGACGACCTCCAGCGGAAGCAGGCGACGCACGCGCGGCGACTGGGTGATCATCGACTCCATGCGGGTGTACACCGCGTGGATCTCGTCGACACCGCCCTCTTCGTAAGGCTTGAGGAAGTCCTCGATCAGCCGGTCGCCGATCTCTTGGGCGTGTTCGTAGGTCGGCGCGTCGGAGAAGCCGTCCCAGGCGGCGACGTGCGGGATCTGGCGGAACTTCAGGTACGACAGGCCCTTGCGGCCGACGACGTACCGGGAAACTTCCAGACCTCGCTCCTCCAGGCGCTGGCGCATGCGCGCCGCCTGCTTGATCACGTTGCTGGAGTACGCGCCGTTCATGCCCCGGTCGGAGGTGATGAACAGCAGCGCAGCCCGGCGGGGATTCTCCACCGGCTGGGTCAGCGGATGGTCCACGTCAGCGTAGGTTGCCACGGCGGACACGGCGCGGTTCAGCTCACGCGTGAACGGCAGCGAAGCCTGAGCGGCGTGCTGCGCCTTCGTGATGCGCGAGGCAGCGATCAGCTCCATCGCCTTGGTGATCTTCTTGGTTGCGGACACCGACTGACGTCGCTGCCGCAACTCCCGGAGGCTTGCCGCCACGTCAGCCCCTGCCCACCTGAATCGTCTCGCGGTCGACGTCGGAGTCGCCGAGGGCCTGGTGCTCGCCCTCACCGTCGACGAGGCGGGATTCGCTCGAGTTGAAGGCCTCCTTGACCTTGCCGATCTCAGCCTTGAGCGCCTCAGCGGTGTCGTCGTCGAACTTCTGGGTCTCGGCGATCGTCGTGAGAATGCTCGTGCTGCGACGCAGATGGTCGAGCAGCTCGCGCTCGAACCGGAGAACGTTGTTGACCGGCACGTCGTCGAAGTACCCGTTGGTCCCCGCCCAGACGCTGACGACCTGCTCCTCAACCGGGAACGGCGAGTACTGCGGCTGGCGCAGCAGCTCGGTGAGGCGGGCACCGCGGTCGAGCTGGCGCCGCGACGCGGCGTCCAGGTCGGACGCGAACATGGCGAACGCTTCCATGTCGCGGTACTGCGCCAGGCTGAGCTTCAGCGTGCCCGAGACACCCTTCATCGCCTTCACCTGAGCGGCGCCGCCCACGCGGGAAACCGAGACGCCCACGTCGATGGCGGGACGCTGGTTGGCGTTGAACAGGTCGGACTGCAGGAAGATCTGGCCGTCGGTGATCGAGCTCACGTTTGTCGGGATGTAGGCCGACACGTCGTTGGCCTTCGTCTCTATGATCGGCAGGCCGGTCATCGAGCCACCGCCCAGCTCGTCAGAGAGCTTGGCGCAGCGCTCCAGGAGACGGCTGTGCAGGTAGAACACGTCGCCGGGGTAGGCCTCGCGGCCCGGCGGACGACGCAGCAGCAGCGACATGGCGCGGTAGGCCTCGGCCTGCTTGGTCAGGTCGTCGAAGATGATGAGGACGTGCTTGCCGCCGTACATCCAGTGCTGGCCGATGGCCGAGCCGGCGTAGGGCGCGATGTACTTGAAGCCCGCCGGGTCGGACGCCGGTGCGTGCACGATGGTCGTGTACTCCAGGGCGCCGGCATCCTCCAGCGTCTGGCGCAGAGCGGCAATCGTGGAGCCCTTCTGGCCGACCGCGACGTAGATGCAGCGCACCTGCTTGGTCGGGTCACCGGTGGCCCAGTTCGCCTTCTGGTTGATGATCGTGTCGAGCGCGATGGCGGTCTTGCCCGTCTTGCGGTCACCGATGATCAGCTGACGCTGACCCCGACCGATCGGGATCATGGCGTCAATGGCCTTGATGCCGGTCTGCAGGGGCTCACGCACTTCCTGACGGTCCATGACGCCGGCGGCCTGCAGCTCCAGGACGCGGCGCTCGGGAACGTCGGCGATCTCACCCAGACCGTCGATCGGCTGCCCCATCGCGTTCACCGTGCGGCCGAGGTAGCCCTCGCCCACGGGAACCGACAGCACCTCGCCGGTGCGACGCACGGTCGAGCCCTCTTCGATGCCCTCGGAATCACCGAGCACGACGACGCCGATCTCGCGCACGTCGAGGTTCAGGGCGATGCCGCGGACGCCGTTCTCGAACTCGAGAAGCTCGTTGGCCATGGCCGAGGGCAGGCCCTCCACGCGGGCGATGCCGTCGCCGGACACCACCACGGTGCCCACCTCTTCGCGGCTGGACGCGTCAGGGGTGAAGTTCTGGACAAAGCGATCCAGTGCGTCCCGAATCTCCTCGGGACGAATCGTCAATTCCGCCATGGGTTTCTCAGTCCTGCCTCGTTGTCGTGACTTGAATTCAGCTCAGTGCTCGGTGCGCGTCGGTGAGACGCGACGCGATGGTTCCCTCGATGACCTCGTCGCCCACGGAGACGCGGACGCCACCGATCACGCTCGGGTCGACGACGACGTGCAGGGTGCCCTCCCGGCCCACCTGGCGGCTGAGCGCGTTGCGCATCCGCTCTTCCTGCTCGCTCGTCAGGGGTCGTGCCACCCGGACGGTGGCGATGGCGCGACGTCGCAGCGATGCCGCGATCGTCAGGTACTCGGCCAGCGTGAGGTCGAAGGTGCGGTTTCGCGCCACCACGGCCCGCCGGGCGAGCGCGGTGGTCGTCGGCAGAACCTTGCCCGCCAGGAGGCTGGCCAGCAGCTCCTGACGGTGACCGACCTCGACGGAACGGTTGGCCAGCACGGCGCGCAGCTCACGGTCGGTGTCGACGATGCGGCCCAGCCGGAACAACTGGTCTTCCACCTCGTCGAGCTGACCATCGCGCTGCGCTGCTTCCAGAGCAGCGCGAACGCCCTGACGCTCCACCGCAGCGGTGAAGGCGCCTGAGCTGCCCCAGCGGAGCCTCGCCGCCTCGGACAGGACGTGGACGGCCGCGTCCGACACCTTGCCCCCGAACAGGGCGGCCACGACCTGCGACCTCGCGCCGTCGTCCATGCTCGGATCGGTCAGCGCGCGACGCAGCGAGGGCTGCCCGGCGAGCGTGTCCGCGATCGCGAACAGCTCCTCGGCCAGCTCACCGGAGGTGTGCTGGGAATCCAGCACGCGGTCCAGCTCACTCTGGCGTGCTTCCCGTGCCTCGCTCATGCCCGATCGCCCGCCTTGCTCTCCAGGTCCTCAAGGAACCTGTCGACGGTGCGCCGGGCGCGCTCGTCGTCGTCGAGGGACTCGCCGACGATCTTGCCGGCCAGCGTGGTGGCCAGGCCGCCGACCTGCGTGCGCAACTGCTCGACAGCAGCGGCACGCTCTGCCTCGATCTGCGCCTTGGCGTTGGCCAACAGACGCGCCGACTCGTCGGTCGCCTGCTGGCGCATCTCGGCAAGAATCGAGGCACCCTGGGTCTTGGCCTCCTCGCGGATGCGAGCGGCCTCCCCACGCGCGTCCGCGAGCTGAGCCTTGTAGTCGGCCAGAGCCGCAGCGGCCTCGGCCTGGGCCTTCTCGGCCCGCTCGATGCCGCCCTGGATGGCGTCCGTGCGCTCGGCGTAGGTCTTCTCGAAGATCGGAACGACCTTCGCCTTGACGACCCAGTAGACGACCGCGAAGAGAACCAGACCGACGATGAGCTCAGAGAGGTGCTCGGGCAGCAGCGGCCCGAGATCGAGTCCTTCCAGCAGCTTCATCGCGCCGACCTCACTGAATCGCGAACGCGAGGGCGATGCCGATGATGGCGAGCGCCTCGACCACGGCGAAGCCGATCCACGCCGTGCCCATGAGCGCCCCGCGGGCCTCGGGCTGACGCGCGGTGCCGTTGATCACGGAGGCGAAGATCCAGCCCACGCCGAGGGCCGGCCCCAGGGTGGCGAGGCCGTAGCCGAGCATGTTGAGCGAGCCGGTGATCTCCAGGATGGGGAGCATGTCGTTTCCTTTCGGATTCTTTTTCGGTTGGGTTCCGGGTCTGGGTGTCAGTGTTCCTCGGCGATTGCCGAGGCCACGTACTGGGCGGTCAGGACGGTGAAGATGTACGCCTGGATGACCGCGACCAGCAGTTCCAGGGCGAAGATCGCGAAGCTGAAGACGAGCGAGGCTCCGCCAGCGACGGCGTAGAACAGGACGCCGGACTCGAGCAGGAGGGTGCCGCCCAGCACGAACACCATGATCACCAGGTGGCCGGCGAACAGGTTGGCGAAGAGACGCAGCGCCAGCGTGAAGGGGCGGACGATGATGTTGGAGAGGAACTCCAGCGGGATGATCAGGAACCACAGGGGCCACGGGACGCCGGCCGGCAGCGTCGCCCGCTTCAGGTAACCGCCGAAGCCCCACTTCTTGATGCCCGCCCCGTTGTAGAGCACCCAGGTGAGCAGCGCGAGGGCATACGCGTAACCGATCTTCGAGAAGGTCGGGAACATGAAGAGGAAGAACTGGCCGAACAGGTTGTTCACGAGGATGAACGAGAAGAGGGCGATCAGCCACGGCAGGTATTTGCGGTAGTCGTGGCCCAGAATGTCGCGGGCGATGGTGTTGCGGATCATGCCGTAGAGGTATTCACCCAGGAACTGGCGCTTGCCCGGCACGATGGTCTGGCGACGAGAAACCCACAACCAGAAACCGATGGCCAGGGCGGCACCCAGCACAGCCTGGAACAGGTGGTTGTTCAGCCAGTGCCAGTTCTCGCCCAGGCCGGGGAAGAGGGGACGGCTGTTGAAGCTCTCGACACTCGGCGGCCAGCCGGAGTCGTGCTCGCTGCCACCGCCCTCCATCGGAATGATCAGACCGATCAGTCCGCCCATGGTGCCTCCTGCCCCGCTCATCGGGTGTGTCCGAAACGTCTCACGATGGCGTACAGCGAAAGGCCGGTGCCGAGGATCAACCCGACGGGAGTCACCCACGTCGTGCCGAACCAACGATCAGCGACCCACCCGAGCCCGCCGTAAAGGAGGATTCCGGTGATGAGGTAACTGATGATGCGGTAACCCGCGTCCTGGCTGCCTCGCTGCTCGTCCATCGCGGTGGACACTATCAGCGAAACGTGCGCCCGGTCACCTCCGCAGGGGGGTGCCACGCCGTCACTTTCCGGCATGTGGACGCCCGCGGCGACAAGGGGACCAGGCACGTCACGGTTGGTCAGACGGCTCGTCGTAGATGGGGACACGGAGGCGGGCGTACGTCGCTATCTCTGCCGCAAGCCACGTCACGACCACGCTGATCGTTGCGACTGCGACGGCAACCCGGTGCATGGACGCGAACCGGTCGGCGTTGGCCAGCACGACCGCGAGCACCATCCCCAGAGCGGTGACCCTGATGATGTAGGACGCCATCGTGGCGACCAACACGGCCTTCGGGTCGGCGTCCGCGAATGCCACCTGAACGGCGTGACCGATCACGAAGAACAGGATCGTGACGGCCCCAGCGATGGCAGCCCACGCCGCCGCGCGAGGGCTGTCGAAGATCAGGAAGGCGCCCACAGCGAGGAACAGGCCGATGTGGCCCCCCAGTGCGCCGCCGACGAGCAGGCGCCGCACGCGGTCGCGGTTCGCGCTCCCCCGTCGCCGCGCCGTCACCTTCTCAGCCATGGATCCTCCTCGGACGCCAGGTCAGCCAGGCGGCCAGCGCCAACCCGGCGGCCATACCGGCCAGCGCCCAACCGCTGCCGGTGATGCCGAGTGCGACCACTCCGAAGGCGATCACCGCCGACCACAGCCACAGCAGGCCGACGGCGGCGCGATGGTCGTGGCCCAGCTTGAGCATCCGGTGGTGGAGGTGCGCCTTGTCGGCCTGGAACCACAGTTTGCCGGCCAACGTGCGACGGACGTACGCACTCACCAGGTCGATGAAGGGCAGGGCCATCACGGCGAACGGCAGCAGCAGCGGCAGATAGGCGGTCAGCACGGCCCCGCCCTGGGCCTTGACCCGCGACGGGTCGAGTTGGCCGGTGAGCGAGATCATCGAGCAGGACAGCAGCAGCCCCAGCAGCATCGAGCCCGAGTCGCCCATGAACATGCGGGCCTTGTGCACGTTGTGCGGCAGGAAGCCCAGGCACACCCCCAGCACGGCGACCGACACGAGCGACGACGTGGTGGCGCGCACCAGATCCTGCTCGTACGACAGCAGGTAGGCGTAGGCGAAGAACGCGGCCGCGCCGATCGCCACCACTCCCGAAGCGAGGCCGTCGAGGCCGTCCATCAGGTTGATCGCGTTCACGCACACCAGCACGATGAACACGGCCACCACCACCGACGCCACACCGTCGAGCGAGATGATGCGGTCGGGCAGCGGGATCCAGTAGAACTTCACGCCGTTGAGCACGACGATGCCCGCCGCGAGCACCTGGCCCGACAACTTGGCCAGCGCACCCAGCTCGAACAGGTCGTCCAGGACGCCGACGATGCAGATCACCGTGGCCGCCAACAGCACCGCGAGGGCGTCATGCTCGACCAGCGGGAACGAGCCCAGCCACGGCAGTTGCGTAGCGAGCAGGAACGATGCGGCGACGCCGCACAACATGGCGAGCCCGCCGAAGTAGGGCACCGGCTTGGTGTGGACGTCGCGGTCACGCACGAGAGCCACCGCGTCGTAGCGGAACGCGAGCCGCCGCCACAGGCTCGCCGTGAGGTAGGTGACCCCGACGGCGACCAGAAGGACGAGCAGGTACTCGCGCATCGGGTCAGGACTCCCCCGCCCCCGGCTCCACCGGGTCCGGGCGATCGGACGCGGGCCCCACCTCGCTGTCGGCATGGCTGGGCGCCGCCTCCTCGACAGGGTCGGGACGTTCGGACGCCTCGCCGGCCGCCAGGGCGTCGGCCTCGGCCTGGTCGATGGAGGGGTTGTCGTCGATCAGGCCGGGGACGACGGCGTTCAGCTCGTCGATGGTGATGCGGCCGGCCCGCAGCAGACGCGGGTGGTCGCCGCTGAGATCGACGATGGTCGACGGCACCGGGCCGGACGCCTCTCCGGCGTCCAGGTACACCGCGATGGTGTCGCCGAGCTGGTCGACAGCCTCGGAGATGGACAGGGCGGCGTCCTCACCGCTGACGTTCGCCGAGCTGACAGCCAGCGGCCCGGTGGCGCGCAGCAGCTCGCGGGTGAAGTCGTGATCGGGAACGCGGACAGCGATGGTGTCGCCCCGATCGCCGAGATCCATCCGCAGGCTCGAGGGCGCCGTGACGATGAGGGTCAGCGCCCCCGGCCAGAACGCCTCGCCGAGTGCGGTGATGCGGGGGTCGGCGTCGCGGGCCAGGGTGCGGACCATCGCCACATCGGAGACCAGCACGGGCGGGGGCATGTCGCGGCCGCGACGTTTGGCGTCCAGAAGTCGCTGGACGGCCTCGGCCGAGAAGGCGTCGGCGCCGACGCCGTACACGGTGTCGGTCGGCAGCACGATGACCTCGCCAGCGCGGACGGCGGCCGCAGCCGCCTCGACAGCGGCGTCGACATCGGAGGTGTTGAGGACGCGGTGGCTCACGGGATCATCCTGCCAGCCCTGATCGCCTCCACGAAGCGCGCCCGGCCGTTCAGGTCGGGGTGGTCGACGACCCGCGACCAGGCTCCGTGCCGGGTGAACACCGCCGGGGCCGACTCCCCCTGCTGGTCGGCGTGCTCGGCGAGGACCGTGGCCGACGGGCGCAGGAGCCGCGCGGCCACGTCGGCGACGACGCGCATGGCGTCGAGTCCGTCGTCGCCCGAGAACAGCGCGACGTACGGGTCGTGGTCGCGCACCTCGGCGGGCACCTCGGCCCAGCTCTCCAGCGGGATATAGGGCGGGTTGGCCACCACCAGATCGACCGTGCCGTCGAGGTCGGCGAACGCGTCAGCCATGTCGCCGTGCACGACGCGGGTGGGCGTGTCGGCCAGGTTGCGGCGCAGCCATCCGATGGCGTCGTCGGACAGTTCGACCGCGTGGAAGGACGCGTCGGGCCGGCGGGTCCACAGGTGACGGGTCAGGGCGCCGGATCCGGCACACAGCTCCACGACCACCGGCTCGGGACGCCCCTCCAGCACGGCGAGGGCGCGCGAGGCGAGCACCTCGGTCTCGGGCCGCGGAATGAAGACGCCCGGCCCGACCGCAACGCTGACGTCCCCGAAGTGGGCGACGCCCGTCAGGTGTTGCAGCGGAATGCCCTGCTCCCGGCGCTCCACCAGCGCCTCGAACGCGTCGCGGTCGCCGGCGGCCACCGCGTCCACCATCAGCAGCCGGGTGACCGGGACGCCGAGGACGTGCGCCAGCAGCGTCCGCGCCTCGGACGCCGACGCGAGGCGGCGTCCGGCTGCGGAAACCAGTTCGCCCGGACGGGTCACTGGCCCACCGCGGCCAGCCGCTCGGCCAGGTCGGCCGCCTGCAGCGCCTCGACACCGGGCCCCAGATCGCCGGCCAGCACCTGGTCGAGGTTGTGCGCCTTGAACCCGATGCGATGATCGGCGATGCGGTTCTCGGGGAAGTTGTAGGTGCGGATGCGCTCGGACCGGTCGACCGTGCGGACCTGGGACCGGCGTGCCGCAGAGGCGTCCGCGGCGGCCTGTTCGTCGGCGTGGGCGGCGAGCCGGGCGCGCAGGATACGCAT
>RRZT012408718.1_pt1 | contig 43645 bp, 40 predicted proteins | sample 2165551 | NCBI WGS metagenome assembly RRZT01 (sample SAMN10456910, study PRJNA506462) | wastewater metagenome | biome: wastewater; feature: sludge; material: wastewater sludge; isolation source: wastewater sludge with Escherichia coli K12::gfp cells carrying plasmid... | place: USA: Moscow, Idaho... | reverse complement strand
TTGTTTGCCTGAACATCTACACCTATGCCAACGCAGTGCGCAGCTCCGGCCCAGGTCGCAGTACTGGCACCAGCTATCAGGGATATCTCGAACAATTAGCCTGGGAGCTGCAGAGTAAACCCATTTTTATTACCCAGGTTGGTCTGTCCACCTCGCCCATTGCACCCAAGAATTGGGTACCTGGTTTTGGCGGGCATAGTAAAGAAGAGGTGGCGAAGACCTTTTTGCAGATCTGGCAAGACCTGCAAAAAGCCCAGGGACGGGAGCGTTTCTGCGGTCTGGCCTTTTTTGAATGGCAGGATGAGTGGTGGAAAAGTGGTGAAGATCCGCGCGATGCGTTTCGACATGAAAAAGAAGACCCGGAAGAATGGTTTGGCCTCTTTGGACTTGGCCCAAAGAATGAACTGATTCCCAAAGGGAATATTCCCAAAACCGTACAAGCAATTTTTAAAAACCCTCAACAGATGCCAATATCATCAAAGAGTAAGGGGAGCAAATAAATGTCCATGAGCGAAAAACCAGGCCCCATGCATCTGCAGGCGACGCTTAATCTCCCCGACTGGGTATGCACGGAAATGGCAGTTTTACCGAGCACTTTCCCCTCTCTGAAAGAGCGTATGCGCACTGTGATTCACTTTGCCCGAAAAAATGCCCAGGAAAACACCGGTGGCCCATTTGCAGCCGGGGTCTTTGAACAAGATAGCGGTAAGTTGGTTGCTATGGGGGTAATCCGCGTAGTGCCTCTGTCGTGCTCATCTGCCCACGCTGAGATAGTTGCGCTTTCCCTGGCGCAACAAAAACTGGGCCAGTACGACTTAGGGGCCCCTGGTCTGCCAGCCCACGAGCTTGTGGTCAACTGGCTGCCCTGTGCCATGTGCTATGGCGCAGTTATCTGGTCTGGTATTCGTTCTCTGGTCGTAGCTGGTTCTGGACCAGAACTTGAGGAGATAACCGGGTTTGATGAAGGGCCCAGGCCACTTAACTGGCAGAAGGAGCTAACCAATCGCGGCATTTCCTTTAGGGAAAATATTTTACGTGAAGAGGCCTGTCTGGGATTTAAGGAATTTGCCGCAAGCAGCAATCTTGTCTACAATGCCCGCCAAGGGAAGTTCTAACTCAACAATCAGCACCTCTTCCCAGGGCAGGCAAAAAATGGCAAGAAGAACTTAAAGCATTTTTTGCTTTATTAAAACCAGCTCAACGTAACTATGTTCAACTAAGCTCATGGCTTAAAATAATCGGGTTCATTGCCTGGTTTCCATTTAATGTTACAACCCATGCAAGGTTTCTGCTCTGCCAGCACTGGGCGACCAGCCAGCAAGGCGTCCATGGCTTTTCGCAGATCAGCCCCGGTGACAGGACCATCGTTCCCGGGTCTGGCATCATCAAGTTGCCCGTGGTACACAAGCTTTTTGTAGGCATCAAACAGATAAATATCTGGTGTGCAGGCAGCCTGGTAGGCCTTGGCGACCTCCTGGCTCTCATCAAAGAGGTACGGAAAGGGATAGCCAAGCTCCTCCGCCTCCTTATGCATCTTATCAGGGCTATCTTCAGGAAAGGTCTTCACATCATTGGAGTTGATAGCTACCATGGCTATACCCTTCACAGCATAGTCCTGGGCCAAGGCAACAAGCTCTTTTTGAACCAGTTTCACATAGGGGCAGTGGTTACAAATAAAGAGAATAAGAATTCCCCTCACTCCTTTATAGTCATCAAGACTCACCAGATTGCCCTTGCCTTTCACATCGGGCAAGAGGAAGGGGGGCGCGCTGGTGCCAAGCGGCAAAGCTGTAGAATACGTTAACGACATTACTGCCTCCTCAGGCTGAAGAGTTTTTTGTGTGGATGAGAGCAAGTTTTTTGGAGAGCTCAAAAATTAGTGCAAAGATATCAACAGGTAATATTGTTTGATTTATTTTGTAATTCAAAATATAGTAAACAAAAAAGAAATCGTTTGCTATTCATTCTTTTCACTGCTTCTTTGGTAACATGGCTCAAGGTATTTTTGTAGGTCTATGCTCAGTTGAGATTATCTATTATCTCCCCACCTCACTGGGCCCCTATCAGCGAATGAAGGCTGAGCGACAAATCGCTCTTGCCGGTGGCCCCGCTACAAACGCTGCGGTAACATTCTCTGCATTTGGTAATTCAGCTACCTTAATAACAGGCCTCGGCGAGCACTCGCTCAGTGAGGTGGCTCGCAGCGATCTACGTGAATATCCAATAAATCTGATTGATCTCACCAGTCAACCTTCCCGTCCTCCCTCGCTAGGCTCAGTACTTCTGGATCTTTCCACCGGCAATTATAGTGTTGCCTACTCCAACACAGATGTACGCAAGCTATTGCCAGAACCCTTGAATACCAAGCTCTTTTACGGAGCTAACATGCTCATGCTTGACGGATTCTATCTGTCCCAGGCGATAGAGGCAGCTCGTATTGCAAAGGAGCTTCATATCCCAGTGGTCTTTGACGGAGGCGGCTGGAAACACGGTATGGATGAGTTGCTTGGTCTAGTTGACTATGCCCTTTGTTCAGACAAGTTCCAGATCCCCGGCTGTCAGAATAAGTATGATCTCATTGAAGCCATGCACGATAGAGGGGTGCCGCACATGGCGATAACCCGTGCTGAACGTCCCATCATTGCCTCAAGCCATGGCAAGCGTTTTGAAGTGCCGGTACACCAAGTTCTGCCGTTAGACACCCTGCGGGCGGGAGACATCCTGGCTGGTGCCTTTTGCCACTACATTACAAACCAAGGTTTTGCCACCGCACTTGAATGGGCGGCAGGCATTGCCAGCAGGTCATGTACTTCCTTAGGGCCACGCAACTGGATTAGCCAGATACAGGTTATCTAGTTAATCTTGCCTATCTGCATAGACACTATGCTGTTACTTATTGTCCGCTTAGAAAAAATACGACGGCCTCCATATGAAGCATTTTGTTAAAATCGCTCATATCACGCTTCATTTACCCAAAGCAGCCCTGATTGATTTACCCCAAAAGACTCAAAAAAGTGCAAAATCTCATAAGATCCCTTTGAGAGCATGGCCGCATAGCTCACGATTTAATTGTTTCATGCAGCCGTCATTGCTCTTTTTCCCATTTGGATAGATCAGCCCTTGCCAACGCAAAACAATTACAGGATAATACAACAGTTTTTCATTTGTTAAGCAGAGGAGTCCCTCTTCTTTAGGCGACTCTTTTGGTTCTCTTTTCTTTTTTTTGGACGCATGCCATGTATAGAAACTTCAAAATAGTGCCAAATATCATCTTTGGGCGTGGTTCTTTCAATCAACTTGGAGACATTCTTCGCTCGAAGCGCCAGGGCAACAACTCGCAAATGGTCTTTGTGTTAGACGATGTTTTTTCCGGCAAAGAGCTGGAAAAAAAGTTGCCGCTGGAAACAAATGATTTGCTCCTGCCTGTGAGCGTCATAGACGAACCGAAAACCAGCTATATCGATAAGCTGGTCGCACAGATAAAAGCCCAAAATCCCCAGATCCCTGCTGGCATAATTGGTATTGGCGGTGGATCTACCATGGATATTGCCAAAGCTGTGTCTCTTTTGCTTACTAACCCAGGATCTGCAACTGATTATCAAGGCTGGGACCTCATCAACAATCCCGCTGTGTACCATGTCGCTGTGCCCACCATCTCAGGAACCGGTGCTGAAATATCCCGGACGACCGTCTTGACAGGCCCGGAGAAAAAATTAGGCATTAACTCTGACTATACAATCTTTGACCAGATCCTCCTTGATCCGGAACTCCTTGTGGGCGTACCCAAAGATCAATGGTTCTACACGGGCATGGATTGCTACATCCATGATATTGAGTCATTAAACGGCACCTTTCTAAACGAGTTCAGCCGCGCCTACGGTGAAAAATCACTTGAACTCTGCCGTCAAGTTTTTCTGGAAGAGCATTCTGACAAAAACGACAAACTGATGATGGCCTCCTACTTCGGCGGCATGAGTATTGCCTATTCCCAGGTCGGGGCTTGCCATGCCCTTTCCTATGGACTCTCTTTTGTCCTCGGCACCCACCATGGCATTGGTTGCTGCATTACCTTTGATTACCTGGATGAAATCTACCCTGAGGGGGTGCGTGAATTTCGGAAAATGATGACAAAACACGATATCCACTTACCACGGAACCTGACCAAAGGACTTGATGCCGCCGCCATGGAGACCATGACAACCGTTGCCTTAAACCTGGTTCCGCTCTGGGAAAACTGCCTGGGCCAGGACTGGAAAAAGATTATGACCCGCGAGCGGGTGCTGGAACTGTACAGCAGGATGTAAACATCCCATAAACCATATGCCATGGGGGCTGTTTCCGCCTTTGCCAGAGGGAGCAGTTCCCATGGATGTTCGCAGATAGAGATCCTCTCTCCCCATCTTACCTCCCTATCTTTTGCCACTGAAAAGGCCAGCCCGCATCCGGAAAGGGTAGAGGAAGCTGGTATGCCCGTCGCACCAGATCTTTTTCGCTGAGCAAATTAGAAACACTAATGCCAAGAAGTCTTATGGGCCGCTTACCTGCCTCTGTGGCAGCCAAAAGACGGGGCAGCTGCATTTCCATGTCTTCTGCACCAGTAAAACCAGAGGCAAGGGTGCAGGAACGTGAGATAGTGGCAAAATCGTGGTATCGCACCTTAAGCGTCAGAGTTCTGCCGCAGGCCTTGCGTGCAGTCAGATCGGCAGCCAACTCTGAGACAAGACCTTGCAACACTTGCTGCACCAGGTTTATTGCAAGAATATCCCTGGCAAAGGTTGTTTCTGTGCCAATCGATTTCCGCTCGCGATGGGACTGCACAGCCCGGTGGTCTATCCCCCGGGCAATGGCATAAAAAAAGAGCCCGTTTTTGCCAAAAAGCCGACACAATTCATCCTGGGAAAATTGCAGCAGATCAGCCCCGGTGCTGATACCCGCCTCCTGCATTTTCCGTTCTGTTGCCTGGCCAACTCCAAAAAATTTGCGCACCGGCAGCCCTGCTACAAACTGTGCAGCCTTGTCGGGTGGAATAACCGTTAAACCGTTTGGTTTCTGCAGACCCGAGGCTACTTTGGCAAGGAACTTATTGCAGGATACTCCGGCTGAAGCTGTGAGCCCGCATTCTCTTGCTATTCGTGCCCGCAGCTGTTCGGCAAGCCTTGTGGCCGAATTTTCCCCGATCGTATTCACAGTCACATCCAGAAAGGCCTCGTCCAGGGAAAGCGGCTCCACCAGGTTAGTATATTCAAAAAAAAGAGACATGATCTGCTGGGAAATCTGCCGGTAACGCTCCATACGCGGGCGCACAAAGATTGCCGCTGGGCAGAGTCTGCGGGCATGAGCACTTGGCATGGCCGAATGCACGCCAAAGGCCCTGGCTGCGTAGGAACAGGCAGCGACAACGCCTCTACTCGTCGGTTCGCCTCCCACAAGAAGAGGTAGACCCCTTAGTTTCGGATTGTCAAGCTCCTCCACAGAGGCAAAAAAGGCATCCATGTCAATGTGTATAATCTTGCGACTATCGGTCACGATCCCTTACTCCAGCCCCCTGCATTACTGCCGCCATTGCCAACTCAGATATGCCATGCGATCCTTCTATTTCACCTGCCATTGCTATCACAGCGCTTTGCTGAAAAGCCCCTGGGCCTACGCCGCATGGCTTGGCACAAAATACCAGGAATGCTCTGAATGTGCAGCTTCTGTCTTTAACAAAAAAAGAGGACGACCCACTTGTTAATGTGTAACTTAATGGGAAAAAAAGGGTGTCCTTTTTCTAGCTCTTCTACTTCATTTACTTTTCCATACCCCCTGTTATATTCAAAAAAATGACTACATTTGGCACTCAACGAGCCTGTTTCTTTACAAACCAGGGCATCAATAAATAAAAAAAAAGGGATAACAATGGCAAATAGCAAGCTCAGCGGGCCCTTCATCAAAATTCATGAACGAGACTTACGTGGCAGAACCAACATCGGCTGGCTGAACAGCAAGCATACCTTCTCTTTTGGCGGCTTCATGGACCCTACGCGCATGGGCTTCCGCAGTCTCCGGGTCGTGAATGATGACATCGTTGCTCCGGGTGGCGGGTTCGGAACGCATCTCCATGATAACATGGAAATTATCTCAATTGTACTGGACGGAGCCCTAGAGCACAGGGACAGCATGGGTAACGGATCGGTCATTCGCCCCGGAGAGATACAGAAGATGAGTGCTGGAACGGGCATTACCCATAGCGAATACAACCACTCAAAGAGCAGCCCGGTGCATTTTTACCAGATCTGGATTATCCCGGATAAAAGAGAAATTACACCTGGATATGAACAGATAACCCTTGATCCGGCAAAATTTAAAAATGGATTTGCACTGGTTGGCGATCGCCATGGCGGTGACGGCCATATCTCCATCTGCCAAGACGCCAGGATGTACTTGTCCATGCCAGGCGAAGGCGCAACCATTACTTACAACTTTGCGGAAGGGCGGTATGGCTTTCTCCAGGTTGCCCATGGGCAGGTCTTGCTTCAAGGCAAGACCCTTAAAGATGGAGATGGCATCGAAATTTCCGGCATGCAAACTTTGAACCTACTGGCACTGACCGACGCGGAGCTTATTCTATTTGATATGGCCTAAGGAAAAAAGAGGAGGAGTGATGAATATATTAGGTGTTTCAGGAAGTTTACGCCAAAAATCATTTAACACCGCTCTACTGGCTGCAGCGGAGAAGATGATGCCTGCTGGCAGCAGCTTAACCTTGCAGACTCTACACGGCATTCCCCTGTATAATGCTGATGAAGAGGAAGCTAGCGGTTTTCCCCCAGCAGTACTTGCCCTGCAGAAGGCCATTTATGAAGCCGATGCCCTGCTCATTGCCACACCTGAGTATAATAACAGTATCCCCGGCGTGTTGAAAAACGCCATAGACTGGGTATCGCGCCCTTCTGCACTGTATAGCAGCATTTTTACCGGCAAGAAAGTAACCCTCATTGGCGCTTCGCCCGGCGGATTTGGCACCATCTTATCGCAAAATGCCTGGTTGCCTGTGTTGCGCTATTTTGGTGCCGATATCTGGTTTGGTGGACGCCTCCTTGTTTCCAGGGCAGCAGAGGTCTTTGATGAAAATGGAGCTCTTCGGGATACGCGCATTGAAAAGACCCTACAGAAATTTCTTACCGATTTTATTGCCAGCTGACAGAGTTGCAAAAACGATGGAGTAGTTTATAAAATGGCCAGCAGCCCTTGCAAATTCATCACAAACTAAAGGAAAATTATGCCGAAAACACAGCCTGAACCCATTCGCAATCCTGTGACCGATCATCTGCTTACCCCGGAGAACTGCATTCTGGTGCTGATTGATTATCAGCCAGAGCAGTATCACACGGTCACCTCTTCATCCAGGGAAGAGATTGACTTAAATGTGGTAGCGCTTTGTAAATTTGCCCAGGCCTTTGCCGTTCCAGTTATTGTTTCCACAGTGGCGGTTGGTATGGGTGTTAACGAGGGAACTGCGCAGCTTATCCTAGATGAATTGCCAGGTGTGAAAGAAATTGACCGCACTGGCGTTAACTCATGGGAAGATGAAGAGTTCCGCAATGCCATCAGAAAAAGCGGACGCAAGAAAGTGGTAATTGCCGGGCTGTGGACCGAGGTGTGTTTAACCTTTCCCACCCTTGATATGCTAGCCGAAGGTTATGAGGTGTACCCAGTGGCAGACGCCGTGGGCGGCATATCACCCGTATCCCATACACGGGCCTTTGACCGCATGATTCAGGCAGGTGCGCAACCGGTGACCGCCGTCTCCTTTGGTTCAGAACTGATGCGTAACTGGGCACGGCCATCATCTGATAAATTTCGGCAAGTCTTGCGTTGGTATTTTCCAAAGCGAGTTGAATTGAAGAAGGCAGGCAAGCTTTGATTCATGCCAACCTTGCTTCATTGACAAACTTGTAAAAATATTGTTGAAATTAAGAAAATCCCAAGGGAGCAGTTGGGTTGGCGCAAGCCTTTTGAAATTTTGAAAAGGGCTTGTATTTTATTTTCAGACTTTATAGTAGGGAGATATTTATGACACTGAAAAATGGAATGCTTGATCCAAATGATGCGGTGATGTTGTTGATTGATCACCAAAGTGGCCTTTTTAATTGTGTGCGAGACCTGCCAGTACCAGATCTACGCAACTATGTAATTGCTTTAGCTAAAGCGGCAACGCTGCTCAACATTCCCGTACTGACAACGGCATCTGTGCCTGATGGCCCCAATGGACCACTGATTCCGGAAGTACACAAGTACGCACCCCATGCACAATATATTCCCCGCACTGGTCAAATCAACACTTGGGATAATCCTCTGTTCAAAGAAGCGGTTGAGAAAACAAAGCGAAAGACATTGATTATTGCAGGCACCCTGACCAGCGTATGTATGGCTTTTCCAGCCATTAGCGCCATGAAAGAAGGTTATAAGGCCTACTGCGTGGTTGATGCATCTGGCAACTGGAACAAAATGGCCACAGACGCAACAATTGCTCGAGTGGCACAGGCGGGTGCAATACCTACCGACACCTTTGCCATTGTTGCTGAATTGATGCAAACCTGGAACCGGCCAGAAGGCTCGCGCTTTGCCGAAATCATTTCCGAGCATATTTGTCCCGAGTACAAATGTCTGATGGAAAGTTATGACAAGGCACAGGCCATAGCCAAATCCGGCCCTGAGACGTTTCTCGATAAATATAAATAAAAAGTCTTTAGATTTTTTGCCTAACAAAAAAAACCCCTAATCAAAAGGGGTTTTTTTTATGTGTCTAGTTCATGCCTCAGGCTTAAGCACTCTCTCAATACGGCGATCTGGGACGAGCCAAATGATGGCGTTGACGATGAATATGAGTTGTGCGATCCACGGCGCAAATAACGTTGAGCAAATAGCAAATGCATACAAAACAAGTGAGAGCTTGCCTTTCCAATCTTTGCCCACGGCCCGTTTAAGAACAGATGCCTTTCCTTCGGTGGTAATAATAGTCTGTTGCAAAAGCATGTGAGCTATGGCAGCGGCAAGCAGCACTATACCATACAAGGCCGTCGGCAGGGCTGCGAAATGGTTCTCGCTCAACCATCCCGTGGCAAAGGGGAAAAGAGAGAGCCAGAATAAGAGGTGCAGGTTTGCCCACATAATAGGGCCAGTCACATGGTTCACTGCATGAAACATATGATGGTGATTGTTCCAGTAAATACCAATATAGATAAAGCTGAGCACATAGCTTAATAGCGTTGGAATAAGCGGCATAAGAGCCTCAAGCGTGTCCCCATGCGGCACCTTCAGTTCAAGTACCATGATGGTAATGATAATTGCCAGCACCCCGTCACTAAATGCCTCAAGTCTTGTTTTACCCATAAAGTCTCTTCCCCTTGTCAGCCCTTGCTGTTTTTTGACACAATAAAAAGACTGCTTCCTAAAGTTATTATTGAGTGCCAACCAAGATACCGTCATTGCCTCCTCTTTATGCCGGGGATAGATGCTCTTGACATTTGAAAAAAACGGCGTATTTATCATATCGTCATCTAACGATATGATACCAAAAAAGAGCAATAAAATGCCATGGAATCGCTGATCCGCGTTATGAAAGCATTCTCTGATCCAAACCGGGTACGGGTGCTAAAGCTCCTTTCCGGCAGAGAACTGTGTGTCTGTGAAATACAGGCGCTCCTTGGCCTAGCCCAGTCTACCGTATCAAAGCATATGAAAATACTTGAAGATGCCGGTCTGGTTACACGCCTGCGGGAGGGGAGCTGGATTATCTACAGTCTGGCAGATGGCAAGGATTCTATCTATGCAATGGCCATGCTGCGAGAACTTAAAGATTGGCTGAAAGAAGATGAAGCCCTGGCTGCCATGATGGTAGCCCTGCCCGAGGCCAGGGTTATGCGTAACAGCTGCAAAGCATAAATATTTGGACATAAAGGTAGCACCATGATCCCCTTACAAAGCAGCGTACAGACGCCACCCTCACGAAACTTGCTTGTCCGCTATCCCATCCCCGTTGGCATTCTTATTCTTCTGCTCTGGTATGGCCTGTACCGGCAGCTCGAGCCCTTTTCCCATCTGTTTGTCTATTCGTTTCTGGGTATGACCAAGGGCAATCATCTGGCAGAGGCCCTGCAATTTTTTATTTATGATACCCCGAAGGTATTACTGCTTCTCACCCTGGTGGTTTTTCTCATCGGCATGGTGCGAACCTATTTCACTCAGGAACGCACGCGCAAATACCTGGCCGGTAAGCGGGAGGTAGTTGGTAATGCCATGGCTTCTCTGCTGGGCATTGTCACCCCCTTCTGTTCCTGTTCCGCTGTGCCTCTTTTTATTGGCTTTGTCCAGGCTGGGGTGCCCCTGGGGGTAACCTTCTCCTTTCTCATTGCAGCACCAATGATCAACGAGGTAGCGCTTATCCTTCTCTATGGACTCCTTGGGTGGAAGGTCGCGGTCCTTTATCTTGCTACAGGTCTGGTCATTGCCATGGTATCAGGCTGGATTATTGGTCGTTGTAAACTGGAATCGTGGATTGAAGATTGGGTGCAGGAGCAACGAGCCGGACAGGCCTTTGCCTTTGAACCTAAACTGACCATTAACGACCGGGTAGAGTGTGGCGTAAGAGCCGTGGTAGATATTGTGGGCAAGGTGTGGATCTATGTAGTCGCCGGCATCGTCGTAGGTGCCATTATCCACGGTTATGTACCGGAAGACTTCATGGCGAGCATCATGGGTAAGGATACCTGGTGGTCGGTTCCAGCCGCGGTGATTCTTGGTGTGCCCATGTATTCAAACGCAGCTGGCATAGTGCCCATTCTCGATGCCTTACTCGGCAAAGGTGCAGCCCTGGGTACGGCCCTGGCCTTTATGATGAGCGTTATTGCCCTGTCCCTGCCGGAGATGGTTATCCTGCGCAAGGTGCTTAAGCCCAAATTGATTGCCGTATTTATCGGAGTTGTGGCAACCGGCATCTTATGCACGGGCTATCTTTTTAATCTTGTTATTGGCTGATTGGCGTCGCAGAAACCTATCTCTCGCAGATAAAAAAACCTCATGTCGCCTGCTGTAAAAGGTGCATGAGGTTTTCCTTTTTCCAACCTGCAGCCATATAATCATTTTTTTAATGCTGGCAGTTTTGCCGCTATCTCTGGTAAGAAATCACTTCTTTTATGGCCCATTTTGTGCCCGGGAAAAGGTGATCTCTTCCGGCACGCTTCCCCTCTAAGCCAGCGAACAAGGCCCCATGGTACAGCAGGACAAGCTCTCAATTTACCGTTTTTTAATTATTCTCACCATTTGCTCGACCGTGGGCCTGCAAACCTGGATGATCCTCTTTAACAACTTTGCCGTTGAAATTGCCGGGCTGGACGGCAAAGAGGTGGGACTCATTCAATCGGTACGGGAAATTCCGGGTTTTCTCTCCTTACTGGTGATCTATGTTATGCTCATTTTAAGGGAGCACACCATAGCCGCGCTTTCCATTTTCCTGCTCGGTGCGGGTCTGGCACTCACCGGATTTTTCCCAAGCTGCTCCGGACTGTTGGCCACAACGCTTGTCATGAGCTTTGGCTTTCACTATTACGAAACCATAAACAAATCACTGATCCTGCAGCATTTTTCCCTGGTGCAGACCCCCATGGTCTTCAGCCGCCTGCGCAGCATTGCTGCGGCCGCAGCCATACTCACAGCAGGTCTCCTCTTTGTCCTCGGCAAAGTTCTGGATTATAAGTGGATCTACCTCATTTTGGGAGGAACCATTGCCGTGGCCGGCATTTGGGGCGTTCTGTACAAACTTAGACTGAGCGAAACTGTGCCGCAACACAAGAAGATGATCATGCGCAAATGCTACTCACTCTTCTACTTCCTGACCTTCATGGCCGGTGCACGCAGGCAGATTTTTGTTGCCTTCTCCGTTTTCCTCTTAGTTAAGGTCTTCTCTTTTTCGGTGGCAACCGTCACCCTGCTCTTTATCCTCAATGACCTGGTCAACTATTTCATTAACCCCCTTATTGGTAAGGCTATTGTGCGTTTTGGCGAACGCCGAGTGCTTTCAGTTGAGTATACCGGGCTTATTTTTGTCTTTCTTATCTATGCCTTTACCAGCTCAAAGGTGGTGGTGGTCTGCATGTATATCCTAGATCACATCCTTTTTAACTTTACCATCGCCATTAATACCTATTTTCAAAAGATTGCCGACCCCAAGGATATTGCCCCAAGTGCAGCGGTTGGCTCCACCATCAATCACATCGCAGCCGTTGTCTTGCCCTTTCTGGGCGGCCTTGTCTGGATGATTGACCACCGCATCCCTTTTATTGCCGGGGCCGTCATGAGTGGCATTTCACTGGCCGCGGTGCAGTTCATTCGCATACCAGTAAAAGCTAGCAGCGAGCAAATTAAGCAGAAGTAGCCTGCGCAGTTCAAAATCCAGCCAATAAGCGACAGTATCCACTTTTTTTTAAGACCATCACATCGTCCATGCTTTGCCAAGAGAGAAAGCATGGCGCTTGCTAACTCCCCAAACTTGTGTTCATTTTTTGCTCAGCACACGAACAACAGTTGTTCACCATATTTTTGTCCTTACTTTCCTTGCTCAACGCAACTAGCTGAATAGACAAATATTTTTTTCAGCAAAAAACAGCATACATTGTGCTTTGTAACAGGGAAAAGAGGGTGGCTCCCCAATCTAAATCCTAATCTTTGCGGAGGAAATATGAAGCTGTTCAAAAAAATTGCCATCAGTGTCAGCTCCCAGGTGGATAGTTTCGCCGATCGAATTGAAAACAAAGAGGCTGTTTCATCTCCGCAGGGTTATGGCTGTACTTGGCGGCTGCACCGGTAATTCTCCTTTTGCTTGCCCAGACATTTTGTACAGAGGGCACCTTTGGCGATAGGTATAGAATGGTTGCTGCCTTAACCGCTCTACTTGCCGTAACATTTGCCCATATCCTTGGGGCAACACCTCTTGTTTCAGTTGTAGGCCTCTTGCTTGGCATGGCCATAACCTTTGCCGGTACCCTGGTAGCAGACAAGACAATGTTGCGCCTTGGCATGATTGCAGCCATAATTGGTATTGTTGGCTTTTTCATGCAAACCATTCAATTAAACCGTGATTATACCTGGGTTATCCTAGTGCTGGCCGGGGTGATGGTCTTATTGAGCGCGTCCCTCTTTGAAAAAAAGCATTCCCTTCCCTTTGCAAGGCTCCACTCTCTCTGGGGCAGATTAAACGCTCAGTAGAAGGGTATACAAAAAAAGCCGGGAAAGGAGCTCAAAAGGGCTATGTACCCTTTGACAACTTACCCGGCTGAAATGCTTTCTTTTTGTTTACATCTTCAAACAGGCAGATGGGGCAAAAAATCCAGTAAACCAACTAGTTCCGTTCATGATTCAGTCATTATTTCATGATCTCGCATGGACAATTCCCGGAATCAGATTAAAAATCAGTCTGCCACTCCAATTTACGGATGAGTTCCCTGAACATTTGCCATTGCCCTGTGAGAAATTGATACCGCCCAGCAACGATGCCCGGAGAAATGCGCAGTTCGTCGGCCAGAAGGATGATCTCTTGCTTGCTGCGACAGTTAGAAATCCGAGCATCATGCTTGGCGGGAATAAGGGTTTCCGCAGCAAAGGCATCGGCCTTTTTTTCTCTGAGGTCACCATTGCTCTCGTCGTTGATGAAGAGCCCCTTCTTCTTGTCCTTGAGCACATGGCCAGCTTCATGGAAAAATGAAAACCAGAACTTATCCTCTCCCTTGCCACGCAGACTGAGCAGGATCATCGCCCTGTTGGGGGTTAGCCACTTGGTGGCGCCGTTCCAGGGAACCTTTTTCATCTCGCGTACCAGGGCCACAGCTACACCGGCATTCGCACAAAGCTGTTTCATTCGAGGCTCAAACACCACCGATTCTTCCCGGGTGAGAGGACGAATCTCCTCCAAAGCAGCACTGAACCTGGTTTTATCGAAAGGGGCACACTCAATCTGCTGTGCCTGCAGTTCGCCCTGACGGATCCAGGCGGCCGCATCTCCTGGCCGAGATTCAAAGCAACAGGACCTTCGGGCAGCCACAGCGGGGGCAGCCCAGATCTCCTGCCAGGCCTGCACACTGCAAACACCAAAAAAGGCGAGAACCTTACGGACCAGATTCACCTTGTCATCATCCGGCACCACATAGCCTCGCTCAATCAATTCTTTGATCGGGATCGTCTTCAGCCAGGCTTTGTCGGCCTCCAACCTTTGCCGCTCTTCCTGCTTGGCTAACTGCTCCCGGTATTGCGCTTCGAGATTGTTCCACATTCTCGCCGGTACACCTGTCACCAGTTCCAGTCGGTTGGCGGTTTCATAGGAAATCGGTTGGTCACCCTTGAAAATGCGGGTGAGCGTTTGCTCGGTCAGCCCGGTTCGTTGGGCCAATTCTTTTTGGGACATCTGCAGAGATTCCATAACCTCGTGCAATGTCGCCCCTGGTGGAACCGCATAATCAGGTTCAAATTCGTATTTTCTTTTCGCTCTCATCGCTCCCCCCTCCTTCAATGCGTATCGGCAATTTCCACTATTTCAATTTCCGTGACTTGCCCCCAGTCCAACCCACGTGGATGTACTGGTATTGGCTCGTTGGCGGGAATGAAAAGCAAGCGATACGGGTGTTCCAGATCGACAGACAGTTGGCCGCTTCGATTACCCGTCAACTCGTGGCACCTGGCAGGGGGCAAACGTGAAATATCGCCCAGATTTTCGGCAGTCCATCATTCGCAGCATCAGCTTGTCGCCCCGCTTGGCCTCCAACAGCTTGATTGCCTCAGCCCTGTTTGAGCATATTTTTTGGAGTTTTTTGTTTTTAAAGAATATACGCATGTTGCTCACTAATCTCAATTATAATTAACATATTATGTTGATTATAATTTTGCCATTTAAATACGAGGGGCAAAAGGCAATCAACTGGCAGATGTACTTTTATCCCCCAGATCTAAGAATAACCTACAAGAGGCCAGGTCTAGGTGACGTAAAAACTTGTAATTCAGTAAACTTGCTATTCACTCAAACTAGTTTCGAAGCATCAAATCACCTTGAATAAGTTGCAATGTTATTATGAGAAAATTATTTCCGATATCTTAAGAAATTAGAACCTCGTTGCACCAGAGTAATTATCTTCACACTCATTTTTTCCTGTTTTCCCTCACCCTTGAAAGCAGTATTTTGGTATCTTATATTGTCAGCTGATATCAGCTGGCCTGAACATGCCCAGGCGCATAACCAATAAGGAGAAATCTATGTCCAGCACCTTTGGCACACTGTACCGCGTTACTACCTTTGGGGAATCCCATTGCAAAGGTGTGGGAGCCGTGGTGGATGGCTGCCCACCAGGCTTAGCCTTAACCGAGGAAGACATACAACCGCAGCTTTCCAGAAGGCGCCCAGGCCAGAGTGACATCAGCACTCCCAGGAAAGAGGCCGATCAGGTAAGCATCTATTCCGGCACGGAGTTCGGCAAAACACTGGGCACGCCCATTATGCTGCTTGTCAATAACCGTGACCAAAGACCGGGCGATTACAGCGAAATGAGTCGCATCCCCAGGCCCTCCCATGCGGACTATACCTACCAGGTGAAATATGGCATCCGCGCCTCAAGTGGCGGCGGCAGGTCCAGCGCCCGGGAAAGCATAGGACGGGTGGCAGCTGGTGCCATTGCCGAAAAATGGCTACGGGAAACCTATGGCATAGAGATTGTTGCCTGGGTAAGCAGCGTGGGGACCATTGACTCTCCGGCCATTGATGCCCTGAAGATTTCCCGTAAAGATGTGGATGCACACATTATTCGTTGTCCAGATCCTGCCAGTGCCGTGCGCATGCAGTCTCTGGTGGAAGAAGTGCTCGCCGCCAAAGATTCCACTGGAGGGGTAATCAGCTGTATCTGTCGCAATGTGCCTGTGGGCCTGGGTGAGCCTGTTTTTGACAAGCTAGAGGCTAAATTGGCCCAGGCCATGCTCTCTTTGCCAGCCACCAAAGGCTTTGAAATAGGCTCAGGCTTTAGCGGCACTCGCCTGCGGGGCAGCAGCCATAATGATCCTTTTGTCCGCAAAGGAAAGGGTCTGGGTACCGGCAGCAATTACAGCGGTGGCGTACAGGGCGGCATTTCAAATGGGGAGCCTATCTTTTTTCGGGTGGCCTTTAAGCCAGTGGCAACAATTGGCCTTGCCCAAAAGACCGTTGATTTTGACGGCAACGATACCCTGCTTGAGGCAAAAGGCAGACACGACCCCTGCGTTGTACCCAGGGCAGTTCCCATTGTGGAATCCATGGCAGCCCTGGTGCTTATGGATCTGGCGCAAAGGCAGTGGGCAAGAAAATAGGCACTTATTGCGAGAACTGTCTTTACTTGTCTTGGCTGGGTTTTTCCCACAAAAAACAGACAACCGAAAAATTACACGCACAGGCATAGACGAAAAATTCCGAGGTGAACACATGAACGCACAGGCAGAAAATATGGTACTGGCTTCCTTTGTTGGCGACTCTTTGGCCCTGGGAGCACACTGGCTGTATGACACCAAAGAGCTACGCGAAAAAATTGGCCACCTTGATGGTCTTCGCAAACCCCTGGCTGGCTCTTTCCATGCCAATAAGGAAAAAGGAGACTTTACCCACTATGGCGACCAGGAGCTTTTCCTCCTGAAATCCCTTGTCCGCAATAGCGGCTTTTCCGCGGAAAACTTTGCAAGTGAATGGCGGCAGTATATGCAGAGCTACACTGGCTATCTGGACAAGGCGAGCAAGACTACGCTTACCAATATGGAGGAAAAGCCTTTAACCGAATCCGGCTCATCGTCTAATGATTTAGGGGGAGCTGCCCGCATTGCACCACTTGTTTTTTTGTACCGCGACGATAAAGAGGCCCTGCTTGCTACGGCCATCGCCCAAACCAAAGTCACCCACAATAATCCGGCCAGCTTGACTGGGGCCGCATTTTTAGCAAATGTTGCCTGGGAAGTCCTGCACGGGGCTGATCCTGCAGAAGCAACCACTGCTCTGGTGATAAAAGGAGTGGCTGATATTGGGCTGGACACCAGATTGCAGGCGGCCCTTGACTCTGTCGATAAAGACTCGTTAACCATCATCAAAGAATTTGGGCAGATGTGCGGCATTGATAGTGCTCTTCCCAGCGTGGTGCACCTTATTATAAAGTATAACACTGATCTGCCCGCAGCACTTATTGCAAATGTCTATGCTGGCGGTGATTCGGCGGCGAGGGGCATGAGTCTTGGTATGGTTGTTGGAGCAGCAGAAGGCTGTACTCCTTTGCCGAGTTCCTGGTTGACAGAACTTCGGCAATATGCACATATTAATGAGTTGCTTACTGCCCTTAAGAAGGTGCAAAACAAATAAATTATATAAACAACAGCTGTTCTTAACTAAAAATAACACAAGGAGATGGTATGACTCGTCTGAAAGGAACCAAAACAGAAAAAAACATCCTGACTGCATTTTGTGGTGAATCACAGGCTCGCAACCGCTACACTTTTTTTGCCTCCCAGGCCAAAAAAGATGGTTTTGTACAGATTTCAAAGATCTTCAGTGAGACCGCAGACCAGGAAAAAGAACATGCCGAGCGCCTGTTTAAACTGCTTGAGGGCGGCGAGGTAGAGATCTCTGCAGCCTTCCCCGCCGGCGTGATCGGCACCACTTCGGAAAACCTGCTAGAGGCGGCAAACGGGGAACATTACGAAACAAACACCATGTATCCGGAGTTTGCAAAGATTGCTGAACAAGAAGGCTTAAATGACATTGCTGGCATCTTCCGCGCCATAGCAGTTGCGGAGAAAGAGCATGAAAAAAGATACCTGGCTTTGAAGGCCAATGTTGACAGCGGCAAGGTGTTCAAAAAAGACAAACCCGTTACCTGGCGCTGTCAAAACTGTGGCTATCTGCATACGGGTACCCAGGCTCCGGAAAAATGTCCGGCCTGTGACCACCCCATGGCCTACTTTGAAGTACTGGCAGAAAACTGGTAAGCGGTTGATTGTTTTCAACAATTTTTCGACACCTTTTGCAAGACGCGCTTTCAGCTTTGAAAGTGCGTCTTTTTTTACCGGAATGTCCGTGCTCCTTGCGGCAAAAAAATGCGTAAACAAAGCGCTAGCTTTCTGAGCTGAAGCGAAGTGTGAGCGCTTAAACTTCTTTTTGCCCATCTTCATCGAGGTACATCATGTCTGTTGCTTCTTCTTCGCCCCCGCTTAATTCCAAGGCCCTGCAGGCAAACTTGCAGGAAACTGCCGGTGAGGTACACATCGATGCACGGTTTACCCCCCTGCAGGAAATAGTCAGCCGGCAACAGGGGTTGTCGAGCAAGATCCACTCCCTCTTGCACGAAGTCAGTCACCCCTATCACAACTGGAAGCTGATTATCCCGGAACTTCGCTCCTATGTGTTGAAAAACATCAATATCTATCGCGATCATGAACTGGGCCCGCAATCTTTTTCTCTGTTTATCGATATCTTTTTCGAAGCCCTTATCGAGTCTGCCAAAAATGAGCAGCTGTACACCAAAGGATTGGAGGCAATGCTGGCCTACGTGGATAAATTGACCAGCAATCTTGACCAGAGGGGCCTGCAGAGATACGCCGAAGCTCTTAATGTATTTTTTACGCAAGTTCAGGAGCTTGACACAGTGGAGCCGCAACTAATGCTCTCCATTGTGCAAAGCCAGCATCCCATGCGAAAAATTGCGGCGAGCGTTATGAAGATTGGTGAAGGTGCCGCTGCTGACGCCTTTGATTACCGAGCCCTGTGTGATCTGATCTATACCATTCTTTTCAGGAACTACGAATACTGGCTTAACGAAGAAGACCCACAGCCCTGGTTTGACAATAGCTGTGGCGACTACTGCGCCACCTGGCCAGGCCGTCCGCTTTTGGCAGCTATATCCCACGAAAAGGTGCGTAAACTGGTAGCCCAGCTGAAAGAGGCTGCCGATAATCCCGATGCCTTCCTTGGGTTAAAGGAAATGCTCACCCTGCCAGGTCACATGGATTTTGTTCGTATCTACAGAGAAATACCAGTTAAGATGATCAGCGGGCAGACCAGCCAGGATGATGCAGAATTTTTAGACAACTGGCGTCTGCTTTTTCTTTTTCGTATCATGGAAACGCCAGGACTTTTCCTCATCCATGAAGAGACCATCCGGGAAATCAACCGCACTCTGGTGCAGCTCATCCGCCGCCAGAGTTTTGAGAAGATCGAACGCTTTTTCACCACCACCTTTCGCCTGCTCAAGGTCAATGTCCGCCACTATCCTCACACCTCACTTCAGTGTATCCAAACCATCGGCAATGAGGTATTTCAGCGCAACAATTCGCGGCTAGTCGAGGCCTTCTTGTGGGAAACCGTGCGTTTTGGCTTCCAATATGCCAATGTCCGTGGGGTGGATGAAGACTGGCAACCCATTGCCAATCCGGCTCACTTAACCAATATCCGGGCATGGCTCAGCCTTATTCAACAGGAGCCCAAATGGTGTTCCACGCTACTTTCGGCCCTGATTATCAACCTGCGGCTCTCGGGTACCTGTATCCGCGATACAGATCTTTTTCAGCGTGACATCACGACCCTGCTCAACCATCCCATTGCCCCCATTTATAACCTGGCCAAGCAGTTCACCAAGCTCATGCCAGTGTTCTTTAACGAAATTGGCGCAGAAGGAGAACTACGGGATGTTTCGACCGAACTAGACGAAGCGCACCAGCGTCATGATCCGCTCATCCATTTCTTACGCAAACAGGCACATGTTGAATCAAGCAACTTAATTGTCGGTTTCATAGAGGGCATTTTCACCTACTGGCTTACCCTGGATATCGACAATTTGGTGCCGTATCTGCCGGAAGAGGTGCTGTGCCAGATTAACCCGGAAGGTCCGTATGTTGTTGAACAACACAAGCTTGCTATGCGCATACGCAAGGAACTCCGCTTTAACAGGCTCAGTCAGATCCTGGCCTGGCCCGATGAAGAACGCGAAGCTTTCTTGGCCAGGCAACAGGATATAAGCGATGTGGAACGCCTGCGTTTTTCCAGACTTGCCAGGATGTATAAACTTCTGCATGTGAAATACAACCTCTCGCTCCCTGAAATCCAGACTCAGCTGCGCCATGCCATACAAAGCGGCTTTCCCGAGATGGAAGAGCTACTCACAGTGCTGGCAGATGAAACTGACCCTTTCATCTGCTTAGAAGCCCTGCTTGACCAGTTGGAAAACCTGAAACGGGTCATTCTCAGCCCCAAAACATTCGAGCCAACAGAACAGATATACTACAAAAGACATATCGCCGTTGACATCCCTTCTGTTTACGGCAGCTACAGTGAGCGGAAATTTGACGCCCTGGGTCTTACCTTCCGCCTGGAGACACTGGCCAATCTGTACCTGGAACGACTTTTTGACACGGTGAACCTCTCCTTCATAACCCAGGTCACTTTTATCAGCATTCTGCGCTGTCTGCGTGTCTTTTCCAGGGCCCTGCAGATTGATGGCATTTCCAGTCGCCGCCTGGGCACCTACATCAACATGCTGACCTCATCAATCAGCATCAAGCGCTTTTCCTATACTCAGCACTTAGATATCATGCGGGGGCTCTCAGAGGGTGTAAAAGACATTATTTACGCCTATTACACCAATATACACCAGAATAATCTCTCCATAATTATTCCCCAGATTGGCAGAAACAACCTGCTGACTAAGTACCGCAGCAGCTGGGACGACAAAAATATCCCGGAAAATGTGCTGCGCATTTCAGAAATATTTTTCCGTGACCTTATTGCCCGCACCTTTGGGTTGCAACACCTGGATAACTTCATAGGAAAAATCATCAGCACCCTGGAGGCACAGCAGGACCTCCTTGATGAGGATACCCTTGACCTGCTCATGACCTATAACCCTGAGATGGCCGTTACCCTCCTGCACGACAAGGCACCGGATACCTCAAACCTGATTCTCCTGGGCAACAAGGGCTACAACCTCATGGTCTTAGCAGATGAACACGAGCCCGTTCCACCGGCTTTTATCATCACCACCGAGGTCTTTCGCTGCCACAAGGCCCTGATACATTTCGATCGTGCCCGGGAAGAATTCATGCGTCGCGTCCGCTCGGCCATCACCGCCATAGAAGAGCGCACTGGCCTTACTTTTGGTGCTGCGGAAAAACCACTGCTTCTTTCCGTTCGCTCCGGTTCCGCCATCTCCATGCCAGGAATTATGTCCACCATCCACAATGTAGGCACCAACCAGGAACTGGTGGAAGAATTTGTTGTCCAGCACCAGAACCATAAGTTCTTTGCCTGGGATAACTACCGTCGCTTTCTCCAGTCTTGGGGCATGTGCAACGGCATGGGACGGGAGGACTTCCAAGAATTGATGGATGCCCATAAGGAGCGTTTTCAAGTGCAGTATAAACGTGATTTCTCGGCAGAGGCCATGCATGAGCTTGCCTTGAAATATCAGGATGCGATCTACAGTCGAGGGTTAACTATCCCCGAAGACCCCTGGATCCAGCTAGTTGAGGCTGTGGAGCTGGTGCTCCGCTCCTGGGATACACCAAAGGCCCAGGAGTACAGGCGCCTGATGCGGGTTTCCGATGATTGGGGCACCGCAGCTATTGTCCAGTCTATGGTCTATGGCAACCTCAATTCCCGTGCCGGAAGTGGTGTACTTTTTACCGCCCATCCCTACCGCAAAGTGCGTCGGGTAGCTCTCTGGGGCGACTATGCCACTGGTGATCAGGGTGAGGATATTGTCTCCGGACTTGTTATCAGCCATCCTATTTCCGTGGAACAGGCCAGTATTGATGGGCGGGATGAGGAGATGAGTCTTGAGCGTCGCTTCCCCGATATTTATCAGCGCCTCCTCGAGATCAGCCGGGAGCTGGTGTACGACAAACAGTGGAATGCCCAGGAGATCGAATTTACCTTTGAAGGGCCAAGGGCAGATAAACTCTACCTCCTGCAGACCCGCGACATGATCACCATCAAGAAAAAAGAACACCTGATGGTCTTCGTTGATTCCGATCTGGCCCACAAACACATTATTGCCAAGGGAATTGGCGTTTCTGGTTCAGCCATGTCGGGCAAGGCGGTTTTCGCCGAGGCACATATACACGAACTGAGAAAACGCATGCCAGAGGAGCGCCTTATTCTTATTCGGCAGGATACGGTGCCGGAAGATATCAGAGAGATTTCCCTCTCAGACGGCCTGGTCACATCCAGGGGCGGGCAGACTTCCCATGCCTCGGTGGTGGCGACACGCCTGGAAAAGACCTGCGTGGTTGGCTGTCGAGAAATGCAGGTTTACGAGGCAGAAGGCTATGCCCAGATAGGCTCAACCCGCATCTCCTTTGGGGACGCCATCGCCATTGATGGCCGCCACGGCCTCTTAATGGAAGGCAACTATCCCTTAAAGGAGGAAATACACATCCTCCCCTTGTAAAGACTACGCGGCACCCTTACTTCTAGCTAATATAGCCCTTGGCCACACATAAAGGAGGAAATCTTGTCTCTTTCCACAAAAAAACAGCATTTTACCGTCACCGGCATGCACTGTGCAAACTGTCAACAGGCCGTGGAAGAGGCGGTTACCACCCTTGCAGGTGTTTCCTCTGCTCAGGTGGATCTTGATAAAGGGCTGCTGACCGTAAAGGGTGGAAACCCTGCCGATATTATAAAAGCCATAGAAGATGCCGGGTACAAGGCAAGTCTTAATGAGATAGAAAACAAAACAAATTCGCTAACTGCAGAAGAAAAGACGCTAAAGATGCCACTGGCATCGAGTTTCCAATCAGCACCCCCAAGCGATAGTACAAAAGCTATCACTTCATTTTTCATTGATGTACCCGATATACACTGCGCCAGCTGCGTCAGCCGGGTGGAAGAGGCCGCCAAAAAGGCCCCCGGCGTGCAAGAGGTGACTGTTAACCTGCTTGAAAAGAGGGCCCAGGTTCATGGAGGCAATCCAGATGAGGTCAGCCGTGCCATAGAAGCGGCAGGCTATGCCGCAAAACCTGTAGCAAAAAAGCAGGAAGGCCAGGATGCACCGTTCACCCTCTTGATTGAAGGCATGACCTGCGCTGCCTGTGTGCGCCGGGTGGAAGAGGCCATCATTGAAGTCCCGGGAGTGACAGAGGCTGCCGTGCACCTCCTAAATAAGAGTGCCCAGGTTACTGGGGGATCTCCAGAAGAGGTGATACGGGCCATTATAGCCCAGGGCTATGAGGCTCGGCTCAGTAAAGAGCCTGCCCGTGCAGAATCCTTTTTTTTGCTCTTCTCGCCTTTACCTCGCAACCAGGGTGAACGTAAACAACTTGAGGAAATCATCCTCGCGCATGATGCTAATGCCAAACTCAGCTGGGATGGGGAGAAACCGCGTGTCTCTACCCTGAGCCATCCGGCGGACCTGGTACTGTGGTTCTGTGACATCGACTACAAGGTTGAACTGCAGGAGGTGTACCAAGACCCTGCTGATCTGCAGGAACAAGAAAGCCGCCGGGAGGTAAGGCGTTCGTGGTGGCGGGCTCTTGTAGCCGGGCTAACCGGTTTTGTCATTATGGCCGGCCATATGAGCGGCCTTTTCCCAGCGGTGGAAGGACACCGTAACTTCTGGCTTCTGATTGCCGTCTTCTGCCTTGGAGTTATGTGGTACAGCGGCCGCAACTACTACATAACAGCCTGGAAGCAGGCCAAGCACTTTGCTGCCAACATGGACACCCTCGTGGCCCTGGGGACAGCGGCAGCCTGGCTCTCTTCGCTCTTGGTGCTGCTCAAGCCCTCGTTGGTTCCAGGCATGGATAACCACCTCTACCTTGATGCATCGGTGATGATTCTTGCCTTTCTTCAGTTTGGCCATGCCCTTGAGATTAAGGCCAAAAGAACCACCAGTAGAGCCATCAGCTCGCTGGTGGGCCTGCGGGCAAGCGATGCCCTGGTACGCAGACCGGGCGGCAAGGCACGCGTGCCGGTATCGCTGCTCTGGCTTGACGATCAGATCATGATCAAACCCGGGGAAAAAATTCCCATTGATGGCACCATTATTGAGGGCCAAAGCAATATTGACGAATCCATGCTGACAGGCGAACCAGTAGCTGTCCTGCGGGGTGTGGGTGATCCTGTGATTGGCGGTACCATCAACCGCTCCGGGGCTTTAACAATCACGGTTACCCACTTAGGCGAGGACACCACTTTAGCCAAAATCATCCGCATGGTGAGACATGCCCAGATGAGCAAACCTTCCATCGGTCGCCTGGTGGATAAGGTAGCAGGAGTCTTTGTCCCCATTGTCATCGGCATTTCCGGCCTCACCTTCCTCATCTGGGCCCTCTTTGGCCCGGAACCCCGCCTAGCTTCGGCGTTGACAACGGCCATTGCCGTGCTCGTTATCGCTTGCCCTTGCGCCCTGGGCCTGGCCACTCCCATTGCCATCATGGTTGGCACCAGTCGGGCGGCCCAGCAGGGTATTTTAATTAAAAACAGCGAAGCCCTACAAAGTGCTTCAACCCTCACCCACATCATCGTGGATAAAACCGGAACCTTGACCCTGGGCAAGCCTGCGGTTACAGCACTTTTCCCTGCCAAAGATGTGGATGAAGAACAACTTCTGCAACTTGCCGCCAGCCTGGAAAACAAGTCGGAACACCCTCTGGCAGAGGCGATAGTTGCGGCCCAGACCCAAAAAGGTGGCACCTTGCTTGACATGGAAAACTTTGCCATAACCCCCGGCAGGGGTATCAGGGGTGATTTTTCTGGACAAGGCTATATCCTGGGCAACGATCATTTTTTAAAAGAACAGGGGTTCGCACTCCCCAGGGAACTACATGAAAAAGCAATTCAGCAGGCCAGGGAAAGCGGAACACCAGTTTGGTTGGCCAGCGAAAAAAAAGTGCTTGGTCTGCTCATTCTGAAAGACCCTTTGCGTAGCGACACCCTTGCCGCTGTTCGCAGCCTGCAAGAGCAGGGGAAAATTGTCGTCATGTGCACTGGCGACAATGCTGCAACGGCAGCTGCCGTTGCCGGTAAAGTGGGTATTGAAGAAGTACACAGTGAAGTCTTACCTGAAGACAAACTTTTGCTTGTGCAACAACTCCAAACCCAGGGATTTAAGGTGGGCATGGTCGGTGATGGCGTCAATGACGCGCCTGCCCTCGCCCAGGCCGATACTGGCTTTGCGATAGGCGGCGGAACTGATGTAGCCATTGAAAATTCCGACATCACGCTCACCGGAGACTCCCTTTTTCTCGTTGCCGATGCCATTGCCATTTCCCATGCAACCATAAAAAACATCAAACAAAACCTGGTGGGGGCCTTTTTGTATAATACACTGGGCATTCCCCTGGCTGCGGGTCTTTTCTACCCTTTTACCGGTTGGTTGCTGCATCCCATGTTTGCCAGCGCAGCCATGGCCCTGTCTTCTGTCACTGTGGTGACCAATGCCAATCGCCTGCGTTTCTTCCGCTTCAAGCGAGATGCTTCATCCGAACGCCGGAAACCTTGATTTAAAACATGGAAAGATAAATGGTATACAAGGTACGGTTGATCCGTTTCTGAGACAACCAATCGCCTATGGAGGTAAAAAGATGGGAAAAGAAAAAAAAGTAAAAAGCAAGTGTTGCGAAAGCTACAAGAAAAAAGGCAAGATGTGCAGCAATTGCCCCATGCGGGAAGAAGAAAAAAAGAAAAAAGAAAAAAAAGATCAGAAAGACAAAAAAAAGAAAGAGAAGAAAAAAAAGAAGGACTGAGCCAGGAAGCGAGAATGGAAGCGCATAATCTTCAGCATTATCTTGATGCGGTCAGGGCAAAAAAGCCCCTGGTGCACTGCATCACAAACTATGTCACGGTCAACGATGTGGCAAACCTCCTTTTGGCCTCCGGTGCCTCGCCAGTTATGGCCGATGCCATTGAGGAGGTCGAGGAGATGGTTGCCATTGCTGATGCCTTGCTCATAAATATCGGCACTTTAAATGCACGCACTGTGACCAGTATGCTGGCAGCCGGGAAAAGGGCCAATGCCAAAGCCATTCCGGTGGTGCTTGACCCGGTAGGGGTGGGCGCAACCAGCTATCGTACGGAAGTTGCCCGGCGACTCCTAGACAATGTTCAGTTTACGCTGGTACGCGGCAATATTTCAGAGATTCAGGTCCTAGGCATGGGTTCTGGCACGTCTAAAGGGGTTGATGCTGCTGACCACGATCTTAAGGCAGATGTGCAGGGCAGGATCAGTCTGGCACAGAGACTGGCGGAGCGTTATGGCTGCATGGTGGCCATCAGCGGTGCCCAGGATATCTTGGTGGGGACGGATAAATCTGCTGCGACCTGTGCCAATGGCTGTGCTGCCATGCAGGATATAACGGGCAGCGGTTGTATGCTCGGGGCCCTCACTGCCGCCTTTCTTGCTCCAACTGCAAGTACAGAGCAGAAAAAAAATGAGTCGTACCAGGCTTCAGCACTAGCTGCCCTTGCTGCCATGGGTGTCTGTGGGGAACAGGCCTGGAAACGGGCTGAAGCGGAGCAACTGGGGAATGCCAGCCTGCGCTCCTTTCTAATTGATGCCATGTACCGCCTGGAAAGGCTAGACGAGCAGGCGCAGGTTTCGATAATGGCAAGCTGAGATTAAGGGTATGTTTTACCCATTTCTTTTAGCTCGCTGCAGGTCTGCCCTTTTATTTTTCCGGGCAGGGCTACCGGCCTGAATGCACATTCTTTACTCCTGCGCACAGGCACGCCCTTGCAACGCCTCTATGCGAGAGATGGATGCGGCGAGCTTTTCCACCCTGATTCCACCTGCATCGACAAGTTCTGCAATGGCTTCAATGCCCGCGTCCAAGGCCTCTGGCTGATCCTGCAGATTATTGCCTATAACAAGCAGATCAGCCCCGGCCAGAACTGCTTTCTGCACCGCCTCTTTAAAGGGCCATATCCGGCGAATGGCCCCCATCTGCATGTCATCTGTACAGATTACACCGCGAAAGCCCAGTTCCTGGCGGAGCAGATCCGTGAGGATTGGCCTCGATAATGTGGCTGGCAAAGCGCTTTTATCAAGCTTTTGCACCACCAAATGGGCGCTCATGATGGCATCATCATATCCTTCAGCTATAAGACGTCTATAGGGATCAAGTTCCTGCGCCTGCCATTGGGCACTGGCATCAACAAATTCGTGATGCGTATCTCCGCTGGCACTGCCATGACCTGGAAAATGCTTCAGGCAGCACATGACCCCGGCCTGGTGATGGGCAGCCACAAAGACTCGGGCATGCTCAGTCACCACTTCCGGGTTTGCACTGTAGCTGCGTCCATAGTGACTTATGATAGGGTTTTCCGGGTTAGTATTCAGATCAACAACCGGGGCAAAGTTGAGATTAATGCCGTTTTGTGAAAGCGTTTCGGCACAGAAGAGCGCCTCTTTCCTTGCTTTGTCAAGTCCCAGACAGGCCAGCTCCGCAGCGCCTGACTGAACAGGAAAACCGGCCTGGGGTTTTAAACGACAGACCTTGCCGCCCTCCTGGTCAACAGCAATAAGCAGTTTGCCGCAGGCGGCATCCAGCAAATCTGTGGTCAGACGTTTGAGCTGAGTTGGTGAGGAAATATTTTGAATGGATCCGTCAACATTGCGATCAAAAAGAAGAACGCCACCCAGGTGTTGCTTGCTCAAGGCCCTGTGGAGCCAGTGCTCTGGGGCAAGCTCTTCCCCCCGAAAGCCCAGCATGAAAAGTCGACCCAGCGACAGACCTTTGAATTGCGCTGGCATTTACTTTTCAACAAGATCAATATCAAGAGGAATGCAATGCCGCGAATTTTCCTCCTGGCTCGTGGTGCCCAGTTGCCATTTTTTTACGCTGACATCCGGGCCCAGGAGCTGCACGATGTCTTCAACAAGACCCTTGATATTCACCACCGGATGGCGGGAAAAGACCTCGGGCAGGCCATAGGTTAGATTGCAGGCCAGGCATTTGCCCGGCCGCTCATGCAGGTCGAGAAAGAAGATTAGTCTCTTTTCCTCCGCAGAAAACCCGCTGTAACGCAGGGCAATATCATAGGCCCCTTCCTCTGCATCGCCAAAAAGGGCCTCAAAAAAATCATTACTTCGTGAGGAAGGGAACAGTTCTGCTAGTGTTTCTTTTTTTAAAAAAACTGCTTCTGGATTATTCATCACAACCTGCCTGGTTTGGTTCTTTTTCACAGGCCTCAATTTGTTGCCTGCATTATTTTTTTCGTTTTATGGGGCACTCTACAGAGATGGGGCCTCTGCTGTCAACGGGATAGAGCTGCGCTAAACAGAAGCCATCGTTGCAGCGTTACCTACCCTGTGGTAAAAAAGGGCCATGCATAATTCAGCCCAGAACCAAGAAACCCTGTTTTCTACCACCTCTCTGCTCAGCGGCCTGAACCCGGCCCAACATGCCGCCGTTACCCATGGCGAAGGCCCCTTACTCGTGATTGCCGGGGCGGGCAGTGGTAAGACCCGCACCCTGGTGCACCGTATGGCCTATCTGGTGAGCGAAGGGGTTAATCCGGAGTCCATTCTCCTTTTGACCTTTACCCGCAAGGCTGCCCAAAATATGCTCTGGCGGGCTAGTCAACTGACCGGTTCCGCCTGTCGTAAGGTAATGGGAGGTACCTTCCACGCCACGGCCAATATCCTGCTGCGACAATATGGCCACTTTATAGGCATTGGTCCCAATTTTACCATCATAGACCGGGCCGATTCCGAAGGAATCATCAATCTGATTAAATCTTCCCTGGGTATGGCCGGGGCAAACAAGCGCTTCCCCTCCAAGCGCATGGTCATGAATCTGATCTCAGGTTCGGTTAACAAAAATACCAGCCTGGAAGATCTGGTTTTTGGCGGTCATATGCACCTTGTTGAGTTCATGGATGATTTTAAAACCATCGCTGAACATTACCGCCAGTTTAAGCTTGATCATGCCCTGATGGATTATGACGACCTCCTCGTCAACTGGAAGAGGCTCTTAGTAGAATCTGAGCAGGCACGGCAAACACTATCCCAACGTTTTGGCCATATACTGGTGGATGAATACCAAGATACCAACCACATCCAGGCAGAGACCGTGCGCCTTTTGGCCTACACCCACAACAATGTGATGGTGGTGGGAGATGATGCCCAATCCATCTACAGCTTTCGTGGCGCAGATTTTGCCAACATCATGCACTTTGGTGAACAATTCACCGGTGCCCGCCTAATTAAACTGGAGGAAAACTATCGTTCATCAAAGGCAATCCTGGCGCTCAGTAACGAGATTATTTCCCACGCGGAAGAAAAATTTGCCAAAACCCTGTTCACTGAGATAGAAGGCGGCCCACGACCTCGCTTGGCAATTTGTGCCAACGAGGCTGCCGAAGCACGTTTTGTTGCCGATCAGATAACGCAGCTGCTCTCACAAGGTGTGGCCATGGAAGAGATTGCCATACTTTTTCGCTCCGGTTTCCACTCTTACAAACTGGAAATCGAACTGGCCGGACGCAATCTTAATTTTGAAAAACGCGGCGGACTGAAACTGACCGAATCAGCCCACATCAAAGATGTCCTCTCCTTCTTCCGAGTAATTATCAATCCGCAAGACAACCTTTCCTGGAATCGGCTGCTATTGCAGGTAGATAAGGTTGGCCCCAAGACGGCGCAAAAAATTGTGCGTTTTTTGGCAGAAACAGAAAACCCCATTGCCGCTCTGGCAAAATACCCGGCGGCTCCGGCATGGAAGACACCCTTTCACGAACTGTCCAACTGTCTCACCACCTTGCAGGCAGAAGAGCGCATCCCAAGCGAGCTCTTTGAGCTTGTTATGCAATACTACCAACCTATTTTTGAAAAAATCTATTTCGATGATTATCCCAAACGCAGCAAGGATCTGGAACAGATCAGGGCCCTTATTACCGGCTATGGCGATCTGCGCTCCTTTGTTGACGATACAGCCCTGGATCCACCGGAAACGGAGCCCCAGGCTGATCTCGCCCTACCAGAGGGAAAAGGTTTAGTGCTTTCAACTATCCACTCAGCTAAGGGACTGGAATGGGAGGCTGTTTTTATTATTGGTCTCGCCGAGGGGCGTTTTCCCAATCAACACGCTATGCCCGGCGAGCAGTGGGAAGAGGAACGAAGACTCTTTTATGTGGCGGCGACAAGGGCAAAAAAAGAACTCTTCTTAAGCTATCCCAGGGAGATGCTTGGCCCGGATCGCCGCGCCCTGTATAGCGGCATGTCGCCATTTGTGGGAGAGCTCAAACCCACCCTATATGAATTGGTCAACTCCTCCGGGCAAGGTAATGTGCCAATGCAAAAAAAAGAACCGCAGCCTACCACACAGCCCCTGCCCAGGGAAAGTCAGAATCCAGGCGAACTGCAGCCCGGTATGCGGGTAAGTCATGCTTTTTTTGGAGAAGGACAGGTGAGCCGCATGACAGGTCCACAAAGAGTGGAGGTTCTTTTTGACCGCCATGGCAGCAAAATTCTGCATTTAGACTATGCCAAGCTAACTCCGGTTGTGTGACTACGGTGCAAAGCAACCAACAAGAGGCAAGTTCCCCACCGATCCGCATGACCTACGCGGAAGCCTGCGCCTATTTAGAGAGTCTGCAATTCTTCAGAATCAAGCTTGGCCTGGCCACTATGCTTCTCCTCCTTAAAGAGCTGGGGCACCCTCAAGAAACACTCAAATTTGTACACATAGCAGGCACTAACGGTAAAGGTTCGGTGGGAATTACCCTGGCTACAGTGTTTAGCCAGGCGGATTACAAGACAGGGTTTTATTCTTCTCCCCATTTGCACTCTGTACGCGAACGCTTCCGTATAAACGGGAACATAATTTCGCAAAGCGAATTTGCCGTAACCTTCTCAGAACTGCGCCAGGTATTTCATAAAACCAAGGTGCAGCCAACATATTTTGAATGCACCACCCTGGCCGCCTTACTCTGGTTCAACCGTCAGGAAGTTGATTTGGCCATTATGGAAACTGGGCTTGGCGGTCGATTAGATGCCACCAATGTGATAACCCCACTTCTTTCGATCATTACCGACATCAGCCGAGACCACGAACAATATCTGGGGGAAAGCATTGAACAAATCGCAGCGGAAAAGGCTGGCATTATAAAAAAGGGCGTTCCCGTGGTCTTTTCGGGTCGCACCGGCAACAGCACTGCTGTTATTCAGGGCACGTGCCAAAAGTCCATGAGCCCCCTCTATCTGCTTGACCGGGATTTTTCTGTACAGCCGGAAGAGGATATGCAAATTTTTTCCTATATCGGACTGAGCGGGCAAACCTGGCATAATCTGCCACTGGCCTTAAGTGGGCAGCACCAGGTGATCAACATGTCGCTTGCCCTGGCTGCCATGGAACTTCTTCGAAAACAGTTGCCATTAACTGAAGACTCGATTCGTCAAGCTTTAGCGCTGGTACACTGGCCCGGAAGAATGGAACTCTTGCATGTTTTGTTTGCCGGCAAACAGAAGTTCATTCTCCTTGATGGCGCCCATAATGAAGCCGGGGTGAGTGCCCTGAGCGAGGCTCTTACCCCCTTGGGAACCACAAAGAATATCTCTCTTGTCTGGGCGAACATGGCAGATAAAGAGGTGGGCGAAGCATGGCACAGACTGCTCTTTCTCGCCGAGCGGATCATACTGACACGGGCCGATTCTCCGCGTTCCGCCGATCCGCAGGATCTCTGGCTAAAACTGACTGATGATGAGCGACAAAGGACAAGATGTGCTGAACACGCGGAAGAGGCGCTGAACTATGCCTTCGTATCGGCCAATGATAATACCCTTATCTGTGTAGCAGGCTCGCTCTATCTGGTGGGGCAGCTCAGACATTATTTGCTGGAAAAGATGAGGGCAAGCAGCCATGGCTAAGGCAAAAGAGCCCTACGATTTTTATTCCCCAGAGGCAGAAGAAGGCCGAATCAGGGCAGAGCGAGACAAGGCAAGAAAACTCCGCAAGACCAGGTGGTGGCAGCAAAAAACCGCCCAAGGGATATGCTGGTACTGTGGGCAGAAGGTGGGATATGCCAATCTCACCATGGATCATATAATTCCTCTGGCCAGAGGCGGGCACAGCACGAAAGACAACCTGGTGCCCTGCTGTAAAGAGTGCAATACGAAAAAAAAATCATCACTCCCTGTGGAATGGGAAGAGTACATGCAAAAGCAAGATGCACAGACAAGGGAATCTTTTTAAGAGAAAAAGAATACTCCGCGCAGTGTAAAAAAAAAATTTACATTTGAGCTGCCTAATAAAACCAGGGAACTCTCCCCTTGCCCTATTTTTTTGGAGATGTGGATATGCGAATACGAACCATCCAGGTTGAAGAGAAAGTTCCCTTTTTACAGGGAATTCCCCTTAGTTTACAGCATCTCTTTGCCATGTTTGGTGCTTCCATCTTGGTTCCCACCCTCTTTCAAATTAACCCGGCAATTGTCCTGCTCATGAATGGCATCGGGACCTTGTTGTATCTCTTCATCTGTAAAGGAAAAGCCCCAGCTTACCTGGGTTCAAGCTTTGCCTTCCTCTCTCCGGTTCTTGCTGTCCTTGGCACCAATAAGGTCCTCTGGCCAGGCAACTACTCCTACGCCCTTGGGGGATTCATTGCCTCAGGCTTTGTTTTTATTGCCGTCGCGCTCCTCATTGGTAAATGGGGCCCCAGGTGGATTAACACGGTATTACCGCCGGCAACGATGGGGCCCATTGTGGCCCTTATTGGGCTTGAACTTGCCAAGGTGGCCACCCGCATGGCTGGTTTTACACCTGATGCCACGGGCGCCTATGATACCCGCGCCATTTTTGTGGCCTTGAGCACATTGGCCGTTATTACCCTGGGGGCCGTTGTCTTCCGCGGATTTGCCGCTGTTATTGCGCTTCTCATTGGCATTGTTACGGGGTATCTCATCGCTATTCCCCTGGGGATGGTGCATTTTGCGCCGGTCAGCACGGCCTCACTATTTGCCATGCCAACCTTCTACAGCCCCCACTTCAACCTCAATGCAATTTTGTCCATTCTGCCTGCCTCATTGGTGGTTATTACAGAACATATTGGCCATCTGGTTGTCACAGGTAAGATCATTGAGCGCGATCTGATGCGAAACCCTGGTCTACAGCGTTCACTCTTGGGAGATGGCATCTCAACTGTGCTCTCTGGCTTTTGCGGCTCCGTGCCAACCACAACCTATGGCGAGAATATCGGAGTTATGGCCATTACCAGGGTCTATTCCGTGTGGGTCATTGGTGGAGCCGCTGTCCTTTCCATTGTCCTTGCCTTCAGTGGTACCTTATCGGCACTAATCCAGTCCATCCCCGCACCAGTTATGGGCGGCGTCTGCATTCTACTTTTCGGTGTTATCGCAGCTTCTGGCATCCGGATGCTGGTTGAGGCCAAGGTTGATTATTCTAAACCTGTCAACCTTTCCCTTACCGCAATCGTGCTTATTGTGGGGATCAGTGAAATGGCAGTCAAGCTTGGCAATGTGGAGCTCAAAGGGATGGCGCTTGCCACTGTGGTCGGCATGTTGTTATCCTTGTTTTTCCATGTGTTAAAAAATTTAGGGCTACTCAACGAGCAGAATCGCTAAGAGCACCTGGCTCGACCTCTCGACCTAGAAAAGTTGGACCGGGCCCTCGCCTAACCACACCAAAAAGACCTGGAAAGGATGGAAGCGGTGTGGTATACGAATTTATTCGTTTGTGGACGGGTAGCTCAGCTGGATAGAGCGTTGGCCTCCGAAGCCAAAGGTCGCGGGTTCAAATCCCGCCTCGTTCACCAGTCCTTGCAACAATGTTGCAGACTGCACGACCTTGATTATTCCCAGGAGCCCTCGTTATGACTGTCCGCTCCGTAATTTTTGCACATTTAATTTATTTAACCTCTAATAAGGAGCAAAGAGAATGGCGAATGACAAAGTAGTGCATGTATCAGATAGTGATTTTGATACCAAAGTAATTGGAAGCAGCCTGCCATGTTTGGTTGACTTCTGGGCACCCTGGTGCGGTCCCTGTAAAAGTATTGGCCCGGTCATTGATGAACTGGCCACGGAATTTGACGGCAAGGTTGTTATTGCCAAGATGAATGTTGATGATAACCCTGCCACTCCTGGAAAATTCGGTATTCGGGCAATCCCCACCCTGATTTTGTTCAAGGGAGGAGAGGTAATCGATCAGGTGACTGGCGCCGTGGGTAAGGGCCAGCTGCAGGAAATGCTGAAGAAAGCTGCCTGATGAAAGTGAACCGAAAAAGCACGCGCATCTTTTTTAAACGCGTGCTTTTCATTTCCAGCCTTAGCTCGTTATGCAAGAAAATCCTTATCAACTGATCATCATCGGTGGAGGTCCTGCGGGGTTAACCGCCGGTTTATACGCATCCCGGGGACTTCTCAATGCTATCCTCCTTGAAAAAGGCACATCTGGTGGACAGATGTTGACCACTGACTGGATAGATAACTACCCTGGTTTTGTGGAGGGGATATCCGGTTATGATCTTATTGAAAAAATGGCTGCTCAGGCTGACCGTTTCGGTCTTGTGAAGAAGTTTGCCACCTTAACCTCCATGGAACTGGAGGGCAGAATAAAACGCCTGACCCTCGACAATGGCGAGACCTTACAAACACTTTCTGTAATTCTCTGCACTGGGGCAAAGTCTAAACGCCTCAATATCCCTGGCGAACAGGAGTTCATTGGCCGGGGCGTTTCATTCTGCGCCACCTGTGATGCACCTTTTTATCGCGGACAACACGTTGCCGTGGTTGGCGGCGGTAATACGTCCTTGCAGGAAGCCTTACATTTGGCCAAATTTGCTTCACAGGTGACCATTATCCATCGCCGTGACGAATTACGGGCTACAAAAATTCTGCAACAAAAGGCCTTTGCAAATCCAAAAATAGATTTCATATGGAACAGCGAGGTCAGGCAAGTGCTGGGAGATAAAAGCGGGGTAACCTCTCTCTTGCTCGAAGACGCCAAAGGCAGCATACAGACTCTCGCGGTAACGGGTATTTTTGTTTTTATAGGTATACAGCCCAACAACTCTCTTCTGCCCATGGATAAGTTGCAAGCAGATGAAAACGGGTTTATCATCACCGATGAAGAAATGGCCACAGCCATTCCCGGTGTTTTTGCCGCTGGTGACATTCGCAGCAAATATGCCCGTCAGATAATCAATGCTGCAGGCGAGGGTGCTGTCGCAGCCCTGTCTGCAGAACGCTACCTCGAACACGATATTCCTTTAGAGACCGAGCAAAGCCATGAATAACCAATCAGCCATCCCTTCTCGCCGTGCTGTTATACAATTCAGGTGGACATTCGTTCTTGCCCTCTTGGCCATCACCTTCACTCTTGGGGGGTGTTCCACCTTCAAAGGAATGTTTAACAAGGTAACAGTCGGTGATGACGAAGAGGTAGTGCAAAACATGCCACCTGAGGCCCGCATTAAAGAAGGCATGGATTCCTATGATGTGGGTGACTACACGGTTGCCATCAAGTCATTTAAAACCTTACTCGATGAGCATCCTTTTACGCCCCAGGCCATGCTGGCACAGCTCAAGCTCGCAGATAGCTACTATTACGATGGGCAATATGAGGAGGCAAAGACCAGGTATAAGGAATTTGAAGATCGGCATCCCACCAACGAAGCGGCCTCCTATGTGCTCTTCCAAGAGGGTATGTGCGATTTTGCCCGCACCTCGCGCATAGACAGGGACCCTGACAGCATGCTGCAGGCCATTAATTCCTTTAATCGTTTACTCAATGCCTATCCCAATTCGGCCTATACCGATGAGGCTAAAAAGAAAATTGTCGAGGCCCGGGATTACCTGGCTAACCATGAATACATGGTGGCAGTTTTTTATGTCCGCACAGCGCAGGAACAGGGAGCTAAGCAACGTTTGCATTACCTGCTCAACACCTATCCCGAATCATCGCTTGCCCCCAAGGCTAAGGAACTGTTGGCAGAGCTTGAAACAGGAAAAATGCCCTCAACAGGTTTACGCAGCTGGCTGCCGCGTTTTATGACCGATGATCCGGAAAAAAGACAAGAGTCTTCAGACGCACCTGACTCAGACGCACCTGAGGCAGGAGAACAGCCCAATAAAGAGGACTAAGAAAGAAGCTCTCCGCTGAAAAGAGGACAGCAGGGTTCACACATGAGCATCTTTTCTTACTTGTTGAATACTGTAAACTAGAGCAGCGTTTAATGGTGCAACCGGGGCAAGCGGGAAAGTTGAGCAAGCAGTGAACCGAGCTCTACTTCTGTGTTTATAGCGATCACCTGCTCTTCTTCGAGCGGATAGGCAAAGGTCTTTAACTGATACTGATAAATTTCCCAGCGTCCATCTGAAACTGCCATCAGATCTTGGGAGCGCTGGTTTAAGCGTCTTTTCGTCTCTTCCGCACTACAAGAGCAGAAGATAAAGACAGCCTCTGCACCCCACCTTGCCGATAGCTGACGCACCCTATCCCGTTCAAAGAGCTCCGCATAAGAACCATCCAAAACCACCATCTTGTCACCCTTTGCGAAAAGCTCATCTGCACGGTCAAGCATGGTTAAGTAGGTTTCTCTGGTCAATTCATGGGAATAAATACCCTTACCGACTGCATCGGGCCGATGTTCTGTGGCCTGAATGCCCACTATCTCTTTACGCACACGATCAGTGTTGAAATATCCAGCTTCCTGCTCTTTGGCCCAGGCCTCTGCCAGGGTTGACTTGCCAGAAGCAGTCAAACCAAAAAATATAACAATTTTTAGCACCTGTTTGCTCTAGTTGAGGTTAATTTGTTGCATACTGCTCGGCAAGCCTGAAATAACGGGTCGCGTCGTCTATGCACTGTGTGCGAAACTGTGCATCAACTGCGGGGTCTGATGCCGTAAAAAGTCCAATTTTCCCGCGCACATAAGCCCTATATCCTTTATAAAAATTGAGCATCTCCAAAAGCCCTGGGTCTTTACTGGCAGCGACAAAACGGTCAATAAAGTACGTAGAGAGCTGCGTCAGACCGTGATAATCCAGATCCATCGCCAAAAAAGCAACATCACTTGCCACATCGCAGTAACGAAAACGCTGGTTAAACTCTATACAATCATAAATATACACCCGATCTGCCAAACAAATATTGGCTGAATATAAATCTCCATGGCAATCACAGATATGCCCAGCTGCTTGCCTCTCAGCAAAAAGTTCTGTCTGCGCCAAAAAATTTTGGGCCGACTTACTAATCGTGTTAAATTGTTCTTTGCTCAATGCCTCTTGCCCGATAAAGGCCCTGGTCTGCTCAAAGTTTTCCAGGATATTCACGGCCACCGCCTCAGCAGTACCAAAGACGCTTACTTCTTTGCCGTGCTCAGCCTGCGCATAGAAAGGAACAAGCACATCAACAATGGCATCCACATGCTTTTCACTCAGAGACCCGGAGCAAATCAGATTTGCCATCATGTTCTCTTCGGGCATACGCTTCATGCGCACCCCGTATTCAATCAATTTCCCCTGCCCATCTAAAAAAAACTCCTGCCCCTGTTGATGCACCTCAACTATGTCCAAATAGATGTCTGGACAGAGACGACGGTTTAAAAGAAGCTCCTGATCACAGCAGAAATGTCTTTTTTCTAGATCGGAAAAATCAAGAAAGCCAAAATTAACCGGCTTTTTAAATTTATAGACATAGTCGCCAGCAAGTAGCACAAACGAAATATGCGTTTGCACAAGCGCAACATTTTCCACCGGGTGAGGATATTTTTCCGGTTTTAGCAGCGATTGAATAAATGAGGGCAAGACAGCGTCAGTGGTCATGGGTATCCTTTTAAATTTGCATATAATGATGATAACCCTCTATTTTACCAAAGGGTCATCGCAACGTAAACTATTTACTCCCAGTATGGTGAATGGTAAAATATCTGAAAAAAGAACAAGCCTATAGAAATGAATATACAATCCCTTAAAATCCTGCTTGAACAGGTGCATACAAACACACTCAGTGTTGATGATGCCGTGCGTGAACTGCGTCTATTACCTGTGCAAGAACTTAAGTCGGCCAAACTTGATCATCACCGCAGCCTGCGCACCGGCTTACCGGAAGCTGTTTTCGGGGAAAACAAAACACCGGAACAGCTCTTGGAAATCCTTGCGGCCATGCTTGAGCAAAAAAACGTGGTATTGGCAACTCGTGTCAATAAAGAGAAGGCTGAACTAATTTGCCGCAAGCTTCCCACACTGTCCTACCATCCCCTTGCCCGGATTCTGACGGGAAACGACAGATATATTGAACAAAAAAAGGGAATCGGCCTAACCACCATTGTGACAGCCGGGACGTCTGACCTGCCTGTGGCTGAAGAAGCCAGGGTCACCCTCCATCAATTCGGCTATGAGACAAAAACCGTGTATGACGCCGGGGTCGCGGGCATCCATCGCATCCTGTCCCATGTGGGCTTACTCCAAGAGAGCCGAGTTATTATTGTGGTGGCCGGCATGGAAGGGGCGCTCCCTTCGGTGGTGGCCGGCATGGCTAAGGCCCCTGTCATTGCTGTACCATCGAGTGTGGGTTACGGGGCTGGGGCAGGAGGATACGCGGCCTTGCTGGGCATGTTGAACAGCTGCGCCCCAGGACTTGCTGTGGTGAATATTGACAATGGTTTTGGCGCAGCCTGCATGGCGGCAGCCATAAACCAGCCCTTTTTCTCACCTACAGCCGATCAGCCAGCCTGAGCCAAGCCCAAGGCCAAACAGGCCACCTTTTCTCATAAACCAGAGCATTCGACTATTATAAGCACGGGGTTTCTTGTTTTTTTCGCCTTTATATGGCACCGGGCGTTGCGGAAAGTCGGACTTCCCTTTATATATTGAAAGTTTATTTTATTAGATTTAGCGCTGTTTTCGTTTAACACAGGAATAATCATGACTTCTGGCATCAAACTTAAAATTGCTTTCGTCATTTTTCTGCTTTTCTTTTCAGGACTTGCCCTCCTGCCCACCTTTTATCACGATAAACTTCCCACATGGTGGACAAAGTACCTTGCCCCTGCGGGGCTTAAGTTAGGGCTTGACCTGCAAGGCGGTATGCATGTTGTACTCCAGGTTGATTTAGACAAGGCCGTCGAAAACTCCCTAGACCTTGCCGCTGAAGAGTTTAGAACGGCGCTGCTACAGAAAGGCATTACAGCAGTCAGACTCGATTCGGCAGCAAACGAGGTATTGTTCACATTGCCTAATACCGGCGCCATTGATACGGTTAAAGGTCTTCTCAAAGACAATTTTCCCAGCCTGCAATCCCAAGTGAGCGCAGACACTGGGAGCTTTCCGCGTGTAACACTGCAGTTAAACACCCAAGAACAAGATGAAATTCGTAAAAAATCAGTTGAACAGGCCCTGGAAATCATCCGTAACCGTATAGACCAGTTTGGTGTTGCCGAGCCCATTGTCTTGCGCCAGGGCGACAATCAGATAGTTGTGCAGTTACCAGGAATCCAAGATCCCGACCGCGCCATTGCCTTGATCGGACAGACCGCCCAGCTCGAATTCAAGCTAGTAGCCGACGCGCCCAACGTAAATTTACCCGCACTCATACAAGATGCGGAAAAAGCTGGGCAATGGAAGGAAGGCGAAAGCCGGAAACAACTCAACCTTGCCCTGCAAAGCCGCCTACCTCAAGGCACCGAGGTCTATTTTGAAAAAGAGGTGGATAAAACGACCAAGGTAGAATCTAAAATTCCCATTCTGCTTGAAAGCCCTATTCTTATGACAGGCAGCATGGTCAAGGATGCCCAGGTACGCATTGGCGGCAACTTTAATGAACCCTATGTCGCCCTGGACTTAACGACACTTGGTGCGCAAACATTTGGGCAACTTACAGAGAAAAATGTAGGAAAACGACTGGCCATTGTCCTTGACAATAATGTCCGTTCAGCCCCGGTCATCAAAGAAGAAATTCTAGGCGGTCATGCTCAGATAAATGGCAACTTCACCCATGCGGAGGCTTCAGACCTGGCTATTGTTCTGAGAGCTGGCGCCCTGCCTGCCCCAGTAAAGATTATCCAGAATTTAACGGTTGGTGCCAGTTTAGGCCAGGATTCTATCAAGAAAGGAATTTTCTCCGGTCTGCTCGGCGCGCTGCTTGTTGTTATTTTCATGATGATCTACTACCGCCTTTCTGGCTTCATTGCCAACATCGGTATGGTTTTCAACATTCTGCTGCTCTTTGTGGGTCTTGCCATGCTGGGGGCCACCCTAACCCTGCCTGGCATCGCTGGCATTATACTGACCGTGGGTATGGCTGTAGATGCCAACGTGCTCATCTACGAGCGTATGCGGGAGGAATTTACCTTGGGTAAATCCATCAGAGCGGGAGTGGATACAGGTTTTTCCAAAGCCTTTTCAAGTATTATAGACTCGCAGGTCACTACCCTGATCACGGCGCTCGTACTTTTTATGTTCGGTACCGGCCCGATCAAGGGCTTTGCCATTACTCTCACCATGGGTATTATCTTTAACCTCTTTGCCGTACTATTCATTTGCCGGCTCATTTATGATACCCTGCTCGACACCCGACGCCTTAAACACCTAAACTTCCTGCAAATTTTAAAACGATCAAATTTCAACTTCATGGGCGTACGCAAGTTTGCCTTTACCTTCTCAGCTGCCCTGGTACTGCTCGGCGTTCTGGCCATGGTACAAATCATTCGCGGCCAGGCGAATATGGGTGTCGACTTTACTGGTGGCACCCTTTTACAATACCGGGCACAGCAGCCCTTTACCCTGGAAGAAGTGCGACCGGTGCTGCGTGGAAATGGCTTTGTTGATGCTGACTTGCAGCAGGTTAGTAACGACAACCAGCTCATTATTAAAATTAAGCGTGCAGAAAAAGAGGTGGGTAATGAGAGCGACCGGATTACCTCTGTTTTATCAAAAAACTTGACCAGCAAAGGCTTTTCTTTAGAGAGTAAATCGGAAATTGGTGCCTCTGTTTCAGCTGACCTGCGCTCGAAAGCCATTGTAGCCATTGTCCTGTCAATGCTTGGGGTTGTGCTCTACCTTGCCCTGCGCTTTGATTTTCGCTTTGGACTTGCGGCCACTGCGGCTACTTTCCATGACGTTCTTGCCGTCTTAGGCATCTGCTGGCTGGTCGGCAAAGAAATGGACTTACTGATTATTACAGCCTTGCTGACCCTGGCCGGTTTTTCCCTGAACGACACGGTTGTTATCTTTGACCGTATCAGGGAAAATGTGGGCAAGCACGAAGACTTACATTTTTTTGAAATTATCAACCTCAGCATCAACGAAACGCTATCACGTTCTATTATTACAGTGCTTACAGTTGTTTTTACTGTACTGACGCTTTTCCTATTCGGCGGTGTCACTATTCACAACTTTTCCTTTGCTCTGCTCGTTGGGCTTTTTGTGGGGTCATACTCATCCATCTTCGTGGCCAGTCCCTTGTTGGTCTTCGGCTGGAAGGGGAAAAAATAAATTATGCATTTCGACCCAGCAATAAGCTCGATTCAAGCAACAGATCCCCTGCGTTTTGCCTGCCACCCTGGGGTTGCCTGCTTTAATGAATGTTGTCGGGAACTTGATCTGGTACTCTCGCCCTATGATGTGCTACGACTCAGAAAAGCGCTTGGTATGCGCTCTGGCTCGTTTCTTGAAAAGTACATTATCATCAGTAGAGAGGAAGGGCAGACCTTTCCCCTGTGTTATCTCACCATGATAGATGACGGTAGGGCAAGCTGTGTGTTTGTCACTGAAAAAGGTTGCCAGGTTTATGGCGATCGTCCAGGCAGTTGCCGAGTCTACCCCATTGGTAGAGGGGTTTTTATTGGAAAAAATGGTACTACAGAGGAATCACTTGCCCTTGTTCGCGAGCAGCATTGCCAGGGTTTTGCAGAAAAACGCTGTCAGTTGTGCGCAGAATATCTCGACAGCCAAGGCATGGGCCAATACAAAATCTACGATGATGCACTTTTGCCCTTACACCAGCACCCTCAGGTGCAGGCAAAAAAATTTATCCCCGCGGAAAAACAGCTTAACCAGTACATACTTGCCCTCTATGACCTGGACCGCTTTCGTCAACTTCTAAACGCTGGTACCATTTCTTTGCCTTTTCCCCTATCCGCAAAAGAAATGCAGGGGCTGACCGGAGACGACGCAGAACTGATGTTGCTGGGCATAAAGTGGCTCTGTCTGGACTTCTTTCATGACTAAGTCTGACTGCGCTGCACCAGATAACACTCTTAGGGCAGAACAACCCCAGCAGCTGCTGGACCTGCTCCGCCATGCCATAATCTCTTCTTCGTTGCACGATGGCGGGCCCCATGGCATGGATCATAGCGAAAGGGTACTCAACGCTGCCCTCTTCTTGGGCAACCGACTTGATGCCAATCTGCACATTCTGGCAGCGGCAGCTCTTTTGCATGATATAGGCAGAAAAGAGGAAAGCGCCAGCAAAGGGGGAATTTGCCATGCAAAGCGGGGCGCCGAGTTGGCCAGGCCAATTCTGCAAGGCCTGCACTATAAAGAGGAGGATATTGCCTCTATTTGTCATGCCATTGCCGCTCACCGCTACCGGGGTGGGATTAAACCCCTAACCTTGGAAGCCAGCATTCTCTTTGATGCGGACAAGCTCGACTCCATTGGAGCAGTAGGTATTGGCAGGGCCTTTTTGTTTGCCGGAAAAATTGGGGCCAGACTGCATAATCCAGACCTGGATCATGGTACAACAAAATCCTACTCCGAAGAAGACACGGCCTATAGGGAATTTGTGGTTAAACTTTCCCGGGTAAAGGAATTGATGCTGACTCCACTAGGACGCCAGCTCGCCCAGGAACGCCATGCTTTTATGCTCACATTTTTTGATCAACTCACCCGGGAAGTCGCTGGTTTTCCTGCAACGCTCAGCCCTCAATAATCTTTTCGAACTATGCTACAGCTTGTTATTTTGGACTGCGATGGCGTTATGTTTAGCTCAAAAGAGGCGAACCGCCATTATTATAATGATCTGCTTCGGGCCTTTTCATGTCCGCCCATGACCGAGACAGATCTCGATTATGTGCATATGCACAATGTCCACACCTCTGTACGATATATCTTTCGCCACCATACCCATGTTATCCAGCATGAGGTAAATGAATACTGCGCCAAAACAGATTATACGCCGTATCTGCGTTTTATGATTATCGAACCGCATCTATTGGCGTTTCTTAAGCGTATCAAAACAAAGGCCTGCACTGCCATCTCCACCAATCGAACAGACACCATGGATGCTGTGCTCGATACCTTTCAATTGCGCGCCCTCTTTGATATGGTGGTTACGGCTACGAAAGCCCCCCGGCCAAAACCAGCCCCGGATGCCCTATACATGATTTTAACACATTTTCAACTGCCAGCTGCGTCGGCCATTTATATCGGTGACTCAAAGGTCGATGAAGAACACTGCGCCGGCACGGGTATACCCTTTGTAGCCTTTCAAAACCCGACATTGAAGGCAGATTACTATGTCAGCAGCTTTGCCGAAGTGGAGCGATTACCTCCATTTCAAGAACTACTTGCTAAAGAGAAATAAAGGGGAAATCCTGTAGCAAACCGGGCCGGCAATACAAATAAAATACTTGCTTTTTCTGCCATATTAGTTAAAAAGTCAG
>RRZT012805813.1_pt1 | contig 43772 bp, 35 predicted proteins | sample 2165551 | NCBI WGS metagenome assembly RRZT01 (sample SAMN10456910, study PRJNA506462) | wastewater metagenome | biome: wastewater; feature: sludge; material: wastewater sludge; isolation source: wastewater sludge with Escherichia coli K12::gfp cells carrying plasmid... | place: USA: Moscow, Idaho... | reverse complement strand
TGCCGACGCCTCGGCAAGGGCATCGAAGAAGTGGCGTGACGCCTACCGGCAGCAGGACCTCGACGATTGCTTACCCAAGGATGACAGTCAGGGAATGCTCCCGGACATGGACAACCTCATCCGCGAGGACAGCGCAGCCAGGGCGAAGGAAGCTGAGGCCGCCTTGGCGGCTGAGAACCGCGAAGTGGTCACCGCCAACATTCGTGCAATTCTCGAGACGTCGACTCAGGTGCCCGTCGGGCACACCGTCGTTCAAATCCTCGGGTCGACCCTATCGCTGGCTGGGGAGTCGACGATTCTCAGCGCATGGGACCAGCTTGCGGCAGAACGCGTCGTTCACCAGCGGGACAAGAAGAAGGATCTGTGGAAGCAGGTCATCGTCAAGCGGTGACGAGCTTGGGCATCTCGTCCCACACGGCACCATCGAGATGTCGACCCTGTTCCTTCGGCGTCCGGCCACCCCACTGCTTGTGGAAGAATGGCACGCCCGAGTCGACGCAGTTGTCGCGGATCTCACGCACCCAGTCCGGATCGAGCGGCCGTGCCCGCGGGCCGGATTCGCCGCCCGTGATGACCCAGCCGATACGGTCGAGGTTCAAGTCGGTCAGTGGGCCAAGCAGCGGCTCGCACGACAGGAACCGAACCGAAGCCGCTACCTCGCGGAGGTGATCGACGCGGTACAGGTGGTCGGCGTTCTCGACGCTGACGCCTAGCCAGAGGTTGTCGGGCCAATCGAGCTTGTCGGCCAACTTGGGCAACCGGGACGAGCGCTTGGTCAAGAGTTGATAGGTGTGCTGTGGCGTCGCTGCTATGACGTCGAAGACCTCTCGAACGAACGCCAGCGGAACCTTGCCATGGAAGAGGTCACTCATCGAGTTCACAAACACCAAACGGCTTCCGCCCCAGCGGAACGGCTGTGCGAGCGCATCAGGATGGATGGTTAGCGCGAACCCCGGTCCGGACGTGCGCGGGTCGCCGTCAACCTGGTACCGCTCAGAGCCCATCGCCTTCAGCCTCTTTGCCATCGCGATCGCGTAGCAGTTGTCGCATCCTTCACTGATCCGGTCACAGCCGGTCGTCGGGTTCCAAGTTACCTCGGTCCACTCAATCCCGGTCCTTGTTCGCATCAGCAACACCCTCCACCACGTTACGTGAATCGCGTAACACGTTTCTCGTAAACTACCACCGTGAACGCTTCTGCCGTGGGACTGAGGGCGCTCTCGCGCGCCGCCTTCGGGCAGACCTATCGACTTGAGGTCATGCTGGCCGTCGCAGATTCCGAGGACGGACTCGTTACCTTGACCGACCTGGCGAAGGCCCTCAACATCTCGACAAGCAACGTGCAGGTGGCGCTGAGGAGCCTCATCGCGACCGGCCTGTTGACTGAGCTGCCGAAGGACGACAACCGGCGCAAGTACCTGATCAGGAACCCCAGCTCCGCCTGGGATTGGGCACGGGAGATGCGCAACAGCGTCGCAATGACTTCGGTTGACTTGTAGGCATGGTTGGCTTTTGCCTTCAGGAGGGTCCGAACTCCACGTCGGCTCCGAGAGTGAAGTCGATTCTGGCGGCAGGGCTGCTCCCTGTTCGGCCCCGAACGAGCAGGACGAGCACCCGTTCGAGGCGGCTGTCCGTTTGGCGGCGGCGGTAGGTGACATCCATGATGACCACCTCAGAATCCGTGCGCGGCCAGGGCGGGACCAGCCTGTGCGGCTGACCGACGAGCGATGACGTCGGTAGCGTGATCCAAGCCGTTTTCGGCGGCGCGGCTCGCGGCCTCCCACTCACGCGGGTGTCCCGCCTCTACGAATTTCAAGGCCCGGAGATCCTCGATCTCCGGGCCTTGAATGCTGTTGAGCGATGGCCACTCTCCTCCGACGACTGCCGCGGTGGCCATCGACCTGATTCCGGCACCCAACGTGCTTCGGCCGGCACTTGTCCGGCACCGTCCACCCCGACAAAACGCCCCGGCAGGCGACGTGGTTGTGGGACCCTGGCTGCAAACAGACATCGATCCTCGCGGCTCGCTCGTAGGCATTGTCGCGTCGGTCTGTGCACGTCGCGGAGCGTCGAACGGACAGCGGAGGACAGCATGACCTTGGCAGACGCACTGGTGCGCATTCTCCCGTTGTCGATCGTCATGATCACCGGCCCACAGATCATCACGGCCGTCATCCTGGCTGCCGCCAAGAACGCTGTCAGAGAAACCCTCAAGTACATCGCGGGGGCCATCGTTGGCATGACGATCGTCGTGGGGCTGACGTACTTCACGGGCTTCACCGTGACAAAAGACCTGGAACTCCCCCGCTTCGCGGACTGGGCACTCACCATCGCCCTCGTCGGCGCGATGATCAGTTCGTTCGTGAAGCGTCACTCGGCGGAGAAAGAATCGCGCAAGGACCGCAAGCGGAGCGGCACATTTGTCGCCGGATTGCTGCTGCTCAGCCTCTTCCCGACAGACTTGCTAACCAACATCGGCGTCGGCGCCGCCCTCCCCACTGTGGACAACCCGCTGCTGGTCTTCATCTTGTTCGTGGTGGTGACATGCCTGCTGTTGCTCATTCCGCTGGGGATCGTGCTGCTGCTCGGTGAACGCGCCGCACCGATCCTGGCGAAGATTCGCCAGATCATCACGAACTACTCGTGGGTGCTCAATGAGATCATCTGCGTGTTGATCCTCGTCGCTATCTGGAAGCCAGCGGGCTAGCCAGGGCGTGCGATGCGGCCATCCTCCTTGGGTTCGAGCCGTCGATCGAGTCGTAGCTCAGCGACAATCACTTGCTGTGCTTGGCGGCCCGAGCCGCGCGGCGCCGCCACCACTGCCAGATGCCCGTCACGATGAGCGCTCCGACGAATGACCCGATCAGTCCGGACGGGCGCAATTCCAACCCGTCACCGCTCAGCAAGCTCAAGAGCAATCCGCCGACAAACGACCCGGCCAGCCCGCTCACGAACGCCATGGTCCAGTCCAGACGCTTCGCCGACCGCCCGAGGACGAGTTGCGCAGCGGCACCGACGACCATGCCGAACAGAATGAGCCCGATGATGAGCATCCCACTTCCCATGCCAGTACCGTAGCCTGACCGACGTGACCGGCGCGGGGCGGCTCACCCGTGCGACGCCAGTTCGCCGTCCGGCAGGGCGACCACGATGCCGTGAGGAGTCACATCCCAGCCCACGTCGGCAAGCGTCCCCACGACCGCGTCTGCGCGCAGCCGTTCGCGCGGCGTCGTTGTCGACACGGCCAACGACGCCATGCCCGCGGTCCGCGCCGCATCGATGCCAGCCTCAGCGTCCTCCACCACTAAAGCCCGCGACGGGTCGATGCCCAGCAACTGGGCGGCCAAAAGAAAGCTGTCGGGGGCGGGCTTGCCGCGGGTGACGAGACGACGCGACACCAGGACCGTCGGCGTGGGCAGACCGGCAGAGTGCAGTCGGGCCAACATGAGTTCCTCGACGGCAGAGGTGGCGATGGCCACCTTGTCCAACGGCAAGGTGGCCAAGGCTCGGGCCGCACCCGGCATGGGCTCAATCCCGTCGGTGTCGTGGATCTCCAGTTCGAGGATCCAGTCCATCGCCTCCTGCCACAGCGACTCCGGCAAGATTCTTTGCACAATGGCGTCGGCCGGGCGTCCGCTCATGTTGGCGAAGGCTTCCCGGGGGATCTTGTAGTGCATCGCCCACGTGGTCCACGCCCGTTCGATCGCTGGCTGGGAGTTCACCAGGGTTTCGTCCCTGTCGAAAATGACGCCGTCGAACGTGCGGTCGGCGAGCCCGTTGGAAGCGTGAGTCGAGGACACGACGCAACCTTAACGAGACTCACCGACCCGGTTTCGCGTCACCGAGCGAGGGCGGCGTTCTGCTCCTCCGCGCGCGTTCCGGTCCACGCATCAACCTGCTCACTGCTGACCCGGGGACCCTGCGAGTCTCCGTCAGACTTCACGAGCGACGCATGCGTAGGAGCGTCGGGCACGTGAGCTGGCTTCAAGGCGGCGAACTCGCGTCGCAAAACGGGCACGACCTGTTCACCCAAGATGTCCAACTGCTCCAGGACGGTCTTGAGGGGCAGTCCCGCGTGATCGATCAGGAACAGTTGCCGCTGGTAGTCACCCACGTAATCGCGGAAACCGAGAGTGCGCTCGATCACCTGTTCCGGGGAGCCGACCGTCAGCGGGGTTTCGCGGGCGAAATCCTCCAAGGGCATGGACCCTCCGTACACGGGCGCGTGGTCGAAGTAGGGCCGGAACTCTCGGATCGCGTCTTGGCTGTTGGCACGCATGAAGACCTGTCCGCCCAACCCCACGATTGCCTGGTCGGCCGATCCGTGACCGTAGTGCTCGAACCTGCGCCGGTACAGGGACACCATCGCCTTGGTGTGCTCCGGCGGCCAGAAGATGTGGTTGTGGAAGAACCCATCACCGTAGTAGGCAGCCTGTTCGGCAATCTCGGGGCTGCGAATAGATCCGTGCCACACGAACGGTGCGACGCCATCGAGCGGCCGTGGGGTGGACGTGAAACCGTGCAGGGCGGTGCGGAACTTGCCCTCCCAGTCGACGACGTCCTCGCGCCACAGCCTGTGCAGCAGGTCATAGTTCTCGACGGCCAGCGCCAACCCATCGCGGATGTCCTTGCCGAACCACGGGTACACCGGTCCGGTGTTTCCCCGTCCGAGCATCAGGTCCATCCGCCCCTCGGTGAGGTGCTGCAAAGTTCCGTAGTCCTCGGCGAGCCGGACAGGATCGGTCGTGGTGATCAACGTCGTTGCTGTGGAGACGATCACGCGCGAAGTCTGCGCCGCGATCCACGCCATCGTCGTCGTGGGTGACGAAGCGACGAACGGCGGGTTGTGGTGTTGTCCGACCGCCACGACATCAAGGCCCACCTCATCGGCCTTCTTGGCAATCTCTATCTGTGCGGTGATTCGCTCGTGCTCTGTTGGCGTTCGACCGGTCGTCGGATCGGTGGTCACGTCGCCGACGCTGAAGATTCCGAACTGCATGTCAACTCCTCTGGGTCACGTTCGCTAGTTTAACATTCAATCTCTTGAGTTGTATTCCCGTCCTCCGCGAGTGCCCCCGGGAATACTTGGCACCCGGGCTGGCGTTTGGCAGTGGTCGTTCCCGCCCGCTCGTCACGGCGAGGCCACCAGGGAACGGCGACACATCGAGACCCTTGAGGATGCTCATGTCCCTAACGCATTTCACCTACAAGCGCGCCGTCGAGGCCTTCGACCGGCGCAACTACCGCGGCGCGATCCGCCAATTCAGCGAACTGCGTGAGATCGAGCCCAAGAACCACGCCGTCCGCGAGTACCTGGCGCGGGCCTATTACCACACAGCAGCGCTCCCACTAGCGGAGAAGGAGAGTCGGGCAATCCTCGAAGAGGATCCGACAAATGTCTACGTGGGCCTCTTGCTCGCCCGTACCCTCGAACGGCAGAGCCGTCACGACGAGGCCACCTCGCGTCGGCGGATGCTGGCCGCCATGACCGGCGACGACCGTTACCTGACACGGTAATGTCCGCGGGTCTGGCATCGTGGGGCGCATGAGCTTCTCCCCCGCCGTCGGCACCGAGATCGCTTACCCCGTTCACGAGTTCCGACTCGACAACGGCCTGCGCGTCACGGTCAGCCCCGATCATTGCGCACCCGTCGTCGCGGTGAACCTTTGGTACGACGTGGGTTCCCGCGACGAACGGGTGGGGCAATGGGGTTTGGCTCATCTGTTCGAGCACTTGATGTTTGAAGGGTCTGCCCACACCGGCAAGGGTGAACACCTGCAACTCATGCAGTCGGTGGGTGGGCAGGTCAACGCGACCACATGGTTCGACCGCACGAACTACTTCGAGACGATCCCCGCCAGCGCGGTGGAGCTCGCCTTGTGGTTGGAGGCTGATCGACTCGGGACGGTCGGCGATCACCTCACTCCAGAAAACCTCGCGAACCAACGCGAGGTGGTCATGTCCGAACGACGCCAGCGCTACGACAACGCACCCTACGGGGATGTGCTTGAGCACATCGTGCAGATGGCGTTCCCACCCGACCATCCCTATGGCCATACGACAATCGGTTCTCCACCGGATCTCGACGCCGTCACCGTGGCTAGCGCGGCAGACTTCTTCGAGACCCACTACGGCCCGGACACTGCGGTTCTCACGCTTGTCGGGGACATCACACCCGAAGGCGGGCTGGCCGCCGCCGAGCGGTACTTCGGGGGGTTAGCGCCACGAGGCCGCCCCCCGCGGGTCGTACCGACCCCCCTGGCACCGCTGACGGCGACGGCGCCCGTGGAGGCCCGTGGACGGGTACCGGCCGATGCCGCCTACGCCGTGTGGCGCCTGCCCGCCAGCGGCCGACAGGACGTGGAAGCGCTGCGTTTCGCCCTCGGCGCGCTGGGTGGTGGACAGACGTCTCGCCTCCACCGTCGCCTGGTGCGTACGGAGGGCGTGGCTGCGTCCGCCGGGTCCTCACTCATGGAGTTGGCGGGGGGAAACTCGCTCGGTTTCGCCTACGCCCTGGGCCTGCCGGGGGTTTCCGCCGAAGCGTTGTCCGCCCTGCTGGTGGACGAGATCGGTTCGTTGTCCGCCGGCATCACGCCTGAGGAACATGTCCGCGCCCTAGCCGCCATTGAGCGCGACTGGCTTTCCGAACTGTCCTCCGTTGACGACCGTGCGGACCGCCTCGGCGAGCTGGCGACGCTGCAGGCGGACCCTGGTCTTATCAACACCCGCCTAGCGACCGTACAGGCCATCGACGCCGCGGACGTCACGCAGGCCATCGACCACTGGCTTCGCCCCGAGAGCGCGGCGATTCTGCACTACCGCGGGGAGGACGCATGACGACCCGGCCCACCATCGACAGACCTCAAGCGTGGCCGTTCCCCGTGGCCTCGGAGGCGCGACTGTCCAATGGCCTGCGCGTCTTGGCCTACGACCGTCCCGGTCAACACCTCGCCGCAGTCGGCGTCACGATCCAGGCACCCCTGGCCGCCGAACCGCGCCGGCGTGAAGGCGTCGCGACCCTTGTCCAGCGCACGCTGGACGAGGGTACGGCCGAGCACCCTGGCGAATCGTTTGGTGAGGCTCTGGAGGCGATCGGCGGGAGCCTCGACGGACACGTCGGTCAGGACCACAGCGCCATCTTTCTGAGCGTCCCGCTGTCACGGCTCGAACCGGCGGTAGGGCTGTTGGCCGAGGCCCTCATGACACCGGCGTTCGCAGAGGCCGATGTCGAGCGCCACCGCAGCCTGCGGCTGGCGGAACTCGATCGTGTAGCCGCCTTCCCGGCCCAGCGGGCAGAAGTGGCGTTTCGCCACCTCGTGATTGACGACGAGTCACGTGCGGCGCGGTTGGCGGGCGGGTCCGTCAGCACCGTCGCAACGATCTCGCGCGATGACGTCCTTCGCTACCACGCACAGGCCTATGCCCCATCCAATGCCACGGTGATCCTCGCCGGAGCATTCGCCGACGCACCCCTGCCGATCATCGATCGACACTTCGGTCATTGGACAAGTGCCCAGACACCGAACGAGACCGCGTCCTCGCAACCGGGTCCCGGAGGGACGGTGCTGGTGGACCGCCCGGGCTCGGTGCACGCCGACGTCAGGCTCGGCGGATTCTCCATCGATCGCCACGACCCTCGTTGGGCGCCCCTGCGGATCGCCACGCACATCGTGGGAGGCGAGTTCCTCAGCAGGCTCAACAAGGTGCTGCGCGAGGAGCTTGGCTACACGTACGGGGTGAGCCTGGCCCAGCGCCCCATGCGTCAGGGAGGCACGTTCGCCGTGCGCGGCTCCTTCCGAACGGAGGTCACTGGGGCGGCGATCAAGGAGGCGGTCCGCCTGTTGCGCGTCGAATCATTCACGCCCACCGAGGTCAACCAGGCGATCGACTACTTCTCCGGCAGTAGCGCGCTGCGCTTTGCCACGGCCGCCGGTGTGGTCGGTGAGGTCTCCACGATGGTGGGAGCCGGTTTGGGCCCTGAGGACATCGACGCGATGCTGCAGCGCTATCGCGCGGTGACTCCCGAAGACGCCTTGGCCGCGTACCGCGATGTGATCGATCCCGACGCCTTGTCGCTGGCCGTGGTGGGATCGGCGGCCGAACTGTCCGGCCCGTTGACGGACGCAGGGTTTGCTCCCGTGATCCAGTCGGCGGACGCGCCAGTGGTCTGAGGGTCGGCCCACCTCCCTACTGGGGAAAGGCCGCGCTCAGCCTTGGTAGGGAGCGCTCGACGGGCCCGGGGAGAGCGTCTGCGAACGGTTCAACCGCGACAACTGCGCCGCGGGGCGGACGACGCCACGTCCCAAGGCCGCGCCCCCCGCGAGTCAACGTGGATCGAAACATGCCGTTGCCGCCTGGAACGACCCGGGCCTCTTGCTCACGGGTCAGAACCGCCCGACGATCGCCGTACCCCAACACGAGCTCATCGAACCCCGGCAGGAGCAACGTCGCACTCGTCGACCGCTTGTTCTGGCTGTACAGCTGGGTCACCGTCGGGTCTACCCAATGCTCAACTCCGTCGACGGTGAGCACTTCCAGGAGATCGCGATGCTCGGGTAGCACTGCCATCACCTCGCGCTTGGGGAGTTTGGTCCACCACGTGAAGTCGTCCACCGGGACCGGACCATGGCTGCGCACGTAGCGGGAGAACCACTCGCCGATGGCCTCGTGTCCGTCGAGTCGGCGAGGATTACCGATCCACTGATCCGACAACACGTACTGCTGTTCGCGCCCCGCCATCGGGCCTTGGCACACGATGCCGCGCACGGCGAGGAAGAACAGCAGGTGGTACCCGCGTCCGTCGGCCACCGAGATTCCTGCTTGGCTCCACTGGTCCAGCAGGCCCGTGCGCGGCGCTGGCCGATCCTCGAGCACTGCACGAGCGATGTGTTCGGCGCGATCGAGGGTCGGACCGTCGAGACCCAGTTCTGTGCGCCGTCTCTCGCTTTGACGCAGAACCCTCGCGCCGGTCAACGCCAGCATCCACCCCAGGTCCTCCGCGACAACGACGAACAAGGTGCCGCGCATCACCCAACTGCGGACGATGAGCCCCTCGTCATAGGCCCGATGAACCGCAGCCAGCGCACGTTGCCGCGTTCTGAGAGCGATGGACATCGTGGAGCCCGGGAAATCCTGTCCCTGAACACAGGTGAGATGACGCACGGCCTCGTGGGGCTCGTGGTGCGGAGACACCAAGCCCTGCGACAACAGCCGCATCCTTGCCACGTCATCCATCGTCACCATTGCGAACCTCTCCTCCGCGTCGCATGGGACACGCCGGTGACCCAGCTCCGTAGCGGGCGGGTCACCGGCGTGTGACTACTACTTGTGTCCCATCGCGGCCCAGGCAGCGTCGACCTGTTTCTTCGCCTCGGCCAGCTTCGACTGATAGGTGGCTAGATCTCCGGCCTTCAACGCGGCGTCGGCCTCGGAGAACGCCGTTCGGGCATTCGCCAGCGCAGCGTTCACCGCTGCCTGATCGACCGTGCCCGTCGATGAACTCGATCCGGAACCGGAAGTCTCGGAGGTGCTAGCGCCGGAATCACCCTTGAACACTTGATTGAGCGCGTCTTGGAGGGTGCTGCCAATGCCAATGTGTTCACCGAATCTGACCACGACGAACTGTAGGGCCGGATAGGAACCACTCGAGCCGGAACGCTGAGCGTAGATCGGCTGCACGTACAACAACCCACCGCCCAGTGGCAGCGTGAGGAGGTTGCCGTAGATCGCCCCCGACGATCCCTGGTTCAGATACGGTCTCAACTTCTCAGCGACGCTCGTGTCCGTGTTGATCGCGTTGGCCGTTTGACTTGGACCGTCGATCTGTTTCGTGTCGGACATCTTCAAGATTCTGAGATGCCCGTAACTGTCGCTGCTCGCGTCGGCGTTGACCGCCATGTAGGCCGCCAGATTCTCCCGCCCCTTCGGCACGAACACCGTCGTCTGACTGAAGACAGCCGACTTATCCCCCGGCCACTTGATCGACAGGTAGTACGGCGGCTCGCTGGCGCTACCGGACGCGACGGGGTCGGACGGAATCGTCCACAGGTCGTTCTGCTTGTACCAGGTATCAGGGTTGGACACGTGGTACCGGCCGAGCAAGGAGCGCTGAACCTTGAACAGGTCGGTCGGATACCGCAAGTGCTCCAGCAGGTCCTCCGAGATCTCGCTCTTCGACTTCACGGTGTCCGGGAAGGCCTTCATCCACGTCTGCAGGATCGGGTCCTTGTCGTCCCACTCGTAGAGGTCAACCGTCCCGTCGTACGCGTCGACGACGGCCTTGACGGAGTTTCGGATGTAGTTGACTGGCGCGTCGGTCTGCGAGCCGACACTTTCTGTCTGCGAGTCATTGGTGACCTCGGACAGGGAGACGCGTTGGCTGTCCGGGTAGCTGGCCGTTGTCGTGTACCCGTCCACGATCCACACCATGCGACCATCCACGATGGCGGGATACACATTCGAGTCAACGGTCAGCCACGGAGCGACCGCCTCCACGCGTTCCCGCGGGGTCCGCTGGTACAAGATCTTGGAGTTCGCGTTGACGCGTTCGGACAGCACGATGTTCATGTCGAGGAACTTCGAGGCGTACAAGATGCGGTTGAACTGGCTCCCGATCGGCACACCGCCCTTGCCGTCGTAGACGTTGTTCTGCTCGCCGCCGTTCTTTCCCCCGCCTGGCGTGTCGAGTTCCACGGGGTCCTGCCCGTCCATTCGACCGACGATGGCGAACGTCGTCGAGCTCTCGCCGAAGTAGACGCGCGCCTGATGCTCGTCGAGAGCTCCCTCCGGCGGAATATCGCTCACGATCCACTCGGGCTCACCGTTTGCTTGCCGACGGTTGCCGTAGGCGGCGACCAGACCGAACCCGTGGGTGTAGACCGTGTGGATGTTCGCCCAGTTGGGATCGGGGACGCCGCTGAGATCCATCTCACGAGCCGCCACGACGGCATCGGTCTCGACGCCGTCGATGGTGTAGCGATCCACATCCAAGACGCTGGGGAACGAGTAATACCCGCGAACCTGCTGCAACTGTTCAAACGTCGGACCGACGACCGCCGGATCAATCAACCGAATACCGGGCAGCGCCTCCGCGTCAGACTTCAGCTGGCCAGCGGAGACGTCGGTTACGGCGGAATAGTCCTTGATTTCGACGTCATCGATCCCGTAGGCGGCCTGGGTGGCTGCGATGTGGTCCTTGATGTACGGCCGTTCCGTGTCAGGCTCGCTGGGCTTGACCGTGAACGTCTGCACGATGGCGGGATAGATCAACGAGAGGATCAGACTGGCGACGATCATCAACACGACTGAGGTCGCTGGGATCGTCCAGCGCCGCAGGAACATGTTGGCGAAGAACAGCGCCGAGGTAATGAATGCCGCAATCGCGACGATGAGGTGGGCCGTCATCGAGACGTGCGCATCCGTGTAGTGCACGCCGGTGAACAGTTGCCCGTCGGCCAAAAGATAGCCGTAGCGATCGAACAAGTTCTCCACACCGAGGCACGCCATCAAGAGACCGAGCAGCGCGCTGATGTGCATCATGGCGCCCCGCGATGCTCCGCGCGCGGACTTGTCCGCCCGCCGCGCAAACGTGATGGCGCCGGTGGCGAGATGAATGCCGAAGGACAAGACCAGCGCGGCAATCGTCGCGGTGAGGGCAAACGATGTGATGAATCGCCACCACGGGTACTGGAAGACGTAGAACGACACGTCGAAGTTGAAGAACGGGTCAGTCTTGCCGAAGTCCGTGCTGTTCACGAACGCCAAGAACATCTCGACTTCGCTGACGGCCGATCCACCCGCCAGGACTCCGACGATCACAGATGGGACGGCCACCGTGACCCAGATCCTGGACTCCAGGACGTCGCGATAACGGTCCAGGACCGCACCGGGACCCGTGCGGCGCGTGCGTGGGCGAAGTCGCATCGCCACGGCGACGTTGACAGCGATGAAGCCGCCCATCACGACGCCGAACGCCAGGAACAACCCGATGCGCGCATAGATGAGCGTCGAGAACACGCTGGTGTACCCGATCGCGTCGAACCAAAGCTTGTCGGTCCACACGGCCGTGAAGATGGTGTAGGCGACCACCAGCGCCATGGCGATCAGCAGTGTGGGCACGAGTGCCCTGCGTCGACGAGACTCTGGAATTGTCGTGGTCACGATGTCTCCCTCATTCCACGTGTTCGACGAGTGTGTGTTCCAACACCCTCACCAGGCCCGGAACCATGTCGGCTCCGGACAGAAGTTCTTCGGGACGTTCGGCCAGTCGACCGATCGCGTGATGCGAGCCGTCGCGCAGGACGCCCACCACCAGTCGCAGGTCCATTCGCTGGGGATGGGCGGCGACAACGCGACCAGCCTCCACCGGATCGGACGGTAGTTCGTCCTCGACGTCGCGGGGCACCATCGTGCGCTCGATGGCTAGTGCACATCCGGAAACCGCGGGACCCCATGCGATGCCAGTGAGCGTTTCCGTGAGGTCCTCTCCCATGACGAAGCTCTCCTGCTCGACGGCCGACAATGCGTCAGCGCGAACAGGGCTGTCCCCGAGCGTCTCAGCCACCGACGGCTCGGATTCGATCAGCATCTGCGTCGACACGAGGGCAAACAGCCGTGCCGGCTGGTCCCAACCCGCACGGCCGACGTGTGCTTCGACGTCGCGCAGCACCGATTGCAGTGGATCGTCAGCCATCGCACGAGGGTAGATCGGCGTCGGACTTCTTGGACGTTCGCAGCGCCGCCACGGCGTCCGACAATGTGGACACCTTCACCAGCTTCATCGACGACGACAGCCCGCGGATGTCATCGCAGTTGTCGGACGGGACGAAGAACATGCTCGCCCCGGCTGATTCGGCACCGGAGATCTTCTCGCGAATACCGCCGATGCCGCCGACGGTCCCATCTGTGTTGATCTCACCGGTGCCGGCAACGTGCCGCCCATCAAGCAGATCCTCGGGCGTGATCGTGTCGAAGATGCCTATCGCGAAGATCAGCCCCGCGCTCGGACCACCGATGGACCCGCCACCGACGGTGATCGAGATGTTCGCCGCATACGAGTACCCCGGGACCCATCCAACACCGACAACCGAACCCGTCGGACTGGTGTTGGATGCCTGGGTCTTGACCGTGACGCTCATGGGTTTGCGATCTCGCAGGATCTTGAAGACGACGGAATCGTCGACCGCGTGAGCTTGGATGCGGGTTCGCAGGTCAGCCACGGTGGAGACCGCCTGACCGTCGATCGCCGTCACGAGATCGCCAGGCTTCAAGTGATTCTCCGCAGGCCCGCCACTGACGACCACCGAAACCATCGGGTAGTCGACAACCGCCACGCCAGCTGCTCGCAGAGCGGCCACGATGGCGCTCTGTTGCGACGAGACCATTGCTTGAGCATTTTCGGCGTCAATGTCGCTGGCCGTCTGCCCGGCGGGATAGACCGCTTCACGCGGCAACACCTGGCGATCAGGCAGCAGGTAGGACAGCATCGCTTCTGGCAACGTGATGCGTCCGTTCGCCGACGTGACCGCGACCGTCGTGATGCGCAGTTCGCCCGATGCCGGATACGTTTCAATACCTGACACGTCGATGACCGGCTGTCCGTCGACCTCCGCCAAGATGTCGTAGGTGCCACCGGGCGACCAGGCCACGAACGGCACGGGGGCTATGGCCAAGACCGCGGCCATAGCGACGAAGATCAACGCGGACACAGCGGCCGCCCACGTTTGCCGGGTCAGCATGCCGCCTTGTTCCACAACGGAATCACCGTGCGCATGCGGCGAGCCTAGCGCAGCGTCCCAGAGCACGTGGGCACCCTTGCCGTGTGGGGAACAATGGAAACACGAGACTGAAGGAGTGACATAGTGGCCGACGAGCCAATCCCTCCCACCGACGATGGCGACGAGGATGATCCCCACGCGGAACACCCTGACGACGATGCCCTCGCCAAGTTGCTGGCCGCGCTGGGAATCGGGTCGGGCAGCGGGGGTGATCTCACGTCGTTGCTCGCGGACCTGCAACGAACGCTCGAGCAGTTCTCGACGCAGATGGCGAGCTTCTCCGAGCGCGGGACGGAGGCAGACGGCACGAACTGGGGCTTCGCGCGCGACATCGCCCGCAAGACCGTCACATTGCACGGCAGTGACCCGTCGATTACCGACCGGGAAAAGCAGGAGGTCCGCGATGCTGTCGCTCTGGCCAACCTGTGGCTGGACCAGGTCACGACGTTCCCGCAGCTACCGGGTGATGGCCTGGCGTGGAGTCGCGCCGAATGGGTAGAAAACACGTTCGACGTCTGGCAACGGCTGGTCGGTCCCATCGTGTCCAGCATCTCCCAGGCGCTCGTTGACGTCTCTCAGCAAGACCAAGGGCAGCCCGAGTCGATCGCCAACGTGCTGCAACCGATGATGCGCACGGCAGCCGCGGGGATGATCGGCGGCCAGGTCGGTCAATCCATCGGTCAGGTGGCGTGCGAGGTGCTCAGCGGTAACGACGTCACGTTGCCCGTCACGCAGACACCAGCGGTGGCCTTGCTGCCCACGAATCTCGCCGCCTTCTCCAGCGGCTTGGAACAGCCCGCCAGCGATGTGCTTTTGTACGTCGCACTGCACGAGACGGCCCGACAGAGGCTATTCGGTGCGGTTGGCTGGCTGGCGCCTCAGATGCTGGCGCTCGTCGAACACTATGCGCGGGAGATCCGGATCGACCCCGAGGGGCTACAGCGCGCCATCGAGGAACAGCTTTCAGGTTCCGGGCAGCCCGACATGGCCCAACTCGAGGCGTTGGGACGCGATTTTGCCACCCGCCTCTTCAAGCCAGAGAAGACCTCCGAACAGGTGGAGATCCTCGGACGGCTTGAGACACTCTTGGCCCTCGTCGAGGGGTGGGTTGATGACGTGGTGACGCAAGCGGTCTCCACCCTGATGCCCAACGCAGTGGCTCTGCAGGAGGTCCTTCGGCGACGGCGGGCCAGCGGAGGTCCGGCAGAACAGGTCCTCCGGGCCCTCGTCGGTCTCGAGTTGCGGCCCCGCCGGATCCGAGACGCCGTGAATCTGTGGGCGGCGGTGCGCGTCACCCGCGGACCGCAGGCCAGAGAAGACGCATGGGCTCACCCGGACCTTGCACCCAACTCGGCAGATCTGGATGACCCGTTGGGCTATGCCGAACAGGGGCACAACAGCGAGCCTGATTCCATCGACGAAGAGTTGGCCCGCCTACTGGACGGAGAGCCGGGCAACTCCTAGGTCGATGTCTGGCTGACGGGATCGACGGGGCGCACCGACGTCCCGTGCGGGTGCACGGTGGCGATGATCCGCGAGTCATGCCCACCGTGCCCGTCCCACACGTCCACGCCGAGGACGGGCACCCAGCGGCCTGGCACGTGCTCCATCCACACCCGTGCCAAAGGGTGCTCGTTCCCATAAGCGACGAGTTCCCGCTCGACGCCTGCGACCACTGATGGCGGCCAATACTGCCGCGTGATGGACTGCCAAACGACAGGCGAGCCTGCCGAGCGCAACGCCGTCGGTAGCCAGTCGTCGGCCGAGGCGTGCTCTACGAGGGGCGGATACTGACGCGCGACCTGCATCGCCGCCATCAACCTGGCGTCGCGGTCCACATCGAAGGGCCACACGAAGGACCGTAGCCACACCGCGTCCTCGTCATTCGAAACGTCGAGCGGCGCCACATCGCATCCGACGGCGCGCCCGATGTTCACCGCTGGAGGCGAGAATGGACCCCGGATAGCGCCCACGAGGCGAACCGGGGAACCTTGCAGACCCCACTGCCAACCGTCACCGGCGAAAAAGAAGTGCGGGAGGAGCAGGTTCAGCCCAGCGCTCGCGCCGAGTTCCAAGATGTCGATGTCGTGGGCAACGCCCCAGCCGCGCAGGTGGGCGAGTCCGTACAACAGGGCTGAAGCCCGCCCGACCTCATTGGTCTGCGGGACGACGGCCAACGCTTCATGGATGTCTGCAACGTGCGCGGCGATCACCTCACGAAACACGGGCCATGCGGAACGTGGATCGGCTGAACCTCCAAGAACCGGGTAGTACGCAATCAACTCATCGGCCTGACCGGTCAGCGCGAATCGATAGACGGCCGCCAGGATGCGCAACTGGATAGCGGCGCCGATCGGTGCGTCCTCGTAGCCTCGGCACACGGCCGCGACCGGCCCACCGCGTTCAAAGTCGTCTGCCATGGCCCGCATCAGCTCGCCGTAGAGGTGCGTACTCGTGCCAGCCTGCCGCCGGAATCGTTCCGGCAAGTTCCTGCCGGCGTCGAACTCAGCCATCAGCCGGTTCCCACCCAGCGCCCGCCGCGTATCCGTCCAGAAAGGCACGTGCGCGGTCGATGTCTGGGTAGGCAGCCAGCAGTGCGTGGAATCGCGGCCCGTGGCCCGGTTCGACGAGGTGGATCAGTTCGTGAACGATGACGTAGTCACGCACGTATTGCGGCATGACCCGCATCCGGTCCGAGATGCGAATCGTCCCGGTGGCTGGCGTGCACGATCCCCACCGTCGACGCTGGTTCGACACCCAGCGGATCGTGAAGGGGGGCAATTCCCTTCCCGCAAGGGGTTCTACATGGGCCTTTGCGAGCATGTGGGCCCTGTCGGCCAGTTCGGACTCGTCGGGGCGCGCGGAATGGCGTTCAAGCCGCTCCACGAGCCTGGTCACCGTGTCGCTGACCTCCGACTCGCGGAGATGCGCGGGTACCTCAACGACGTACTGGCCCCCCTCGACGTAGGCCCTCGCCGTCTTTCGCCTTCGGGGGCTTCGGCGAACTTCAATCTCCGGCACCGCCCCAATGTAGCCCGGTTTGACGCCTACGCCTGTACCCACTAGCGTGCAATCGAGGGCCCCGGGGGCTGCGTGCAGGGGAAGGCATGCGGACTCCCTTGGGGCCCTCGCTGTCTATCTGACGCGTCGGGTCGTCTATTTGCACCACCCTCGCCACGCGGTGATCCCTGCGGTAATGCCGTACAGTGTCCGCGACCCCCATAATCATGGGAGTTCAGAGCCTATCTGAAGGAGAAACGGTGGCTGAGGACACTTACGAGGGGCAGTTCTATTGTGTGAAGTGCCGCGATCACAAGCAGGCGACCGGCCAGATTGTGACCACGGCCAAGGGTGGACGGGCCGCCAAGGCCGAATGCCCCGACTGCGGAACCAAGCTCAACCGGTTCCTGCCGAGCAAGTAGCCTTCGCGCACCACAACAGCTCCCGGCGTCGGACGAGTCGTCGCCTTGACGCTGGTGAGCACCCACGCCGCTACCGGACAGCACGCTGTGGACAGTGCGCGTCCGAGTTGATGCGACCGCGCCAGACTGAGGCGCATGACCGTATCGACTCCCGCGCTGTCCCCCGGGGTTCACGTCACCTGGCGACCGCCTGGCACGTTGTCCATCGAACTGGCCGACGGTTCGATCGTGCGGTGCGAGCCGGTGCCCGCGGCGCTGGCTCGGGCGACTCGCCTGTTGGACGGGACTCGGTCGGTGTCCACGGCGGCGTCGCTCACCGATGTCGATCCGCGGTGGATCGACTGGCTGTTCGCAGTCGTGCCCGCAGTCGGCGCATCATCGGTTGCGCGGGCGACCACGCTGGTCGAAGTTCGCGGGTGCGGTGACCTCGGAAGCGATACGGCACGGCACCTCGTGGACGCCGGGATGCGCGTCGCACTGCATGATCCGGGCGACCCGTCTTCACCCACCGCACCGCCGGGGTGGACGCGAGCGGACGAACTACGCGACGAGATGCTGTCTGCAGGCACACCCGCCGAGCGGGTTCTCGTCTCTCAGCGCAGCCGCCAGAGCCCCGATGTGTGTGTTTTGACTCCGGCGTTCGCCGAATGCGATCGTGCCGAAACAGATGCCCTCATGCGCGCCGATCGGCCGCACATCATCACCGGCTTTGTCGCAGCGACAGCGGCTGTTGGACCGTTCGTGGTCCCAGGTGTCACCGCCTGTTTGCGGTGCGGAGACCTTGCCGCAGCACAGATCGACGAATCGTGGCCGACACGTCTGGCCGAGCGCATCACCCGGCGGGTCAACATGCCGACGCATCTACGCGCGTGGGCGGCGTCCACCGTCACGCACCAAGTGCTTGCCTGGACCAATCACCACTCCCCCGACGCATTGGGGACCGCCCTCGAGTTGAACATGCTGGACGGACGACTGCGTTCGCGTCGGTGGCTCCCCCACCCCGATTGCGGATGCCTGTGCCCGTGAAATGAACGCGGACGGGCCTTGATGCCCGAGCACAATGGAAGCCATGAACGAAGCCTTGCCGCCCGAGCGTGAGAACATCAGCCGCTCCACCTTCGGGCGAGGGGCTCGGCTGATTCAGATCCCCTTGAGCGGTGCGGGGCGTAAGGCTTGGGGATGGGGACGACGCCTAACGGGGACCGACCCCGATGTCGTGGCCGCTGACAACGCTGAACGCATGGCCCGCCAGATGACCCAGGTGTTGGGCGAACTCAAGGGTGGCGCGATGAAGGTCGGCCAGATGATGTCCTTGATGGAAGCCGCCCTCCCGGAAGACCAGGCGGCCCCCATGCGCGGGCACCTGAAACGCTTGCAAGACTCCGCACCGCCGATGCCCGAGTCCAAGGTTCACGGTGTTCTGCGGGCCGAACTGGGATCGGACTGGCAGTCGTTGTTCACGGACTTCTCGAAGCGCCCGGCCGCGGCCGCATCCATTGGTCAGGTCCACAAGGCCGTGTGGGCGGCAACGGGTCGCCCGGTGGCCGTCAAGATTCAATACCCCGGTGCCGAGGAGGCGTTACTCACCGACCTTGCAGCCTTGCGCCGCATGGCCAGCGCCGTTGCCCCCTTCACAGGCGGTGTCGATGTCGCGGCGCTCGCCGACGAGGTTGCCGCGCGTGTGTCGGAGGAGGTCGACTACACGCGGGAGGGCGACACCCAGGCGCGCGTGGCCAAAGCGTTCGCCGGGCATTCGGAGTTCTTCGTGCCGGACGTTCTCGTCGCGACGCGGCGCGTCATGGTCAGCGATTGGGTGACAGGCGAACGCCTGAGTGCCATGGCCGATCAAGGCCCTGACGAGCGAAACCGGATCGGGCTTTCCTACGTGCGGTTCCTGTTCGCCAGCCCGAAACTATCGGGTGTCCTTCACGCCGATCCACACCCCGGCAACTTCCTTGTGCTCCCCGACGGGCGCCTGGGGGTAGTCGATTTCGGACTCGTGGCGCAACTGCCGGAGGGCCTCCCGCCAGCCATGGGGCGGCTGGTCTGCACGGCGCGAGACGGCCGCGCTGCGGATGTCGCACAGGGTTTGCGCGACGAAGGTTTCGTGACAGCCGACATTGCCTCGGAGGACCTGCTGTCGTATCTGTCGCCGTTCTTTGAGCCGGCGGCCGTCCCCGAGTTTCATTTCACTCGGGCCTGGATGCAGCAACAGTTCGCGCGCGTGCGCGACGTCGACGGCAATGACGGAATCGCGCTGAAGCTGACCGTTCCTCCCGTGTACGCGCTCATCTATCGGGTGTGGCTCGGAGGGATCGCCGTCTTGGCACAACTCGACGTTCGAGCCCGATTCGGCGATGTCCTTGAGGAGTTCTTGCCGGGCTGGTTCCCGGCGCCGTAGTCAGCGCCGGGAACCGCCTCAGGCGGCGGACGTTTCCGCCACCGCATCCTTACGCGGACGTCCCCGAGGCCGCTTGCGGGGGATGACCGTCCCCGCTTGCACGAGTTGTCCGCCCCACACACCGTGCGGCTCGCGACGGTCGAGGGCGCCATCGAGGCACTCCTGACGCCACGGGCAAGGCACGCAGACAGCCTTGGCGCGTTCGACATCAATGGGCAGTTCGGCGAAGAACAGATCAGGGTCACATTCGTGGCACGGCACGCGGACCGGCGTCAACACCGAGATCGTTTGCTCGATCATGTGTGTCTCCTGGATTGGCTGGAAGTTCGAGCCCGAAACACACGAAAAACCGCGTCCTCGGGACATTTTTCCGAGAACGCGGTGGAATCAATCCGCCGGGATCAGCACATGGTGTGGGCCATGGGAGTCCGCGCCTCGGGGAGCGTCGAGCGACCAAACGGTCGCTTGGCGATCAACTGCTTCGCCTCGATCGAGGAGTGCAGCGACCAGCACGCACGGATTGCGTAAAACACTGGGCCCCCTCGTATCGCTCTGCCTTGCCCCTTTTGACAACGGCTCGACTAGTTTGCCCGCCGCGCAGTTCGAGATGCAAATGGTTTTTTCGAAAGTTCTTTGCGCGGCGGCGACACAGGCTCACTCGCGGGCCGCGTCCAGGATGGCCATGACGTCGTCACCGTACCGATCCAGCTTCGTTCGCCCGATCCCGGGCACCTGCAACAAGCCTTCGCGGGTTTTCGGTGCCGCCTCGGCAGCCGCCACCAACGTGGCATCGGTGAAGACCACGTAGGCGGGTACGGATTGTTCGGCCGCAACCTGACGCCGCCATTCGATCAGGAGGTCGAGGGTACGCGGGTCATACGTGGCGGGGCACCCTGTGTGCCGCCGCAGCTTCTGCTCGGCACCCGTCGTCAGCGGTTCACCACAGGAGACACACAGGCGAGACCTCCGTGGCGTTGCGGCCGTGGCGGTGGTGCGGGACCTCTGTTTTGCGGTCCCGTCGATGCCGGTCAGGAAGCGCGAGCGTCCACGACTCCCGTTTCGGCTGCGGCACCACGACAGCCTGAGCCAGCGCCGAGCACGCGTGATTCCGACGTACAGGAGGCGACGCTCCTCCGCGATTTGCTCCTGCCTGGTCGCTAGGACGAACGGCAGCAAGCCCTCTTGCACACCGACCAGCGCGACCGCGTCCCACTCCAAACCCTTGGCCGCGTGGAAGGTGGACAGGGTCACGCCGTCAGCGCGCGGGATCTGCTCGGCCTCGGCCCGTTGATTGAGTTCGGAAACGACCTGGCGCAGGGCGACGTCCTCGGATCCGAGAAGGCTGAGTGCCAACTCACTCAACGCGGACAAGGACTCCCAGCGTTCCCGCAACGCGCCGCCACCGGCGGGGGCCTCGGGAGCCCACCCGAGCGCCTGCAACACGGCGCGGATCTCGTCGGCGGCCGGACCGACATCGGTCTCGCTTGCTCGCCGCGACAGATCATGCAGTGCCTGCCGCACCTCGGGGCGCGAGTAAAAGCTCTCGGCATCACGCACCTGGTAAGGGATCGAGCGTTCTGCCAGCGCCGATTCCAGTGCTGGTGACTGCGCGTTGATCCGGTACAAGACCGCCATCTCGCGGTATGCAACGTCGTCGGCTCGGCGTGCGGCGATCCAGTCCGCGACAGCGGCGGCCTCGGCGTGTTCGCCGTTCACCTGCGCGAACTCGGGAGCCGGACCCACGCCTCCCTGCGCGACCAGCTGAACACCGGTATTGGGCACGATCTTGTTGGCCAGCGCCACGACCTGCTCGGTGGAGCGGTAGTCACGCACCAACCGAATGATCTCGGCGCCCGGGTGAGACGACGAGAATCCGGTCAGGAACTCGGCCCGCGCTCCGGCGTAGGAGTGCACGGTTTGCGCCGGGTCACCCACCACACACAGGTCGGCTTCGGGCCCCAGCCACAAGTCGAGCAACCGCTGCTGCAGTGGGTTGACGTCTTGGTACTCGTCCACCACCAGGTGCCGGTACGTGTCATGGATTTGCCCGCGCACACTCGGGTGATCCGCCAAGAGCAGAGCCGCACACAGCAAGATGTCTTCGAAGTCGATGACCCCTCGGCGCCGCTTTGCCTCCTCGTAGCGCCCGAACACTGCTGCAATCTGCTCGGGTTTCGCCGAGGCGACCTCACGCCCCGCCGCCGCGGCCAGGTCGGGATAGTCCGCCGGGGCAACGTTGTTGACCTTGGCCCACGAGATTTCGCTCGTCAGGTCGCGAAGCACGCCTGAATCTGTCGACAGGCGTGAGCGGGCGGCCGCCTCCGACATGACAGGGAAGCGGTTGGCGAGCACGTCAGGCAGTTCGCTGCCCATGGCTTGCGGCCAGAAGTACCTCGCCTGCCGCAAGGCGGCCGAATGGAAAGTCCGCGCCGCAATCCGTGGAAAGCCGAGATCTCGCAGCCTGCCACGCAGTTCGCCGGCCGCCTTCGTCGTGAAGGTTACGGCGAGGACCCCACGAGCGCTCGCGCGTCCAGTGGCGATTCCGTAGGCGATGCGATGGGTGATGGCCCTCGTCTTACCGGTGCCCGCACCGGCGATCACCGCGATCCGTGTAGCCGTCGATTCGGCGACCTGACGCTGTTGAGGATCGAGGCCGCTCAGGTACAGCTGCGGGTCATCGTCCATGGCGCCAATGTAGGTCCTCGGCCCGACAGTTCCATCATCAGCCCACAGCGGACCGGTCCGTTGCTGTCAGAGGTCGGCTCTAAGGTGGCTGCCATGGATGCGGTGCGGCCGAGCGGCGGATTGGCCGTTCGCGTTGCCTCCGCCCGTGCTTTGGTAGACGATCTCAGCGATCAACTCTCCAACCAACACAGCGACCCCTTCGCGTCCGAGATCGTCTGCATCGACAATCCGGGCATGACCCGCTGGGTGACAGGGCAGCTTTCGCGGCGGCTGGGGGCCTCGGGTTCAGCCGACGGAATCTGCGCGGGTGTTACGTTCACGTCCTTGTCGCGCCTCGTTGAGGAGCAGACGCGCGATCTCGTCGGGATCGACGTGCACGACGACCCTTGGACTCCGCGCAGGTTGACGGCCTCCATCTTGACCACAATGCGTGATGCCCACGGCGAGGGTTGGTTCGCGTTGGTCGGACACCATCTCGGCGCCCCCGGGGATGAATCGCGTCCGGGGCGCTGGTACGACACCGCAGCACACGTGGCGCGCCTGTTCCGGCGGTATTGGACACATCGCCCAACTCTTCTCGAACAGTGGAGCTCATCCGCCTCGACGCCATCGATCAATGCTGACCCCACACAGTGGCAGGCCGAGTTATGGCGAAGGGTGCAGGCGGCAACCGAGATCCCCGATCCCGTGGCGCGGCTCCGGCAGGCGATCGCGCTGCTCAGCGATGCCCTGCCTGCAACGGTGCCCTCGCGACTGTTCGTCTTCAACCCGGCCGAACTGTCCGTTCGAGAGACGGACTTTCTGGTCGCGTTCGCCCAGTCTCGACCCACGTGGGTGGGACTCGTGCATGCTCCACAACCCGGCCCTCGTCACCCCCTCGTCGCGTCGTACGGGCGCCAGGCCACTGCCGTGCGCAGTGCGCTGACCGATCTGATGTCGGCGGACAGCCCCTGTTTCAGGCATCCACAGTCCCCCGACGCTGAACCAGGGATACCAACGGTCCTGGGTGCCATCCAGTCCGACATCGTGGCGAATCGGCGGCCGACACCGCGCGAGGGCCTCGACGATGATTCCGTGGCCATCCACCTGTCCCACGGCCTCGATCGGCAGGTCGAGGTCCTTCGTGAAATCCTCACCGGACTCTTCGCCGATGATCCCACGCTGGAACCGCGCAACGTCTTGGTGGTGTCGCCGTCTGCCCGCGAGGTTGCACCCCTGGCTACAGCCGGGATGTGCCAGCCCGCCGACGCGGCTCCCCGCCACCCCGGTCATGGGTTGCGAGTCCGGGTGATCTCCCCCACCAACGACCAGGCGAACCCCCTCCTCACCCACCTCATTCACGTTCTCGACACGGTCACAGGGCGGCTGACAGTGGCGGATCTTTACGACCTGGCGCACAGGGCGCCGGTCGCCCGACGCTTTCGCTTGAGCCCTGACGACATCGCCGAGACCTTCGACCTGCTGTACGCGGCAGGGGCGAGATGGGGCCTCGACCGCAGCGACCGCTCGCGATTCGGCCTCGAGACCGTCGATCAGAACACCATCGGTGCGGGGTTGGACCGCCTCCTGCTCGGCATCGCGATGTCGGAGGACGGCTCACCACTCATCGGTGGGGTGCTGCCGCTGGACGGTGTGGACTCGTCTCGGATCACTGCCGTCGGTTCCCTGGCAGAGTTGGTCGACCAGCTGTCGCGGATCGCCCAATTCGCCGTCGCTCAGCGCACCGTGAGCGAATGGGCGCAGTTCGTGCGCGACGCGGCCACGACGCTGTTCGACCCCGGTCCTGACGAGTCCTGGCAGCTGTCGGCGTTGGTGGCAACTGCCGCCGACCTCGGTGAACTCGCCGACGTCGAACGAACGTGGGCCTTCGGCGATTTGTTGGCGTTTCTCCGCGAGGCGGCCGACCGGACCCCCCGTCACAACTCGTTCGGGTCGGGCTCCTTGATGGTGACCGATCTCGACCTCGCGCGGGGTGTACCCCACCGGGTTGTGGTCGTCGTCGGACTCGACGAGCACACCTTTCCGCACGTGAGTCGCATGGACGGCGATGACCATCTCGCCAGCGACCCGCACCCGCTGGACCCGGACCGCCGCAGACTCGATCATCAGGGGTTCCTCGACGCCGTACTCGCTGCGCAGGAACGTCTCATCATCATCGGCCAGGGCTTTGATCCCCATACGAATACCCGCATCGCGGTGGCACCTGCGATCCTCGATCTCGCGCAGGCGGTCTCGGCAACAGCGCCTCGGAGCCGCGAATCGCTCATCGTTTCGCACGGTCTGTACCCCTACTCGGCGGCCAGTTTCACCGGACCCGTCGCGAGCTTTGACCGATCCGCCTATGCGGCGGCCACCGCTCTGCCCGCTCCGCCTGCCGCTTCTTGGCGAGCTGGCGATTCCTGCGAACCGGCCCCCAGCGCGGTCTCGTTGCGCGACCTGCTGGCCTTCCTGCGGCACCCAGCTCGCGAACTCGTCAAGGTGCGCTGCGGTCTGCCGGTGTACGACTCGGACGAGTGGACCGGCGACCTCCCGATCGAGCTGGACGGGTTGGGTCGCTGGGACATCGGAAACCGAATGCTGACCGCTGTTCGGTTGGGCGACGGCATCGAATCGGTCATCGCCGCCGAACGCGCACGCGGCACTGTGCCCCCGGGGGCGCTGGGGGACGCAGTCATCGACACCGTCTCGGAACAGGTCCGTTCGTGCGTGGCGGCGGCAGAGACCCTCCCACAGGGTCCGACCGTCACTCATGATGCACAGGTCACCATCGGCGAATGGGCATTGACCGGCACGATCTCGACGGTGGGAAACGACGTGCGCCTCGTCCGATTCTCCTCGCCAACACCGGCGGTGCGCCTGGAGGCGTGGATCAGCCTGCTGCTCCTGCAGATGGCCGATCCGACGCAGACCGGGACGGCCACCGCCGTGACACGAAGCGGCATCATGCGCTGGACCTGCCGGCACCTCGACCCCGCTGCCCATCTGACATGGCTCCTGCGCATCTATCAACTCGGACTGTCCGGGCCGATTCCGCTGCCATCACGATCGTCGCTCGCCTACGTCCGCGACATGGCCCTCGGACGAGACTAGCAGGGCTGGGCCGCCGCCGAGATCCAGTGGACGGAGGAGACCGCCCACGACCGTTGGTGGCGGGAGTTCTATCCGTCGTTCGCCCAGATCCGAGCTCACCCCATACCTGACGACCTCGGCCTGCCCTGCGACAGCACATTGTTCGGGACTCTCGCGCGCTGCGTCTGGTCTCCCATCGTGAGGGGGGAGCTTCGGTGAGCGACAGCTTTTCTCTTACTGGCCCCCTCCCGAACGGCACGGTGCTGCTGGAGGCCAGTGCCGGGACCGGCAAGACCTTCACGCTGGCGTCCTTGGCCGTTCGGTACCTGGCCGAGGGACTAGCCACGCTGGACGATCTGCTGCTCATCACGTTCAGCCGGATGGCGACGGCGGAGCTTCGCGCCCGTGTCCGAAGCCGCCTGGCCGAGGCCATCGCTTGCCTCGACCCCGACACCTCCATCGACTCCTCGACCGACGAGATGCTCGCGCAACTGACAGCCGTCAACGAGCGCGAGCGTCAAACTCGCCTGGGTCGCTTGCGGCAGGCGGCAGCAGACCTGGACTCAGCGACCATCGCCACGACGCACGAGTTCTGCCAACGCATGCTCTTCAGCCTCGGCGTGCTGGCCGACATGGACGCATCCCCGCAGTTCGTCGCTGACCCAAAGGACCTCGTCAGCGAGGCAACCGCCGATGCCTATGTCCGTCAGTTCGGGGATCGCAGTCCCCCCTTTCCGTACGCCTCGACCTGGGGCGAGAAGGTGCCCGCGACGCGTTTCGCCGCCGATGTCGTGCGAGAACCCGCAGCTCTGATCGTCCCCGAGTCCGCCACGGGCACCGCCCGTGCGCGCGTGGAGTTCGCCAGCGAGGTTCGCGCCGAGGTCGAACTCCGCAAGCGTCGACGCCGCTTATTCACCTATGACGACCAACTCGTCAAGCTCCGCGATGCCCTCAACGATCCGGTGACGGGCGAGTTGGCTCGCCAACGGCTCGCCCAGCGCTACCGCACGGTGCTCGTGGACGAGTTTCAAGACACCGACCCCATTCAATGGGAGATCCTGTCGCGCACCTTCCACGGCCAGTCCACGCTCGTCCTCATCGGGGATCCCAAGCAGGCCATCTACGGTTTTCGTGGCGCAGATATAGGCACGTACCACGCCGCAGCTTCCGTCGCCTCCCGCACCGTCGCGCTCACCACGAACTACCGCACGGATGCGACCCTCGTGGAGGCGCTCGACCAACTGCTCGCAGGCGCCGACCTTGGTGAGGGCATCGAGGTGCCACCGGTCACCTCGGCTCATCGCGAGCGCCGCATCGCCTCCACCAATCCCACCCAAGCACGGCCCCTGCGCATCCGGGGCGTACCTCCTCAGGCGCGCGAGTTGACCCGATCGCGGGCGACGCAGATCATCGTGACCGACCTGGTGGCCGAAATCGCCAACCTCCTGTCCGGGGATGTGACGGTCACAATCGATGGCCAAACTCGCCCCCTTCGTCCTCACGACATTGCCGTCTTGGTGCGCACCAACCGCATCGGTCGACAAAGCGCGGGGGCGCTGAGAAGTGCAGGCATCGCGGCAGCCGTTTCGGGCTCTGACAGCCTGTTCTCGGTCGGCGACCATCCCAACCAGTCGCCGGCACACAACTGGCTCACCCTGCTGACAGCCTTGGCCGACCCCCGGGGGCCGCTGATCCGCGACGCTGCCCTCACACCATTCCTCGGCTGGTCCCCGCGTGAGCTCGCGGATGCCGAGGAGGCATCCTTGGGTGAACTGCGCGAAACCGTCCACGCCTGGAGTCGCGTCTGGCAGGCCCACGGCACAGCAGCCGTGTGGGAGTCGATCGTTGCGCGGCCGGACTTCGCATCCGGTGTACGTTCGCGACCAGACGGCAACCGCCTCCTGGCCGACCTGCGCCGGGTCGCGATGGAGTGCGAACTGGCCGAACACCACGGTGTCGCGACGCTCGAACTGACGGATTGGCTTCGCACCCAGATGCGTGACCTGCCCGACGTGCATCACTACCTGGCCAGCGACGAAGAGGCCGTCCAGGTCCTGACGATTCATCGGTCCAAGGGTCTGGAGTTTCCCCTCGTGCTACTTCCGGACCTCGCCATGCGCCCCCGGTGGGCCGCCCGCGGCGACGAAACCATCGTGTTCCATGACGAGCAGCACCGTCGGTGCGTCGATGTGGGAGGCCGCTCGGCGCCGGGACGCCAGACCAGGGTCACCATGCGCGAAGAGGAGTCGGACGCCGAGACACTGCGAGACCTCTACGTCGCAATGACGCGCGCACAACTGGGGGTCATCGCGTGGTGGGTGCCCGAAAAGTCCACCCCGCAGTCCCCGCTGCATCGCGTCCTGGCACGACCGGCCAACACGGCGAAGCCCGCGCGCAGCTACGAACTCAATGCCCTGGCAGTGCGGTCCGACCGCCCTGCGGTCAGCTTCGAGGCCTTCTCCCCCGATGTTGTCCGTCCCGTGCCCACCCCGACACCGCCCACGGCCCTCCCGACCGACGCCCACGTCCGAACCTTCACGCGCGCAATCGACCCGGCCTGGCGCCGCACCTCGTACTCCGGGCTCACTGCGTCCGCGCATGGCGTGACCTTTGAGAGCTTGTCGGATGAGCCAAGCGAGGCCGAGTCTGCCGGTTCGGCGACGGAAACGACCTCCGTGCAGGCGATGTCGTCGAGTGAAACGATCTCGCCCTTCCTCGGCCTCCCCCGGGGAGCAGAGTTCGGAACCCTGGTGCATGCAGCCTTCGAAGAGACAGACTTCGCCGCCCCCAACCTGACGGCGGCAGTCTCTGCCGTCACCGAGCGGCTCTGCCCACGATCCGCCGTCGACGTAAACCCGTCCCAGCTCACCAAAGCCCTAGACCTCGTGCTTCGCACTTCGCTGGGTGACCTGGCTGCGGGACGCGACCTGACCGCCTTTTCCCGCAAGGATCGACTCGACGAGTTGGCGTTCGACCTGCCGCTCGGGGGCGAGCAGTCCGCCACGTTGGCCGCCGTCGCCGACCTCCTTGAGAAACACCTGGATCCCGAGGATCCCCTGGCTTCCTATCCCACGCGACTGCGCGAGTTGAGTCCTTCAACGCTTCCCTTGCGCGGCGTGCTGACCGGGAGCATCGACGCAGTCTTGCGTTTGAAGCCGGAGAACCGCTTCGTCGTCGTGGACTACAAGACCAACCAACTGGGTGACGAGAGCCAACGCATCAGCCAGTACAGTCCCGGTGCGCTCGCATCGGCCATGATCGACAATCATTACCCCCTGCAGGCGATCTTGTACTGCGTGGCTCTACATCGCTACCTGCGTTGGCGCTTGCCAGACTACGAACCGGGGCGCCATCTCGGCGGTGTGGGCTACCTGTTCGTGCGCGGTATGGCGGGCCCTGACACCGTCGGATCACCGGGTGTCTTCACCTGGCGACCCTCTGCGAATCTGGTCACAAGTCTCTCGGATCTTCTCGCGGGGTCTGGCGGGGCCGCCTCATGACGCGCGACCGAACAAACGAACCCCATCGTCACCGTCCCGCCCCCGTGGGAGACGACCAGCAGGACCTGCTCGAAGCATTTCAGGAGGTCGGCGCACTGGAATGGCCGGACGTGCACACCGCTCGGCGCCTGGGAGCCCTGGCCGGAGAGACTCGCCCCGAGGCCCAGTTGGCCTTGGCCCTGACTGTCTGGGCGGCCCGCGCGGGTTCGGTATGCGTGGACCTGTCGACCATCGCGAGCGAGACCTTTATCCGCGACGAACAACGCGTCGATACCGCCGCGTTGGCTTGGCCAGATCCGCCTGGATGGCTGGCAACGCTCAGCGAATCGCCGCTGGTGGGGGTCGAACCTGACGGGCCGCGACGGCCGCTGCGACTTCAGGAAACCCGGTTGTACCTCGACCGGTATTGGCGCGACGAAGAACTGGTGCGCACCGCGCTTCGCCGACGCGCCGACCAAGTCGCCCCGATCGTGGACGAAGCGACACTCGACGCAGCCTCGCTTCGGCTGTTCCCCGACCGGACACCGAGCGGACAGTACGCGGCCTGCCGCACGGCCGCCACCGCCTGGACAACCGTCATCGCGGGGGGCCCGGGAACCGGCAAGACCACGACGATCGGTCGCTTGTTGCTGGCGCTCCAAGAGCTGGGGCCGCAAAGGATCGCGCTAGCCGCTCCCACGGGGAAGGCAGCCGTGCGCCTGTCGGAGGCGGTCCGCGCCGAGTTCATGGCGCATGGGGCTGAAGCCCTCACCGACGGCATCCACGCGCGCACCGTGCACAAACTCCTGGGCCTGCGCCCAGGTGGCGGGCCACGACGCAGCGCCGACCCGCTGCCCTACGACGTCATCGTGGTCGACGAGATGTCGATGGTCTCGCTTCCGCTGATGGCCCAACTCCTGGCTGCAACGCCGCCCACGACGCGTCTGGTGTTGGTCGGAGACCCCGACCAGCTGGCGTCGGTAGAGGCGGGGGCCGTGCTGGCCGATCTCACGGAAGCGGGCACTACCGCGCGGCTCGACATCGTGCGTTTGACTGAGAATTTCCGGTTCGGGACGCGGATCGGGGCGGTCGCCGAGGCGATCCGAATGGGCGACCCCGAGGCCACGTTGGCCGCTCTGCGTGCGGGTGACGACACGGTCCGACTCCTGGAGACAGACCTTCACGAGCCCCCTTCCCGTCTGCAAACCATCTCAGTCGACACCAGCGTGCGCATGCGAGAGGCCGCCGCCCGCGGCGACATCCCCTCAGCCTTGGCCGCCCTGTCCGACCATCGCATCTTGTGCGGGCACAGGGTTGGCCGCCACGGGGTCGCGGTGTGGAACCGACTCGCTCAACAGTGGTCGGCCGAGGCCTCACCGCTAGCGTCGGGAGATGGCGAGTGGTACCCCGGGCGTCCGATTCTCATTACCGAGAACGCGCCCGAACTGGGCCTGTTCAATGGGGACACCGGCGTCGTCGTCGCCTCCGGGTCCGGGCTGCGGGTGGCCTTCTCCGACGACCGAGTCGTGCCCACGCACGTGGTTGACGCCGCCGTGACCGCCCATGCGATGACGATCCACAAGGCCCAAGGGAGCCAGTTCGGCGAAGTGTCACTGATCGTCCCGCCGCCGGGATCCCCGCTGCTGACCCGGCAACTGTTGTACACGGCCGTCACCCGAGCCCGCTCGCGCCTCACCGTGTACGGAGAGCCGCAAGCCATCGCCGACGCGGTCGCGCACCCCGCTCTGCGTGCGTCCGGGTTGCGTTCCGGCCTGTGAGCGTGCAGTTACAGCGCCTCGTTCCGCCACGCCGTGATGATCTTGTGCGCGATCGAGGACTCGCCCGGCATCGAGACTTCGCCAGCGTCCAAGGCCTTTGCCAGGTCCGCTCGGCTGAACCACCGGGCCTGCTCGACTTCCTCCCCGTCCACGGTGACATCCGTGTCGTCGGCGATCGCGTGGAACCCCACCATCAGGCTGCGAGGGAAGGGCCAAGCCTGGCTGGACAGATAGGTGACGTCGCGGACGCGCAACCCGACCTCCTCGGCCACCTCGCGCACCACGGCTTGTTCCAGGCATTCACCCGCCTCCACGAATCCGGCGACGAGAGACATGCGTGTCGGGACCCACGATGCGGGGCGCGCGAGCAGCAGGCGGTCCTGCGCGTCGGTGACGGCGACGATCATCGCCGGGTCCGTGCGCGGAAATCGCATCCGCCCGCACCCCTGGCATTCTCGGCTGTGCCCGCCCGTGCGCACCTCGCTGTATCCCCCGCACTCCCCGCAGTAGGGAGCCGCCGAATGCCAGTTGTTCAAGGCCACGGCCGTCGTCACGACGTCGCGCGTCGTCTCGTCGAGCAGGTACGACACGGATCGCAACGTCACCACATCGGACGCGTCAGGTGCCGACTGGACGAAGTAGGGCTGGCCGTCCACGATGCCGATTAACAGGTGACTCTGCGGATCGAAGGAGTCTGCAGTGGGGTGGAAGACGACCGATTTCGTCGCGTCGGAAAACTGGATGCCACCGTCCGGGCCGACATGAACAACCCTCGCGTCGCGATGGGCCCATAGCGCGGCGATCCACTCCTCGTCGCTGCGTTGCGGTTCGACCCGATCGAGTCTGCTGCGCATCCACCAGTTCACTGTCACACCCTAGCCCGCGCCATGGAGACGGCTACGGGCCAGGCCCTCACTCGCCCAGCCGCTCGACGAGGGTTTCGAGTTCGTCTCGATCTGGCAGGCGAGGCATGACGAGCCGATCCGAACGGACGTAGTAGAACCCCGCCGTCACGGCGGCCGGGTCGACTCCCACCAACTCGGCCCACGCGACTCGGTAGCAGGCCAGTTGAAGAGGATCCGCTCGCTCGTCGGCACCCGTCTTCCAGTCAATGACCACGAAGGTGCCGGGGGCATCTCCGGCGTACACCGCGTCCAGGCGTCCGCGGACGAGGACCTCGCCGAAGGAAACGGTGAAAGGCACCTCCAGGTCCAGCGGTGCCCGTGTGGCGAATCGTCCCGCCAGAAACGCTTCGCAGAGCCGTTGGAACTCGGCCTCCGTGGAGGCGTCCAGCGCTGCTCGTTCATCGTCGTCGGACAGCACGAGGGGGGTCTGACGGAACTGCTGTTGAACCCACTCGTGGAACCGAGTGCCCAGTGCCGCGGACCGCGACGGCGGACGTGGCATGGGACGAGCGACGGTGCGCGCGTACATCTCTGGGTCGCGGTGCGCGGCGACCACGGCCGAGACCGACAGGCTCGAGGCCAGGTGCACGCGTCGGGGACCTGCTAACCGCTCCGCCTCGGCGGCCAAGAGTTCGAGATCGACGTCCCATTCGGCTATCTGTGCGGCGTCGTCGAGATGCGAAACGTCGTCCGTGGGGTACGCGCCCGTCATCTCGTGGACCTGCCGAGCTTCCACCACCCAGTCGGCAGCCTTCGCACGCCGAGACAGAGCTTCCTCGTCGAGCGCTGCGGGCCATCCGATGCTCGCTGCGTCGGGCTGCAGCGGGTTTCGGCTCCCCACGGGGGACGCCTCGCACCACAAGGTCCCAGCCGCAACGGCATGCTCAGCGAGAACGGCGAAGTACGCAGAGGGGTGTCGCGGCGTGGACAGCCCCGGTCGCCACGTGTGGTGGGTCCCGACGAGCAGCTTGCGGGCGCGTGTGAACCCGACATAGGCCAAGCGGTCTTCAGAGCGTTGGTGGTCCGCCCGCAGGTCGTCGGCGTAGGCGTCCATGCCCTGCTTGGTGGCGGATGCTAGCTGCGGGATCGAACGTCGGTCCCCGCGCAGCTCCGGCGGGAGGGTCGCCGCCGAGCGGAGCCAGTTGCCCGTCATCCGGTCGCTCGGGAAGACCTTGGCCGCAAGGTTGGGCAGGAAGACGGCATCCCACTCCAGGCCCTTGGCCTTATGGATGGTGAGCACCTGTACCGCGTCGGTCGCCCGCGCGATGTCGATGTCGAGCCCCACCCCACGCTCGCGCTCGGCGTCGAGATAGGCCAGGAGCCCGCCCAGCGATGATTCGCCGTCGACGTCCGCGTAGGTGGCGACAGCCTCGATGAATCGTTCCAGTTGGGACCCCCACGGACGCTCTCCGCCGCCATGGAGTGCGGCCTCGACATCCAGATGCACCATCGCGATCACGCGACGCGCCAAGTCCACCACTGGTTCGTCAGCGTGCCGGCGCAGATCGGCCAACTCCTGCGCCAGGGCAGCGAACCTCGCTCGCGCCTCTGCGCTGAAGCCACCAGCTCCGAGGTCGGTCAAGGCCTCTGACAAACTCACCACCTCTGCGCTATCGGTCGCATCGAGTGCCGCCGCGAGGTCGTCGGCGAGTGATCCGCCGCGAACTGGTTGCCGGCGCCCCGACAGTTCTCCCGCTCTGCGGCCCAAGGCAGCGAGGTCGGCCGGACCGATGCGCCATCGAGGGCCCGTCAGCAACCGGATCAGAGCCGGGTTCGCCGTCGGATCGTCTATCACGCGCAAGGTCTCGACGACATCCATCACCTCGGGCACGGTGAGGAGACCACCAATGCCGACGATTTCCGCTGGCACGTCGCGCCGTCGCAGACCCGCGTACACCTCACCGAGATCGGCGTTCCGGCGAGCGAGGATCGCGATCTCGTGCCACGGCACCTGTTGTGCACCGTCGTGCAAGGCCACGATCTTGTCGCAGATCCACTCCACCTCGGCCGGCCACGTGTCGAACCCGGCCGCTCCGACGGTGGCCACGGGAGCGTTCTCTGCGGCGACGAGGCTCGACTGCGACAGGTCCAAACGGACAAGCGGGTCGCTGCGCAGCGACTCCGCCACCTGGTTTGCTGCGGCGAGGATTGTCGGCCCACTGCGACGATTCACGGTGAGGGGAAAGCTCACCGCCGGGCCGGCCGCACTCGGAAAGTCCGCCGCGAACTCGACGATGTTGCTGGCCGCCGCGCCTCGCCAACCGTAGATCGCCTGAAAGGGGTCGCCGACCGCCGTTACGGGATGGCCCTGCCCCCGCTGGGGATCCGGACCGGAAAACAGACCGTTGAGCAGCGCGGCTTGGGCGGCCGACGTGTCTTGGTATTCGTCCAGCATGACCACGCGGAACTCCTCGCGGACACGGGCCGAGACCTCGGGCACCCGCGTGGCTAGGTGCGCTGCCAACGCCATTTGATCGGCGAACTCGACCAGGCCCAGAGACAACTTCAGTTCTTGGTATTCGCGCGCCAGACTCGCCAGTTCAAGGCGTTCCTCGGTAAACCGCTCGGCGTCCCCCACCGCCTTGTACGGTCGGCCGCGGTACAGCGGTGCGTTAGCCAAATCCTCAACGAACCTCGCACTTTGACGGTCCAAAGCCTGCGAGGAGACCAGGTGGTTCTGCAGTTCGGAGTCCAGGGACAAGACCCGCTCGGTGACCGTGTCGGGACGCAGGCGAGACAGCCGTTCGAACGGGCCTGCCGCTCGGGCCACGACCCTTGAGGCCAACCGGAAGCGCCCGGCCCCGGTGAGCATCGTTTGATCTGACTCCACGCCCAGCCGCAATCCGTGATCGGCGACCAGCCGCGACGCGAAGGCGTCGTAGGTCATGACCACCTGCTCGCCTTGCTCGGACCACGCGTTTGGATCCACGATCCCGGCGGTCAGCAGGGCTGACCGGATTCGCGCAGACAACTCGGCGGCGGCCTTGCGGGTGAACGTCAGCCCGAGCACCTCTTCGGGTTGGACGAGTCCCCTGCCGACCAGCCACACGACGCGGGCCGCCATGACAGTCGTCTTACCCGACCCAGCCCCGGCAATGATGACATTCGGTTCGAGCGGTGCGGTGATGGCCGCGAGTTGCTGGTCGGAGAAGGCGATTCCCAACGCGTCGGCGAGCTGTGACGGGTCGGTGAAGTGCGCGCGCCCGTGCAAAGACCTCATGAGACCACCTGCTCGCCACCGCGTCCGGGACAGCTCAACGAGAAGGCGCAGAATCTGCAGGCATCATCAGACGGCGTCGCCGGGTAGGACCCGTCGCGGACGATCTTGACCGCCTCCGACAGCCGTCCGTGGACCCAGGTCGGGTGATCGCCTGATTCGGGGGGTTGTGGGTGATCCGACAACGACGCTTGAGTCATGTGCTTCGGGAAGTCTGGGTTGCGCTCCGATTGGCGCAGCAACACCAGTTCCCCTCCCCCGGCGTGTCGCGCCCCCGGCGCCAGGTCCTCGAAGGCACCCAGAGTCACGGCCAGTTGGTACACGCCGAGTTGGTCGAGGGCCGCGACTTCGGCCTGCGTCGGCGCGTGCCGACCGGTTTTGAAGTCAACGATCCGCAGCCCGCCCGCGTCGTCTCGCTCGAGGCGGTCTACCGCCCCGGTGAGCACGACGCGGGCGCCATCGACTTCGGTCGCGACCCGAAACTCCACCTCGACGCCCACAACCGACCGCGACTCATTCGCCGCGCTCCAGTTGGACAGCCGTACGAGGGCGTTCTCTGCCTCCACGCGTTCGCTCACGGAGAGCCACGCGGCGTCGAAACCGATCGCGTCCCACACCGACGACAAGGCGTCGGACACCTGTGCTGGGTCCAAACCGTCCGTCAGTGCGTGCTGCGCCAGCGCGTGGATGACCGAACCGAGGCTGGCGGCGCTGGTACGCACGGTGTCTGCGCGGACCTCGCGCGACAAGAAGTACTGACGGGGGCACGACAGCAACTTGCCGAGTTGGCTGCCCGACAAAGCGATGACGTCGGGGCGCTGCCCCGCAGACTCACCCGTGATGGGGAGCATTCCCCACCAGCGCGACGGGTCAGCGGCACGTTCGCCAAGGTCTGCGACGCGAGCGAGGCGAGAGGCGGCGGCGCGGCGCAATCCCTCAGAGGCAGTAGCGTCGGTAGCCGCTCGCCGCAGACGCACGATGAGTTCGCTGAAGCTGACCGCTGGGCTTTCGACCGACTCCGCCGGGGTGGGGGCGACACCCATCTCGCGCAGGAACCGAGACGGATGGTCTGCTTCCCCGTCGGTCCCCTCCACGGCGGTGACTGTTGTCTCCTCGGTAGCACGTGTGATCGCGACGTAGAACAGTCGGCGCGCCGCAGATACGGCCGCGCCGGGGTCAGGACCGCCCGGTGCCTCCGGCAGTGCCGATGCCTGAAGCAACGGCTCCCCGCTACGCAGGTCAGGCCAAACCCCCTCTTGCACGCCGACAACGAAGACCCGTCGCCATTGCAGACCCTTAGCGCGGTGAACGGTGAGCACGCGTACGGCCTCGCCCCGCACACGGCCGGCCTGCATGGTGTCGCCCGGGATCGACTGCGCGTCGATCTCCTCGAGGAACACGCGCACGCCACGCGATCCGACAAAGGCGTCGGCCCGCTGGGCGACGTCAAACAACGCGCAGACGGCGTCGAGGTCGCGGTCGGCTCGGTTTGATCGCGGGCCTCCCCCAGCGACGTCGGCCGCTATGTCCGTTGGCCACGAGGTGCCATTCCAGATGTGCCAGAGCACCTCGACGCTGGTCGCTCCGCCCTCGCAAAGGTCACGCGCCTCACGCAGACAGCGCGCCAGCCTGATGGCCGCAGCCGGGGGCGATTCCAGATCGATCCCCTCGAACAGATCGGGGTCCTGCAGTGCGGCTGCCAGCAAAGCTGTCGAGCTACGGGGCAGTTCTCCCGTCGACTCCTCCCGTTCGGCCGTCCGCAATGCGCGCCCGATTCGTCGCAACTCGACGGAATCCAACCCGGCCAGGGGCGAGGCGAGGAGTCGCTCGGCCACGTCGGCATCGAGGGGCGTGCGCCCGGACACCACCGACAGCGCCAGCAACAACGGCCGGACTGCGAGCTCCGCCGACAAGGGGATTTCGTCACCAGCCACCTCGATCGGCACACCGGCGGCTGCCAACGTGCGTCGCAGTCCGGGGATCGAGCGTCTACCGGAGCGGACGATGACGGCCATCTGTGACCATGCGACCCCGTCCACCAGGTGGGCACGGCGCAACTGTTTGGCGACGAACAGCGCCTCGTCGTTCTCGGTGTCGAGGGTGACGACGCGCACGACTCCGGGCCGCTCGTCGCCCTCCAGGGCGCGCAGGCGGGCCAGGGAGTTGCCGGGCAGCCCTGGCAGCGGGAGGCGCTCGGCGACAGCCCCGGCGACGCGCCGAGCCGCCGTGGTGAGCCGAAAACTGTGGTCAAGCACATTGATCTCGGCAGGGGCACCTTGGTCGCTAAACAGGCGCAAGAACTCGGCCAAACCCCTCGGGTGTGCGCCGCGAAACCCGTACGCCGCCTGGTCAGGGTCGGCACTGGCGACGATGTGTCCGCCCGGAGGAACCAACGCTCGCAGGACGCCCAACTGCGCCGGATCGAGGTCTTGCAGATCGTCGACGAAGACCCCGGAGATCTCCGCGCGCAGGACCTGCGCCACTTCCGGCTGCCCCAGCATCAGGCGTGTGCGGTGGATCAACTCCGCATAGTCGAGGGCACCCTCCGCGTCGAGAACGTCCAAGTACTCCTCGAAGTACGCACCGGCCGATTCCCACCCAGACACGCCGTGCCTCGTTCCGGCCTCCATGATGTCGGCGGGGTCGAGCCCTAGTTGGCGCCCTCTCGCCAGGAAGCCACGCAACTCGCGCGCGAAGCCCCGGGTTCCAACTGCCAACTGCAAGTCGTCAGGCCACGCGGCGGCCGTGCGACCTCCCAGCATTTCGCGCATGCGTTGTTCTTGTTCGGGTGCCGTGAGCAGACGGGGCCACACCCCTGCCTCGTCGGCGAATCGTCGCCACACGGCCAGGCAGAACGCGTGCATGGTGACTGCCAGCGTTGATCGAACTGCACCAGGCACCCTCTGGGCAATCTCGTCGCGCATCCGCGCCGCCGCCGAGCGCGACAGGCAAAACACCACTGGTTGGCGACTGTCTTGCCCGACCATCTGAGCGGCGGCTCCGGCTAGCGTGCGCGTCTTTCCGGTTCCGGGGCCGCCGAGAACGAGCAACGCTCCGTCGGTGTGCGCAATCGCCCGCGACTGGGCAGTGGTCCACCCTCCCGAGGCCGACGCAGACCCCTGCGGTCGTGCCAGGATGTAGGGCGACTGCGGATCGATCACGTCTGCCATGCAACCACGCCACGCCGACAGTTCCGTGCTTGAACACCCCATTGCACATTCGACCGGCTGCGCGACAGATGGCAGACTCACTGGTCGCGAGACCTACAGATGTGAAACAGTGACGATGCTGTCACCCGCACCGCCCTACAGTGGTGGAGTCACGTTGACAGTGTCGTGAATCCGTACGGTGCGGGTCACCAGATGCAGGGAGTTGTTTATATGGCGCAGGGAACCGTCAAGTGGTTCAATGCCGAAAAGGGCTACGGCTTCATTGCCGTCGACGGTGGAGGCGCGGACGTTTTCGTCCATTACTCCGCCATTGACGCTTCGGGGTTCCGTTCCCTTGATGAAGGACAGAAGGTCGAGTTCGACATTATCTCTGGGCCCAAGGGGCCCCAGGCTGATCAGGTCCACGCGATCTGACGTCACCACATCCGTGTCCGGCCGGGTCCCACGCAGGGGGCCCGGCCGCGCCATGTGATCTGAGGACTTCGTGACCGGGTTCACAGCCAGCATCGACGGGCGAACGCTTACCCTGACCAACCTCGACAAGGCCTTGTACCCCGATGGGTTCACCAAGGGCGAAGTCGTGGACTACTACCTGCGAGTTGCCCCGGTGATCTTGCCGCACCTGCGAGACAGGGTTGTCACGCGATTGCGGTTTCCCGACGGTGTCGACGGGATCAGTTTTTACGAGAAGAACCCCTCCCCGGGGCTGCCATCGTGGGTCCCGACGCAAGTGGTCGTCACATCTGATTCCACGGTTCAGTACGTCCTGGCCCCCGATGCCGCCTCGCTCGTCGCGCTGGCCAACCTCGCGGCCATCGAGTTACACACTCCGCAGTGGCGCATCCCGCCACGCCAGGACACCGCGATCCAACTCAGCGAAAATGCTCCTCTGAGCGATCAGGTCATCATCGATCTCGATCCGGGCCCCGGGATCAGGCCCGCCGACCAAGCTCGCGCAGCGATTTTGCTGGCCACTGAGCTCGCACACGACGGGCTCGAATGCGTCCCACGGCTCAGTGGCGGCAAGGGGCTCCAATTGCTCGCAGCCATCGCGCCGACCCCCGGACGCGTCGTCACCGAATACGTCCGTTCCATCGGAGCGAGGCTGGCGGCACAACACCCGGACCTCTTCGTCATCCAGGTCACTCCCTCCCTCCGCGAGGGCAGGGTCTTTATCGACTACAACCAGAACTTGCCTGGTCGCAACACGATTGCGCTGTACTCGCTGCGGGCCGGGCCGTCACCTGCGGTGTGCGCCCCGCTGACGTGGGACGAGGTCGCGAGCCTCACAGGCGACACGATGCCGCGTCGGTCCGCTCACGATGTGGTCACCAATCTCGAACAGGCCGGCGACCTCGCCGCGGGACTGCTGAGCGCTGATCGTCCAGCGTTGCCACCAAATATCGGCCGATAGCCCCGCCGCGCGACGTTGCTGAGCACAACCACTTTCTGTGCGACGGACAAGCACACTTTGGCGACAAAAGCGACGTCCATCCAGCGTCTCAACAAGTTACCGAATGGGGTCCTGTGCCGATATGCTCCTGCGTGTGACTGACACGACAGCCCCGCGCAGGCAGCGGCTTCCCAAGGCACAGCGCCGAGTCTTGCTGTTGGAGGCCGCCACCATGGTGTTTGCGCAGGAGGGCTACCACAACGCCTCGATGGAAGCCATGGCCCGAGCCGCCGGTGTGACGAAACCGGTTCTGTACCAGCATTTCCCGTCGAAACTCGACCTTCTCCGAGCGGTCGTGAACGAGTCGGCGCTCCAGTTGGAACAAGCCGTGATGACGGCCATGAACGACAACATCGAAGGCGGTGCGGCGTTCGAAGCAGCCGTCAAGGCGTTGTTCGATATCGCCGAAGACCGTCCAGACCCATTCCTGCTCGTTTACGAGACCGAACTGCCGCAAGACGACCAGGTGCAGCGGACCGTCCTCGAGAGCACCGCGCGGGTCGTGGCCCACGCGATACCGATCATCAAGTCGCAGACGGGCCTCGACCAGGCCGAGGCTGCGCTGCTGGCATGGTCGATCATCGGGATGACGACATTCGCCGTGCGCCACTGGAAGCGATCCGGAGACCTCATCAGCAAGGACGATGCCGTGACCATGGCAATCACTTTGCTGGATTCAGGGCTCGGCGGGTGGCAACATCAGGGGTGACCCCCACCCCACGCGCACCCCTGCGACGGGTACATTTGGTGTCGATCCGTGTGCGAAAGGTGAAGCGCTTTGTCAACGCCCATGCAGCCCCAAGGTGGCGCAGCCGCCGCTCCAGCTCCGGCACCTCTGGCGCCGCCATCCATCCTGACGCTTGAGGCGCCGGCGCCTGTCCAGGCTGTCGCCGAGACGGCCGCTGGAGCGATGGCTCCGGCCGTCGACCCCGAGCAAGTACCCGCGTTGGACGAGAAGGTGGAGTCCTTCCTGACGGCCATCACTTCGGTCCAGCCAAAGTCCCCGCAGTTCGCAGCTCAGGCCGACGCTGTGCGCTCCATGGGAGACGCCGACATCCGCAAGGCGGCCGAGACGTCCAACCGCCTGCTCCAGACCCCGGTGCGCGCCATGCAGACCGGTGGACTGTCGGAGTCGTCCAATGTCGGCAAGACGCTGATGGACCTCCGCCGCACTGTCGAAGAGTTGGATCCGGCTGGCCCCACCACGAAGAAGCGGTTTTCGTGGCTGCCGTTTGCCGAAAAGTTCCAGGACTATTTCCGCAAATATCAAGACAGCCAGCAGCACCTCAACGCGATTTTGCATGCACTGCGCAGCGGCCAGGACGAACTGACCAAGGACAACGTCGCGCTGAACATGGAGAAGCAGAATCTGTGGACCGTGATGGGGCGGATGAACCAGTACGTGTACATCGCTGAGAAGTTGGACGCCCGACTGACGGCCATGATCGCTGAGCTCGAGGTGACCGACCCCGAGAAGGCCACCACGATGAAGCAAGACGTGTTGTTCTACGTGCGGCAGAAGCACCAAGACCTGCTCACGCAGCTCGCCGTCTCCATTCAGAGCTACTTGGCGATCGACATCATCATCAAGAACAACATCGAGTTGATCAAGGGCGTCGACCGCGCGGCCACGACAACCGTGTCGGCCCTGAGAACCGCTGTCATCGTGGCGCAGGCGCTGGGGAATCAGCAGTTGGTGCTCGACCAGATCACGGCGCTCAACTCGACGACCAGCGACATGATCTTGCGCACATCCGAGATGCTCGCCACCAACTCAGCGCGCATTCAGGAGCAGGCCGCCTCTTCGACGATCGGCATCGAGCAGCTGCAGGCGGCGTTCGCGAACATCTACCAGACCATGGACTCGATCGACGATTTCAAGGTCAAGGCTCTCGACTCGATGGCTCAGACGATCGGCACGCTCGAGTCCGAGGTGACGAAGTCCAAGCACTACCTCGATCGCGTTCGCCAGCAAGACTCTCGAGCAGCAGTGCAGCCGGTTACCGGCCTGGAACTGAACTAACCGGGCATGGGTTTTTGGGACTGGTTCACGGGCGGAGACAAGCAAGAACCGATCGCTGTTGATGTGACACCGCCGCCACCCGCCGACGAGGACATCGCGAAGGCTTTGACCAACGTCGAGCGGCTGGTGCAGGACGCGAGCGTTCCTGGACCGGTGCGCGCCCGGGTGGAACGCATCACTCGCACCGCAAGGATGGCCGTGCCACGCATGGCCAACCTCGGTCTTGGCAGCCTGGACTCGTATTCCCTCGTCGCCGCGACGACGGAATACCTGCCCGAGGCGGTTGGTGGCTACCTGCGGTTGCCTCGCGACTGGGCCGACTCGCGTCCAGTCGAGAACGGCAAAACGTCACTGCTGCATCTCGTCGATCAACTCGACTTGTAGGCCCGAACGATGGACAAAATGCTCGATGCGGCCGCACGCACGGACGCGGACGCACTGATCACGCACGGGCGCTTCTTGCAGGCGAAGTTCGGCGATCCGACCAAGGTGCATGAACCCATCCAGACCGAGCCGCGCGACCGGCCCGCTTCCCTCAACCCACTGGACCTGGAGTGACAATGACGACAACCCTTGCCGAGGCGGTGTCGGCGGCTGGATCCATCGCCGCCTCCGCGGGGATGGACCCCGCTGCCGCGACAGCGGAGGCCAGGCAGTTGTCTGCTGCCGTCGCGGAGTCATCAAGCAGCGTCTACACGCAATGGTGCACTGCGTTGGGGCTCGAACCCTCGGCAGAGACATTCTTCGCGGCTGCCCTGCGCGGTCGCCAGTTCCGCACCGCTCCCACGGCCCTGCTCAATCGACTGGGGTGGACCAAACCTGCGCTGGCTAAGCAGTATGCGACGGTGCTCGCCGAGGTGTGCATGGCGACAGCGCAGTTGGTTCCGTCCAACCCGCAAGTGACTGCCGCCGCCAATTCGGCCGCGGCCGCACAGTTGTCCGCGGTGACACCGGGCAACCAATCAGTCGACCCCATGACCGACTTCGTCGCACGCGGCCCACAGGTGCTCGACGAGGTGCTGGCGCGGCTCAATGCCCAGTCGGCGCGCGTGGCTGAACTCCAGGGGCCGACGCTCGACCTCACGGGGCTCGACCCGCATACGGCGGGGGCCTTCGATCTCACCGGCCGCCAAACCCCGGCGATGACACCGACATCGCCGGGGATGGTCCCGGCCAACACTCCCCCGCTCACCGAGAATGTGCCGACTGCCGACGTCGGCTCACCGCAGGCCGCGGCCGCGGAGCCCACAGAACAGGCCGAAGAGGAGACGCCGCCGGAACCCGAAAAGACGGTCGACGAACTGCTGGCCGAGTTGGATGAACTCGTCGGTCTGGCAGGCGTGAAGCAGGAGATCCACCGCCAGGCGGCCATACTCCGCGTCGACGCGCTGCGCGAGAAGGCCGGTCTGAGACGCCCGACGATCACCCGACACCTCATCTTCGTTGGCAATCCAGGCACGGGAAAGACGACGGTTGCCCGCCTGGTCGCAGGGATCTACAAGGCGCTGGGACTGCTGTCGAAGGGACAACTGGTCGAGGTCGACCGCAGCGAACTCGTCGCCGGATACCTGGGCCAAACTGCGATGAAGACCGCCGAAGTCGCCGAGAAGGCCAAGGGTGGCGTGCTGTTCATCGACGAGGCCTATTCGCTCAATGGCGACCAGTACGGTGAGGAAGCGATCAACACCCTCGTGAAGGAGATGGAGGACAACCGAGACGATCTCGTCGTGATCGTTGCCGGGTACCCCGATCCGATGGAGGAGTTCATCGCCCAGAACCCTGGGTTGGCCAGCCGCTTCCGAACAACAATCACGTTCGACGATTACTCGGACGAGGAGGTGGAAGACATCTTCGTTCGCATGGCCACCGCCGCCGACTACGACGTGTCCGACGCCACCCGCCAGGAGTTCCGGCGCTTGTTGGCCGGCGAAGCGCGTGACGAGAGCTTCGGCAACGGGCGTTTCGCGCGCAACATCATGGAGGCGGCGGTCGGACGGCACGCGTGGCGTCTGCGCGATCTCGAAGAGCCGTCGTTGGAAGACCTCCGCGAGTTGAGGCCCGCCGATTTGTCGGAGGACTCCGGCCCCGCGCCCACCGTGGCCTGGCCCGCGCCCGAAGGTGAGGACCAGACGGCCGATGACGACCAGACAGCCGTGGATGACGCGACGTCTGAGTCACAGAGCGAATCGGTTGACGACACAGACGGCGCGTCCCCTGAGAGCTCGGAGACGGACGAGGATGCGCAATCATGACGCAGGTTTCGACGACGACCGTGGGACAGCCACGGGCTAGCGCGGGTCAGCTGGCCACGCGGACGCCCAGTTCTGTTCCCAGTCGTCAGAATCCACGCCAGTACAAGGTGTCGACCCCGGCGACGCTGCGTTATGCCCAGGG
>RRZT010405431.1_pt1 | contig 43894 bp, 37 predicted proteins | sample 2165551 | NCBI WGS metagenome assembly RRZT01 (sample SAMN10456910, study PRJNA506462) | wastewater metagenome | biome: wastewater; feature: sludge; material: wastewater sludge; isolation source: wastewater sludge with Escherichia coli K12::gfp cells carrying plasmid... | place: USA: Moscow, Idaho... | reverse complement strand
TTGAATATATTGAGATCTGGTATAATAAAAGAAGAAGGCACTCTTACTTAGATTACATGACAATTGAAGAATTTAATAATAGAAATAATAATTATAAATATGTAGCTTAACTAATAGTGCAAGTTTAGTTTGCATATCCATGGTAGCTATGTAGGTGTAGATGAGAATCCTTTTGTGCCAACTAATTCAGGTTATTTTGCAAAAGGTGGTTTAGGTTTGTCTATTCCAATTACTCCATACTTCGAGGTTTTAGGAGCAGCCAATCTATTGTATACAACAGACAAAGATCCAGAAGATTTAGGGTCGACCGAAGATTTGAAAAAGCACACTATGTTTAATGTTGGATTGAAATTCAATATAGGTAAAAAAGTTCGAGCCAATAGAGCATTAGATTCGTATATCGATCAAAAAATGGTTGATAAAGGATTAATGTATGAGCAACGTATAGCAGAGTTGAAAAAGGAGCTAGATAAAGCATACGATGCCAATGACGCTGTGAAAGCTACACAAATAATGAACGAAAAACAGCGCTTAGAAACAGAATTGGTTGCAGCTATGGATGAGTCTGGGGTAGTGCTTTCTACACCAGTTGCACCTTCAACATATGTTGCAGCAGACGATACTGCAATTGCTACTACAGCAACTACTGCTGCTAGAACAGAAGATCAAACTTTAATTAGATTAACTCCCGAGGAATTGGAGTCGCTAGTAGATAAGGTTGTTCAAGGCGTGGGAGCTCCTGTATTGAAAAAGGAAACCCCCGAAGAACGTTTAGATAGACTAGAACGACTTATATTGAGTGGTGGTGCACCAACAACAAGAACTGCGCAGCAGTCTGCAGCATCTACTCAAGAAGCAGAAGCCAAAGCAATGGCAGAAGCGGCTCAAGCAGAGGCTATAGCAGCAAGGGTTAAAGAGGAGTCTGCAGCAAAAAGAGTTGAAGAGAGCAACAGAGAGTTATTGGAAGAGATGAGACGTATAAGTAGCAGAATTGAAGAGAACTCTCTAAGAATAGATAATGCTTACAGACAACAACAACAAACAGGTTCTGACAGAACAGTTATTGTAACTCCAGGAGGTCAAACTCAATACAGAGCACCAGTGGGAGGTGGTAATGTAGGTGCACCAAGCAGTGCTTATCAAGACCCCTCGCAAGGACAAGCTAAATCATGGGTTATATACAGAGGTTTGTCTCCATTTTTGGGTATGAACTTTGGTGAAAGCTCATCATTCCTTTTCGGAGTAAAAGGCAATTATGGTTTTTCAAGTTCAAGATTTTCTTTTGTTCCCGACCTCTATTTTGGTGTTGGTAGTAAAGTTGCTTATGGTTTTAATGCAAATGTTACCTATCCATTGTTAGTAAACGATGAGTCGCTTTTCACACCTTATGTAGGAGTAGGATTGGGAGTTAACAAAGCTGACAAATTCAAATTTGGAGTTAATCTTATTGGAGGAACTTATATTAATGTTGGAAATGGAAGCCTGTTCATTGAGTATACTTCAAGAAAATTGTTTGATAACAATCTTATTTCCTTAGGTTATAGATTTGACTTCTAGAAAAGGCATCAATAAACAAGTTATTATGTTCCAAAAAATTAAAATAGTATTCATTATATCTCTATTGATAATAGGTGCGTTTGGGCTTAACGCTCAAACGGATTCTATTGTCTCTAATATCTCTCCTACCACTATTATATCTAATGAGGTGAAGGGAGAGATTGTGATAACTAAATCTGATTTAATTAAATTTCTTGACAAAATAGCTAAGGCTAGAAAGGATAAAATTGAGTTTGAGTTAGAAAATATCTATTTAAACGATCTTTACGGGCAATTCCCATTGGGGGCTAATAATATTTCAACAAGAGCCGTTGTTCCATTAACTAGTTCTACTCCAATACAGTCGATGTCGAGAGACCAGCTGATAAGAGAAATTGGAATGCTTAATTCGCGCCTCAATCAAATCTCGGAATATGCTGGAGTTGGAAACACCACAGCTATTATAACAGGTTCAGATTATGAAGAAGAAGGTGTGTACTATCATCCTTATCAAACAGAGGATGAGATTGTAGATGAAGTGCCTTTATTGGCTTATATGGGCAATGGAGAGTTGAGGTGGAAGATAGACTCATTGCAACAAGAGGTTAGCATGTTGTCTGCCCCTGCTATAGTTGCAGAAAATCAAGAAGAAATTGGGCGTTTGAATAGAGAAATTGATAAATATCAAGATGCTATTCTTGCAACAACAGTGTTGACACCCGAAGCTAGAGAGATTGTGAGAAGCTATGGTACATCGCAAATGCAGGTGTTTTTTGCTAACGACGTCTCTAATGTTTCCCCACGCTATTTCGAAGAGGTGAAAAGTGCTGCTACTGTTTTAAGAAGAAACCCTCAGTTAGCTGTTGTGCTTAAAGGCTATGCGAGCCCAGTGGGTAGTGAAAGATATAACTACGATTTGTCGATGCGTCGCAACGAGGCAGTAAAACGAATGTTGATAGATTATGGAGTGTTTCCAGATCAAATAACTTCGGTGTTTTATGGTGCAGACAAAACCTCTTCTGCAAGTGAAGCTCGAAGGGTGGATATTAAGTTTATTATAAAATAAGGGAAGTATAACTTCTTATTTAAAATGTAAATATATTAGGTCGACAATTTATTTGTCGGCCTTTTTTTTATATATTGTATCATCAATACTTTACAACAACAGTAATATATGAAACGCATTATATCTATTCTCTTTTCAATTTCGATTATAATTGCAAGCCATGCACAGCAATCGCTCCAGCAATTTTTAAACAACCCATCGCTCAAGCATGCATCGGTAGGGGTGTGTGTAAAAGATTTATCTACAGGAAAAACTATTGTTTCGTACAATGAGGATAAATCGCTAACAACCGCATCTGTAATGAAGCTGCTAACAACTGCTACGGCATTGGAGCTGCTAGGTCCCAAGTATAAATATGAAACCACGCTTGCTTTAGATGCTAACAACCCCTCTAAACTACTTGTAATAGGCTCGGGCGACCCAACACTGGGCACAGCAATATTTAAAGAGAATCAACACTCTTTTCTGATGGATTGGTCTGATAAGCTGCATGCGAAACTTTGTGTTAGCGATAATTTGAAACTCTACGTTGTGGACAATCTGTTTGGTTACAATGGTGTTTCAGACGAGTGGACTTGGATAGATTTGGGCAACTACTATGCAGCAGGCGCTTATGGCATAAGTGTGTTTGACAATACCTATCAGCTATTCTTCAATACTATTGATAGAAATAGAAGCCCCAAGATACTTCGCACAGAACCCGAAGTTAAAGGGCTCACCTTTACCAATTATTTAAAGCTGAACACTACAGGGCGAGACAATGGCTATATATATGGTGCGCCATTTTCGTATAATCGTGTTTTGCGTGGCGATATTCCTGCAGGACGAACTTCTTTTAGTATCAAGGGAGATATTCCCGATCCAGGATTGATGTTGGGTCAAGTATTAGCATCTGAGTTAGTTAAGAGAGGTATCAGTGTGGCAGAGGTAGAGACAGCTCATCTCGATTATATCAATAATTATGAAAATGTTAGCGGAGCAACTGCTGTTAATTATAGAGTAGGGGAGATATTGCATGTTCACCAATCTCGCCCACTTACTGATATCTTGCGCGAAGTAAACGTAGAGAGCAACAATCATTATGCCGAACATCTAATTCGCACAATAGGCCGCTATCAGAACCCAGATATATATAGCGATGCATTGGAAGAGGGGGTTAAATATGTAAAGAAGCTTTGGACAGAGAGTGACATTCCCACCTCATCTTTGTTTATGCACGATGGTTGTGGCTTGGCACCTCAAAATGCAGCTAGTGCTGAACTGTTTTGCGATTTGCTAGTGTACATGCACAATAAAAGCCTTTATGCCAAAGAGTTCTTTGCATCAATGCCTTTGGCGGGTAGAGATGGCACACTTAAGAGTTTTATGAACACTACTAAGTATCGTGGCAAAGTTAGGGCTAAAAGTGGCAGTATTGGTGGTGTTCAATGCTATGCTGGCTACTTGATTGATGGCAATAAGCGATATGCATTCACCATTATGGTAAATAAGTTTACAGGTTCTAGAAGCGCTGTTCGTAAAAGCATTGAGCAGTTTATTGAGAGTTTGTAAGTGTTTCAATATTTGTCTAAGATAATATAGAGACTTTATCACTTACAATTAAAATGTGTATCAAGTCGATGTGTTTGTATTTTTGTATAGTCTCTTCATCACAGTTTTTGCAATTAAAGCATAAAAAAGGGCGAACATAACTGTTTCGCCCTTTTCTTATAATTGTATTGAATCTTATTTGTGATAATACTAGACTATAAAATCTCCACCAATTCTATTTCGAAAACCAGTGTAGTGTTTGCAGGAATATTCTGTTGAGGAACTAAACCATAGCCAAGCTGGGCAGGTATCCACACTTCCCATTTGTCGCCCACTTTCATGTGTTGCAAAGCAGTACTAAATCCATCTACTACTCCTGATACTCTAAAGAGACTGGGAACATTGTTACGGTTGGCAGTTGAGTCAAAAATAAAAGTATTAGTTACTTTCACCCCATCCTCGTTTACAAAAGTATCTCCTTTGTTCCAGTCAACCAATTTAAACCAGCCCGTATAAAGAACTTTTACATAGTCGGTGTAGAGGGGAGTCTCTCCGTCTCCACTTTTTATTACCTTATATGCAATAGATCCGTTTTTAGACTGAGATTCGATGGTTTTATATTCAGCTGAGGCAGCAGTTTTTTTATAAGCTGCAAGATTTTCCTCTGCCCATATTGAGTCTGTTTCGTCGTCTTTAGAACACGAAGCAAAAACCAACGCTGCAAGTGTTATAAATAATAGTAGTTTTCTTCTCATTGTAATGTATGTTGTAAAGCTTTCTTCCGAAAACATCTGTTTTTCCGAGTTTTATCTTAGTCTGTGCTATTAAATAAACGCACCTTTTTTTCTTAAAGGTCTATTTAAATCAATTGTCTTAGCAAACTCTCAATTGTTGTTGTTTTAGCCAGTTCTTTTTCCAACTCCTCAATAGTAACACGTTTTTGCTCCATTGTATCGCGTTCGCGAATTGTTACCGTATTATCTTCCAATGTTTGATGGTCGATAGTAACACAGTATGGAGTACCAATTGCATCTTGGCGACGGTAGCGTTTACCAATACTATCTTTTTCGTCGTAATGGCTTTTGAAATTAAATTTCAACTTATCGATTATCTCGCGCGCTTTCTCTGGCATACCATCCTTTCTCACTAGTGGTAGTACAGCTACTTTTACTGGCGCCAATGCTGGAGGTAATTTCATCACTACGCGTGTATCACCTTTTTCTAATGTCTCTTCGTGATAAGAGGCAGCAATAACAGACAAGAACATCCGGTCTACACCAATAGAAGTTTCCACTACGTAAGGTGTATATGATTTTTTAAGCTCTGGGTCGTAATATTGCATTTTTTTACCAGAGAATTTTTCGTGCTGTTTTAAATCGAAATCTGTACGCGAGTGAATTCCTTCAACCTCTCTAAATCCGATAGGCATTCTGTACTCAATATCGGTTGCTGCATTAGCATAGTGAGCCATCTTTTCATGGTCGTGGAAGCGATAATTTTCTGCTCCAAAACCAAGTGCTTGGTGCCACTTCATACGAATTTCTTTCCACTCTTCATACCATTTAATTTCATCACCTGGTCTTACAAAAAACTGAAGTTCCATCTGTTCAAATTCGCGCATTCGATAAAGAAACTGACGAGCTACAATTTCGTTACGGAAAGCTTTACCAGTTTGTACAATTCCAAAAGGAATTGACATACGACCCGTTTTTTGCACATTCAAGTAGTTTACAAACATACCTTGTGCATTTTCTGGACGCAGATACACTTTTTGTGCTCCTTCAGAGGTTGCACCCATTTCGGTAGAGAACATCAAGTTGAATTGACGAACATCCGTCCAGTCACGTGTACCACTTACAGGGCAAGCAATTTCGCAATCTATAATTATTTGGCGCAGCTCTTCTAAATTCTCATCGTTTAGTGCTTTCGCAAAGCGTCCGTGAATTTCGTCACGCTCTTTCTGATAACCCACTACACGAGGATTAGTTTCGCGATACATTTTCTCGTCAAAATCATCACCAAAACGTTTTGTTGCTTTCTCTATCTCTTTCTCTATTTTATCATCTTGCTTAGCCAAGAAGTCTTCAATTAGCACATCGGCTCTATATCTTCTTTTGCTGTCCCTGTTGTCAATTAAAGGGTCGTTGAAAGCGTCAGTGTGTCCCGATGCCTTCCAAATAGTAGGATGCATAAATATTGCAGAGTCTATACCCACAATATTGTCGTGGAGCAATACCATACTATCCCACCAATATTTCTTTATATTGTTTTTGAGCTCAACACCCATTTGACCGTAGTCGTATACAGCTGCTAAGCCATCGTAAATTTCACTTGACTGAAATACAAAACCGTACTCCTTACAGTGTGAAGTTAACTTTCTGAAATCATTTCCTTGTGCCATAAATTCTTAAAGTTTATGGGCATCATAATGCCCATTCGCAACTAACTAATTTTAAAATCAAAATTGAGGTTTGTTGCGCGCAAAAAGCTTGCTTATTAATGATTATTCTTATTTTTTATTTCAAGGTTACAAAGTAAGCCGTTTTTTTGAAATATCTAGAAATATTATACTTAAAGATAAATAAAGAGAGTGTGTTAGGTATCAATAAAGCTGCTCTTTTCTCAATTAGAGCTTCATAAACACCTTTTTGTGGTAATAAGTCTTAGCTATTTTCAAAATATAGCATCAACCCCCACAAATATATTATCTTCAATATCTATCATTGCATTTATTAAGTAAACACCCATATATGAGTTAATATCACTCACCTGAACCTCTTTTTCTTGAATAATGCCTGCCTCTAGCAGTTGCCCTCTTTTTGTGCCAGCAAGCAGGGTGCTTTTTGGTGTGTATAGTTTGCCGGTATGGTCTTTGAAAACTACGTTTGAAAAGGAGGTGTCTGTTACTTGCGAGTTTTTTATTATCAAGATATCATCAGTCTCGCTGTGCAATGCTCGCAGCTTGTTTATCAAATCCCTGTTGTGATATTTATATTTATAGTCGATAGTGTTGTGCTCTGCCAGAGATAAGCTTTTAATGTTTCTCATCTTATAGGGCTCAAAGTCTATCGATACAATTTCCCTTCCGTACACAATTCGGCATTTCACTATACCCACAGCATGCAAATGGGCAGGTATAATATCGTTGTATAGCTCTACAGATAATGGTTTGGCAAAGAAATGCAGTGTTGTGCGAAAAATACGCTCAATGTGTGGTTGAGGGTTCACAAACACTCCATTTTCTACCTTTATTACCTCTATAAAAAGTTGCTCGCTCATACAAATGGGAAGTATATTTTATTTAAAGCCTCTTGATATTCTTTATTGCAAGCACTATTGCTTGTTATTCCTCCTCCACTTCTAAAAAACAATTTATCATTGTCTACCTCTATAAATCTGATAAGCACAGCAGTATCTAGTTTCACGCCATCGAAGTATCCAGCTATGCCACAATAGTATCCACGTGGTTGTCCTTCAGCCAAGCGGATATATGCTTCAGCCTTTTTCTTGGGCGACCCTGTAATAGACGCTGCAGGTAGAAGCGAAAACAAGATGTCTCCCATTTGAGATAAATAGTCGTTGGGCAATTCCCCTTCAACTTCAGAACTTACCTGTAGCAGCGTTCTGTTTAGCGATTTAATTGTATCTATATACCTATCTCGTTTAATATATACTTTGTGGGCAACTCGGCTAAGCTCTCTTATTACCGATTGCGTTACTGCACTCAACTCGGCTATTTCTTTAGGGTCGTTTAGCACTTCCTGTTCAGCATTGGGGGTTGATGCATCAATAGTTCCCTTCATCGGATTGGCTGATATCTTTCCATTCTCTATTTTCACAAACCTCTCTGGAGAGAAGCTTACATATCTATCTGGAATATATACTTGGTAGGGCGACTGACTACGAAGAAATATTTCCTGGCAACTCATATTTGTTTCTATAGGTGTGCGAAGGGTGAGATTAGCAACCTCAATCTCTCCACTATGCAGTCCTTTTTGTATTACCTCAAACTTTGCTTTGTATGCTTCTTCACTAATTGGAGTGGTTGCCATTGTTGCTTCAATTGCACTAACAGGCTCCGATAGTTTGTTCCCATCCCCATTAAATTGGAAAAGCACTTCTGTTTGATTAGTTGGGTGTTCTATGAACAGCCCCTCCTCCATTTCATAATCGATGGTGAAGAAAAAAGGAGTCTGTTTAGCTCCAACCTCATTAATGCTGTTGCGTATTTTATTTGAGTTGATAAATTGCATGCTTTAGAATTAAATATTGCTGTAAGTTTTGTGCAAATATATGAAATATTCACACGCTCTTTACTTTGTAGGAAGCTTATATTAATTGAAAATAGAATAACTATAAATAGAGAATCGCGGATAAAGTGTTACTTTTGTATCTGTTACTATAGTATTTCAGGTAAAAATTATATGTTTATATGGCGAGTGGGATGAAAACTTTGGCCAAGGAAACTGCAATTTACGGATTGAGCAGCATACTTGGTAAATTGCTTAGTTGGTTTCTTGGTCTTTATTGGGCATTTGGTTTAGAAACTATTGCCGAAATGGGCGTTGTTACCTATTCTTATGCGTGGATTGCCCTCCTGCAAGTAGTATTGACCTATGGAATGGAAACAGGCTTCTTCCGATTTGCCAACAAAGAAAAAGAATCTCTCACTGTTTATTCTACAGCCCTTATAAGCATTGCAGCATCAACATTACTCTTTATAGTAATGGCTTTACTATTTTTAGAACCAATAGCCTCATCTTTTGGTCCTAGCATGAAGCCACGCTATGTGCTTATGTTTGTTGGGGTGCTGTCGCTTGATGTAATGGGTGCTATTCCCTTTGCCTTTCTTCGCTTTTCCAAGCGTCCCTTAAAGTTTGCCTTTCTTAAGCTGCTCAATGTAGCAATAACAATATTTTCCAATCTGTTTTTCTTTGCAATTGCTCCATGGTTAGCCAATTACTTTCCCAATCTATTCTCGTGGTACGATATTGCCAATGGTCTCGACTACATTATATTGTCCAATCTTATAGCATCTACCGTTCAGTTTATACTGCTCACACCTCACATGCGCATCAAATTTAAGTTTGATGGAGCGTTGCTCAAAAAGATGTTGAAGTACTCATATCCTCTGCTTATTTTGGGCATTGCAGGAGTGCTGAATCAGTCGGCAGACAAAATGCTATTTACACGCCTCTATCCCGATCCTGTAGCAGCAGAAACCCAGTTGGGTATTTACGGGCAGAGCTTCAAAATAGCCATTATTATGGTGATGTTTACACAGGCTTTTCGCTATGCATTCGAACCATTTATTTTTGCAAGAGACAAGGAAGAGAGCAGCAACTCTAACTTGAAATCTTATGCCGATGCTTCTAAGTATTTCCTGATATTAGGACTGTTTATCTTTTTAGTAACAATTGGCTATCTCGATATTATTAAACACCTGCTTCCTCGTAACTATCACGAAGGCTTAAAGGTTGTTCCTATTGTTATGTTTGGTGAGATGTTTTTTGGACTCTATTTCAATCTATCGTTGTGGTACAAACTAACCGACAAAACTAAGTGGGGGGCATACATGTCGCTCTTTGGTTTAGTTATCACCCTCACCATTCTCATTGTTTTTGTGCCACACTATGGATATATGGCTTGTGCTTGGGCTTCTTTCTTTGCCAACCTCAGCATGATGGTGCTCTCATATTTTTTGGGGCAAAAGCACTATCCAATACCTTATGACTTGAAAACTGCAGGCAAATTTGTTTTGCTTGCATCAGTTTTAGGTCTGTTTATGTTTCTAAACTTTAGGTATGCCCCCAATGTTACCGTTCGACTTGCATTAAATACAATTATTGTTATAATTTATGCAGTTGTAACTATAAAAAAAGAGTTACCTTTGCATGAACTTCCTATGATAGGTAAGTATTTCAAGAAATAACTCCTTAATTAAATCGATAACTTAAATAAATTCAATTATGAGAAAAACGCTATTAGCAATAGCTATCATCTTTTTAACTTTCGCAGCTAAAGCCGACGAAGGGATGTGGCTATTAAAAGAACTAAACCAACAAAGCATTGCACGAATGCAAGAACTTGGTTTCACATTTCCTATTGACAAATTATACAATGAAGAAAATTCATCGCTCAAAGATGCAGTTGTTATTTTCGGTGGTGGTTGCACAGGTGTAGCTGTTTCCGAAAAGGGTTTGATATTCACTAATCACCACTGTGGTTATGGTGCTATTCAAAAATTGAGCTCTGTAGAGCGCGACATCCTTAAAGATGGTTTTGCTGCAGCTGATATGGATAGCGAGTTGCCATCGGAAGGGTTGGCAGTATCTTTTGTACGCTCTACCGAAGATGTAACCGACTTGATAATGTCGCAAGTGCCATCAGTGTTTAGCGAAGCGCAACGTCAACAAGTTATTGACTCTGTTTCAAGGTCATTAACAGAGCAGTACAAAGACGACAAATTTACTCAAGCACGCGTTGTTCCTTTCTATGCCGGGAATAGATACTATATGGTTGTATACGATGTGTTTCGCGATGTGCGCTTAGTAGTTGCTCCTCCCTCATCAGTAGGTAAGTTTGGTGGCGATACAGACAACTGGATGTGGCCTCGTCACACTGGCGATTTCTCTGCATTTAGAGTATATGCCGATGCAAACAACCATCCAGCAGATTACAGCGAAGACAATGTCCCTTATACACCTAAGTATGTTGTTCCTGTATCATTGGCAGGTTATAAAGAGAACGACTATGCTATGACAATAGGTTTCCCTGGAACTACAAAAAGATACCTATCATCATGGGGTATTCAACGCATGATTGATTCTGAAAACAAACCTCGTATTGAAGTAAGAGGTGCGAAGCAAGAAATATGGAGCGAAGCCATGAACCAAAGCGACGCTGTGCGTATCAAATATGCATCTAAATATGCAGGAAGTTCTAACTATTGGAAAAACTCAATGGGTATGAACGAGGCAATAGCCAACTTGGGTGTTATAAAAGAAAAAGAAAAAATCGAAAACGAATTAGCCCAGTGGATTGAAAGCAATCCCGAAGCTAAAGCTAAGTATAGCACCACATTGTCGTCACTTAAAGAGGCATACGAAGGCTCTACAGAAAGCACATTACATGCATACTACTATATGGAATCATTTAGAAGTGGCATGGAGATTATTGGCTTTGCCAACTCAATAATGGCATTTGATATGGAAAACAGTGAGGAAGATAAAACAAAATTTATCACCGAACGTATCATTAATGCATACAAAGACTACGAGCCAACACTCGATCAAAAGGTAATGCCTGTAATGCTTGAGTTATATGCAAAACGTGTACCAGCAGAAAAGCTTCCTAGTATTTATGAGAAAATAAACGATGAGTTTGATGGTAACTATAAGCAATATGCCGAGTGGTTGTTCAACAATTCTAAGTTTACAACCTTAGATAATTTGATGGAACTATTACAAACGAAAGATGCCGAAGAAATTCATGCCGACCCAGCTATGGAATTAGCTCAATCTGTGAGAGATATAGGTCGTGCAGTAACTTCAGAAATGTATGCATCATACGAGAGTATATCAAAAGCAGAACGTGAATTTATGGCTGCTTTAATGGAGATGAATCCCGATTATGCATACTCGCCAGATGCTAACTTTACACAGCGCTTGAGCTATGGTACAGTAAAAGGTTACCAACCACGCAATGGGGTTTGGTACAACTATTACACAACTACCGATGGTGTGTTGGAGAAAGAGACACCAGGCGACCCAGAATTCAACGTACAACCAGAAATATTGAGCGAGATTCGCAAAGGCGATTTTGGTCAGTATGCTAATGAAGATGGCGAACTTGTAACCTGCTTCCTATCAGACAATGATATTACTGGAGGTAACTCGGGTAGCCCTGTTTTCAATGGCAATGCAGAGCTTTTAGGCTTAGCATTCGATGGCAACTGGGAAGCATTGAGTGGCGACATAGTATTTGAGCCAAAAATGCAACGCACCATAAGTGTGGATGTAAGATATATGCTTTATACTATCGATAAGATAATGAATGCACCTCATATTATCGAAGAGTTGCGTTTAGCCAAATAAAAATTATCGAGACTAGATAATCATTAGAATAAAAAAAGGATGGCAATTAATTGTCGTCCTTTTTTTGTTTAAAGTCATATCATTTTCACAATTCTTTGCAAACCTTATCCACAATACAAAATATTTCCGTAATTTGCGCTTGCAAGTTATTTGTTTCCCAACCAATGTATAGACATTAACTTTCAATTGTTATACAATTGATTACACTTCAAGGTTTTACTTAAAGTATTAATCGAGTTCAGGTTTGTAGTAAAAAGCTATTTTTTGTATGTCTAAAAGAAAGATTACCCTTTTCGAGGCGCTCATCCCAATATTTTTCTTAATTGCCTTTTTGGCTATAAACTACCGTGTTTTTGGAGACGAAGCTTCAAGTGGGGCAAATCAATTTGGACTAATATTGGGAGCTGCAATAGCAATGATAATTGCAGGTATTCACAAAGTGCCTTTTTCCGAAGTAATGGAAAAAGTGTCTCAAAACATAAAAGATACTGTTCCTGCCATTCTTATTCTGCTTTTAGTAGGAGCACTGGCAGGCACTTGGTTGCTAAGCGGCATTATTCCTGCCATGATATATTACGGATTGCAAATCCTAAACCCATCTCTCTTTTTAGTCTCATCGGTTATAATATCAGCATTAGTTGCTACTGCAACAGGCAGCTCATGGACAACCAGCGCCACCATTGGCATAGCCTTAATAGGCATTGGCAACTCGTTGGGTGTAGATACTGCAATGACCGCTGGCGCTGTAGTTTCAGGAGGATATTTTGGAGATAAAATATCGCCAATGTCCGACACCACCAACCTGGCTCCAGCTGTGGCCGGCACAGACATCATCACCCATATAAAATACATGGTTATTACTACTGTGCCATCAATAGTCATTACATTAATAATCTTTCTAATTATTGGGTTCACCACCAAAACGCAAGGAACGGTCAACCCCGATGACATACTCACAGCTATAACAAATAGATTCACAATCACTCCATGGCTTTTTGTAGTACCCGCAGTTGTATTGGGGCTTATAATCAAAAAGACACCACCTTTTGTTGCTCTATTAATAGGTGTGCTTTTGGGTGCTCTCTTTGCAGCTATCTTTCAACAAGATTTAATATTAGAGCTGTCCAATAAGATGAATGGAACCAGTGCTACATCCTTAACAATAAAAGATATCTATCACGTCAGCATGCAAAGTATAAGCAACGACACAAACATCTTAACAGGCAATGCAATTTTAGACGATAGAGCACTCTTCTCTTCAAGTGGAATGACAGGAATGCTGAGTACCATTCAACTTATTATCTGCGCCATGATATTTGGTGGAAGTATGCAAGCAATTGGTGCTTTGCGTAAAATAACCAAAGCACTGCTTTCAATGGTTAGTGGTCCTGCTAGTCTTGTAGGAGCAACTGTTGCCTCTGCTTTTGGGATGAATGTATTGGCTTCAGACCAATACTTGGCAATTGTTATTCCTGGCAAAATGTTTTCCGAAGCTTATAAAGAAAAAGGCTTAGCTCCCCAAAACCTGAGCAGAAGTTTAGAAGATGGAGGCACAGTTACCTCTGTGCTCATCCCGTGGAATACCTGTGGAGCTTATCAAAGCAAAGTATTAACGGTCGATGTGTTCGATTACTTGCCTTACGCTTTCTTTAATCTTATTAGCCCATTTATGAGTATAGCTGTTGCGGCATTGGGCTATAAAATTAAATATTTGGTTGAGGGGAGTGAGAAGCGAGATGTTTAGGTAGATTTTGATAACCACTTACAATTGTGTCCGATACCGAACGCCCACTGTTCATTTTCGGACAATTCTATTTTAAGCTGCTTTTGATTATCAGACAGTTGTAATTGTGGCTTGCTTTGCATATTACCTACCAAACAAATTATTATCTTTATGGCATTAACTCTATCTATATTGAAGTCTGAATATAAAACCTTGGTTGCGTTAACATTATTTAGTGAAGTGGGGGGGGGGATTTAACTAAAATGTTTAAGTTTGTGTTTCAACACTTTAATAGCTATCTATAAATTGTTTTCTTAAAAATTTAAACTCATACAGATGTAATTTATGTGTTAAGAATCTCATAATATAAGTATTAATACTTATATTTGATAAAATAACTAATTCATACCATAGGGGTAGATAACACGTTAGCAAATAGCAGAATAGTCATCAATATATAGCAGTACTCAACAAAAGATTATTCATATGAAACGACTTAATTGCAACATCCTGAAATTGCTTTTGTTTATAAGCTTGTGTTTCACTTCAAGCTTAAATGCTCAAGAGCTAACGAATGATTATTTAGTGATTCGTGCATTATTGCAGCATGAAAATTCATATGATATGAAAGATAAGTTCAAGCAAGACCTTTTGAATAGGCCTATGGAATATAAGCTGAGATTGCAAACACCCAAAACGCTTAACTTACCACTTAAGTATGAAATGCCCACACATAATCTTAATCTGAAACCTACAATTGATTTAAACATTCTCCCATCAAATGCTTATTCAATAGGCGACTACAGTAAATTGTATTTGAATCATGGTCAAAACAATGTTCCTGGAATATCTACAGTAAATACAGCTACAGCAACCCTCAGAATTCAACCCACCGAAGATTGGTTTATAAATATTGGTAGTACGGCATCTAAATATAGAGATTACAGCGGTATGTACAACAACCTTACTATTGATGCATCCACCTATATCCCCATAGCTGAAAACTTCGGGCTGAATGTTTACGGAAGTTACTCTACTAATGTTCAAAACAATGTAAATTCTGGAGCAATCATGCATTCGCCTTTTGCCCCTAGCTCCTATTATGGAGGGAGTGTTGAAATTAAAATAACAGAAAGATTTGGTATTGAGGCGGGTATGTTACGCGAATTTAATATGTGGACACGCAAGTGGCAAAATGTTTATTTTGCTACTCCCAAGTTTTATAAAAAAAAGTAAATTGAAATAGCCCACGCTCCTTTAATGCATTAAGTCTGTGAAATTGAATTAACACTAAATCACAAACTGATTAATAACACAAAATAAGAGTCAATATGAAACACAAACTACCTCTTCTCCTAATTGTTTTGATGACAGTTGCCGTGCCCATATCCGCCCAAATAAAAGGCACAATCCATGACAACATGGGTCATCCAATTGAATATGTAAACGTTGCACTCTTCTCATTGCCCGACACCACACTTATTGGCGGCTCGGTAACGGATAGTGTAGGTAATTTCACAATCGCAAGCAATGAGATAGAAAACACTTTTCTGCAAATATCGATGTTGGGATATGAAACACAGCGTTTAACGACGCAATCGTTCCAAAACATTGTGTTGCAACCATCATCGGAGTCTTTGGATGAGGTGGTGATTGTAGGAGAGCGACCGCCCTTAAAAGTGGAGCAAGGCAAACTAATTTATCACGTGCCATCGTTGCTAAAAAACAAACCTGTAACCAATGCCTATGATGCTTTGAAAGAGATTCCGGGCGTAGTGGAGCAGGGCGAAAACCTGATGCTTATTGGTGCAAGTGGCATGACTGTGCTGCTCAATGGGCAGAAAACATCGATGAGCTATCAGCAATTGATGAACCTGCTAAGAAGCATTCCCCTCTCACGCATAGAAGATGTTGAGATTATGCACAGTGCTCCGCCACAATACAACATTAGGGGTGCAGCCATCAATGTGGTGCTAAAGCAAACGGCCGACGAAGAGACCGAGAATATGTGGCAAGGAGAAATTGCAGGTGAATACCAACAGCGTACTTATGCCAGTGGAAACGGACGAGCTAGTTTGTTGTATTTAGGAAAGAACATCACTTTTGATGCGCTCTATTCCGATCGATATACAAAAGGCGTAAACCGCGAATATAAAACCAACGATCATACTGTAGATAATGAGCTGCATTACATTACAGAACAAAACAGTGGTGTCAGCAGGAACAATACACACAATGTGCGCACATCACTGGGTGTTACACTTGCAAACAAAGACAGAATAGAGCTGGCATATACAGGAATGTTTGATAGCCCTAAGGGGTATCGAATAGCGGATATTGCTATTGACGATAAGAAGATTCACAGTGATATGGAAACCTCTGGCCCATCAAGATTGAATAACCTGAAAGCTGATTACACATCACATTTCGGACTATCGGCAGGGATTGATTACACGAACTACGATGATAAGTCGCAACAAGATTTAAGAGATACACCCCTTTCTGAAACGGATCAAACCGAAAGGTATATATCTGATTCGCATCAACAAATAAATAAAGTATTTGTATATGCCAATCAAAAACATGCCCTGCCAAATAGTTTAAGTATCAATTATGGGATGAACTACTCGCATGCTGCATCTAAAAATATATCAGAAGCAAATATTAATGAAGAGTCGTATGAGCCCTCCACATTTCAAAACCGCCAGTATGAAAACATTTGGAATGTGTTTGCAGGTTTTTCAAAATCCTTCTCTCAACAATTCTCTATGCAAGCATCATTGGCTGCTGAGTTTTATAAAACTGAGGAGGAATCGGACAATAAGCAAGAAACACTATGGGATGGCACAGCCTTTTTCCCCACACTAAGCGCATCGTATATGCCCTCGATGAAGCATATCTTTCAGTTTTCGCTTTCGTCCGATAAGCAATATCCACCCTATTGGGCATTAAACTCAAGAGTGTCTCCTCTCAATGCATACAGCGAAGTTCATGGTAATCCACAATTGAAGCCTGCGCGTATTTATAACACTAGACTCAACTACATTTTCAAACGAAAGTATGTACTTATGGCTTATTTGAATTATTTGCCCGATCATTTCACCCAAATTATTTATCAACAACCCGACGGGTTGAAATCTGTTGTAAAATACCACAACATGAATTATCAGCGAATGGTAGGTATGGCAGCAATTGCACCTTTTAAAATTGGGACAGTATTGGATTCTAAACTTACCGTAAACGGGATACACATGACGCATAAAATGGATGATTTTTATGACATTCCTTTTGATCGGAGCATTTGGTTTGGTCAGTTCAAACTGGATAATGATTTTAAGCTGTCGGCAAAGCCTGATATAAGACTCAACCTCTCGGGAACATATACCACACCCGCCATTCAAGGTATTATGGATTTAAGCGATTCATATCATGTTTCGGGTGGTATGACATGGACATTCGACAATGAGCGTGCCAAGCTGATATTGCGTGCAACAGATATATTTGAGTCGCGCTTACCATTTGTAACAATCGACTATAAAGGACAGAAAGGCACAATGGATACATTCCAAGATACGAGGATGGTTTCTCTTTCTTTTGTTTATCGCTTTGGAGGATTTAAGGAGAAGGAGAGAAAAGAGGTGGATACTTCGAGATATGGGGTTGAATGATTGAGAATTGAGAACAGGCAAAAAACTAACAGTTCGAAAATAGCTTTATAGATATGGGATTATTTCAGAAAACAAACAAAAATATAATGCGATTAGGTTATGTTTCCATCTTAACGGTTTTGATGATATTTACATCGTGTGCTATATTAAAAAAGCCGAATAACAATTACACCGAAAAAACTTTAAACATAGATATAGAGATGGTTGAAGTTAAAGGTGGCAGTTTTGAAATGGGTTGTAACGAACAAAGAAGAGCATGTGAAGAAGACGATTTGCCAGTACACAGGGTCTATTTAAATGATTTTTATATTGGCAAATATGAAGTGACTTTTGAGCAATATGATCTGTTTTGCGAAAAAACAGGACGAGAGAAACCTAATGATAATAATTGGGGACGTAACAATAGACCTGTTATTAATGTAAATTGGTTAGATGCAACAGCCTTTTGCGAATGGCTATCAAAAGTGTCTGGTAAGAACTACAGACTACCAACCGAAGCTGAATGGGAATATGCTGCTAAAGGAGGCACAGAAAGCAAAGGTTTTTTGTATGCAGGTAGTAATGATATTGAAGAGGTTGCATGGTCTTCGGTAGATAGTATTCAGCAAACAAATCATTTATTAGATTATAACAGAACCCAAAAAGTAGGCTCTAAGCAACCCAATGAATTAAACATTTTTGATATGAGTGGAAATGTTTGGGAATGGTGTGCCGATGGATATGACAAAGACTTTTACCATCATTCTCCCGTTTCTAATCCAAAGGGCAGTGGTTTAACCGCTGTTTGTCGTGGTGGCAGTTGGTATAATCCTGCCAATTATTCTATAACAACAAATAGAGATTACGATTCGCGCGGGGTAAAAGATAATGATTTGGGGTTTCGTGTTGTTTGTAGTATTGAAAAAGAGTAATAGATATTGAATTATTTGCTCATAACATTTAATTATTGATTAAATTCGTAGTTTGTAAGTCTAAAGTGTGTGTTATGAAGCAAACTATGAATATATGACTATGCTGACGTAAAAGGTGTTGATTATTATACCAAAATGAATTGAATAACTTACAATTTAATCTGTTGCATTATGATTAGAAAAAGCTCAACTTTTATCCTTTTGTTTATACTGTTAATCTTGAGACCTTTAACTGGACAAGTAAAGATAAAAGAATACGATTTAGATTATAAGTTTGATTTTGAAAACAATAGATTATCAGGTGTTGCCAAAATAACCATTAGTGGAAAAGGTGATTCAGTAAATTTGTTATTATACCGTTTATTAAAAGTAACTTCAATTACAGACTCCCTAGGAAACAATATTAATTTTGAGCAAAACGTAGTATCATTTGATGACTTTGAAGAACTTCAAGTAAATGCTATTGATATTTATTTTAATAATATTGAACAGAAAAACACTCAGTTAATCGTCAAGTATGAAGGTCCAGTATTAGGATATACCGAAACTGGCATGAGTTATGTAAAAGACCATATATCGCCTGAATTTACAATTATACGGATGGATGCGTTTACTTATCCCGTTCAAAGTAGTCCATCAGTAAAGGATCTTAGGATGAGCGGAATGCAATATTTTAACTTTAAAATATCTGTAACTGTTCCTGACTCCTTAAAAGTGGCTTGTCTTGGAAAACTAATTAAAACGGAAAGCCAAAGAGATAAAAAGAAATATAGTTTTGAAAGTGTAAAACCTTCGTGGAGAATGGATATTGTTATTGGGAAATATAAAACATTAGAAAAAGAGAATTATAAAGTTTATTATTTTCCGGAAGACAGTATTGGTGCCCAAAATGTACTTAGAGCAATTGAAAAGACTTCTAAACTTTACAATAAGTGGTTCGGAAAGAAAGATTTGAAAAGTTTTTCAATCATTGAAACAAAAGATGGTTATGGTTCTCAAACAGATGAATGTGGAATAATTCAGACAGCATCTGCATTCAAAAATCCTGAATATTTAGAAGAAATATACCATGAGGTTTCACATCTGTGGAATATTCCACATAATGATCAATTGCCCAGTCGATTAGAAAGTGAAGGTTTAGCTATGTTTTTACAATTTCTAGTTAAAGAAAAATTAGAAAATAAGGATTATTATCTTGACGAAATGGCACAATTAGTCTTTCTCAAAGTGAAAAAAGACATTAATCAAAATGCAAAGTTTGCTGATACCCCAATTATAAAGTATGGAGAAGAAAGCATAACAGATTATTCGTATTCTAAAGGCATGATATTCTTCTACGTTTTATATCATACAGTAGGTGAAGAGGCTTTCTTTGGATCTATAAAAGGATATTATCAAACCTTTGCTGGTATTGGTTCAACAACCACAGAGTTTGCAGAGTATTTGAAAAATCGGTTTACAGACAGTAGAATAGATATGTTAATAGATGATTGGATTTTCACTAATAAATCAACCACCTATTTACTAAATAGTGAAAATGTACAAGGTCTAAGAAATTACATTGATTAATCTTTGAAATAGAGAAAAATAATTTTTATTCTAAAATAATAGAACATGAAACTATCAACACGACTCACTCTTTTTATTCTGCTTGCATTTGTTTCTCTTACTACCGTTATAGCCCAAAGCGAAACTAGCAAAGATACCATCAAACATTCTATCAAGCTAAAAGAGGAGAAAGTAGACCCGCTTCAGCTTGACACCAAGTTGAAGAAAGCAGAAGAGCTTAACTTTGACGACAAAGCTACAGTCTCTCAGCCAACTTTAATTACTCCCACCATGCAACCCATAGATTTGGGAGACACGCAGCTAAATCGGTCTCCCGCTGTACAGATAAGAGGAGGAAGCAGTGACTTTTTTGGTCGTTCCGAAAGGATGGTTTACTTTTCAATGACTCCCAATGAGAATCTTCTTTTAAGGTCGTCCGTACTTATTGGCCGATACGATGCACCGTTTCTGCAAGAAAGCCTCAATTATTACAGTCTGGGTGTTGGGGCAGAGCTTTATATAAACCCCTACCTGTCGGGAGGTGCTGGAGTATTCTATAAATCGAATCTCAATCAGCCATCATTTATTGTGGGTGGATACATAGATGCAATCTTCACACCCATCGATAGATTGCAGTTAAGCAACACTTTAACCTATTACAACCACATGTCCAACGCATCGCAATTCAATCAGGAATCAATAGTACTTGATACACATTTGCGATATAGGTTGAACGAGAGGTTTTACTTGAACTTCTATGGCGGTATGCCTCTTAGTGAGTTAAACAAGTGCAATAATCAAGTATTACCACTGTTGCCCCAAAAATATGTAGGTGGAACCGTAGAGTATTGGTTCAATGGTGCTGTAGGGGTAGAGTCGGGTGTAACGTGGGAGCAAGATGTGTTTAATCAAAGCTAATACCAAGACCTGTTATGGGCATTATTATTGATAAAAGTAGGAGGTAGGGTTTCTGCTTGCGCAGTTTTGTAAACAGCCTGCCCATGAAATTGGATTTTAATATTTCATCGGTGTGTTAACCATTATTATTTGATATTTTTCGCCTTATTGATAAATACATTTGAGGACTGAATTATGGCAGCCTTGAAGGCTTAAAATGGATTAATCCGCAAAGCAAAGGGTTGGTTCAACAATTAAACAATCCCCCTCGTTCGAGGACTCGTAACCAATCTTGCAGAAGAGAAGGCGTTTTTCATTCTGATGGTTTTATAATATAATAAACTCCTGTTGTGAAAAAATCTCTTAAATAGGGTATTTGCTCAATAATTTTAAATTGTCGGCGCGGTTTCAAGCCAAATTTATATTCATAAATGGGCGGAATGAGAAAATGTTCTTTCCCAACTAATGAATACCCAGCATTTTTATATGTTTTTTCAAATCTGTTTATGCCAATACCAGTTTCCTTGATATCCATTAGATAAGCAGCATCTTCTTTAAACGTGTTGAGCAAAAAATTGTAGGATTTTTTTGGCAAAAGATGTATCCATGGCAGTCTGGAAAGCACTTTGCTTTTGCATATTTGCTGATGTCCGCCAAAAGGCATATACCAAGGTGGAAACCCCAGAAAGACATGCCCATTAAGCTTTAGGTATTCTTTTAAGGCAAAAAGTAATTCTTTTTGTTCATGTACATGTTCAATTACATCTTTTAGTACAATGAGGTCAAATCCCCCCCCCCCCCCCTAAATTTTTCTTTAAAGTCAAGGTCAAATATATTTTTATTATATAATTCAATTCGACCATCAGCAATTTCTTTTCTCAAGTATATACTAGCTTGTTCAAAGCGTAATTCATCAAGCTCTACTCCTGTACCAATACAGCCTTCATCAACAAAAGCTCTTAATACACCGCCCTCTGCGCATCCTATTTCCAAAACTCTAAGTCCTGGTTTAATTCTAAGTCCGTTGGATTTTAGGAATGGGATAATAGAATCTTTGGTGTTCTTAATCTGTGTTTGAAAATAGGCATATCTATCTAAGTGAAAATCGTACATAATAAGAATATAAATGTATTTAAAAATCAAATGTAAGCAATAAAAATAAGACTCGTACACGTTTTTTAGAAAATGTCTATTTGATATTACTTTTGCTCGAAAAATATGTAGGTGGAACCGTAGAGTATTGGTTCAATGGTGCTGTTGGGGTAGAGTCGGGTGTAACGTGGGAGCAAGATGTATTTAATCAAAAGCTAATAGTCAGCACTTTAGTTGTGGGGATAATTTATTAATACAATATACAAGATATTTGTCTCTAAGATACAAGGATCAAAATACTTTGTCTCTAACATTTGTGATAATACTAGAGACAAAGCTTCCTGAAAAAAGTTATAATAGTTGATAATACAATCCCGTTTTTTATCCGTTGTGGTGTTTACTCCATAGGAGTGGCACTGCTCCTACCCAAACCGATACACCGTATTTCTCCCATCGCCTGTTTTAATAAGAACACCCTTATCAGTAGCCTCACTTAAATCGCGACTGGCAGTTGATGCCGATATATCTTTAAAATGTTGCAGATACTCCCTGCGTGCAAACTCCTTTTCTTTTACAACCGATTGATACAGCTTTATTCTATCCATCCCCGTTAAGTGAGCAGGCTGAGTGGTAAGCAACTCCTCCAATGCTTTGTCAATAATACCAAGCATAAACTCGATAAAAAGCGTAGATTCGCCCAATGAATCGCACTTGGCAAGCGTGCTGTAATATAGCTGTTGATGCTGCTTAATAAGCGTTTCGATAGGCAAAAACTCAAACAGAGGGTAGTGTTGCATCAATAGCACTGTCTGCCAAAGACGGCCCATTCTACCATTTCCATCTATAAAAGGGTGTATAAACTCAAACTCGTAATGAAACACACAGCTTTTTATGAGCAGCAAATCTTCATCGTGCTTCACATAATCCAACAGCGACATCAATTGCCCTTCAATTAAATGCGCAGGCGGAGCAATATGCGCCACCTCATCGCCCTTTGCAATTCCCACAGCGGTAGTTCGCAGCTCACCAGCATTATCTACCAATCCCTTTAGAAGCAAACTATGAGCATAGCGCAACGAATTGATACTATACGGATCAAACTCATTTATCTGATTATATGTTTCAATAGCATTGCGCACCTCCTGGATATCTTTTTGTGGTGCAACAACTAGTTTATTCTCCAACAGCGCAGTTACTTGATCAATAGACAATGTATTGCCCTCAATCTCGAGCGATGCCTGAATGGTTTTAATCCGATTTTCCCTCCTTAACTCCGTTTGTGGAATATTCAAATATGCAGTTCTTACCTCTCCAATCTTTTCAGATATAGAGGCTATATACGATAGTATGGTTGGCGTTATTCTATAAGGTGGTTTCATAATGATGTCATTTGATAGCATCAAAGGTAAGGTAAAACTATTTATAATTCACCTTTTCAATCCTAATTTCTGAAACAGATCATACTGTAAACCTATTTTCTTTTCTTTACAATTGTGTCCGATACCGAACGCCTACTGTTCATTATCGGACACTTTTATTTCTAACTGCTTTTGATTATCAGATAGTTGTAATCGTGGCACGTGGTTTGCATATTACATATCAAGCATCTTTATAATGTTTATGATATTCCACATATCTTTCTTGAAATGCAACAAAATAAAACTTTGGGTGAGTTAACATTGTTTAGTGAAGTGGGGGGGGGTGATTTAACTATTATATTTATGTTTGATGCCGAAATAAATAGAACACTTTATTTTTAATAATTATTTAAATTAACTTTAATAACGAAAGCAAGTTTTTCAGTTCTAAACTACTTAAAGAGAAATAATAACCAATTACATTTTAAATTACAAAAAGATGAAAACAATCAATTTATCTCTACTTTTTTTATTTATTGGTCTATCAGTATTTTCACAGAGCGCAGACAGAATTTCAATACATGCCGAGGCGGGTGTGAAGTATGATGTTTTTGATAAGGACAGCGATTTTTCAGGCGCACAGTTATTTGTTTCGGGAATTTATCCGTTGGATGATAACTTTTTTGCAGGATTTGGAGTTGGAGTTCACACATTCACCGTGGGTAATAAAAACTATTCTTTTCCCATTTATGCAAATGTACTATACAAAATGCCTATCTCTGCAAAAGTCATTCCTTTTTTTGATGCAAAAGTGGGTTACGGTATAGTATCAAAAAGCTATGACACCTCGGTTGTAATCGACATAGATCCATTCAAAGAAGAGGATTATAAGGTGAAAAACTCTGGAGGATTATATTTTTCACCTTCTGTTGGTGTTTTGTTTCCAGTCAAAAACAACGCTATCTCTCTTTCTTTGTCCTATGACTTTCAAATGATAAAATCTAAATGGAATAATTTGTCCGTTGGTGAAGTAACAGAACATACCAATACGCATTCAAAAACAATGGCTTTGAAGATTGGTTTTTTGTTTTAGATGAACGGGAGGCTGTGTGTGTTTACATCTAATTTAGCAACCTTTCAAAGTGTCCGATACCGAACGCCCACTGTTCATTATCGGACACTTCTATTTTAAGTTGCTCTTGATTATCAGCAGTTTACAATCGTGGCACGTGCTTTGCATATAGTTGAGTAAAAGCAATATAAAATGGACAGAAAAATACCAAAAGAGATTTTACAGAAAGAAAAGCGCAACAAGTTGCTCAAGGTGGGTACTGTTGTGGTGCTTTCTGTTTTGGCTATAATTGTCATCATCTCATTGTTGCGCGATAGTGTTTCGCTCAAAAACATGCAACTCTCTACGGTGGACACTGGCACAATTGAAGTTTCGGTGAGTGCATCGGGAAAGGTAGTTCCTGCATTTGAGGAGATTATCAATACGCCTATCGAAAGCAGAATTGTGGAGGTGTACAAAAAAGCGGGCGATTCGGTGGATGTGGACACGCCTCTATTAAGGCTGGACCTCCAGAGTATTGAAAACGATTACCGCAAAATGTTGGACGAGTTGCAAATGCGTCAATACCGCATAGAACAACAGCATGTGAAAAACAGTAGCGCACTGAGCAATATGGAGATGCAGTTGAAGGTGAACGATATGCAGATTGATAAAATGGAGGTGGAGCTGCGCAACGAGAGATACCTGGACAGTATTGGTGCAGGAACTACCGATAAGGTGCGCGAAGTTGAGTTGAGTTACAATGTGGCAAAGCTGGAACAAGAACAAACCAAAAAGAAGTTTGAGAACGATAAAAGGGTAACTGAATCAGAATTGAAGGTTCAGGAACTTGAACTGGAGATTTTCCGTAAATCGCTTGCCGAAACGCGCCGCATATTAGACGATGCACAAATACGCTCTCCCCGCAAAGCAACCCTCACCTATATCAACAATCAAGTGGGAGTGCGCGTGCCACAAGGAACGCAAGTAGCCATCATTTCCGATTTGTCGCACTTTCGTGTGGATGGTGAAATTGCCGATAGCTATGGCGACCGCATTGCTACAGGAAACAAAACAGTGGTGCGCATTGGTAGAGACGAGCTTACGGGCATGGTGAGCAGCGTTACGCCACTATCTAAAAATGGCATCATACAATTTACCGTTCAATTGGACGACGATGACAACGCCCGTTTACGTTCTGGCCTTAAAACCGATGTGTATGTAATGAATGCCATTAAGCAAGATGTAATGCGTATTGCCAATGGTCCTTACTATAGCGGACAAGGTGCGTATGAACTGTTTGTAATGGATGGCTCAACCCTCGTAAAACGAAAAGTGCAATTGGGCGAAAGCAATTACGAGTACGTAGAGGTGATTTCCGGATTACAACCCAATGATAGGGTGGTGGTGTCGGATATGTCGCAGTATAGGAATAAGAGTAAATTGAAAGTGTCGGAATAAATAAACAAAACAAATATGAACCCAATGATTCAACTACAACAAGTCGATAAAATATATCGCACAGAAGAGATAGAAACGGTAGCATTAGAAAATGTGAACCTTGAAGTAAAAAGAGGAGAGTTTCTTGCAGTAATGGGACCTTCGGGCTGTGGCAAATCTACCCTGCTCAATGTAATGGGGCTATTGGATATGCCCACATCTGGCAAAGTGATATTGGATGGCAAAGAGACCTTTAATATGAAGGATAAAGAGCTGGCTAAGTTTCGTAACGAGAAACTTGGTTTCGTGTTTCAAAGCTTCCACCTGATCAATTCGCTTAATGTATTGGATAATGTGGAACTACCTCTCTTATATCGCAATGTGTCAGCATCGGAGCGCAGAGAAAGAGCCGAAGAGGTATTGAAGAAAGTGGGCCTGTCGCACCGAATGCGCCATTTCCCCTCTCAATTGTCGGGTGGTCAATGTCAGCGTGTAGCCATTGCCCGCGCAGTTATTGGCAATCCCTTCATCATTCTTGCCGATGAGCCTACTGGTAACTTAGACTCTAAAATGGGTGCTGAGGTAATGGACTTGCTGCACAAACTGAACCAAGAAGATGGACGCACCATTGTGATGGTTACGCACGATGAGAATATGGCGAAAGAAACAGGGCGCACCATTCGCTTTTTGGATGGGAGACAGATTTCTTGATGATTCTCTCCTCAGGCGCGAGTTTGTAACTCTTGTCTATAGTGCAAACAGCGAGAGCCACTAACAGCGAGAGCCACTAACAGCTAATTGCTATTTAATTAAAAACAAAAACAATGAATACTTTACATAAAACAATATTACTCTTTTCTTTACTTGCATTAATTCCTATCAGTTTGGTTGGTCAATCATCCAACGTAGTAAAAGAAAAAAGAAACCTATCTGGCTTTTCAGCTATTAATATGTCTGGAGGTTGGGATGCAGTACTTTCACAGGGCAAAAACTTTTCTGTTACTATCGAAGCTAACGAAGAATACTTGGATGATTTGCGTATTGAAGTAAAAGACGGTACGCTGTATGTAAACAACAATAGAACCAATCGTGGCATTACTATCTTTAATAGCAGGCATGATAGCAGGCATGATATCCGCAAAGTACACATTACATTGCCCAAGTTGGAAAAGATAACCGCCTCTGGCGGTAGTGACATACTTCCGCTAACTCAGTTTCGCACCGACAATATGAAAATTGTAATGAGTGGTGGAAGTGATTTAAAGGGGCTGTCGTTAGATTGCCAAACATTAGACTGTAAAATGAGTGGAGGCTCTGATGCCAACATTCATATAGTAAATAACAAAAGTGTGAAGATTAATAACTCTGGTGGCAGTGATCTTTCTTTGAGTGGCGTGTCTGCTGAAATGATGGATGTGCAGTCAAGTGGGGGGAGCGATGTGAAATTGGAAGGAGAAACAAACAAATTACAACTGACCTCATCAGGCGGTAGCGATGTGTCTGCGTTTAAACTAAAAACTAAGAATTGTACTGCCTCTGTTTCAGGTTCTGCTGATGTTGATATTTATGTAACAGATGTGTTGAATGCTTCTATTTCGGGTGTTAGTGATGTTCGGTGCAAAGGAAACCCACAGAAGATAGTAAAGACGGTAGGGCGTGGCAGTTCATTGAAAATGCTGTAGTCATACAGCTAACAGCCAAAACCTAACAGCTAACAGCTATTAAAAAAAAAAAAATGATAAAACAATATTTAATACAAGCCTGGAGATTACTTAAAGAGAATCCACTATTGAGCTCCATATCCATTATTGGTACTGCTTTGGCTATCTGTATGATTATGGTGATGATGATGTCGCATGAGGTAAACAATGCACCAAACCCACCTGAAGTAAATAGAGACAGGATGATGTATGTGAAGTTTGTAAGTGCAAGGTCAAAAGACCCTAATATTCAATGGGATAATAATGGAGGGATGGCTTATGAATTAGCAAAGGGAGGTTTCAAAGAGTTGAAAACTCCAGAGGTGGTAAGCATTTCTACAATATTTGAACCTCCTGCATTGGCTTCCATTCCTGCCAATACAAAAGCAATTTCTGTTAGTATGCGACTAACAGATGCTGAATATTGGGAAATGTTCGATTTTAGCTTTACAGCCGGCATGTCTTATACTAAGGAAGATGTGAGTGCGGGGCTTCAAAAAGCAGTAATAACTGAAAAAGTTGCTCGTACTTTTTTTGGCACAACAAATGTAATTGGTAAAACTATACTTTTGAATTACACCAGTTTTACGGTGTGTGGTGTGGTGAAAAATGTCTCTACACTTTCAACAAATGCTTTTTCAGAAGTTTGGGTGCCTCTCACATCGCAAGAAATTAAGATGTCAAATGATCAGATAGTGGGAGGCTACCAAGTGTTTATCCTTGCAGAAAATAGTAGTGATTTCCCTGTAATAATAGAAGAGGTTGAAAAATTGCGCAATCAATACAATGCGGGACTGCCTGATAAAGAAGTGCATTATATGGGGCAACCTGATGTGCACTATGTTGCTAATAAAAGACAAGCATCCAATGTAGGACCCGATATGAAAGGCATTATAAGACAGTTTATAATTGTTATTGCAGTATTGTTGATTGTTCCTGCAATCAATTTATCGAGTATGACTGGGTCTCGCATGAGAAAGCGAATGTCGGAATTAGGTGTACGTCGGGCTTTTGGAGCAACACAAAGTAATGTGTTCACGCAAGTAATTTGGGAAAGCCTACTTCAAACAATTATTGGTGGTATTATTGGTTTGATTCTTTCAATTATTGCTGCTTACCTGCTCAAAGGTTTGATTTTTGATGGCGCAGTAGTAAAGCTGTCTTTTTTACTTAGCCCACTTGTTTTTCTTTATGCTTTGCTTTTTTGTCTTTTGCTCAATCTTTTGTCAGCAATTATTCCAGCATGGAGAGCATCAAGAAACGCTATTGTCGATTCAATTTTATTAAAATAAAAAACAACAGAAACATGTTAAAACATATCACACAAATAATTTGGAACGAACGCAGACACAATATAGGAGTTTGGATAGAACTATTTTTAGTCTCCTTGTTTCTCTGGTATATTGTAGATTATGTCTCTTTTTATGTGGGCGAATATATTGAGCCACTTGGCTTTGATACAGAACATACATATATAATGAAGTTAGGAGAGCTGAGCAGTAATAGTGCAGACTTTGTAGAAGAGGATCCTACAGTGAATAAGGGCGATCATTTAGTTACAATAATGGATAGAGTTAAGCGCAGTTCGATGATAGAAGCGGCAAGTTTTTCTTTTTTTTCTAGTCCTCATATTGGAAGTAATTCTTGGGCAGATTTATATAAAGATTCTTTGAACATGAATTTATTAAGAAGAGTGGTAACGCCCGACTTTTTCCGTGTTTTTCGTTACGAATCAACCAATGGCAGTACTAATGAATTAATGAAAGCTCTAGAAAAAGGGGAGTTGGTTGTTTCGGCAGAAGTAGAAAAAGAGTTGTTTCCTGATGAAACTGCTGTAGGCAAAAAAGTGACGTTGGGTAATAATCATCCAGATAATCCTTTACTGACAATAGGTGCAGTTTCTACCAAAATAAAGTATGATAATTTTTCAGGCGGAATGTCTGATTATTTTGCAGCATTATTGGATGTTAATATGCTTAGTTATCTTGCTATGGGTAATATAAACTACTTAGAGTTATGTGTGCGAGTAAAACCTGAAGAGGATTATGATTTCTTTGATAGGTTTCGCAATCAAATGGGACAGCAGTTTCGCGTTGGAAACTTCTACTTGAATACGATTCAATACATCCCTGCAAATAAAGAAGAGTTTCATAAGCGATGGGTTAATGATTTAAAAACACGGGGCTTTATTGGTCTCTTTCTTTTAATCAATATCTTGTTAGGTATTACAGGCACATTTTGGTTTCGCACACAATACCGTCGTAATGAGATAGGGGTGCGTATTGCAATGGGTGAAACACGTAAAGGTCTCTTGAAGATGTTTTACACCGAAGGATTGCTATTGCTTACTTTTGCAATGGTTCCGGCAATGCTTGTGTTTGCTTTTATTAGAAATGCAGAGATATTAGTGGAATCATCAGCTTTCACAATAGGACGATACTTTATGGGCTTTGGTATCACTTATCTTCTTTTGGCTTTGATGATATTATTGAGTGTTTGGTTTCCGGTACGGAAGGCAATTAAAATTTCACCAGCGGATGCGTTACGTGATGAATAGTTTTTACCAACAAACAACAAAAAAAAATGATAAAACAATATTTAATACAAGCCTGGCGATTGCTTAGAGAGAATCCACTATTGAGTTCCATCTCAATTATTGGTACTGCTTTGGCTATCTGTATGATTATGGTAATGGTGATGTCGCATGAGGTGAAGAATGCTTTCTTTCCGCCAGAAGTCAATCGAGGTAGGACACTATATGTGAAATATGTTTCAGCTGAAATGAAAAGTGGTGGATCATCCAATGGTCCTATGGGATACGCATTGGCAAAAGAGGGATTTAAAAAACTAACTACACCCGAAGCTGTAACAGTTGTTTCATTGTATGAACCTAAAGCGTTAGCATCTATTCCAGGGAGCAAAAATGCGCAATCGTACGATAAAATGCTTACAGATGAAGCTTTTTGGCAAGTGTTTGAATTCTCTTTTGTTGCAGGAAAGCCTTATACAAAAGCGGATGTGGATGCGGGTTTGAAAGTGGCAGTAATAACTGAAAAGATGGCTAAGCAGCTATTTCAGACTACAGATGTGGTTGGTAAAACTCTGCTTTTAAACTACACAGACTATACGGTATGTGGTGTGGTAAAAGATGTTTCTACTTTAGCAACCGCTGCTTACTCGCAAGTATGGGTACCATTAACTTCTCAACGTTTATATGTCAGTGAGTCCAACCAGATAACAGGGAGATATAGTGTTTATATTTTGGCGAAAGATAAGAGTGATTTTGCCAAAATTAGAGAAGAAACTGAAGAGCTTAGAATAAAATATAATGAATCACTAACAGACTATGAGGCTTTCTATAGAAATCAACCCGACAGTCATTTTGTATATACAAATAGAGAAGCTGCAAATTTTGCTCCTGGAATGAATAAAATAATTATTCAATTTATTATTGTTATTGCACTAATGTTGATTGTTCCCGCAATCAATCTTTCAAGTATGACAAGTTCTCGTATGCGTAAGCGAATGTCAGAATTGGGGGTGCGTAGAGCATTTGGAGCAACTAAGAGTAATTTGATGTTACAAGTATTGTGGGAGAGCATGCTTCAAACACTATTAGGTGGAACGCTAGGGTTGATACTTTCTTTTGTGGCAGCTTATGCGTTTAAAGGCGTTATCTATTCAAACTCAGCAATGGCTTCACAAATGGGTGATACAACAATTGATTTCGGAGCACTCGTAAATCCTATAATTTTTGTATATGCATTTCTCTTTTGCATCCTATTAAACTTGCTTTCCGCTATCATTCCGGCTTGGCGAGCTTCGCACAGACCTATTGTGGATAGTATTCTTTCAAAATAAAACATACAATTATGATAAAGCACCTATTAAAGATAATTTGGAACGAACGTTCTCACAATATTGGTATTTGGATTGAGTTGCTTCTTGTCTCTCTATTCCTGTGGTATATCACGGATTACCTATATGTAACAATTAGTGAGTACAACAGACCGATGGGATTTGATATTGAGAATACATATAAGATTCAGCTTGGTATTTTGAATGATCAGAACACTGACTTTATGAAGGATGAACCCCTTGATGCAGATGTTGCAAGATTAAAAACTATTTTAGAGCGAATTCAACATAATTCGATGATAGAAGCTGCAAGTGTTTCTTTCCACTCAAGTCCTTATAATGGAAGTAATAGTTTACTGTTTTTATATAATGACACGCTTCAAACTAATTATGTACTTAGACGTATGGTTACACCTGATTTTTTTAAGGTGTTTCGTTATAAATCAAAAAATGGAAGTACAGAAGAATTGGTTAAAGCTTTAGAAAGAGATGAACTTGTAATTTCTGCAAGTATTGAAAAGAAACTTTTTGGGAAAGAAGAGTCAGCTGTCGGTAGAGAAATTTCATTTGAGAAATCAGATTCGGCGCAATTGCATCGTGTGGGGGCTGTTTCAACAAATATTCGATATGACAACTTTTCAAATTCAGATTCTTACTATGCAGATAAAATCAACAATGATTATTACAATTTTTTAGCAAGAGATTATATAGATATTTTAGAAATATGTGTGCGTGTAAAACCTGAAGAAGAGCATGATTTCAAAAATCGTTTTCGTGTACAAATGACCGAACAGTTACGCCTTGGAAACTATTATCTAAATACCATTCAATCTATTCCAGAAATCAAAAAAGCATTTCAATTAGATGATATGAATGATTTACGCATGCGTTTCTTTATTATCTTTTTTCTGCTCATCAATATCTTTTTAGGCATTACAGGCACATTTTGGTTTCGAACACAGCATCGCAAAAGCCAAATTGGAGTGCGAATTGCAACAGGCGAAACACGCAAAGGTCTCTTGAAGATGTTTTACACCGAGGGATTGCTGTTACTCACTTTTGCGATGATTCCGGCAATGCTTGTATTTGCATTTATTAAAAATGCGGAGATATTGCATTATTATTGGACATTTACAGTTGGACGTTACTTTATTGGCTTTGGCATCACCTATCTTCTTTTGGCATTGATGATATTATTGGGGATTTGGTTTCCTGCACGGAAGGCAATTAAAATATCTCCGGCGGATGCACTACGGGATGAATAGTTTTTGCCGAATGTACAGACGCAATGCATTGCGACTCTACGGCTAACACCCAAAACCTAACCCCTAACACCTATTTAAAATGAATAAATCACTTTTCTTCTACTTACTATGTGTGTTCACTTTGGCAACGGGCGTGTCGGCACAACAAACGCTGACACTTCCCCAAGCCATCGAAATGGCTCGTCTGCAATCCGTAGATGCTGCTGTGGCACTCAACGAATTGAAAACATCGTATTGGGAGTTTCGTACTTATCAGGCCGATTTGCTGCCCGAAGTAAATTTCAATGCTTCGCTACCCAATTATAGCAAGAGCTACAATTTGTATCAAAGCGAAGATGGCTCGTATAAATATGTGCGCAACAACTCGTTGCAAATGAATGGCGAAATATCAATCGATCAAAATATCTGGCTCACTGGCGGAAAGGTGTCGGTTAGTTCGTCGCTACAGTTTATCGATCCGCTCAATACAAGCGGAGCCAACAAATATTATATGAGTGTGCCTTTTGGGGTGACGCTTTCGCAACCCATTTTTGGGGTGAATAATCTGAAATGGCAACGTCGCATAGAGCCTATTAGATACAAAGAAGCAAAGGCTGCTTTTCTGGAAGATGTGGAGCGGGTTACGCTGCGAACAATCACCTACTATTTTCAATTGCTAATGGCAAAGGAAAACTTGCATATTGCGCAGCAAAATAAACTAAATGCCGACCGCATATTTGAGATTGCCGAAGCACGAAGGGAGATGGGACAAATATCCGAAAATGAGTTGTTGCAATTGAAGTTGTCTGTGTTGAAAGCCACTTCAAGTGTTACACGCGAGCAATCGGGACTGAATGCTGCTATGTTTCAACTGCGTTCCTTTTTAGGATTGAGTGAACAAGATAGTATTGATGCGCTTATTCCTGAGATGATGGATTATCCCAACATTGCTTACTATGATGTGTTGACCAAAGCACAAGAGAACAATCCGTTTGCACACAATATTCGTCGCCGACAGTTGGAAGCAGATTTTGAAGTAGCGCAAGCAAAAGGCAATCGCCGACAGATTGATTTGTATGCATCGGTGGGATACACGGGGCAAGACCAAAAGTTGCGCTCTGCTTATAGCGACTTGATGGACTATCAAGTGGTACAAGTGGGGGTGAAAATTCCCATCTTGGATTGGGGCAAGCGAAAGGGTAGGGTGAAGGTAGCAGAATCGAACCGAGAGGTTATCTCATCGCGATTGAAACAAGAGCAGATGGATTTTAATCAAGATATATTCTTGTTGGTGGAGCAGTTCAATAATCAAGCGGAGCAATTTAGGATAGCAAAAGAGGCTGACGAGATAGCGCAACGGAGGTATAACACATCGGTGGAGTCGTTTATGATTGGTAAAATAAACACGTTGGACTTGAACGATGCGCAACTATCGAAAGACAATGCACGAGGCAAATATGTATCGGAGATGCATCTTTATTGGTATTATCTGTATCAGATACGTAGTTTAACGTTGTATGATTTTGTGGAGGGAACGGATATTGATGCGGAGTTTGAATCCATTATCAATAAATAATGAGGCCTGCGTTGCTCGCGCGGATTTGTAATCCGTGTGTCGCATAGCGAAATTTTCCATTTCACTCTTATTTATTTCTGCTTCGCAGCACACCGATTCGGAAATCGGCGCGAGCGGGCATTGCGTCTCTACTACGATTGTATAATTCCCTTTCGATTGTGTTTTTCTTTGCGTTCTCTGCGCCTTTCCGAGAAGTTTTCTTATATCTTTGTAACTGATAACCCCTTATAACCTATGATACTAATAATTGATGATGATGCTTCTGTACGTTCTTCGCTCTCGTTTTTGTTGAAACGTGCTGGCTATGACGTTGAGGCTGTCTCTTCGCCCGATAAGGCGTTGACGTTTGTACGCGAAACGAAACCCCAATTGATGCTAATGGATATGAACTTTTCGCTCACCACCAAAGGTGATGAGGGGTTGGATCTGTTGCGTCAAATGGGAGTGTTGTGTCCAGCAGTGCCTGTTATTCTTATCACAGCTTGGGGTTCGATAGAGTTGGCAGTGAAAGGCATGCAGGCTGGAGCGTTTGATTTTATCACCAAACCATGGGATAATCGTCAATTGTTGAAATCGGTTGCTACGGCATTGGAACTCTCTTCGCAAAAGGAGAAAGCAGCAATCCCCGATACCCGAAAAGAGTTGGATGAGCAATACAACTTTAGTGCTATCATCGGGCAATCGAAAGAGTTAGTAAATATACTCTCTACTGTTGCAAGAATAGCCAATACCAATGCATCGGTGTTGATTACAGGCGAGAGTGGTACGGGTAAGGAGTTGATTGCTGAGGCAGTGCACCTAAATAGTCACCGACAAAAGCAACAGTTTGTAAAAGTAAACTTGGGCGGTGTGTCGCAAAGTCTTTTTGAAAGCGAAATGTTTGGACATCGCAAAGGAGCATTTACCGATGCTTACAGCGACCGCACTGGTCGTTTTGAAATGGCAGACAAGGGAACAATCTTTTTGGATGAGATTGGTGAGTTGGATTTGATGTGTCAAGTAAAACTACTGCGCGTGTTGCAAGATCAAACATTTGAAGTGTTGGGTGATAGTCGTCCTCGCAAAGTGGATGTGCGTGTTGTGAGTGCTACCAATGCCAATCTGCCACAAATGGTGCAAGAGAAAACATTTAGAGAAGACTTGTTCTACCGAATCAATCTTATTCAGATTCATCTTCCTGCCTTGCGCGAGCGAAAAGAAGATATTCCGCTGTTGGCTAACTTCTTTGCTTACAGACAAGCCATTGATAATAGATTGCCCAAAGTGAAATTCACAGCCGATGCCTTACAGCTGTTAGAACAACTTCCATTTCCAGGAAATATCCGTGAATTGAAAAACTTAATTGACCGCACCATTTTGGTAAGTGGCAAAAGCTTGATTGATGCGAGTGATATTCGCTCACAAATGGAGACCGGCCAAGCTACTACTAAACATGTAATCCCTACCGATATGACCTTGGAAGACATAGAGGCGCAATCCATCCGACAAGCTATTGAGTTGCACAAAGGCAACCTTTCTAATGTGGCAAAGTCGTTAGGTATAAGTCGTGCCGCACTGTATAGAAGAATGGAGAAATACGATATTTGATATAACACCGATATAAAAGAGACATGAAACTACGTGGCTATTTCTACATATTAACGCTGTTGCTATTGACAATCTTTGGGTTCGTCTTTTACGAAAGCCTACAAGCTTTGTCGTGGAAAACTGCAGCAGTAACAATTCTCATGATAGCTACGTTGGCTTACCTCGTTCTATTTTATCGAAAAGTGGTGCGACCCATGCAGAGCATTAGCAGTGGGATGGATTTGCTGCGCGAACAAGATTTTAGTTCTCGTTTACGCAGTGTGGGGCAACATGAAGCGGACAAAGTGGTTGCTATTTTCAATAAAATGATGGAGCAGTTGAAAAACGAACGATTGAGACTGCGCGAGCAGAATCAGTTTTTAGATTTACTTATCAAAGCATCGCCCATGGGTGTGATGGTGTTAGATTTCGATGGTCATGTTACGGAGCTCAATCCTGCTGCTTTCAAAATAATGGGTGTCAATCATATTGATGAGGTGAAAGGCAAGCAGCTATCAGACTTGAAAGAGACCTTGCAGATTGACCTCACCGACATACCGATGCACGAAACACGCACCATTAGTCTACACGATGGCACGGTGTATAAATGCACCCTTGAATCGTTTATAGACCGTGGTTTTCCTCGTCCTTTTTATTTAATTGAAAGCCTAACCGATGAGGTGCGTCGTGCAGAGAAGAAAGCTTATGAAAGAGTTATTCGTATGATTGCTCATGAGGTGAATAACACCACAGCAGGCATTACTTCTACCTTAGATACAGTACAAGAAGAGCTCAAAACATTGCCCGAGGCGGAAGATATGCGCGAAGCCATGCAAGTTTGCATCGACCGCTCTTTTAGTATGAGTGAGTTTATTACTAACTTTGCCGATGTGGTGAAGATTCCAAAAGCGGTGCTCAGTCCTGTCAATCTCAACAAGCAAATTGAATCGCTAACACGCTTTATGGAGGTGATGTGCTTGAAGAGAAACATCAAACTTACCTTCATTCCCGATGAGGCTTTACCCTTACTACAATTAGATGCATCTCTTTTCGAGCAAGTGTTGCTCAATATCATTAAAAACTCTGTTGAAAGCATCGAACAAGATGGAGAGATAACCATCACAACCAACGCCCAGAAGCTATCGCTTGAAATTGCTGATACTGGCAAGGGCATTAGCAAAGAGATTGAAAGCAAACTGTTCAATCCATTTTTCTCTAGCAAACCAATGGGGCAGGGGTTGGGGTTGTTGTTTATACGCGAGGTGCTTACACAGCATGATTGCAACTTTTCGCTTCGCACTTATGATGATGGGTTGACGCGGTTTGTGATGAAGTTTGGGGGCTGATAAAATATTCACTCGCTTGGTGGTGTGAAAATAGTATAAGTGTTAGAAAGCAGATCTACCACTGTAGATTTGACGAACAGCTCTTGAAAATTGAATCTACCACGGCAGATGTGGTTAGAAAAGAATAAAGGGTGCTTTATATATAGAAAATTTAGAATTTACTCCTTAAAAGAAGGGTTTTAATATAAAAAATTTAAAAGAGGAGCTGAACGCATAATTCTACACTTGATAAATGATTTTAATGGCACGAATTTCCAATAATATCTCAACGAAATGAGAAAAGTGTCATAACTAGTCAATAAACCAGGCAAGAAACGAGTTTTTATCTTTCCCCCAACGCATCTACCGTGGTAGATTGGAATTTCATCTCTTTTTGAGTTTTCTACCGTGGTAGATGGGGTTGGAAAAGATTATTTCAGAAAATCTCATGGGTTTGCAAGTAAGATGCAACAATTTGCAAATTGCTCTCACTCATTGTGTTTAGTTTTATTCGATTTTCTTTTTTGTGATTTTGCTTCAAATAAGGCTTTCATATCAATAGAGTGAAAGCTAAACGAACCTAACGGATAATATGATGTTGCGTTAACAATATAATTTCTCAGATTTGTAATAGAGATGTTTACGGCAGAACCAATCAGAGATTTTCTTTCATCTTCATCTGTATCTTTCGCAAAAGTAAATGAGGTTATTCCTGCAACAAATATACTGTATCCACAATCTGCATCATCACCATTATTTATTTCCACATTAGAGAAAACAAATATATCTCCTTCTTTATTCGTTTTTACATCAAAATCGATGTTAACCGGAAAATCTTTCATCTTTCTGATAGATTCACGTTGAGGAAGTTCACTCGGTATGAAAGATATATTGCTTTCAAAAATATCTGACGAGATTAGTTTTAATTTTGATTCTACTGCAATCATTTTATGCACTCTCATTTTGTTGGTACTCAGAAATGGAATAATCTTCCATCTCTTTTAAATCGGAACTTTTTTTAGAAGGGTTTTCTTTTTTGTAAGACATATACCCACTCTCATGAATTTTTTGCAATGAGTCCATTAACTCTTGCTCATGCCTATCCTCGCATTTTTCATCTGCTTCTATATATTCTTTTAAGTTCTTAAATCTGATATCAGGAACTACGCCTATCGCCAATGATAATTCAATTATCTTAGAAATTCGATGGTCAGAATCACCATTGAGAACCTGGCTAATATAGCCCTTGGTTACACCAAGTTTTTTAGCTAATTCAGATCTATTCATATTATTATTTTCCAAATAGTTGAACACTTGGTTAAATAGATCAAGTTGAATCTTAGAGAGCCAATACTCTTTACTGTTTAGAAGTTGTTTTCTGTCCATGATTATTTAATCGTTTAAATATCGTTTGACTATATTTGTAAGACGATTGATGTCTGATTTTTGTCTCTTTTTGTAGCCACACAGTGCTACAATCTTATCTGGGTTGCTATTGGTATGAAAAAAATAGATTCTCAAATGTTTACTCTTAAACTCAAAAGAAGTTATCTCTTTTATATTTAAATGTATTGTATTTAGTTTTTTATCTGGTATTCTTATTCCGTCTGCATAATGTTGTGCATAGGAAATAAGCGTCACGAATTCAGAATAATATTGTTTATTTGAAGAAATTTCATTTTCAAATTCATCAAGGGAGCACTCCCCATTAATCTCCAGTTTATAGAAGTCATATTTACTTCCTTTTATGGCTTCTATCTCTTTTAAAACAAATTCAGACATGAAAAGTTTAGTAATTGCTATACAAATGTATAGATGTTTTGGTTATTAGAAAAACTAAATTGAAACTTTAACATTTAGTTATTCATAAAAGCTATCAAAAGGAATAAGCTGTCAACTGTGCAAAATAGTATTTTAAATCTTCAAAAGATAACAGCTCTCGATTTTGAAATTATTATTTGTGTAAAGTTTAAAGTTAAAATATATTTACAAAGATAGTGTTTTTATCAATTACCTATATCAACCAAAACAAAAAAACCGTTTCAAATTACTGAAACGGTTTTCTATTGTTATTATCTGTGTGAGAGAGTCTCTTACATATATTTTTTTATATTTGCTTCGTGCTTCTCTCTATCAAATCTTTCATAATGTGGATTCATAGGAATGTAGTCTTCATCGTCCCACAAGTCGCTCGTAATCATTAGGTCGGCACTATACCTGTTGCAAGCAATGGGTATATTGTGCACCCTACATTGCCTCAAAAGCATCATAATGTCTGCTTCGTGAGGCTGTGCATTAAGGTCGTCGATGAGAAAAACAGCCAGGTCAATCTCTTTTCTTACCACCATTGCAGCAATCTCGGCATCTCCGCCAAGGGGTCCAGATGTCATAATTTGAATATCTGGATGTACACCTTTGCTAGCCAATGCCTCTTTTACTAGAGAGCCTGTTGTGCCTGTACATACAAATGAGTGATGCGACAGAAAATCTGAGTTGTAAATCACCCAGTCTATAATATCCACTTTGCGGTTGTCGTGAGCAACCAAAGCAATTCTTAGTTTACGTTTCATAACTTGTTTAGTTTAAATTCCTAACTCTTCGCGAATTAGTTTAACTTTTTCGTTGGCACTCTCTTCTGCCTGTTTCAACGCTTCTCTTGTATCAGCTTTGCCTTTCACATCGATATAGAACTTTATTTTTGGTTCAGTTCCCGAGGGGCGAATTGATAATTTTGTTCCATCTTCGGTATAATATTGAAGCACATTAGATGTTGTAGGCATAGAGAGGCTGATTGTTTCATCGCTATCGAAATCTTTTGCTTCAAGAGAGGCAAAATCTTTTAGCAAAGTAACATTAGAGCCAGCTATTTGGGTAAGTGGATTGTTGCGGAAGTTTCTCATCATCGCTTCAATCTCTTCTGCACCTTCTTTTCCTTTTCTTACAAGTGAAACACCCACCTCTTTAGAGTAACCATACTCTAGATAGATATCTTGAAGAAGTTGGTACACTGTTTTGCCATTGTCTTTTGCCCAAGCTGCCATTTCAGCAAAAAGCATACAAGCCGACACCGAGTCTTTGTCGCGAACGAAGTCTCCAGCAAGAAAACCATAGCTCTCTTCGCCACCACCTAAATAAATTTTGGTGTCTTCGTTTTTTCTGATAATATCAGCAATCCATTTAAAGCCTGTGTAGCTATCAAATAGATCAACACCGTTTTTAGCGGCTATTTTACTTACCAATTCGGTTGTTACAATTGTTTTAACTGCATACTCCTTACCAGTAAGTTTGCCAAGCTCTTTCCATCTTGTTATGAGGTAGTAAAGGTATAGAATCATTGTTTGATTTCCGTTTACCAATACAAACTCTCCATCATTGTTGCGAACAGCTGTTCCTATACGGTCAGCATCAGGGTCTGTTGCCATTACAATTTCGGCATCAGTCTCTATTGCTCTTTTCACGGCAAGCTCTAGTGCTGCAGGCTCTTCTGGATTGGGAGACACCACTGTTGGGAACTCTCCGCTAATCACATCTTGCTCGGGCACATTGATTACATTCGTAAATCCTGCTGCTTTAAGTGCTGCAGGAACAAGCATTATGCCTGCTCCGTGTATAGGGGTGTAAACAATCTTCAAATCGTGCTGACGCTTAATAGCCTCTGGCGACAGTGAGAGTTTCAAAACCTCATCAATGAAAGCTTTGTCCATATCTTTACCAATAATTTTGATAAGATCGGGGTTTCCTTCAAATTTTATATCGTCGATAGACTTAATACGGTTTACCTCTGCAATAATGTTTTTATCGTGAGGAGCCAATACTTGTGCGCCATCATCCCAATAGGCTTTGTATCCGTTATACTCTTTGGGGTTGTGCGATGCGGTAATCATTATACCACTCTGACAACCTAGTTTGCGAATAGCAAAAGACACTTCGGGTGTAGGGCGTAGATCTTCGAAAAGATACACCTTTATACCATTGGCTGAGAAGATATTGGCAGAAATTTCAGCAAATTTGCGGCTGTTGTTTCTACAGTCGTGTCCTATTACTACCTTTATTTCAGGTAATTCGGCAAACTCCTGTAAAAGATAGTTAGACAAACCTTGTGTTGCACTTCCCACAGTGTATATATTCATGCGGTTTGAACCCGCACCCATAATACCACGTAAACCTCCTGTGCCAAACTCCAATTCTTTGTAAAAGGCATCAATGAGCAACGACTTATCTTCATTGTTGAGCATCTGCTCAACTTCTTTTTTCGTCTCTTTGTTATAGTTACCGGCAAGCCACTTTTGGGCTTTTTCGGTAACTTTGTGTAATAAAGCTTCTTCGTTCATAGTCTATATAATCTATTGTTCGTTCGTTTTTATCTAAAATAGAACTTTATACTTATCGCCAGTCTCTTCAATCACCTTTCTTAGGTGCTCTTCAGGATAGCCTGGTCTGTCGGGTGATGCTGGTTGTCCGTGTTCGTTGTATTTAAATTTACCATTCTCTTCTTTCTTCACAACGCCATCCAGGTATTTAACCATCATATACTCACCCATCTTTTTCCACTCTTGCAATCCTTCTGTAATAGTGGTGTTGCTATAATCGTTTAAGAATTTCAGGGCGTCTTCTTTCGACTCTTTGTATAGAGCCAATGCTTTTTCCTCTATTTCAGGTTGATTAGCTTCGAAGCTACTTTCTAGTTTGTCTTGTAGTTCTTGAACGTGTACAATTTTGTCGCTATAGCGATCATACACCATGTTCGACACCCAATTGTGAATCCAGAAAGCAGACTCCCATGTAAAGTTGTACAGATCGCCATTTCCAACTTCCATCTCTTTTGGCATAGTTGTGTTGCCCACATATATTGGGTAATATACGCTTTGTGCAGCATCGTCTAATCCAAACCACAAGATACCACCAATTTCGTTTGGTAGCCAAGAGCGTGATTGTGAAACAAATGAGAAGCCAGTTTGTTGTGTTGCAATAGGTCTTTCGTTGCAATATTGTTCTGAATCTACTTCCCATGTTAGTGGCGACCAACGGTAAGGAGAGTTGAAAGGTCCTGCACCCACATCATATCTCCAGTCTAAATCAGTTCCTTCGTAATGGTCGCGCATATAGTTTTGAACGTCGCGCAGCGATAGTTTTCTGTCTGGCTTGATGTATAGAGGCATTGGGTCTGTAGTTTCGCCTTTGGCATAGCTCACATATTCTGCCATATCTTTATTTACATGGTTGAAAAACGACCATACACGTGCTTCACAAAAACGAAGTGCTCCAAAATCGATTGGCGCATAAGCTTGTGCAAAACTAAAATCCTCGTCACTACCTGTGTAGTAACCTTTTTCGCGTGCAAAAGAGATTACATCGGGAGAGTAGATACAATTGTCGGGGTCGTTTAATGGAAACTGCTGAATACGTGCTTGGTTGGCATGAGCCGAAACACAGTCGTCTGGTATTCTTACAGCCACCCACACAGCACCTTTGTTACCTTCGCCTTTACCTATAAGTTCCATTACCCATACTTCGTTTGGGTCGGCAATAGAGAAAGACTCTCCAGTACTGGCATATCCGTGTTCTCTAACAAGGTCTGTCATTATTTTAATAGCCTCGCGTGCATTCTTTGCTCTTTGCAAAGTGATATAAATCAAGCTGCCATAATCCATTATTCCGTGAGGATCTGAAAGCTCTCTACGGCCAGTAAAAGTGGTTTCGCCAATAGCCAATTGGTGCTCGTTCATGTTACCAACCACATTATAGGTTTGCAAAACTTGTGGTATTTCGCCTAAATACCTACCAGAATCCCACTCATATACTTTTAATAGCTCACCTGCATTGTATTTTTTTGCAGGCCAGTGGTACAACTCGCCATACAGATTGTAAGAATCGGCAGAATAAGAAATCATTGTTGATCCGTCGGTTGATGCTTTTTTACCAACTAAGAAATTGGTGCATGCAAAGATCACAGGTACAGATAGTTGAAAAACTAAGAATAGTCCAATAATTTTTTTCATTGTAGAATTAGTATTTAAAAATTTGTAATTACAATCTCAAAGATAACTTTTATTTGTATATTTCGCCATAGAGTTTTAGAATATTTCTTTTTTGTGCTCTAAATACTCTCAACAATCCGATTTTTCTTTATATTTGTAATTAAATATATGCTCACCTATTTCATTTCACTATGAACAACGAATCGAAAAAGAGAAAAAAGAGTTTATGGGGATTAAATAGCCTTCAGGTTACTATACTCTTATTTGTGGTTGTTATGTTGTTTTTGTTTAGCGATAGCAACATAAAAAAGCGAATCAATAGTGATAGAGAGATTAGAAATTTGAAAAGTCAAATAGAGTTTTACAGAAAGAAAACAGAAGAAGACAAGAAGAAGCTTCACGAACTTAAATCTAATAAAGAGAATTTAGAGAAGTTTGCACGTGAAAACTACTTTATGAAGAAGGAAAACGAAGAGATTTTTATCATCAAGTAGTCTTTACCCTTTTTCCTAACTGAAGATTCAGAAGTAAAGGGGTTTTTCTATCACTCAGTAAATTAATCTAAAAAAGATATATCAATTTAAGATATAATGAAACCTCCATGATTTTCAAACACCCATGAGCATGAAAATGTATTGATTTTACCTGATATATCAGGTTTTCTTTTAATTTTGTAATGTCTGCTTATTAGACATTTACCTAAACAAAAGAAAGGAGCCAATATGTCAACA
>RRZT011500693.1_pt1 | contig 44152 bp, 41 predicted proteins | sample 2165551 | NCBI WGS metagenome assembly RRZT01 (sample SAMN10456910, study PRJNA506462) | wastewater metagenome | biome: wastewater; feature: sludge; material: wastewater sludge; isolation source: wastewater sludge with Escherichia coli K12::gfp cells carrying plasmid... | place: USA: Moscow, Idaho... | reverse complement strand
TGGCTTTGGCTTGTTTGGCGTTTTCGCTTTGCTGGCGCAGCGCGGCGGCGATGGCTTTGCGTTCGCCCAGTGGTTTGGCGAGAAAGACGTTGCGCCACGCTGGATCGCGCACCTGCGTGCGGAAAGCCTGGTAGTCAGTGTCGTCGGTGCACAGCAGGGCGCCGTGCGAAAGGACGAATTGCCAAGTGGGTAGTGAGAGCACAAATGGGTCGGGCAGCAGGCGTGCGGCGCTGCGCGAGGCGAATTCTTCGCCGAGCAGGAAGTCGCGGTTGCCGTGTAACACCGAGAGTTTGACACCGGAGTCGGTCAGGGCGCGCAAGGCGCTGACGATCTGGCGGTTGAAGCCGTCGTCTGGGTCGTCGATGCCGTCGTCGCCTACCCAGACTTCAAAGAGGTCGCCGAGGATATAGAGGTGTTCGGCGTTGCGCGCCCGGCCGCCAAGAAAATCAAGAAAAATGCGCGTGACGCCGGGCGTTTGCGGGGAGAGGTGCAGGTCTGAAATGAACAGTAGCACGGAGTTTCAGACCTGAGCCAGCGAGCGTGTTCAGCAGACTTCGGCGCGCTCGATGATCACGTCTTCTTTCGGTACGTCCTGATGGAAACCGGAGGAACCGGTCTTGACACCCTTGATCTTGTCGACGACCTCGTTGCCTTCGACGACTTTACCGAAAACGCAGTAGCCCCAGCCGTTGGCATTGGGTGCTTTGAAGTTGAGGAAGTCGTTGTCGGCAACGTTGATGAAGAACTGCGCGGTGGCCGAATGCGGGTCGGAGGTGCGCGCCATGGCGATGGTGTAGTTGTCGTTCTTCAGGCCGTTGTCGGCTTCGTTCTTGATTGGGGCATTGCAATCCTTTTGTTTCATGCCCGGTTCGAAACCGCCGCCTTGAATCATGAAGCCAGGGATAACGCGGTGGAAAATGGTGTTGTTGTAGTGGCCGGCTTCTACGTAGGAGGTGAAGTTCTTGGCGGACTCCGGTGCTTTTTCGGCATCGAGTTCGAGGGCGATAACGCCGAAGTTGGTGTGCAGTTTGATCATGATGATTCCTTATTTGCTATCAGAGATGATTTTGACGGATTGGATGATGACGGGCTCGACCGGAACGTTTTGATGCATGCCTTTGTTGCTGGTCCGCACTTTCGCGATCTTGTCGACGACGTCCATACCTTGCGTGACTTTGCCAAACACAGCGTAGCCGCCGTTGTTCAATGGATAGTCGAGTTGGCTGGTGTTGTCTTTGTGGTTGATGAAGAACTGCGATGAGGCTGAGTTCGGGTCTTGCCGGCGAGCCATGGCAATGGTTCCGCGTTCGTTCTTCAGGCCGTTTTGGGCTTCGTTTTTGATCTCGCCAGCAGTGGGCTTTTCAGCCATGTCTTTGGTGAAGCCGCCGCCCTGAATCATGAAACCTTCGATGGTGCGGTGAAAGATGGTGCCGTTGTAAAAACCATCCTTGGCGTATTGCAGGAAGTTCTTGACGGTGATCGGCGCCTTTTCGGAGTTGAGCTCGATGACGATGCTGCCCATGCTGGTTTGCATTTCAACGCTGGGGGAAGCAAGAGCGCTGGCCGAAAGCATCAGACCGGCGCCAAGCATGGCGAGTTTTTTGAACATCAGGCGGCTCCTTCGTAGATGATTTTCCAGGTACTGCCTTCGCGCGCCCAGTACTGTCTCTTTTTCATCTGGTTGTTAAGATTGTTGCTCTTGTAATCCTGCTCAAACGTGACGATGACGAGCTCTTCTTGGCCGGGGTCGCGGAACATCGAGATGTTGGACAGCTTGACCTTGATCCATTCCTTGCCAATATTCACCTGGCGCTTTTGCTGCGCGTACTGCTCCAACGTTTGATCGCTAGTCTTGAAGTTGGACGAGTAGTGTTTCAGGTAGCGGTCAATATCCTTGCTTTCCCAGTCGGCGCGCCATTCATCGATTTTTTTGTTCAATGCGCTGCGTTCGTTTTTCCAGTCGTCAAAGGAGAGCCATTCGACCGAGTTGCTGATGATGACCGGCGTCAGGCCAATTTGCAGGTTCTTGGCCAGCGAATCGAGATCAACGTTGGAGAGTACAACGCAGCCGTCAGAGGCTTTGGGTGGGCGCGAAAACGTGTCGGAAGGCGTGCCATGCAGCCAGATGCCGTGGCCGTTACGTCCCTGACGCTTGTCCCACTCGTTCGGGTAGTTGATCGGGAAGGCACCTGTCCCGTAGAAGTCGCCCACTTTCTTGGGTGACAGGCTGGCGGTTACGTGATATACGCCGATGGGCGTTTTTTTGTCACCTTCGCGTGTTTTGTTTGCGCCGAGCTTGCCTTGCGTAATGTAGTAGTCGGCAACAAAACGCGGCCGACCGTTGTCGTTTTTGTAGAGATAGAGGCGTGATTTCTGGGTGTCGACAACGATTGCGTGTTCATGGCCGGGGGGCAACTGCATGAGGTAGCGTGGCACGTACTCGGTGGTTGCTGCGCGATTGCGATAGGCTTTAAGACGGGCGATTACTTCCTCGCGCAGGTCGGACAGCTTTTCTTGTGGTGCGTTGATGGCATTGCCGAAGGTCGATAGTGGCATGCTTCGGGCGAGTAGCAGGTCACCTTTGATCAAGTGTGCCAGACGGAAATTCGGGTACTGTTTGAGCAGCGCTTCGGTTTGCTCTAGTGCAGAGCCCAAGCGGTTTTTCTCGATTTCAACGAGAATTTTTGAAAGTTGAGGTTCCGGGCCTGAGTCGGAAAAAGTGGCAGGGGCTGCCGGCGCAGAGGGTTGGGTTCCGGTTTTCGCGATAACGACTGCCCCTGCGGCGCAGAGGGCGGTAAGTGCAACGGCAGCAAACGCTAATCGAACGACTTTAATGTTACGAGCCATCAACCGACGCGTTCCTGCTGAATGAGCCATTTTCCGGCTGATTTCACGAAAACCATCGTTTTCCCAGCCGATGATTGGAGCGTTGCTGAGTTGTATTGCTGGCGGAAGCGGACCGTTGCTTTGTTGTCGGCAACTGAAATTTTGATGTCATTAACGCTGACCTGCAGTTTGCCCGGCTTATCGATGCGTTGCGCACGTTCTGCCTCCCATGCTTTGCGCGTCATGCCTTTGGGGAGTTGAAAATCGCTGGCGTAGCGATTCAGATAGCCTTTGACATTCTTGCGCGACCAGTCGCTAGCCCAGTCCTGCAGTGCTTTGGTGATGTCCGCTTCAGTGCTCGAAGCGACCGTTGGCTTTTCTGAGTGTGCTTTTTCTTCAACGGGTTTTGCTTCGGCCGGCTTGGCTTCTACTGGTTTGACTTCAGGAGCCTTTGCTACGGCAGCTGGCTCAGGCGCTTTTTCAGTGGGCTTGATGGGCTTTGTTTCAGGAGCTTTCGCAACGGGGGGCGTTTTCGCTGCTTCTGCCGCTGGCGCGGCGGAGGCGGCAGGTTTGCCGCCGGGCTTGGAGGACGTGCTGATCAACTCCTTGATCATCGACAATTTGGTTTGCGTGGCTGCATTCGACGAATCAAGCTTGAGCGCCTTGTCATAGGCCTGGCTGGCGAGTTTGGCGTAAACGTCACCCAGGTTTTCGTGGGCGATGGAGTAGCTCGGATGAGTCCTGATTGCCATTTCCAGAGCAGTGCGTGCTTTGTCGTATTGCTTTTGCTGGGCGTAAAGCACAGCCAGGTTGTTATACGGCTCCGGCAACTCGGGAAAGTCTTCAGTGAGTTTGGTAAATACTGCGATGGCATCTGCTGAACGGCCCATTTCGGTAAGGATCAGGCCGCGAAGAAAGCGACCCTGAGCGTCCTTCGGCTTTGTTGCAATATAAGTATCAACAGCTTCGAGCGCCTGTGGCATCTGATTCTGTTTCATCAGGCGCTGAACATCTGGCAGAGTCTGGGCGTTAGCAGCGGAAACGGCTATGCTCAGGAAGAGACCAAGAATAAGGGCTGAAAAGCTCGCCAGTGAAGGCGTTTGGGAGGCTGGACGCATCGGTATGGTATACTTCGAAAAAGTTGAAGACCTAACTTTCGGATTCTATCAAGAAGCGCGTCGAATCCAAAGTATTCCTTGTGCTCCAGAAGTGTGGCGGAGCGTTTTCGTGGGCTGAAAAATGTTAAAAATCTATAACACGCTGGTCAGGGAAAAGCAGGTTTTTGTTCCCATCGAAGCCGGCAAGGTTCGTATGTACGTTTGTGGGATGACGGTTTACGATTACTGTCACCTCGGTCATGCCCGTGTTCTGGTCGTGTTTGATGTGGTTCAGCGCTGGTTGCGGGCGAGTGGGCTGGATGTTACCTACGTTCGCAATATCACCGACATTGACGACAAGATCATCAAGCGCGCTTCCGAAAACAAGGAGACGATTGGCGAGCTGACCAATCGCTTTATCGCGCTCATGGATGAGGACTCTGCAGCGCTTGGCGTTCAGAAGCCGGATCATGAGCCGCGCGCAACCGAGTATGTGCCGCAGATGCTCAAGCTGATCGGCGAGCTGGAGAGTAACGGGCTGGCGTACAAGGCGAGCGAGGGTGACGTTAACTTCTCGGTGCGCAAGTTCCCGGGTTACGGCAAGCTTTCCGGCAAGTCGCTTGACGATCTGCGCGCTGGCGAACGGGTCGATGTCGAGCATTCCAAGCAGGACCCGCTCGATTTCGTGCTTTGGAAGCACGCCAAGGAAGGCGAGCCCGCATGGGAGTCGCCGTGGGGCAAGGGCAGGCCGGGCTGGCATATCGAGTGTTCGGCGATGAGTTCGGATCTGCTCGGTAAGCAGTTTGATATTCATGGTGGTGGTCAGGATTTGCAGTTCCCCCACCACGAAAACGAAATCGCCCAGTCGGAAGGGGCGCACCAGTGTCAGTTCGTGAATTACTGGATGCATAATGGTTTCGTTCGCGTCGATGATGAAAAGATGTCCAAGTCCTTGGGTAACTTCTTCACCATCCGCGAAGTGCTGAAAAAGTACGACGCCGAAGTGGTGCGCTTCTTCATTCTGCGTGCGCATTACCGTAGCCCGCTCAACTATTCAGATGCGCACCTTGATGACGCCCGTGGGGCGCTGGGCAGGCTGTATACGGCCCTAAAAGCTGTGGACTCCGTCGAGTTGCCTGTCGATTGGAACGAAGCGCACGCGTTGCGTTTCCGTCAGGCGATGGATGACGACTTTAATACGCCGGAAGCCTGTGCCGTGCTCTTTGATTTGGCCTCCGAAGTCAATCGCAGCAAGTCGCCGACGCTGGCCGGGCAACTGCGTGCTCTCGCTGGCTTATTGGGCTTGCTGAAACGTGATGCGCAGGCATTTCTGCAGGCAACGCCGTCTGATGTGTCTGAAGATGGGATGTCGGCCGACAAGATCGAGGCCCTGATTGCCGAGCGGATTGCCGCCAAGAAGGCCAAGAATTTTGCAGAAGCAGATCGTATCCGTAGTGAATTGCTGGCCGCGGGCATCGTTCTGGAGGACGGCCCGCAAGGCACGACTTGGCGGCGTGCTTGAGACTCGCTTGGCGCTGAGCCTGTATTTATAAGCCCGTCAGGGCATGGCTCGCGGGAGTCGCCGTTTGACGGGCGCTGCAGGCCGATGTGAAAAAGTCCCGTAGCAGAATCGTTCTGCTACGGGACCTTGTTTTTGGCGCTGGGGTTAGTTGTTAGCGAAGAACTCGCGTACGCGATCCATCCACGATTTGGCACGCGGGTTGTGCCGAGCCGAGTCGCCGCTACTGGATTCTTCGAGTTCCTGAAGCAGTTCTTTTTGCCGATCCGTCAGGTTGATGGGCGTTTCGACAACGACGTGGCACAGCAAATCGCCGTGGGTGTGGCTGCGTACGCCTTTGATGCCTTTGCCACGTAGGCGGAAGATTTTCCCCGATTGCGTTTCGGCCGGAATCTTGATTTGGGCTACCGCATCCAGTGTCGGGATTTCGATTTCTCCCCCGAGCGCGGCCGTGGTAAAGCTGATCGGCATCTCGCAATGCAGATCGTTTTGCTCGCGCTGGAAAACGCTGTGTGCCTTGAGGTGAATTTGCACGTAGAGGTCGCCGGACGGGCCACCATTAACGCCATGTTCGCCTTCGCCGGAAAGCCGGATACGATCGCCTTCATCGACACCTGCTGGAATTTTTACCGCTAGCGTCTTGTGCTGTTTGACGCGACCTGCACCTTGGCAGCTTCCACAAGGGTCGGCGATAAAGCGGCCGGTGCCGTGGCATTTTGGGCAGGTCTGCTGGATCGAGAAAAAACCTTGTTGCAGGCGAACCTGACCGCTGCCCTGGCAGGTCGGGCAGGTTTTTGGTTGCGTTCCGGCTTTGGCACCCGAGCCTTTGCAAGGCTCGCAGGCTTCCATGGTCGGGATGCGAATCTTGGTTTCGGTGCCGAATGCGGCTTGTTCGAGCGTGATTTCCAGGTTGTAGCGCAGGTCGGCGCCACGGTAGACGTTCGCACGACCGCCACCGCCGCTGCGGCTGGCTCCACCAAAAATCTCGTCGAAGATGCCACCAAAAGCATCGGAGAAACCGCCTGCGCCACCACCAAAGCCGCCCATTCCCGCCTGCGGGTCGACGCCGGCATGACCGTACTGGTCGTAGGCCGCTCGTTTTTGCCCGTCGGAAAGTATCTCGTAGGCTTCCTTGGCTTCCTTGAAGTGCTCTTCGGATTTGGCGTTGTCCGGATTGCGGTCCGGATGGTGCTTCATGGCCAGCTTGCGGTAGGCCTTCTTTATTTCTTCGTCGGAAGCGTCACGGTTGACGCCGAGAATGTCGTAAAAATCGCGTTTTGCCATGGGGTCTTGTTCGGAATGAGGGGTGAGGCGAGGCGCGATTATACGCTCCTCGCCCGTGACGTCTAAGGCTTACTTACTCGGATTTTTTATCCTTGACTTCGGTGTATTCCGCGTCAACAACGTCGCCTTCATCCTTCTTGGCATCGCCCTGGCCGCCTGCAGTGCCAGCGCCTGCGTTGCCTGCGCCCGAAGCGGCTGCTGACTCGGCCTGTTGCTTGGCATAGACCTTTTCGCCGAGCTTCTGAGCCGCAGTGGCCAAGGCCTCATTCTTGGCTTTGATAGCATCAACGTCGTTCTCGCGAATGGCTTCTTCGGCATCCTTGATCGCTGATTCGATGGCGGCCTTTTCCTCATCCGACAACTCGCTGCCAAATTCGGTCATCGACTTCTTAACGGTGTGGATCATGCCGTCGCAGTGGTTGCGGGCTTCGGCCAACTCGTGCGCCTTCTTGTCCTCTTCGGCGTGCAATTCGGCGTCCTGCACCATGCGCTGAACTTCTTCCTCGGTGAGGCCGGAAGAGGCTTGAATCTTGATCTTGTTTTCCTTGCCGGTAGCCTTGTCCTTGGCCGAAACGTGCAGAATACCGTTGGCGTCGATGTCGAAGGTAACCTCGATCTGCGGCATGCCACGCGGTGCCGGTGGAATGTCGGAGAGGTTGAACTGGCCGAGGCTCTTGTTGCCTGAGGCGATCTCGCGTTCGCCCTGCAGTACGTGAATCGTCACGGCGTTCTGGTTGTCGTCGGCGGTTGAAAAGACCTGGCTGGCCTTGGTCGGGATCGTCGTGTTCTTCTTGATCAGCTTGGTCATTACGCCACCGAGCGTCTCAATGCCAAGCGAGAGCGGGGTGACGTCGAGCAGCAGCACGTCCTTGACTTCGCCCTGCAGCACACCGCCCTGAATGGCGGCGCCAACGGCCACAGCTTCATCCGGGTTGACGTCGCGACGCGGGTCTTGGCCGAAGAACTCTTTGACGCGCTCTTGCACCTTGGGCATGCGGCTTTGGCCGCCGACCAGGATCACGTCATTGATATCGGAGAGTTTGCAGCCGGCATCCTTCATGGCGATACGGCAAGGCTCGATGGTCCGCTCGATCAACTCGTCAACCAGCGACTCGAATTTGGCGCGGGTAATCTTGATGGCCAGGTGTTTCGGGCCGGAGGCATCCGCAGTGATGTACGGCAGATTGACTTCGGTCTGTTGGCCGGATGACAGCTCGACCTTGGCTTTTTCAGCGGCGTCCTTGAGGCGCTGAAGCGCGAGGACGTCGGACTTGAGGTTGGCGCCGGTTTCTTTCTTGAACTCTTCGATGATGTAGTCAATCAGGCGCTGATCGAAGTCTTCGCCACCGAGGAAGGTGTCGCCATTGGTGGACAGCACTTCAAACTGGTGTTCGCCGTCGATTTCGGCGATTTCGATGATCGAAATGTCAAATGTGCCGCCGCCGAGGTCATAGACGGCGATTTTTTTGTCGCCCTGTTTCTTGTCCATGCCGAAAGCGAGTGCGGCCGCAGTCGGCTCGTTGATGATGCGCTTGACTTCCAGACCAGCGATACGGCCGGCGTCTTTGGTCGCCTGGCGCTGGCTGTCATTGAAGTAGGCCGGAACGGTGATGACCGCTTCCGTGACTTCTTCGCCGAGGTAGTCTTCGGCGGTTTTTTTCATCTTGCGCAAGATTTCTGCGGAAACCTGCTGTGGAGCGATCTTGCTATTGCGCACTTCAACCCAAGCGTCGCCATTGTCAGCCTTGAGAATCTTGAACGGCATCAGGCCGATGTCTTTTTGCACTTCCTTTTCTTCGAAGCGGCGACCGATCAGGCGCTTGACAGCGTACAGCGTATTCTTGGCGTTGGTGACCGCCTGACGCTTGGCCGGCGCGCCACAGAGAATCTCGCCATCCTCGGCGTAAGCGACGATCGACGGCGTGGTGCGTGCGCCTTCGGAGTTTTCGATAACTTTCGGCTTGCCGTTTTCCATCACGGAAACGCAGGAGTTGGTGGTGCCGAGGTCGATACCAATGATTTTGCCCATATCAGAATCCTTTTTAGTTTGTTTGAGAATGTTTTTCGTGTTTCGGAATGCGTCGCGATGAGCTCTAAATTGGGCCGGCATCCATTTTTTCAAGCATTTTTGGAAATCGTTTTATTCCTTGGGCTTGGCAACGACGACGAGCGCCGGGCGCAGCACGCGGTCGGCGATCAGGTAACCCTTTTGCAAGACATTGACGACGGTGTTCGCTTCTTGTTCCGCGTCGATCATGCTGATCGCCTGATGGAAGTGCGGGTCGAATTTTTCGCCCTGCGGGTTGACTTCCGTGAGGTTTGATTTTTCGAAGGCGGCAATGAGTTGCTTGAGCGTTAGTTCGGTGCCAGACCGCATGCTTTCAACGCTCGGTGCTTCGGCAGTAAGCGCGGCTTCCAGGCTGTCTTTGACAGCCAGTAACTCGCGGGCAAAACGCTCGACGGCAAATTTCGATGCCTTGGCGATATCTTCTTGCGCGCGGCGGCGGACGTTTTCGGTTTCGGCCTTGGCGCGCAGCCAGGCGTCGTGGTGCTCTTCGGCCTTTAGTTCGGCTGTGCGGATCATCTCCTCAAGGCTTGGCGTGCTTTCTGTTACGGCTTCGGTGCTTGCTGCTTCGCCGTCCACATTGTCTTCAAGAACGGGTTCATTGTCTTGCATAGTCATAATCGGTTGTCTCCCATAAAACTCACGGCTATCTTGGGGCGGTATTTTTGATTTCAAGATGCTTGGTTTCAATATTTCTCAAATATCGACAAATTCTTATACTGCCCAGTGCTTCACCTGCTAGGATTCCATTTTTGATGAGTCCGTGAGTTGGGAATTGTCTTGAGATGCTAGAGAAAGTTGGCAAGTACGAAGTCATCCGCGTTCTTGGAAAAGGGGCGACAGCAGTCGTTTATCTGGGGCGCGATCCGGATTCGGATCGTGAGGTGGCCATCAAACTAATCAAGTTTGGTGATGACAACGCGGCCATGTCGCGGCGCTTGCGCAAGCTGTTTCAGACCGAAGATTCCGTTGGCCGGCGCTTGAAGCACCCGAATATCGTTGAACTGTACGACGCTGTGGTTGAAGACGATCACGCTTATATCGTCATGGAGTTCATTGAGGGTACGTCGCTTGAGCAATATTGCGTGATCAATCGCTTGTTACCCATGCATCGCGCTATCGGCATTATTTTCAAGTGTTGTCTGGCGCTTGATTATGCGTTCCGGCAAGGGGTCGTGCATCGCGATATCAAACCGGCCAATATCATGATCGATAAGGAAGACAATCCAAAGATCACAGATTTCGGCCTTGCGCTTAATTTAAGCAAGGACATGAAGCGGGATTCGACATTCATTATGGGGGTTGGATCTCCGGCGTACATGTCGCCCGAGCAGATCAAAAACTATCCGCTTAACCAGAAGACAGACCTTTATTCTCTTGGCGTTTTGCTCTTCCAGCTATTGACTGGGCGTTTGCCCTTCCGTGCGAACAACCAGGGGGCGCTGGTGTACAAAATCGTCAATATGGAGACGCCATCGGTCTGCGCGCTCAACCCGAATCTGCCGGCCGGGCTTGATCCGATTTTGAAGAAGGCGCTGGAAAAAGACTTGTACAACCGTTATCGCAATGGTGCGGAGTTTGCCAAGGATCTTTCGACCGTTCGTTATCAGATGCTGGATGAGGACGAGACCCAGAACGACACGTCGCATTTCGAGCGGCTGCGCAAACTCGAATTCTTTACCGAATTTGAAGATATTGAGCTGTGGGAAGTGCTGCGTATCAGTGTTTGGCGCGAGGTGTCGACCAAGGTCGTGTTGATTCGCGAGGGGGACAATAATCGCGTTTTTGGCGTGATTGTCGATGGTTTTGTCGAGGTTTCGGTGGAGGGGAAGTCGCTCTGTCGTCTGGGGTCAGGTGAAATCGTCGGGGAAATGGCTTATTTGCATCCGAGCGATTCGACACGCTCGGCGACCGTCGTGACCCTTGAACCGACGCTGTTCCTGGAGATCAATAGCGCCGCGCTTGACCTGAGTTCGGACGAAGTGGTCGAGCGCTTCCGGAAAACCCTGATCGCCAAAGTGATCGCCCGCTTGCGCGACGCCGACAAGGCGCTGGCCAAACTCAGCCAGCCGGCCGTCAAAGGCCGCAGCAGCGGCGTCGATCTGGAACTCGCGCCGCCGTGAGGGGCTATACGGTCAGATCGACTTGCTGCACGGTTCCGGCTTTGCCGTCGTCGGTCAAATAGACGCTGCTCGAGCGGATCTGGCCGAGCAGGGCGTTGCTGCTGTCTTTCAGATCGAAGGGCGTGGCCACGCTGGAAAGGTTGATGGCTCCGACGTTGGCCTGCTTGAGCGTGGATAGCTGGTCGTTGCCGGCGCTGTCCTTGGTCCAGACTCGCAGTTGCGTATAGGCGGCGTCGTTTTCGTCGATCCAGCCGTTGCGGTCAGAGTCGTAAGCCGCCAATTCCGCGAAGCCATTGCCGCTTTGCGCGCCAAACAGTTCCGCACCGTTGTTGATCTTGCCATCGCCATTTTTGTCGAGCGCGAGGAAGCCGCTACCTCCAGCGACGAAGTTGATGTCTTCGGCCTTGCCGTCCGAGTTGAGGTCGAACTTGAAGCGCTGGCTGGTCAGTTGTACCGCGTTGCCGTCGAAGTTGATAACCAGGGGGTCTTTTTTCTGCCGCGCATCGCCTAGTCGGATGCTGACATCCGACTCTTCGTGGTAGCTGCGTGCCATCGACAGCGAGAGGGAAAAACTGACTTCCTGGCCGTCGGCCGTGCGCACCACGCCGGAAGCGGCAAAGCTCGTAGCCTCGCTTTCGCTATACGACTCGTGGCGGTCGTATTCGGCGCCATAACCGGCGGGTTGAGCCGGCGCCGCTTCCGGGGTTTGGGGTGACGTGTTGGGATCGGCCACAGCGGGCGCCGGGTTATCGACCTGGAGTTCTCTGGCGTCGAATACCTGGACTTCCTTACCAGTCAGCATGGCGATCATGGCGCGGATCAGGCGCAGCATCGGGTCGTTATTGACGGCGTCGACGCTGTCCTGAATGGCGGCGGCTTCGCTGGATTGCGCCGCCTTTCCGGCATCCGAGATGTGTACCGTCTCGGACGCCGGCGCAGGCCTGCCCTGCCTGCCTTCAAAGTCCGGGCGATTGCCGATCCACGCGCGCAGCGATTCGCGGATTTCATGGCGTTGTGCCTTGGCGTGACTGGCGTCCAGTTGTAGTTCGGAACTGGCGATTTTCATGGTGATCTCCTTGCCTTTGGCTAACCCAATGGCTATTGATTCATCCCGATGAAATTTGAATTTTCCGTCATGCCGGCGAAAGCCGGTATCCAGTGCGGGCGTGGATTCGTCCCCTGGTCCCCGGCGTTCGCCGGGGTGACGACTTCAACATTTGCAGGCCGGGATTACTAACCCTTTGCTGGGTTAACGGCCGAAAAGAGAGATCACTTGAGCGAAATCGGCGGATTGTTTTGGGTCGGCCAGCCCTGCAGATGTGTTTCGGCGAGTTCGGCCAGTGCGCGAATCCAGTCGTCGCGCTCGTTTAGGCAGGGGAGATAGTTGAATTCCCGGCCGCCAGCTTGCAGGAAGGCAGCTTTGCCTTCAATGGCAATTTCTTCGAGCGTTTCCAGGCAGTCGGCGGTGAACCCGGGGCAAATCACATCGACGCGCTCGATGCCCTGCTTGCCCAGTTCTGTCAGCGTTGGCGCGGTATAGGGCTGCAGCCATTGGCCGGGGCCAAAACGCGACTGGAAGCAGATCTGGTATTGGCTGGCGTCGAGATTAAGCTCCTGCGCGAGACGTTGCCCGGTCGCCAAGCATTCGTCGTGATACGGGTCGCCTTTTTCCTGCGTGTCGCGCGGCGCGCCGTGAAAGCTCATCAGCAATCGGTAGGAGCCGGATTTCGGTGGGTGGCCGTTGGTCATCCAGTAGTCGCGAACGCTTTGCGCCAGTGCGCCGATGTAGCTGGGGTGTTCGGCAAAACTCCGGATGGTGCGGATTTCCGGCTGGTTGCGCAGCGTGGCCGTCCAGCCGAAAGCAGCATCGAAGGCTGTGGCCGTGGTGCTTGCGGCGTACTGCGGGTAGAGCGGCAGCAGCAGGATGCGGTTGCAGCCTTCGGCCTTGAGCCGGCCAAGTGTGGCAGGGATCGAAGGCTGCCCGTAGCGCATGGCGTATTCGACGATGACCTGTTGCCCGGCCTGGCCAAGCAAGCCGCGTAGCAGTTTGCACTGACGTTCGGTATGAACTTTGAGTGGCGAGCCGTCGTTGCGCCAGATTTTGGCGTATTTTCCGGCGGACTTTTTTGGCCGGGTGTTGAGGATGATGCCGTTGAGTACGGGCCACCAGAGCAGTTTCGGCAGTTCGACCACGCGCGGGTCGGAGAGGAATTCCTTGAGGTAGCGGCGTACCGCGGCTGCGGTCGGCGCATCTGGCGTGCCGAGGTTGAGCAGCAGGATTGCAGTTTTTTCAGCTGGCTTTGGTTCGCTGGGTGCTTCGTCGAGATACCGCGACATCAGGAGCCTGCCTGATAGGTGAGGGCCGAAGAGAGCAGCTTGGCGGTGATGTCGACGATCGGGATGACGCGTTCGTAAGCCATGCGCGTCGGGCCGATGACACCGACCGAGCCGACGATTTGGCCGTCAACCTCATAAGGCGCGGTAACCACGCTGCATTCGTCAAGCGGCGCCAGACCGGATTCGCCGCCGATGAAAATCTGGATACCGTCGGCACGATGCGAAATGTCGAGCAGTTGCATGAGTGCGGTACGTTGCTCGAAGAGGTCGAACAACTCGCGCAGCCGTTTCATGTTGGATGAAAGCTCCTCGACTTCAAGCAGATTGCGTTCGCCGGAGATGACGTATTGTTCATCCGCTCGGTTCATCGCTTCGTCGCCAGCGGCTAGCGCTGCGGCCATCAAGTCTTGCAGATCGCCGCGCAGTTGCAGCAAATCGGCCTTGACGCGGTCGCGGATATGCGCAAAATCGTGGCCGGAAAAGTACTGGTTGAGGTAGTTGGTGGCAACCACCAGTTCTGATGGCGAATAGGGGCGTTCGGTGAACAGGATGCGGTTTTGTACATCGCCGGCAGTCGTGACCAGGATCAGCAGAATGCGTTTGTCAGACAGGCTGACGAACTCCATTTGGCGGATGCGCGGGGTTTGGCGCCGTGGCGTAAGGACGATGCCGGCAAAATGAGTCAGCCCGGAGAGCAGGTGTGAGGCGCTGCTGATCAGTTGTTGCGGTTGCGAGGGGTGAAGTTGCCCCTCGATGGCGTGAATTTTTTCGGACGCCAGTGGCTGCATGGTGAGCAGACTGTCGACAAAGAAGCGGTAGCCACGTGGTGTCGGCACGCGCCCAGCCGAGGTGTGCGGGCTGGCAATCAGTCCCAGTTCTTCAAGGTCGGCCATGACGTTGCGTACGGTGGCCGCTGACAGATCGAGCCCGGAAAATTTGGAGAGCGCACGCGAGCCTACCGGCTGGCCGTCGGCGATATAGCGTTCGATCAGGGTTTTCAGCAGGGTTCTTGAGCGTTCGTCGAGCATGGGTGCAATTTTACAAAAGAACCGGCAGATTAACCGCGATTCTTTGTTTTGGCGCAACAAATATAGGTTAACAAGCGCTGCTTGTGGCGGTGAAAACGACGCAAATTGTGGTCTAATTCGGCATCATGAAAGTTGCCCACGCCCGTTGTTTAGAGGTCAAAATGACTCCTCCGCGAACCATCGCGCTGATTGGAAAATACAAGAGTCCTTCAATTATCGAGTCGCTTTGCCTTTTGGCCAGCAATCTCGATGAGAGGGGTATTGAAGTCATTGTTGAAGAAGCCACCGTGAATCTTTCTGTGGCTTCGGATGATTTAAGCCGCTGGGCAAGTTGCGATTTCGCCGCGATTGGTGAGCGGGCTGATTTGGCCATCGTGCTCGGTGGGGACGGCACCATGCTCAATGCGGCACGTCAGCTAGCGCCGTATCAAGTGCCACTGGTCGGCGTAAATCAGGGGCGCCTCGGGTTTATGACCGATATTGCGCATAACGACATGCTGACGTGTATGGACGATTTGCTTGGTGGCAAGTTTGTTGCGGAAGAACGCATGTTGCTTAATGCCGAGGTTATGCGCGGGGGGAAAAGAATTGTTTCGAATCTTGCGCTCAACGAGGTCGTTGTAGACAAGGGGGCGATTGGTCGGCTGATTGAATTCGAGCTGTCTATCGATGGCGAGTTTGTTTATAACTTGCGTTCAGACGGGCTGATCGTTTCGACGCCGACCGGTTCAACGGCGTATTCCTTGTCGGCGGATGGGCCGATTTTGCATCCGCAGGTGTCTGGTATCGTGTTGGTTCCGCTTTGCCCGCACTCGTTGACCAATCGGCCGGTTTTGGTCAATGATCGGAACGATATTGAGATCAGGATCGTTAATGCGACGGATTCGCGAGCCTATTTCGATGGGCAGGTGACCTTCGATTTAAAACCCGGAGATTCCGTGCGGATACGTCGTTCGGAGCATTCAATTTGCCTCCTCCATCCGCCCGGTTACAGCTATTTCGCCATGCTGCGACAGAAGTTGCACTGGGGTGAGCAACCCAAGGTTATTTAGATTCTTCGGAAAGCACTTTCACTCCATGTTGCGCCGTCTAGTCATTCGAGATTTTGTGCTGGTTGATCGTCTGGAACTCGATTTTGAAGCGGGTTTTGGTGCATTGACCGGCGAGACCGGCGCCGGAAAATCAATCCTTGTCGATGCGCTCGCCTTTGCTTTGGGCGAACGTGCTGACGCCAGCCTGATCCGGTCCGGCTGCGAACGCGCTGAGATTTCAGCCGAGTTTGATCTGCAGGGATCGTCGGCTGCCGCCGATTGGCTTCGTGAGCAAGACCTTGATAACGACGAGTGCTTGTTGTTGCGTCGCGTTGTCGATAGCAACGGACGCTCGCGTGCCTATCTCAACGGGTCGCCAGTCACGGTTCAGCAATTGCGCGAAGTTGCAGAATCGCTGGTCGATATTCATGGCCAGCACGCTCACCAGTCCTTGTTGCGGGGTGAGGCACAGCGCGGCTTGCTGGATTCTCATGCGCGGCTTGATCCTCTTCTTGAAGAGGTTTCCTCGGCCTGGCGCCAGTGGCGCGAAGCGCAAGTTCTGCTTGATGCGGCTGCCGGTAGTGCGGAGGCGCTGACGCAGGAGCGCGAGCAGCTCGAGTGGCAGATTCGTGAGCTTGAAACTTTGGGCTTTTCGCCGGAGGAATGGGATGCGCTGAATGTTGAGCACAAGCGTCTCGGGCACGCTGCCGGCTTGGTCGAAGGTACGCGGCTTGCGTTGGACCTCTTGGCTGACGCTGATGCAGCCTGTGTTTTGCAGCTCGATACGGCGGCTAGCCGGCTCGATGGCTTGGCTGAATACGACCCGGCGCTGGCTGATGTTGCGACTTTGTTGCAGTCGGCGCAGGCAGAACTTGCCGAAGCAGTGTCGGCATTGCGCCGCTATGCTGATCGGGTCGAAGTTGATCCGCAACGTCTGGCCGAGGTTGAGCGGCGGATTGATGCGGTACTCGGTTGCGCACGGAAATTTCGTTCGACGCCCGATGAGTTGCCGGCCTTGTTTACGCGTTGGCAGGCAAGGCTTTCGGTGCTCGCTGAGAGCGCCGACATTGCTGGATTGCAGGCGCGTGTGGCGGCGAGCCGAGAGGTTTATGAAGACTTGGCACAACGTTTGTCAAAAAGCCGTACTCAAGCCGCCGATGCGCTGGGCGTGGAGGTTAGCCGCGTGATGCAGCAGCTGGCGCTGGGCGGGGGGCGCTTTGAAGTGGGGCTGGTGCCTGTTGAAGCCGGTACGGCCTATGGTATGGAACAGATCGAGTTTCGCATTGCCGGGCTTTCCGGGAGTGAGGCGCGTTCGTTGGCCAAGGTCGCATCGGGCGGCGAGTTGTCGCGCATCAGTTTGGCTATTCAAGTGGTTACCAGCCAAGCGGCGAGTGTGCCGACGCTGATTTTTGATGAAGTCGATGTCGGGATCGGCGGTGGCGTGGCCGAGGTGGTTGGTCGCTTGTTGCGCGAGTTGGGCGGAGAGCGGCAGGTTCTATGTGTTACACACCTCCCGCAGGTGGCTGCCTGTGCCAATTGGCAGTGGCAAGTCATCAAAAGCAATGAGGACGGTCAGGCGCGTAGCCGGGTGATTGCGCTCGATGAGGCGGCTCGGGTCGAAGAGATTGCCCGAATGCTCGGTGGGGTGGAGATTACGGAAATCACCCGCGAGCATGCACGAGAAATGCTCGGAATGGCTTGAATGGCGGCGCGCTTGGTTCGGGTGTTTTTTGTCTGTAAGTTATTGTAAATCACGTACTTGTCGTCTACGCTGAAGGGTGTGTACCGCTGGCCTTCAGGCGATTATTCAATGGTTCAGAGCGTAACAAACCATTTGCCTCAGCCCGTTTACGGGTTTGAGAGTTCTTCGCGTTTTGGTGCGTCGGCATCGAAGACGGAAGGCGGTGATTCTCGTTCTGCTAGCTCATCCGTTTCAAAGAAGTCCGATGATGCGCTTGTCAAGCGGCTGACGTCGGAAGAGGAACGGATTGTCCAGGAGCTCAAGCAAACGGATCGCAAGGTTCGAGCGCATGAGCAAGCTCATCTCTCGGTTGGTGCGGATCTGGTTCGCGGTGGTGCGAATTTCAGCTATGAGACGGGGCCAGACCAAAAGCGCTATGCCGTTGGCGGAGAAGTTTCTATCGATACCTCTCCGGCTCGGACGCCGGAGGAGACCATCCCCAAGGCGCAGCACATTCGAGCAACCGCTTTGGCTCCGGCAGATCCTTCTACGCAAGACCGGCGAGTAGCTGCGCAGGCCAGCGTAATGGAACTCGACGCACGGGGTGAGGTTTCCGCGCAGCGGCGCGAACAGGCGATTGGGGCTACAACTGAAGCTTCGTCGGCGATGGTAGAAGACGGTGGGCAGGGAAGCGTCGGCTTCTATCGCGGTGTTGAGCAGACTAATGCCAGTGTCACCCGCGTCGGTGGAGTTTTTGATTCGTTTGCCTGACTATTCTGGCTCTTTCAGGTTCTCACGGTGTATGCATTCTGCTTTGGTGCATTCTGCATAGAGGTAAAGCGCGTGTTCCTGAATGGCGAAACCGCGTTCCTTTGCGATTTTTTTCTGGCGCCGTTCGATCTCTTCGTCGAAAAACTCTTCGACACGCCCGCAGTTGATGCACACCAGATGGTCGTGGTGTCTTCCGGCCTTGACTTCGAATATAGCCTTCCCTGATTCGAAATGATGGCGTTCGAGCAGACCCGCCTGCTCGAATTGCGTCAGCACGCGATATACCGTCGCTAGTCCGATATCCATGTTTTCGTTGAGCAATGCCTGATAGACGTCGTCCGCCGTCAGGTGGCGGACTTCAGTGTTCTCGAAGAGTTCGAGAATTTTCAAGCGAGGGAAGGTGGCTTTAAGACCGATGTTTTTCAGGTTAGTCGAATTGCTCATGCTGGGCTCATTTGCGGACAAAGAAGGTATTGTTTTTCGGTTATGATATACCGTGCAGGGTGAATAATTGAATTCATTCTTTAAAACGCAATTCCGACCATTTACCAAGAAACATCCCAAGCATGACTTTTTTTCGACTTGCCGGAATGGCTTTCCTGATAGCCATATTCTCCGGTTGTTCCTCTGTGCCACGGATCATCAGTGAGTACAAGATTGATATTCAGCAGGGTAACGTCTTGACACAGGAGATGGTTTCTCAGCTCAAGCCAGGTCTGACCAAGGATCAGGTGCGTTTTATCCTGGGTACACCTGTGCTGATGGATATGTTCCACGCCAATCGCTGGGATTACGTTTATCGCTTTCAGAAGGGCGGCGCGAGCACGGTTGAAATGCGGAAGTTTTCGACTTTTTTTGATGAAAGCGGCAGGCTTGTTCGTGTCTCGGGTGATGTGATGGCGGCTCTGGCGGAAGATATGTCTTCAATACCCGAGAGCAAGGTGCGTGAAATCGATCTCGGTTCGATTGGGGAAGATGCCGTTGCGCCTCCTGCGGAAGACAAGGGTGTTTGGGGCAGTATGATGGAGACTGTGGGGTTTTGAAATGAACGAATTGAAAATTGCGATCGTTGGCGCCAGTGGGCGGATGGGCAGGATGTTGATTGAAGCCGTCCTGAAAGATGGTCAGGCCAAGCTGATTTCGGCGATAGATCTGCCTGAAACCTCGGCAATCGGCAAGGATGCCGGCGAGTTGGTCGGTATGCCCTGTGGTGTGATGGTGACGTCGGATGTTGAAGTGGGGATTGCGCAGGCTAATTGTTTGATCGATTTTTCACGTCCGGAAGGGACGCTGGAGCATTTGGCTATTTGCCGTCGGCACAAGGTGGCGATCGTGATCGGCACCACTGGCTTTTCCGATGACGGAAAAAAGGCGATTGCCGATGCTGCGAATGAGATTCCGGTTGTTTTCGCGCCGAACATGAGTGTTGGCGTTAACGTGGTCTTCAAGTTACTTGATACGGCTTCGCGCATTCTTGCCGAAGGTTACGATATCGAGATTGTCGAAGCACATCACAAGCACAAAATTGATGCGCCTTCGGGTACGGCACTGCGTATGGGCGAAGTGGTTGCAGGTGCGCTCGGGCGTGATCTGAAGTCTTGTGCCGTTTATGGACGTGAAGGTGTGACCGGTGAGCGTGACCCGTCAACCATTGGTTTTGCCACCGTGCGTGGTGGCGACATCGTCGGCGATCATACGGTCATGTATTGTGGTACTGGCGAGCGTGTCGAAATCAGCCACAAGGCGGGCAGTCGGATGCCGTATGCCTTGGGTAGTCTGCGTGCGGCACGCTTTCTTGCCAGCAAGGGCAGTGGACTGTTTGACATGCAAGACGTTCTCGGTTTGCGCTGATTTGCTTTTTACAAGGCAGCAGTTGAACCCGGTTCGCGGACATAGGTGATGAGATCCCAACTCCTTGCCGCCAAACTTCGCGAGATTTTCGGAGGCGACGGTGAGGCGGTTTTCCGGCAATTGTTGGCGGATACGGCAGGAAGCCATCCCGCGCTGGCGAGCGGCGCAGCACAACTGCTCGATGTTTCCGATAGCCTGCTGGCGCAGTTTGCCAGCCTGCATCAGGTTCAGTCTGAACTCTCCGGTGATGCTTTTTCCGACTGGAATTTAAAGAGCGGTCGAGTGGTCTCCGGCAAGCACTGGAAAACGCTGCTTGGCTACACGGATAGCGACATTGATGACAGTATCGCAGCCTGGAGGCGGCTGGTCGCGCCGGAGGATTTGAAGTTGTTCGATGCAGCTGTCTCAGCGCATGTGCAAGGAAAATCGCACGCTTTTCAGGTTGAGTGCCGGCTAAAGACCAAGGCGGGAGCATGGCAATGGTTTTTCCTCAAGGGCTCGGTGGCTGCTCGCGATGAACTCGGTGGGCCGCTTCGTTTGCTGATTTTGCATCGTGATATTTCCGGCTTCAGGCAGTCTGAAGCCGAAGCCTTGTCCGCCAAGGAATACGCTGAAGCTGCCAATCGGGCGCGCAGTTACTTTATGGCCAACATGAGTCATGAGATTCGTACGCCGATGAACGGCATTATCGGCATGACCGAGTTGGCGCTCGATACACAGCTTGACCCCGAACAGCGGCATTATCTGCGGACGGTCAAGTCATCGGCCGAGGCACTGTTGGCTATCGTCAATGACATTCTTGATTTTTCCAAGATTGAAGCCGGTAAGCTGCGCTTTGAGTCGATCCCCTTTGTCTTGTCCAGCCTGGTTTTTGAGGCGGCTCGTACGCAAGCGGTGACAGCGCACAAAAAGGGCTTGGAGGTTATCGTCTCCGTCGCTGCGGACGCGCCGCATCGGCTCATTGGCGACCCGACGCGGGTTCGTCAGGTGATTTCCAATTTGGTCGGAAACGCGGTCAAATTCACCGAGCAAGGCGAAATCTCGGTCAGCGTGAGCGTCGAGGAATCCAGCGCGGCTTCAGTGCTGCTGTGCTTTGCGGTGCGCGATACCGGCATCGGTATTCCGGTTTCTCGTCAGGCTGCCGTTTTTGAAGCGTTTTCGCAGGCCGATGATTCAACGACACGGCGTTATGGCGGTACAGGATTGGGCTTGACGATCTGTACCCATTTGGTTCAGATGATGGGCGGGCGGGTCTGGCTTGAAAGCGTTGAGGGCGAGGGTTCGTGTTTCTATTTTACGGCCCGCTTCGGCGTGGATTCTTCGTCTTCTGCGATCAGTTCCGTTCTGCAGTTTGGCGATCTACGCGTGCTTTTGATTGAAAGCAATCCAGCGGTTGCGGCGCAACTGTCGGCATTTCTCGCGCAGCTAGGGATACAGGTAACCCATATGGCCGCTTCAGAAGCGGCCGTTGATGCGATCGAAAAATCCAGATCGCTCGGTTTCCCCTTTGATTGTGTTCTGGCGGACATAAAAATGGCGCCGCCCGGCGGTATGGATTTGGCCGAGTCTTGGCATGGATATGATCATTCAGAGAAGCTGATCATGGTGATGGACTCAGAAGAGCAGCGTCGGCATATGAGTAAGCTTCGTGGGCTCGGTGTCGACGCGTATCTCGTCAAGCCGGTTGCTCCTGAAGATATGCTTGAAGCACTGCGTCTTGTCTTTGCGCAGAAGAGCGAAACGAATAGTTTTTTGGATGCGTTCACGCTGGATGACCAGGCAGAGGCTCATGACTCGACTCCCTTGGCGGTACTTCTGGTTGAGGATAATCCGGTCAATCAGGAATTGGCCGAGCGCTTGTTGAAAAAGCGCGGGTGTCTCGTGACGCTGGCCAATCACGGTGCTGAAGCCGTGGAGTGCTTTGAGAACGGTCATTTTGATCTGATCCTCATGGATATGCAGATGCCGGTGATGGACGGTATTGAAGCAACAGAATCGATCAGGTCGCGCGAGATGCGGCGTAGCTGGGTGGTTTCCGATGATTTTCGTCAGGTGTATATCATCGCCATGACCGCCAATGCCATGGCGGGTGATCGCGAGCGTTGCCTGCAGGCTGGGATGAACGATTACGTCGCCAAGCCGGTCAAGCAGCAAGAGCTTTATGCTGCGATAGATCGCAGCCTTGGCCTGGAAGGTGGGCAGCACAAAGAGCCATCGGATTACGAGCAGGGCATGGTAAAGACTTCGCTTGATCTGGCGGCGGCAATGCGTGACTTGGGCGATCGCGACTTGTTGCAGACCATGGCTCGAATGCTGGTGAGCGAGTGGGATCAGCATCTGACGCGGATTCAAACGGGCGTCAAGGGCAATAATGCCGCGCAGCTTGGCATGGACGCGCATACGCTAAAGAGCCTGCTGGCAATTTTTCATGCCGAAACCGGGCGGCGGCTTGCCCTTGATCTTGAGCATGCCGCCAAGGCGGCAGATGGTGCTGACTGGGTACGCTGCGCGCAGCTAGCCGAGTCGCTGACGCATGAAATGGACCGATTAAGGCCTGAAATGGAGTGTTTTGTGCGGGGAGAGCTTCCTTTGCAGTGATTTTGAAAAAGACCCCTGCGCGCTTTCATTTGGCGAAGGTGTTATGATCGATCTCTGCAATGGTTGGCTATTAGCCGGTAGTCTTGCGTGTTTCCCTTGCTTTGGAAATTGTGCTGATGAGTCATGTCATGGGAAGATATGTTGTGATTAGGCGGCTTGCCCGATTGAGCCTTTGCACGTATAACTGATTCGAATAACCCTTAAGCCACCGGAGACGCTTAGCTTTATTGCGCCGGTGGTTTTGTTTTGGTAGTGAATAATGTAATGAACAAGATACCTTTAACTGTAAATGGCGCCGAGAAACTGCGTGCTGAACTGCATCATCTGAAGACGGTTGAACGGCCGAGCGTCATAGCGGCCATTGCTGAGGCGCGTTCGCATGGCGATCTTTCGGAGAACGCCGAATACGATGCGGCCAAGGAACGTCAGGGTTTCGTTGAAGGCCGTATCAAGGAGGTTGATGGCAAACTGTCGAATGCACAGATCATTGACCCCCAATTGCTCGATGCCGATGGCCGCTGTGTTTTTGGCTCGACACTCGACCTTGAGGATCAGGACTCTGGCGCGCAGGTGACCTATCAGATCGTCGGCGAAGACGAGGCTGACATCAAGGCAGGAAAAATCTCGGTCAATTCGCCGATTGCCCGCGCATTGATCGGCAAATTTGCCGGCGATATTGCTGAAGTGCAGGCACCCGGTGGCGTCCGTGAATACGAGGTGCTGGACGTCCGCTACGAGTAAGCGGACGGTATCGCTACAGCTTAGTTGCTGGATCCGCCCTGGAAGCTACGTTTTGTACGGTGCGGTTCCGAACGGCGGCGACGAGCGTTTTTGGGTTTGGCTTCCGGATTGGGGCGCCAGACCACCAGCAGTTTGCCGATATGCTGAACCGGAGCGGCTTGCAGCTGTTCGCAGATGGAGGCCAGGTATTGCTCACGCACTTCCCGGTCGTCATTGAAGACCCGGATTTTGATCAGCTCGTGGCTGATGAGGCTGGTGTTTATCTCGGTCAAAACGGATTCCGAGAGTCCGTTCTGGCTGATGGCAACAACCGGATTCAAGGCGTGTGCATTGGCACGCAGGGCGCGGCGTTGGTCTGAAGTAATATCGAGCATTCAGTAAACCTTTATAAAGAACGCATTTTACCGAGTTTTAGGCCATGAAACGAACCAGAACGAGTAATGCGTGGTTGCGCGAACACGTAAATGATACTTACGTGCAGCGTGCGAAGTCGGAGGGGTATCGTTCTCGGGCTGCATTCAAACTGATGGAAATCGATGATCGCGATCATCTGATTCGCGCCGGAGAGGTTGTTGTTGACCTTGGCGCCACGCCTGGTGGTTGGTCGCAAGTCGCCGCCAAACGGATGCAAGGCAAGGGGCGGGTGATTGCGCTGGATTTGCTGGAGATGGAACCGTTGCATGGCGTCGAGTTCATTCAAGGTGACTTTCGTGAGGATGTCGTTCTCAACCAACTGGAAACCACGCTGGCGGGCGAGAAAGTTGGGCTTGTACTTTCCGATATGGCCCCCAATATGTCAGGTATTCTCCTTTCCGATCAGGCGCGGGTGATGCATCTGGCCGAGTTGGGGCTTGAGTTTTCGCGTGGTTGGTTGAAACCCAATGGTGCGTTTCTGGTCAAAGTGTTCCAGGGTTACGGCTTTGAAGAGTTTGTTCGCGAAATGCGGGCGGTTTTCAAGTCGGTAGCGACCCGCAAACCTGACGCATCGCGCGACCGCAGCGCCGAAATTTACCTCCTTGGCAAGGGGCTGAAAGGCTGATGTGCTCTGCAGGGTAAGGTGGAACTGCCCGAAAGCTGTGAGAAGGTTTAGAATCGACGCTTTGTGTATGAATAATCCCGTCAGGAAAATCCTGATCGCAACGAGGAAGAGGTAGTGCATTGAATAACATGTTCAAGAATATGGCCTTGTGGCTGGTCATTGGTTTGGTCTTGATGACGCTTTTTAACCAGTTCAATGGTCGTCAGACACCGCAAGCCTCGATGGAGTACTCGGAATTCATGGACGAAGTGGCGCACGGCACCATTTCGAAGGTGGTGATCGAGGGGCGCGTCCTGAAAGCCACGACGGTTGATGGGAAAAAATTGACTTCTTATGCGCCGGCCGACCTGTGGATGGTTTCCGATCTGCTGAAGAACAATGTCAAGGTCGAAGCCAAGCCTGAAGAAGAGCAGTCCTTCCTGATGAGCATTTTCGTCAGCTGGTTCCCGATGTTGCTGCTGATTGGCGTCTGGGTTTTCTTCATGCGTCAGATGCAGGGCGGTGGCAAGGGCGGGGCGTTTTCTTTCGGCAAGAGCAAGGCGCGTCTGCTGGATGAATCGACCAACAGTATTACTTTTGCCGATGTCGCTGGCTGCGACGAGGCCAAGGAAGAAGTTTCCGAACTCGTCGATTTCTTGCGTGATCCGAGCAAATTCCAGAAACTCGGTGGGCGGATTCCGAAAGGCGTGTTGCTCGTTGGCAATCCGGGTACAGGTAAAACCTTGCTGGCCAAAGCCATTGCGGGCGAGGCCAAGGTGCCTTTTTTCTCGATTTCCGGTTCCGATTTCGTCGAAATGTTCGTTGGTGTGGGTGCTGCGCGCGTGCGTGACATGTTTGAGAATGCCAAGAAGCATGCGCCGTGCATTATCTTTATCGACGAGCTTGATGCGGTCGGCCGTCAGCGTGGCGCTGGTCTCGGTGGCGGTAACGATGAGCGCGAACAGACGCTGAACCAGATGCTGGTTGAGATGGATGGCTTTGAAGGTAATACCGGGATCATCGTCATTGCAGCGACTAATCGCCCTGACGTGCTTGATCCGGCGCTCATGCGTCCGGGGCGGTTTGACCGTCAGGTGGTGGTGCCGCTGCCGGATATTCGTGGCCGCGAACAGATTCTCATCGTGCACATGCGCAAAGTGCCGCTGTCGCCCGACGTCAAGGCGGATGTTCTGGCGCGCGGTACGCCGGGGATGTCAGGTGCTGATCTGGCTAACCTGGTTAACGAAGCGGCCTTGTTTGCCGCCCGGGCCAGCAAGCGGCTTGTTGATATGGACGACTTCGAGAAGGCCAAGGACAAGATCCTGATGGGCGCCGAGCGCCGCAGCATGGTCATGAACGACGAAGAAAAACGTAACACGGCGTATCACGAGTCGGGCCACGCGGTGGTCGCCAAGCTGGTGCCTAAGTCCGACCCAGTGCATAAGGTCACCATCATCCCACGCGGTCGTGCGCTGGGCTTGACTATGCAATTGCCGGAAGAAGACCGCTACGCTTATGACCGCGTGTTCTTGATGAGCCGTATTGCGGTGCTGTTTGGCGGGCGCATCGCCGAAGAACTGTTCATGAACCAGATGACGACTGGCGCTTCAAATGACTTCGAGCGTGCCACGCAAATGGCGCGCGATATGGTGACGCGCTATGGCATGTCGGATGCGTTAGGGCCAATGGTTTACGGCGAAAACGAAGGCGAAGTTTTCCTTGGCCGTTCGGTGACCACGCACAAGAATATGTCGGAAACGACGATGCAGCAGGTTGATGCCGAAATTCGCCGCATTATCGATGAGCAATACGCCTTGGCGCGTAAGCTGCTGGAAGAAAATCGCGACAAGGTTGAAGCGATGACCGCCGCACTGCTTGAACTGGAGACCATTGATGCCGACCAGATCAACGACATCATGGAAGGCAAGCCGCCACGTCCTCCGAAAATGCCGCAAGTGAGCGTAGCGAGCTCGACGGATACGCCGCCGCCGGACGCCGCGCCGAGTGCGACTGCAACGGCTTGAGCCGGATCTGCTAACCAGGCCGAGGGCTAGTCTCCCTCGGCTTTTTTTATCGGGTGTTGATATGCTTCGTTGTGGAAAATACCTTCTCTCGCTGGATCGCCCGTTGCTCATGGGTATCGTGAATCTGACGCCGGATTCGTTTTCCGGCGATGGCCTGGCCGCCAATACCGCGCACGCCATACAGCACGCACGCCAGCAGATTGAGGCGGGCGCCGATCTGCTCGATCTTGGCGCAGAATCGTCGCGCCCGGGCGCTATTCCTGCCACGCTGGATGAGGAACTCGAACGTTTGCTGCCCGTACTCGAAGCGCTGGACTCTTGTGGCGTGCCGATCTCCGTCGATACCTACAAGCCCGAAGTGATGAAGGCGGCAATTGCGTACGGTGCTTCGATGATTAACGATATTTATGCCTTGCGTATGCCGGGCGCTATCGAGGCAGTTGCCGGAAGTAATTGCGCGCTTTGCATGATGCACATGCAGGGCGAACCGCTGACCATGCAGCAGAATCCGGTTTATGGTGATGTGCTGGGCGAGGTGCGAGCCTTTCTTGACGGGCGGGCCGACGCGGTCATGGCGGCCGGGGTTGCAAGGGATCGTTTGGTGCTCGATCCGGGTTTCGGCTTTGGCAAGACGCTGGCACATAACCTTGAGCTATTACGGCATTTTTCCGCAGTGACCCATGCGGGATTGCCGCTTCTGGCGGGTATTTCGCGCAAATCGATGCTCGGGGCGATTACCGGGCGGCCGGTCAGCGAGCGCGTATCGGCGAGTGTCGCAGCAGCTTTGCTTGCCGCCCAGCGCGGGGCGCACATCTTGCGCGTGCATGACGTAGCCGCGACGCGGGATGCGTTGGCGGTCTGGCAGGCGCTTGATGCGGGCTGATTGCGATTCCAGCATGGAAGGGCGTTGCTTGAAACAGGCTTTGGCGGTATTGCTGATGTTCTTTGCAGTGGGCGAAACCTGTGCCAACGGTTCCATGTGGGAAACGCCGCATCGTGCGTCCGGCAATGTTCTGCTTCCTTCCGGAAGATTTACCTTACAGCACGAAGAACTGGATATCCGGCTTGCCGCAACGGATTACGAAGCAAAGCTCACCTACGTCTTGAACGATGCCGGCGGTAAGCGAAACAGTGCGGCGGCCTTCATGTATTTTCCGGTGATCTGCAGCCAGCCGGTGGGGCAGGGCGAATCGAGCCGCTGCATCAAAAAGTTTCAGGCGCACGTCGATGGCCAGCTTGTGCGAAGTGAGATGCTGTTGCCATCAGAGGTCATCAAGTCAAAGTCGCTTTTTCTTCAGGCGACGCGCTTGAATGCCCGGACGCAGAGCAATGGTGTCGTCTCCGATGTGCAGAGCGAATCGCCTTCGCACTATGCTTATTACAAGGTGAAGTTGCCGTCAGAGGAAGTCAAGTCCCTGACGATCGAATATAAGGCAGCCTATGCTCAGGAAGTCGGCGGAAGCAGCAAGCAGGCTTCAACGTACTACGGCCCGGCGCGCATGGTTTACGATTTTTCGCCAGCAGCGACATGGGCCGGGCATGACGTGAGCGAATTGCAGATTCGGGTCGATATCACGGCGATGCAAAGTGCGCTGGCCTTTGACAAGAAACACTGGCCGTTTGTTTTTCAGGGAAACATGGGGTCGCTGACCCTGCGCGATCCTGATCTGGCCAAGCTGCCGCCGCTGGAATTGACGACCAATAGCGCTGGCTTTCAAGAGTACGCCTCGTTCATGACTTTCTTGAAGCAGACGCAAACTCGCTATCAGGGTTCTGTGCTTGAGGCAAAGCCGGGGCAGAGCGGGCACAACGACGTAGCAGCCCTGTTCGACCGCGATCCAGCCACCTTCTGGTGCTGGCAAGGCAAAAGCGCCACGCTGTCGTTGCGTCTGCCACTTGAAGCCTTGAAATCCATTGGCGGTGCTAAAGGTGTGCCGGAGTCTTACGAGCGTGCGAACCTCTGGTCGCTGGGGTGGCTTAATGGCGCTGTACAGAACAAGAATACCTTTGAGCAGTTTGGGATGGCCAAACGAATTTCGCTGCAAGCCAAGCCGCCGTTTGCGGAAGGAAACTTCCAGATCAGGCCGGACCGGCAGTTCGACAGGTTGCCGCTGTCCGTCATGAAAAGCGAACAGGATCGTTTCAGATCGCATTGGTTGAGCGAAGGACCTCTGGTAATGGCGCTTGCGGCCGAGCACGAAGTGATTCCTGAGTCCAAAGCGGCGGCGGTGCAGTACCGCAAGAACATCAAGCCCATCGAATTCATTCTGAAAATCGAGGACGTGCACCCGCGAAAAGACTCCGATGAGAGCTGTATTTCTGAAATCTATCCGGTGTATTCCGGGGCTTAGTCTTCTCGTTTCCTTCGCTGAACTGTTTTACTTTCGTGATCCATGTCTTGCGCCGCAACTACGTGTTGTCGTAGCGCAAACGGTAAGCTGAGTCTGCGCCCGGCGGAACAGTGTCGATCGACTCGAAACAAGCGTTCATGTTCTCGTTGGCAGCCTTTTTTACCGCGCCGGTGAGTAGTATTTCGTGGGCTCTGGCGGTATCCTCGCCAAGTTTGCTGGCAGCGTTGACTTCGGCGCCAAAGACGTCGCTGTCGCCAATGCGCAACACGTCGCCGTAACCGAGTCCGATGCATAGGAGCAACTGTTCGTTTTCGGCACGTTGATGGTTGTATTCCTTCGCGCAGCCTTGCATGGCAACGGCGCATTCGATCGCTTCGTTCACGCTGCGGAAAATAACCAGCAGCGAATCGCCTTCTACCTTGAGCAGGATGCCGGAGTGTTCCTCGATAATCGGTACGAGCAGCCGGTTCGATTCGTAGATGGTTTGCAGGAAGTGGATGATGCCGAAGTCGGCGACGCGGCGTGAGAAGCCGGACAGGTCGGTGAACATGACCGCCCAGCGTTCGCCAAAGAGATTCCATATTTGTTCGTCGACGCGGCTTTTTTCGCTGCCTGATTGAAGTCGCTTTTCGATAAGCTTTTCCAAGCGATCCTGTGATGCGTTGGAGGCGATGCCGTAGGTGAATGACATGAGAGTTTCCGTGGTGCGTTGAGCGGACAATAGTTCAATGTGACGGATAATCGTTGTGCTAGCTCGGAGTATGGTGACGCTCGCTGCAGCCGTCAATTGTCGGCTCGTATTTAGAATCATGGAATGGTCGCAAGACAAGAGCGACGCTTCTCTGTTATTCTAAAATTTCGGTCGAATAGGCTTTTTCAGCGAGAGAAACAGGCGAGAAAAGACTGGCCAGAAAGCGAATAGGGAGAAAAAGCACCGATGTCCATGGAAATCGAACTGAAATTGCGTTTGTCTGCGGTACAGGCGCGGCGCTTGGTGACGCACCCGACGTTCGCCGACTGTGCGCCGCGGAAGTTCCGTTTGCTCAACACCTACTATGACACAGCGGATTTCGCTTTGCGCGAGCGGGGTATCGCCTTGCGTTTGCGCCGCAAGGGGTGGGCGGTCTGGTTGATGACAGTCAAGGGCGGCGATTCTGGCGCCGGTGGCTTGGCGCAACGAGTCGAGTGGGAGGCGCCGACCCAGCCCGGCGTTTTTGATTTTGGCGTCGTGACCGATGATGCCTTGCGCGTGTTCCTTGAGCAGCATCATGATCAGCTGCGGCCGGTATTTACAACCGATTTCACGCGTACCACGTGGACGCTGGCACGGAGCGGGTCGGTCGTTGAACTGGCGCTCGATCGTGGCAAGGTTGCTGCTTTGCCGGCTGGCGATGGCGCGGTGCCGGTCAGTGAGCCCCTGTGTGAATTGGAGCTTGAGTTGCTCGAAGGTGCATCGCCTGACGCGCTGTTTGAGCTGGCGATCGAACTGGCGTCGGATTTGCAACTGCATCCCGAGATTTTGAGCAAGGCCGAACGCGGTTTTGCGCTGGCCGAGGGCAAGCTTAACGCACCGGTCAAGGCTTTTTCGCCGGGCGTTGATAAAGCGATGCCGCCGGTAGAAGCGTTTCGGGCGATTGCACTGTCTTGTCTCATGCAGCTGCAGCGCAATGAGCTCGGGGCGATTGCCGGAACGAATCCGGAATACGTGCATCAGGCGCGGGTGGCGATCCGGCGTTTGCGCTCGGCCCTCAAGTTGTTTGCGCCGGTCTTGAACGAGCGCTTCATCGAGGTTTATTCGAAGTATTGGCAAGAGTTGTCCAGCAGTCTTGGCAGTGCCCGCGATTGGGATGTGTTCCTGAGCGAGACGCTGGCACCACTCGAAGAAGCCTTCCCTGGCGACCCGGATCTGGCGGTTCTGCGCGCTCGTGGTGAAGAGAAGAAAGTCAAGGCGCAGGCGCAGGCGAGCGTGGCCTTGACGCAGCGTGTCTACAGCCAGCTTTTGCTGGCCTTTTCGGCGGCTTTGTTCCGCGTGACGCCGCCCACGATTGAAGCGCAGGGTGGGGCGTCGGCATTGAGCTTGCGCAAGTTTGCCGCGCGGCGCTTGGGCAAACGGGCGAAAATGATCGAACAGCTTGTTCGCGAGCACGGCAAGATGAACGCGGAGCGGCGTCACGAACTGCGCATCGCCTTCAAGAAACTGCGTTATGCGCTGGAGTTTTTTGCGCCGATTCTGCCGTCAAAACGATTGGCGAAGTATCAGAAGTCGCTTGAAACCTTGCAGGATTTGCTGGGAACCTTGAACGATCAAGTGACGGCTTCGTGCCTGATCAAGGAAATGCATCCGAAAGGCGAGCCGGGGCCGTTGACGCGGGGCTGGATTGCCGGGCGAATCCATCTTTTGCTGGAAGCGCTGACTGCCGAGTTGCGCAAGTTCGTGGCTGGTAGAAAGCCGTGGCTTTGAGCGGCTGGGCTGCAAGCCAATAGAGACGGGCATCTTGCTATTGATGTGCGTGGAGGCCAATGAATACGCGCCTTCCAGCGTATGCCTTTCGCGGATCGCCTATTGACGGGTGCTGGCGGGCCCCCTGACTAAAGCCAGCCGGCGCGTTTGAAGCGGTAATAGAGAAATCCGGCGGCGCCGCTGATGGCCATCAGTGCGGTCGGATAGCCATACTCCCATTGCAACTCGGGCATGGCTTTGAAGTTCATTCCCCAGATTCCTGCGAGCGCCGTGGCAATGGCGAATATTCCGGCCCAGGCAGCGAGTTTTTTGTTTACTTCGCTTTCTTCGATCGTCACCATCGAAAGATTGACCTGAATCGCGGTGTCGATGGTTTCCCTAATGTTATCGATTGAGGCGTTGATTCGTGCCAGATGGTCGAAGACGTCGCGGAAATAGTGTCGGCTGTTGGCGCAAATGGACGGTCCTCGACCGCTGGCGAGTTTCATGGCGACCTCCATCAGCGGCGATGCCGCGTGTTTGAGCAGGGTGGCTTTGCGCTTCAGTTTGTACAAGCGCACGATGTTGGCGTGGGCAGCGCCTTTGGCGAAGATCTGTTCTTCGATTTCTTCAAGTTCCGATTCCAGGCGATCCATGATCGGGAAGTAGCGGTCTACTATGGCATCCATCAAAGCGTAAAAGACGAAGCCGGTGCCTTGCATGAGCAACTGGGGATCGCGTTCGCAGCGTTCGCGTACCGCAAGAAAGTTCTGCTGACTGCGATTCCTGACTGAAAGGACGTAGTTGTGGCCGAGAAAGACGCAGACTTCGCTGACTGAAAGTTCGCCTTCGTGGACTTCGAGTTGGTGCATGACGGCAAAAACGGAGTCGGCATATTCCTCAATTTTCGGTCGTTGGTGACCGTGGCGCGCGTCTTCGACGGCCAGTTCGTGAAGATCGAATTCTTCCTGCATTTTTATGAGCTCTTCGGGCTCAGGGTTACATAGGGCAACCCAGACAAAACAATCCGGCTTGAGCAGGTGATCGCTGATGTTTTCGACCGGAAACTCGGCGAGTCTGGATCCATTTTTGTAGGCAACGCAGTTGATGAGCATGTTGAATCCTTCGTGTTTGTGGCAGGCCTTATCCTGCGCTTTTTATGTCCATTCGGCGAGTGTTGTCGTCTTTGTTTGCGACTTCCAGCAGGCGATTCAGTACAATGTCGGGCTTTGGCGCCGACCGTTGCGGCGCGTCGCGGAGTGTGGAAAATGACTAGAAAATATTTCGGTACGGATGGTGTACGCGGTCGCGTCGGGCAGTCGCCGATTACGCCGGATTTTGTCATGCGTCTTGGCTACGCGGCAGGCAAAGTGCTGGTAGCGCATAGCGCGGATGCGCTGCATTTGCAGGCGGGCGAGCGGCCGGCCGTGCTGATCGGTAAAGACACGCGGATTTCCGGCTATATGCTGGAAGCGGCGCTGGAGGCCGGTTTTTCCGCAGCCGGTGTTGACGTCTGTCTGGTCGGGCCGATTCCTACGCCGGCGGTGGCGTATCTCACTCGCGCACTGCGTTTGCAGGCCGGTATTGTGATTTCGGCCTCGCACAATCCTTACTACGATAACGGCATCAAGTTTTTCTCGGCGCAGGGGTGCAAGCTGGACGACGCACTGGAAGCAGAGATCGAAGCCGGGATTGACGCGCCGATTGTTTGCGTGGCTTCGGCTGAACTGGGGCGGGCACGCCGGATCGACGATGCGGCGGGGCGTTACATCGAGTTCTGCAAGAGCACCTTCCCGAACGATCTTGACTTGCGTGGCTTGAAGATCGTTGTCGATTGCGCGCACGGTGCGGCCTATCATATTGCGCCGCACGTTTTTCATGAATTGGGTGCTGAGGTGATTGCCATGGGCGCAGAACCCAATGGCCTGAACATCAACAAGGAAGTCGGTGCGACAGCGCCCAATGCCTTGAGCAAAGCCGTTCTAGCCAATCAGGCCGATATGGGTATCGCCCTCGATGGCGATGCGGATCGCCTGATCATGGTTGATGCCGAAGGCAAGGTCTACGACGGCGATCAGTTGCTGCTGGCCGTATTGCGTAGCCGCTTGCGGCAAGGGTCGGTGGCAGGGGTGGTCGGTACTTTGATGACCAATCTGGCCTTTGAGCACGCGCTGGCTGCGCTGAATGTACCGTTTGCGCGTGCTGCTGTTGGCGACCGCTACGTCATGGAAATGCTGCGCGAGCGCGGTTGGCTGTTCGGCGGCGAAAATTCGGGGCATATCCTTTGCCTTGACAAGCATACGACGGGCGACGGCATCGTTTCGGCATTGCAGGTTCTTTCTTCACTGCGTCAGGAGGGGGGGGCTCTGGGAGAGTTGCTGGGTCGGCTGGAACTGTATCCGCAGCGCTTGATTAATGTGCCTTTGGTCAAAGGCTTCCCGTGGCAAGACCATCCGGTGATTACCGGCGTATTGAATGAGGTGGAAGTGTCGCTGGAGGGCGAGGGGCGGGTGCTCCTGCGCGCTTCTGGAACCGAGCCCTTGCTGCGCGTGATGGTTGAAGGGCGGGACGCCGAGAAGGTTCAGTCGGCGGCTGAAAAGCTCGCGGCTGCTGTTCGTGAAGCAGTTGCTGAATGATCTTCTTGGCAATGTAACAGAGCCGTAACATTCGCTCGCTAGACTTCGCTTGTTCGTAGTTCGTTGCTGTGTCTACACAAGGAGAATGTTGCATGAAGATCACGAAATGCGTTGCTGTTGCCTCCCTCGCGCTGGCTGGGGTTTCCGGTCTTGCCCGGGCCGATGTGCCTCTGGTCAAGGTTGATGGCTCGTCGACGGTTTATCCGATTACCGAAGCGGTCGCCGAGGACTTTCAGAAGTCCAAAAAGAACAGTGTGCGCGTGACGGTCGGCATTTCCGGTACCGGTGGCGGCTTCAAGAAGTTCTGCCGTGGCGAGACGGACGTTTCGAATGCCTCGCGCCCGATTACCAAGAAAGAAATGGAAGACTGCAAGGCAGCCGGGATTGAGTATCTGGAAATGCCAGTGGCCTACGATGCGCTGACCGTCGTTATCAACCCGAAGAACACCTGGGCGAAAACGCTGACGGTCGCCGAACTCAAGGCAATCTGGGAACCGGCTGCGCAAGGCAAAATCACCAACTGGAAGCAGGTTAATCCCGCCTTCCCGGATCGCCCGATCAAGCTTTATGGGCCGGGTGCGGATTCGGGCTCCTTTGAGTACTTTACCGAAGCGATTAACGGCAAGTCCAAGTCGACGCGTGGCGACTTTACCGCCTCCGAGGATGATAACGTGCTGGTTCAGGGCGTTTCCCGCGATGTCGGTGGCCTCGGTTACTTTGGTTACGCCTATTACACGGAAAACAAGGACAAGCTTTCTGCCGCGGCGGTGGTCGCTGCTGCCGGTAAGCCCGCGGTGTCCCCTTCTTTGGAAACGGTGATCAACGGGTCTTATCAGCCTTTGGCACGCCCGATCTTCATTTACATCAACGCCAAGTCGGCGGCAAAGCCTGAGGTCAAGGAGTTTGTCGAGTACTACATGAAGAATGGCGAGAAGCTGACCGAGGAAGTGAAGTACATTTCCCTGCCGGCCAAGGCCTACGCCTACAATCTTGAGCACTTTGCCAAAATGGCCAAGGGAACCAAGTTCGGCGGTGAAAATAAGGTCGGCTTGACGATTGAAGAGCTGATGAAGCTGGAAGCGAAATAAGTATGTCTGATGCCCCCCGGACTAACCGGGGGTTATTTTTGCCATTTGCTAAGACGCAGTGCGAATGAGTGTTACAGAGCACTGCCAGAAGGTTTGACCTTATGTCCCGACCTAGTGATCGATTGAAAATCGACCATACCCGCCATATCAAGGAGCGATTGATTGAGGCGGTTCTATTTCTTGCCGCGTTTGTCTCGGTTTTTACGACAACCGCGATTGTCTACATCCTGATTAGCGAATCCTGGTCGTTTTTCCAGCATGTGCCACTGACCGATTTTTTGTTTGATACGCAGTGGACGCCGCTCTTTGAAGACGCGCATTACGGCATCATGGTTCTCTTGTCCGGGACGATAACCAGTTCTCTGGTGGCCATCCTGGTCGCCATCCCGCTGGGAACCATTATTGCCATCTATCTTTCGGAGTTTGCGCCTTTTACCGTGCGCGAAATCGCCAAGCCGTTTCTTGAGCTGCTGGGCGGAATTCCAACGATCATCTACGGCTATTTCGCGCTGTTGTTCCTCACGCCCTTGCTGCAAAAAGTGTTTCCGGAGTTGCCCGGATTCAATCTGCTTTCTGCCGGCATTGTCATGGGTATCATGATTATTCCCTATATCGCATCCTTGTCCGAAGATGCCATGCGTGCCGTGCCGATGGCGCTACGCGAGGGGTCTTACGCAACGGGCGCGACCCGTTTGCAGACCGCCTTGCGGGTTGTTGTACCTTCGGCCATTTCAGGGATTGCCTCGGCGTACATTTTGGGCGTCTCACGCGCAGTCGGAGAAACGATGATTCTGGCCGTGGCTGCAGGGATGCAGCCTAATCTGACTTTTAATCCGGCCGAACCCGGTGCAACGATCACCTCGTTCATTGTGCAGGTGGCGCTGGGTGATTTGCCGCATGGCAGTGTTGCCTACCAGACCATATTTGCGGCCGGTCTGACGCTGATGTTGCTGACGCTGGTCTTTAATCTGATCGGCTTTTATATGCGCAAGAAGTTCCGCGAGGCGTACTGAGATGAATCAACAGGAATTACAAGCATTGCGCACGATGATCGTGGCGCACAAGCGTTGGGACTATATTTTTGGCGTGCTGGGTATTCTGGCCTTGATGATCGGTGTGATGACCTTTGCTGCATTGTTCGCCGATATGGCGATTAACGGTTTGGGTCGCATCGACACGGAGTTCTTGACATCGTTCCCGTCGCGGCGTGCAGCGCATGCCGGCATTTTGTCGGCCTGGGTCGGCTCGGTTCTGGTGATGTTTGTTACGGCTTGCGCCGCTGTTCCTCTGGGCGTGGCGGCTGGCGTATATCTCGAAGAATATGCGCCGAAGAACTGGATTACTGACATCATTGAAATCAACGTAACCAATCTCGCTGGTGTGCCATCGATAATTTACGGTTTGCTGGCCCTTGGCTTGTTTGTTTATACCTTTGGCCTTGGGCAAAGCATCCTTACCGCTGGTTTTACGCTGGCCTTGCTGATTTTGCCGGTGGTGATCGTGGCAACGCGTGAAGCGATTCGAGCCATTCCGCAGATCATCCGCGAGGGCGCTTATGCCTGTGGCGCAACGACCTGGCAGGTGGTTAGCGATCATATCGTGCCTTACTCCAGCGCCGGTATTTTGACCGGGGTGATCATCGGGATGGCGCGTGCCATCGGTGAAACAGCACCGATTATCACGGTGGGTGCGTTGACCTTCATTGCCTTTCTGCCGACGGCTCCATTTACGGGAGATCCTCCGGCGGGGTTGTTTGACTGGCTGTTTGCCCCTTTTACGGTGATGCCGATTCAGATGTTCAATTGGACATCGCGCCCTGAGGCGGCTTTTCTCAACAATGCGGCCGCAGCCGGCTTGATTCTTGTTGCCATGACATTGACCATGAATGGTCTGGCGATCTGGTTGCGCTACCGCTTGCGCAAGAACATCAAATGGTAAGCATGACAAGAATTTACTGGTGAATCCTATGACTGAAATCAATTCCTCTGAGACACTTCCTCCGCTGAAGGCGGAAGCCCGCAACCTGAGTTTTTTTTACGGCAGTTTTCAGGCGCTGAAGAATATCGACATGCCAATCTACGAGAAGAAAGTGACCTCGCTGATTGGACCCTCCGGCTGCGGGAAATCGACGTTTTTACGTTGCTTTAATCGCATGCACGATCTGTATCCAGGCAATCGCTACGACGGGGCGATTGATTTTCACCCGGACAATACCGATCTGCTTTCCAAGGACGTTGACCCAATTGAAGTGCGCATGCGCATCAGTATGGTGTTTCAGAAGCCGAATCCTTTTCCCAAGTCGATCTATGAAAACGTCGCTTATGGCTTGCGGGTGCGCGGTGAGAAAGCGCGTTCGGTGATCGACGATAAAGTCGAGGCTGCGCTGCGCAGTGCAGCCTTGTGGGGCGAGGTCAAGGATCGCTTGAAGGAACTGGGCGCTAATCTTTCCGGAGGGCAGCAACAGCGCTTGTGTATCGCCCGTGCCTTGGCGACAGATCCTGAATTGCTTCTGTTCGATGAGCCAACGTCGGCGCTTGATCCCATCGCCACAGCAAGTATTGAAGAGCTTATTACTGAACTTAAAGAAAAGGTAACGATTCTGATCGTGACCCACAACATGCAACAGGCTGCACGGATATCGGACTACACGGCGTACATGTATATCGGAGAGATGGTCGAGTTCGGCGTGACGGATCAGGTCTTCATCAAACCTAGGAAAAAAGAGACCGAAGACTACATTACCGGCCGCTTCGGATAATCACGCGTAACGGTCGCAGTGCTTCGGCTAATGGTGCATTGATTGACCAGATAAGCTCTGGGTCGCTATAATGCGTTTTTTTGCTTGGGGTGATTTCATGCGCCAGAAGCTAGTAGCCGGTAACTGGAAAATGTTCGGTAGTCTGAAGTCGAACCTTCAGTTGCTTCAAGATGTTGCTGTGGGTGTGTCCGGGTTGCGTGGAATGGCAGCAGCAGTTTGCGTTCCGTTTCCGTATCTGGCGCAAGCGCAGTCCGTTTTGACCGGAACTGCGGTTTCCTGGGGTGCGCAGAATCTCAGCGAGCAGGTGCAGGGTGCATTTACAGGTGAAGTCAGTGCCTCGATGCTGCAGGATTTTGCTTGTCGCTATGTGTTGGTCGGGCACTCCGAGCGCCGTGCGATTTATGGCGAATCCGATGCATTGGTGGCCGAAAAGTTTGCGGCAGCGTTAGCCTCCGGTTTGTGTCCGGTTCTTTGTGTGGGTGAGACGCTCGCTCAACGCGAGGCCGGCAAAACGGTTGAAGTGGTTGCAGCGCAAATCGATGCGGTTTTGAAGTGCGTTGGCGTCGCCGCATTCTCCGGTGCAGTGGTTGCCTATGAGCCGGTTTGGGCAATTGGGACTGGCCGCACGGCTTCTGCAGGGCAGGCGCAGGAAGTTCATGCAGCCATTCGGGCGCAAATTGCTGGCGCTAATGCTAAAGTTGCTGATGGCTTGCAGATTTTGTACGGCGGAAGTGTCAAACCGGGTAATGCGGAAGAGCTTTTTGGTATGCCCGATATTGATGGCGGCCTGATTGGCGGCGCATCGTTGGTGGCGGCTGACTTTTTAGCGATTTGTCGCGCTGCAGTTAAATAAAGAGACAAAATGGAAATTCTGTTTTCTGCAATTCTTACGGCTCACATTCTGGCAGCGGTTGGTGTGATAGGCCTCGTTCTGGTTCAGCATGGTAAAGGTGCTGATATGGGAGCGGCATTTGGTAGCGGTGCCTCGGGTAGTCTTTTTGGCGCGACGGGCTCTGCCAATTTCTTGAGTCGCGCGACTGCGGTTTTGGCCACTGTATTTTTTGTGACCAGCCTTACGCTGGCATATATTGCGTCCAACAAGCCAAAAACGACTGGCAGTGTGATGCAAGATGTAGTAAAATCTCAGCCTGTTTCAGCACCTTCCTCGGCGGGTTCCGATAAGATGGAAAGCCCCGTAAATGCTGATTCAAAGACAAAAGAGATTCCAAAGTAATCTGCTTGATGGTTGCAAAAAGTGCTTTGTTTTTTCGTTGTCTGATTGAGGCAGTGCCGACGTGGTGAAATTGGTAGACACGCTATCTTGAGGGGGTAGTGACTTCGGTCGTATGAGTTCGAGTCTCATCGTCGGCACCAAGTTGGGTTATCTAATGCGGATAGCCCTGATCTGAATATAAGCGATAGTCTGGCGGATCACGATGGAAAATTACTTTCCGGTGTTTGTGTTTATCCTGATTGCCATTGCGTTCGCCGTTGCTCCTGTGGTCACCGGTCTGGTGGTCGCCCCGCATCGTCCTGATAGCGAGAAATTGTCCCCGTATGAATGCGGCTTCGAGGCTTTCGAAGATGCGCGCATGAAGTTTGACATCCGCTATTATCTTATCGCTATCCTGTTTATCCTGTTTGACCTCGAGGTAGCCTTTCTTGTGCCTTGGGCAACGATTTTCAAAGAGATTGTTCAGACTGATTCAGTCAAGTGGTTCGGCTTCATCGAGATGCTGGTTTTTATTGCCATTCTGGTGGTTGGCTATGTCTATGCCTGGGCCAAAGGTGCGCTGGATTGGGAATGAACAATGGGTATTGAAGGCATTCTTCAGGAAGGTTTCATTACCACGACAGCGGACAAGCTGATCAATTACATCCGCACCGGCTCGATGTGGCCGATGTCCTTCGGGTTGGCGTGCTGTGCGATTGAAATGATTCACGCCGGTTGCTCGCGTTACGATCTGGATCGCTTCGGCATTGTGTTTCGTCCTAGTCCGCGTCAGGCTGATGTGATGATCGTTGCCGGTACGCTGACCAACAAGATGGCGCCTGCCTTGCGTAAGGTTTACGACCAGATGGCTGAGCCGCGCTGGGTTATTTCCATGGGAACCTGTGCTAATGGCGGCGGTTATTATCACTACTCGTATTCAGTGGTTCGTGGTTGCGATCGTATTGTTCCCGTTGATATTTATGTCCCCGGTTGCCCGCCAACGGCAGAGGCATTGATCTACGGGTTGATTCAACTCCAGAACAAGATTCGCCGAACCAGCACGATTGCCCGATAACCCAAACGAGAACTTGTAATGTCCGCCAAGCTTGAAGTGCTTAGCCAGAAGTTGATGCAACATCTCGGAGATCGGATCGAGTTACGTACAGTCGCGTTGGGTGAAGTGACGATTGATGTCAGAGCGTCGGATTACCTTGAAGTGGTGAAGGTGCTCCGTGACGCAGATGAGTTGCGTTTTGAAGAACTGATCGATCTTTGCGGTGTTGATTACTTGGCCTACGGAAACGACAAATGGGCGGGCAAGCGCTTTGCCGCGATCATCCATTTGACCTCGATTACGCATAACTGGCGTCTGCGGGTGCGTTGTTTTGCGCCTGACGACAATTTTCCGTCGATTCCTTCGGTCGTTTCGATCTGGAATTCGGCGAATTGGTTTGAACGCGAAGCCTTTGATTTGTACGGAATAGTTTTTCCTGGCCATAACGATCTGCGCCGGATTCTCACGGACTATGGCTTTATCGGGCATCCGTTTCGCAAGGACTTTCCAATTTACGGCTACGTCGAGATGCGTTACGACCCGGATCAACAGCGCGTGGTTTATCAGCCGGTGACCGTTGAACCGCGTGAAGTCACGCCGCGGATTGTTCGCGAAGCGAGCTACGGGGATTCGGACAATGCCTGATATCCAGAATTACACCCTGAATTTCGGACCGCAGCACCCCGCTGCTCACGGTGTGTTGCGCATGGTGCTCGAGCTTGATGGCGAAGTTGTGATGCGTGCTGATCCGCATATCGGCATGCTGCATCGGGCGACTGAAAAGCTAGTGGAAACAAAAACTTGGGTGCAGTCGGTTCCGTATATGGATCGCCTCGACTATATGTCGATGATGTGCAGTGAGCATGCTTATTGCCTCGCGATTGAGAAGTTGGCGGGTATTGAGGTGCCGGTTCGCGCCCAATATATCCGCGTGATGTTTGACGAAATTACGCGTATTTTGAATCACCTCTTGTGGATAGGCGCGCACGGCATTGATGTGGGCGCCATGACCATGATGCTTTACGCCATGCGGGAACGTGAGGATTTGGTCGATTGCTATGAAGCGGTGTCGGGCGCACGTTGGCATGCGGCGTATTACCGGCCGGGCGGCGTGTATCGCGATTTGCCGGATAGCATGCCGCAGTACAAGGCCTCGAAGTGGAAAAACGCTGCCGAGCTAAAGCGGATCAACGAGGCGCGCAGCGGCTCCTTGCTCGATTTCCTTGATGATTTTGTTGGGCGCTTCCCGAAGCTCGTCGATGAATATGAAACACTGCTGACCGATAACCGTATCTGGAAGCAGCGTTTGGTTCATGTTGGTGTCGTGACTCCCGAGCGCGCCATGCAACTTGGCTTTACCGGCCCGATGTTGCGCGGTTCAGGGATTGCCTGGGATCTGCGCAAAAAGCAGCCCTATGCGGTGTATGATCGGCTCGATTTTGATATTCCGGTCGGTGTTACCGGCGATTGCTACGACCGCTATCTGGTACGCGTCGAGGAATTGCGTCAATCCACACGCATCGTCAAACAATGCATCGATTGGTTGCGCGTTAATCCCGGCCCGGTGATTACCGATGACTTCAAGGTGGCGCCGCCGCCCAGAGAGCGTATGAAATCGAACATGGAGGAGTTGATCCACCATTTCAAACTGTGCTCGGAAGGGATGCATGTGCCGGAAGGACAGGTATACTCGGCTATTGAGCATCCGAAAGGCGAGTTCGGGATCTACGCGATTTCCGATGGCGCGAACAAACCTTATCGATTGAAAATCCGCTCGCCGGGTTACGTTCACCTGTCGGCCATGGATGAATTGACGCGCGGTCACATGATTGCCGACGTGGTCACGATGGTCGGTACCATAGACATCGTTTTTGGCGAGATTGACCGCTGATGCTAAACGCAGAGTCCCTGAAAAGAATCGATCGAGAGATCGCCAAGTATCCTGCCGAGCAGAAACAGTCCGCGGTGATGGCTGCACTGGCCATTGCTCAGGAAGAGCATGGTTGGTTGTCGAGCGATTCCATCGAGTTTGTTGCCAACTATCTCGGCATGGCGCCGATTGCCGCTTATGAAGTGGCCAGCTTCTACAACATGTACGACCTTAAGCCGGTGGGTAAATACAAGCTGACGGTGTGCACCAATTTGCCGTGCATGTTGTCGGGCGGCGTGGACGCTAGTGAGTATCTCAAGGCAAAACTAGGGATCGGCTTCAACGAAACGACTTTGGATGGGAAATTTACGCTCAAAGAGGGCGAGTGTATGGGCGCTTGCGGTGATGCGCCGGTGATGCTGGTCAATAATCGCCGTATGTGCAGTTGCATGCTTCCCGAACAAATAGACAAACTGCTGGCGGAGCTTGAATAATGGCGATCCTCGGTGCAATCAACCCGATGCTCACCGCCGGTCTGGATGGCGATAAGGTCTGGCGACTGGATGATTACGTCAAGCGCGGTGGTTACTCGGCCTTGAAGAGAATTCTGACCGAGAAGATGCCGCAGGATCAGATCATTAACGAAATTAAGAAGTCGGTTTTGCGCGGTCGCGGCGGTGCGGGTTTTCCCACTGGGCTCAAGTGGAGCTTCATGCCCAAGGTCTTTGCCGGTGACAAGTACGTTGTCTGCAATTCGGATGAAGGCGAACCAGGAACCTTCAAGGATCGCGATATTTTGCGCTTCAATCCGCATTCGGTAATTGAGGGCATGACTATCGCGGCCTATGCGATGGGTGCCGTGCGTGGTTACAACTACATTCACGGCGAGATATGGGAAGTCTATACGCGTTTTGAAGAGGCGCTGGAAGAGGCGCGTGCGGCTGGTTTTCTGGGCAAGAACGTTCTGGGTTCCGGCTTCGATTTCGAGCTGTTTGCGCACCACGGGTACGGCGCGTATATCTGCGGTGAAGAAACAGGCTTGCTGGAGTCGATTGAAGGCAAGAAAGGGCAGCCGCGCTACAAACCGCCGTTCCCAGCGAGCGTTGGCCTTTATGGCATGCCGACGACGATTAATAACACCGAGACCTTCGGTGCGATTCCTTTCATCATGAACCTTGGTGGCGAGGCCTATTTGGAAGCCGGCAAGGCCAACAATGGCGGGACCAAGCTGTTTTCTGTTTCCGGCCACGTCAATAAGCCGGGTAACTATGAAATCCCGCTCGGCACGCCGTTTTCCACCCTGCTGGAAATGGCCGGAGGTATGCGCGGTGGACGCAAACTCAAGGGCTGCATTCCCGGTGGCTCGTCTTCTCCGGTTATTCCGGGCAATATGATGATGGGCTGCACGATGGACTATGATTCCATCGCCAAGGCCGGCTCGATGCTCGGCTCCGGAGCGCTGATCATCATGGATGAGACGACCTGCATGGTCAAAGCGCTTGAGCGCCTGTCCTTTTTCTACTACGAAGAGTCGTGCGGGCAATGCACGCCGTGTCGTGAAGGAACGAATTGGATGTACCGCATCGTTCATCGCATCGAGCACGGGCAGGGGCGTCCGGATGATCTGGATTTGCTTGCCAGTGTGAGCGGCAACATCATGGGGCGTACCATTTGCGCGCTTGGCGATGCGGCGGCGATGCCAGTGCAGGGCTTTCTCAAGCATTTTCGCGATGAGTTTTCCTATCACATCGAACACAGGAAGTGCCTGGTGCCCCCCGATGTTCAGCGCGTCGGCAGTGGCTTCTTCAAGGCGGCGTTTTAATGGCTATGCTTGATATCGAAATCGACGGCAAACCGATGCAAGTGCCCGCTGGCAGCACCATCATGGATGCGGCGCAGGCGGCGGGTACCTATATCCCGCACTTCTGCTATCACAAGAAGCTCTCGATTGCGGCTAGTTGCCGGATGTGCCTGGTGCAGGTCGAGAAAGCACCGAAGGCATTGCCGGCATGTGCGACGCCGGTTGCTTCGGGCATGAAGGTTTTTACGCATTCGGAACTGGCGGTCGCCGCGCAACAGAGCGTGATGGAGTTTCTCCTGATCAATCACCCGCTCGATTGCCCGATTTGCGATCAGGGTGGCGAATGCCAGTTGCAGGATCTGTCTGTCGGTTATGGCGCGAATGCATCGCGCTATGACGAACCGAAGCGTGTCGTTTTCCATAAGAACGCCGGCTCCCTGATTTCGATGCAGGAGATGTCGCGTTGCATCCATTGCACGCGCTGTGTGCGCTTCGGCCAGGAAATCGCCGGGGTGATGGAATTCGGTATGGCCAACCGGAACATGCATTCCGAGATCCAGACTTTCGTTGGTCGCTCCGTTGATTCCGAGCTTTCCGGCAACATGATTGATCTGTGTCCGGTCGGTGCTTTGACATCCAAGCCCTTCCGTTATTCGGCACGTAGCTGGGAGCTGTCGCGGCGCAAGTCGATCAGCCCGCATGACAGCCTGGGTGCCAATCTGACCGTTCAGGTCAAAAACAACCGTGTGATGCGCGTATTGCCGCGCGAGAATGAAGAGATCAACGAGTGCTGGATTTCCGATAAAGATCGGTTTTCCTACGAGGGGCTGAATTCCGGCGAGCGGTTGCAAAAGCCGATGATTCGGGTCGACGGCGCTTTGCGCGAAGTCGAGTGGAACGTGGCCCTCGATTACGTTGCGCATGCGCTCAAGGATGTTGCCAAGACG
>RRZT010154630.1_pt1 | contig 44250 bp, 39 predicted proteins | sample 2165551 | NCBI WGS metagenome assembly RRZT01 (sample SAMN10456910, study PRJNA506462) | wastewater metagenome | biome: wastewater; feature: sludge; material: wastewater sludge; isolation source: wastewater sludge with Escherichia coli K12::gfp cells carrying plasmid... | place: USA: Moscow, Idaho... | reverse complement strand
CGCGCTTGGTGCGGGAGTCCATGACGACGATGCGGTACTGCGCGTTGCGGATCTTGCCCATCCGCTTGAGACGAATCTTGACGGCCACGTGTGTGGTTCTCCTGTAGGAACGTGCCCACGCTGTGTGGGCTGACGGGTGAGTGGAATCTCCGCTGTGGGACGGCTTCGGTTCCGCTCGGGTGGACTGTGCAGGCGGGCGTGAGAGGGCACCTGCGCGCACAGCGCATCGTCCATTGTGCCAGACGACCCGGGAATGGGGCGAACGACACCGCCCTAGCCCCGCAAGGACCCGCCCGGTCTGCCACCCAGCCGCCTCCCCGGCTGGCATCAATGCCGGTGATCGCCGCCGTGGTGCTCCTCGGCAGGGGTGATCAGCCTGCCCCGCAACACGATGGCGAGCGGGCTGCGTACCTCCTGCAGATCGGCGCGCGGGTCATGCGCGCACACGATCAAGTCTGCTGAGGCCCCCTCGGTGAGCTGACCGGCACCAAGCCACGCCCGGGCTCGCCAGGACGCGGCCCCCAGCGCAAACTCCGCCCCACCGACCCGGGCTAGCAAGGCGATCTCATCGGGCAGGATCCCGTGCGCCAGCGTCCCTCCCGCATCGGTTCCCGCATAGATGGGGACGCCTGCGTCGTAGGCCTTGCCGATCGTCTCGAACCGTCGGGCATGCAGGGCGCGCATGTGAGCCGCGTAGGTGGGGAACTTCGCGTCCGCAGCCGCAGCGATGCTCGGAAACGTCTCGATGTTGATGAGCGTGGGCACCAAGGCCACGCCTCGTGACGCCATCAGGGCAATCGTGGCGTCGTCGAGACCGGTGCCGTGCTCGATCCCGTCAATCCCCGCCTCCACCAGTTCGGCCACGGCTTGCTCGTCGAAGGTGTGAGCCGTGACCCGCGCCCCTTCTTCGTGGGCGGCTGCAATCGCCTGACGGACCGTGTCGACCGGCCACAGCGGACGTAGGTCCCCTGCGTCTCGGTCAATCCAGTCGCCGACTAGCTTGACCCACCCGTCGCCGCGTCGCGCCTGCGTGCGAACTTCGGCCACCACGTCCTCGGGGTCGACCTCGACGGCGAAGTTGCGGATGTATCGCCGGGGACGGGCAATGTGACGTCCGGCTCGGATGATGCGGGGCAGGTCGGCACGCTCGTCGATCCAGTGCGTATCGGCCGGGGAACCAGCGTCGCGGACGAGCAGCGTTCCGGCGTCACGGTCGATGATCGCTTGCCGTTCGGCCGTCGCCGCATCGACCGCCCCGTGGGCGTCGAGCCCGATATGGCAGTGCGCATCGACCAGGCCCGGCATGATCCACGCATCGGTGGCCAACGTCGTGGCACCCTTCACGCGTTCGAAGGTGACGGCGCCCCCGACAATCCAGAACTCGACGGGCTCAGCGTCGGGCAGCATGCGACCGGTGACATGAAGCCGCGGTAGCGCATGGGGATCCGCCCCCGCAGGCACATGATGGGTGTGGGCGCCACCTCCATGGCTATGCGTGACGGAAACGAGCGGCTGGCCCAAAGCTCCGAGCGGGGCGTCATGCTGAGGCATGTCCCCAGCCTGCCCCACGATCACGCGCCGGGTGAACCCTTATCCCTTGTTCTGCTGATTGAGCATCTTTTGCAGTTCGGGCGGCAGTTGGAAGTCCGCCATCGCCGCCTGCAGGTCGGTCTCGTTCGTGGGGACCGGCGTCCCGCTGGCCGCCGGCTCCTGACCGGCACGTCGCGCCGGGTTCCCCGAAACACCGCGGCCCTTCTTCTTGGCCTTCTTCGCTTGCTGCTTGGCGGGGCGACCCATCCCCGGCAGGCCCCCCATGCCTGGCATGCCCGGGAGACCGCCGCCGCGCCCCATCTGCTGCATGAGCTTGCGGGTCTCCATGAAGCGGTTGACCAGGCCATTCACGTCTTGGACGCTCGTGCCAGAACCGTTGGCGATCCGGGAGCGTCGGCTGCCGTTGAGGATGTCGGGCTTGGCCCGCTCAGCCGGGGTCATCGAGTAGATGATGGCCTCGATCCGATCGATCTCACGCTCGTCGATATTCGCGATCGCGTCCTTCATCTGGCCCATCCCGGGCATCATGCCCAAGATCTTGCTCATCGGGCCCATCTTGCGCACGGCCTGCATCTGACCAAGGAAGTCGTCCAGCCCGAATCCCTTGCCCGCCATGAGCTTCTCGGCGGCCTTGCGGGACTGGTCAGCATCGAAGGTCTTCTCCGCCTGCTCGATCAGCGTGAGCAGATCGCCCATGTCGAGGATGCGTGACGCCATGCGGTCGGGATGGAACAGGTCGAAATCGCCCAGCGCCTCACCATTGGACGCGAACATGACCGGCTTCCCGGTGACCTTCGCGATCGACAAGGCGGCGCCACCGCGGGCATCACCGTCCAGCTTCGACAAGACGACGCCGTCGAAGCCCACGCCCTCGGCGAACGCGTTGGCCGTGTTTACCGCGTCCTGGCCGATCATCGCGTCAACGACGAAGAGGATCTCATCAGGGTTGACCGCATCACGGATGTCAGCGGCCTGCTGCATCAGTTCGGCATCAACGCCCAGACGCCCTGCGGTGTCGACGATGACCGTGTCGTAGAACTTGCGCTTGGCCTCCTCGATGGAGGCCCGGGCCACCGAGACCGGGTCGCCGATGCCGTTGCCGGGTTCGGGAGCGAACACCGGCACCCCAGCCCGGCCACCGACCACTTGCAACTGGTTGACAGCGTTGGGTCGTTGCAAATCGGCCGCCACCAGCATCGGCGTGTGCCCCTGCTGGCGTAGCCACAAGCCCAGTTTCCCGGCGAGCGTGGTCTTACCGGAGCCCTGAAGGCCCGCGAGCATGATGACCGTCGGCGGGTTCTTCGCGAAACGCAGCGTGCGCGCCTGACCGCCCAGGATCTCAATGAGTTCCTCGTTGACGATCTTGATGATCTGCTGGGTGGGATTGAGCGCTTGGCTCAGCTCAGCCCCCTTGGCACGCTCCTTGACCGCGGCCACGAACTCCTTGACGACGCCCAGGTTGACGTCGGCCTCCAGGAGCGCGAGGCGAATCTCGCGGGCGGTCGCGTCAATATCGGCGTCGGTCAGCCGTCCCTTGCCACGCAAGGAACGGAAGGTCGCCTGGAGACGGTCTTGCAGGGTGTCGAACATGAGTGCCTTACTTCTCGCTCGCGGAACTCGCGCCAGCCTACCGGGTCGTCGTCCCCGCGCCGCCCCGGGCTGAGGAGGTCACGGGAGAGGGCGGTCGTCCAGCGTCCGCTGCAGGAGCACCAGATCCAACCAGCGCCCGAACTTGGCCCCCACCTGCGGCAGTCGGCCGACCTGCGTGAACCCGTGCTTCTTGTGGAGAGCGATCGAGGCGTCGTTCTCGTGGCTCACCGCGGCGATCAACGCATGGACGCCGGCGTCGCGAGCCGAGTCGATCAGCGCCGCCAGAAGCTGGCTGCCCACGCCGAGCCCGCGCGCCGAGTCGTCCACGTAGAGGGTGTCCTCCATCGTCATGCGGTAGCCGTCCTTGGCGCGGAACGGCCCCCAGGAACCCCACCCGATGACGCGCCCATGGCGTTCGGCAACGATCACCGCCTGCCCTGCCGTGGTGCGGGCCTCGAACCATGCCAGGCGCTCCGCAACGGTCTGTGCCGCGGTGTCCCAACTGGCGGTGTTGACGGCGACCGACTGGTTGTAGATGTCCACGATGGACGCGACGTCGTGCGGCGTCGCTGGCCGTAGCGTCGCGGCGTCCTCACTCACCGAGCAGCCCGTCAACGAACCCGTCGGCAGTGAAGGGCGCCAGATCGTCGGCGCCTTCCCCCAGCCCCACGAACTTCACCGGGACGCCCAGTTCGCGCTGCACCTGAACCACGATCCCGCCCTTGGCCGATCCGTCCAGCTTCGACAACACGATGCCGGTTACCTGCGTGACCTCGTTGAACACCCGGGCTTGGATGAGGCCGTTCTGCCCGGTCGTCGCGTCCAGCAGCAGCAGGGTTTCGGTGATCGGGGCTCGCTTCTCGATGACCCGGCGGATCTTGCCCAACTCGTCCATCAGGTTGGACTTGTTGTGGAGGCGTCCGGCTGTGTCGATCAAGACGACATCGACGCCCTTCTCGACTCCGGCGCTGACGGCCTCATAAGCCACCGAGGCCGGGTCAGCCCCTTCGGCGCCCCGGACGGTCTCCACGCCGACGCGGTCACCCCACGTTTGGAGTTGTTCCGCTGCGGCCGCGCGGAAGGTGTCCGCTGCACCGAGCAACACCGTCTTGCCTTCGGCGACCAGCAGGCGCGCCAACTTGCCTACGGTGGTCGTCTTGCCGGTGCCGTTGACGCCGACAACCAGCACGACGGCCGGAAGGCCCTGCTCCGCATCCAGGCGCAGCGTGCGATCCAGGCTGGGATCGGTGAGGGCGATCAGTTCACGCCGCAAGACGCCGCGCGCCCGCTCGGGATCGGCGACGCCATCGATCGACAGTTCGCGGCGCACGTTCTCGACCAGTTCGCTCGTCGGGCCCACACCGAGATCGGAGCCAATCAAGGTTGCTTCGAAGTCGTCCCAGGTGTCCGCGTCCAGCTTGTCGCTGCTGATGATGCCCAGCAACGCCTGGGCCAGCACGTTGCTGGAGCCTGCCAGGCGGCGGCGCAATCGGGTGAGCCGCGTCCCGGCTTCCTCGGGGACGTCCGGAGCGGGGGCTGGAGGCGCGGCTTCCGGGGAAGCCGTCACCGGCGAAGCGTCGGGGCTGCTGGTAGGCAACTCGACACGATGGCTGCGCGTCAGCGAAGCACGCCGGCGGCTGACCACGATCGCGGAGACGGCCCCCGCAAGCACAATGACAGCAAGGACGATCCACACGATCAGGTCAACGGGAGGCACACCGCCATCCTAATGGGCCGAAGCTTCACGCCGTCAGCCACGAGAAGGGTGCCCAGACGGGTCAGGCCAACGCCGACTGCAGGGGGACTAGCCGCGTCGGCCACGCCCCAGGTGGACGCGCTGCTGTGCAGGCGTCTGCTCCGGATCAAGCTCTTCGGCACCCCACACACCGTACGGATCGACGGTGGCGGGCGCGTCAACGGCGGGGGAAGCCAAAGCGGCCGAAACACTCTCGCTCAGTTCTGCCGACGTGGGCCGAGGCGCCGCAGACGAGTCGGCGACGACCGTGAGGGGCGGACGCTCGGCGCCCGAGGTTTCCCGACCGGCGTGAGTGCGCTTGCGGTTCTTGCTGCGCTTCCCGGACCGCTGCACGGGCCGCGAGGTGGACGAGTCCGTGTCGGCGTCCGACAGGTTGATCGACGCCGGGGCATCGGCAGGGGTCACGGCTGCTGCCCCATCGGGGACCGTTGCGGCAGCAACGGTGCGCGAGGCGTCCTTCTTCCTCGACTGGTCCCGCGGGGTTGTGCGCGCCCCATCCTCAGCAGTGGAGACCACCGCGACTTCGGTCGAGGGCTTGTGCCCTCGTGAGTGCGCGACCATCGACGCCCCGGGCACTGGCGTGGCCTCGCTCTCGGGCTCCTCAGGGACGCTCGCCGACGTCGCCGAAACCGCCGAGCGGGCCGAACGCAGCGAACGCAACTTGTTGGGGAGGTCGCGGGGTGCGTCATCCATCTCATCGATGAGGTTCATCAGCGCTTTCGGCGGCTCACCTTCACCGTTGAGATGACGCGCAGTACGGGCCATCGCGTGAGCGATTTCAGGGTGACGCTCCTTACCCGTGCCCTCCATGCCCATCACCACGACAGCGATGATGATGACGGCGAGCACCAAGACGACGAGCAGCGCGAGAATCATGATCGGCATGTGGGGGCACCTCCAGACATCTCCAGTATGCCTGACGCAAAAGGTCGCTCCCCGCCACGTTCATCGGCGAGCCATGACACCGTCTGCGCTGGTCAGCGCTCCTCGTCGCGCAACCGTTGGCTGATGACCGCGGAGATCCCCTCATCGCGCATCGTCACGCCATAGAGCGCATCTGCGATTTCCATCGTCCGTTTCTGGTGCGTGATGACCAACATCTGGCTGTTCTCGCGCAACTCCTCATAAATGCCGAGGAGGCGACCCAGATTGGTGTCATCCAGCGCGGCTTCAACCTCATCGAGGATGTAGAACGGGCTGGGTCGTGCGCGGAACAACGCGGTCAGGAATGCCACCGCCACCAAGGAGCGTTCACCACCCGAGAGCAGGCTGAGTCGTTTCACCTTCTTCCCTGCTGGACGGGCCTCAACGTCGACACCGGTGGTCAGCCAGTTGCCCGGCTCAGTGAGGATCAGCCGTCCCTCACCGCCGGGGAATAGACGCGAGAACGTGAACCCAAACGCTTCTTCGACGTCGGCATACGCCTGGGCGAAGACCTCCTCAACGCGCGCGTCCACGTCGGCGATGATCCCGAGCAGGTCAGCACGGGTGCGCTTGAGGTCATCGAGTTGCTCAGCCAAGAACCGATGCCGCTCGCTCATGGCCTCGAACTCCTCCAAAGCGAGCGGGTTCACGCGACCCAGAAGATCGAGATTGCGCTGGGCACGGCGCAAACGCTTCTCTTGCTCAGCGCGCACGAACGGCACGGGGTCAGGGGCGTCGCCCTCACTGTCCCAGGCGGTGCCATCGGGACGACTCAGAACAGGCACCGGCTGATCGGGGCCGTACTCGGCGGACAGCACCGCCGGGTCCAGGCCCAACTCGGACAGGGCCTTCTCCGCAAGGGACGCCACCCGCATTCTCTGTTCCGCACGCGCCACCTCGTCGCGGTGGGCCACATCGACCAACCCTTCGAACTCGCGGCTCAGATCGCGGCTGCGCTGCCGCGTGTCGTGGACGTTGCGGTCAGCCTCGATGCGTCGTTCCTCAGCCCGCTTGCGTTCGGCTCCCGCCTGCTGCTGGGAGACAGCCACGCACTCCAACAGCCAGTCACAGGCGACCATGGCAGCCCTCGCGGTGTCCCCCTCCCGCACCAGCCTCAGGCGACGGGCAGCGGCCTGCTCCCGCGCGGCCCGCTCTGCACGCGCCGCCCGCAGCAGCGACTCGGCTCGTCCCGCTAAGGCTCGGGCCCGCTCTTCGTCGGTCCGCAGCGCCAGCCGGGCGTCCATCTCGTTGTGGCGCGCCCGAGCCGCTTCCATCGCCAGCCGGTCACGCTCGGCAGGGTCTGCCTCGCGGATGTCGGTGGAGGCCTCGGCCCGCGCGAGCCGGTCCTCCAGGGCCTCCAAGGCCTGGGCGTTCGCCTGCTTCGCCACGGTCGCCGACTGCACGGCGGCATGTTGGCGTTCAGCCTCCGCACGCGCCGTGCGCGCGGCCTGGTTCAGTTGACCGAGTTGCTCGGCCAGGGCCGAGTATTGGGCGTCCGATTCGTGGAGCCGCGCCAAGGCCGCCTCGGCCTTCGCTGTGGCGGCTTGCACCTGGGTTGTGGCAGCAGACTGGGCGAACGTCAACCGCTCTGCGTCTGCCTGGGCCTCCTCCAAGGCCTCCTGCGTCTCCTCGACGGCTGCCTCGATCTCCATCAGGCTTGGCGTGGCTGTTGACCCACCGGACGCAAACCATGTCGACACCAGGTCGCCGTCGCGAGTGACCACTCGCCATCGCGGGTCGTGCGCGATGAGGTCAACGGCGGCGTCCATGTCTGCCGCGATGGCGACGCGCTGCAAGAGGTGCATCAAAGCGGGCCTGACTTCATCAGCAGCGCGCAGCACGTCGATCGCGTATCTCGCCGCACCGGGTAGGTCGGGCCACCTCGATCGGTCGTCCGGGGTGGGACCCCCTGCGATCACGACACCCGCGCGACCCAGATCCTCAGCCTTCAGCATCGTCATGGCCGCAAGGGCGTCATCGAGGCCCGCGACGACGACGGCGGCAGCAGCCCCGCTGAGGGCGGCGGCCACTGCCTGCTCGTAACCCGGCTCCACCCGGACCAGAGCTCCGATCGAGCCAAGCACGCCGCCCAGTTCCTCAGACGCAGCCAGAAGTGCGCCGGAGCCGTCACGTCGCTCCAACCCTAGGCGCAACCCCTCCAGACGAGCGGACAAGGAGGCGCGGCGCTGCGCGGCATCCTGCGCCGAGACTTTGAGCCGCTCCACGTCGCTCTCGCACTCGAGGCGCGCAGCTTCGGCGGCCTCATAGGCATCATCGAGCCCCGATTCACCGGCGGTGACGGCCCCGAGTTCGGTTTCCAGCGCCGTGTAGCGACGCGTCGCCGCCTCCGCACGGGCGAGGGCCTCCTGGCCCGCGCTCGTCAGCCTGGCGATTTCGGCGTCCGCGGCCTCAACCTTCGACCGCAGCGAGTTGACCTCCCCCGTCAGCCGGGCCAGCCCCTCACGCCGGTCGGCGATAGCACGCAGGGCCCCGGAATACTCCTTCTCCGCCGCCGCATGCGCAGCTTCCGCTTTCGTGCGAACGTCGGTGGCCAGGCTGAGAGCGTCGGCTCGCGCTGCCACGTCGGCCGCAAGAGCCCGCTCCGACTCCTGGATTGCCCGCGCCTCAGCCTCGGTGGCCTCTGGGTCTTTGCCCCGACGTTCGTCCCTCCCCGAGGTGTCCGCAGCCCGCACCCGCTCTGCCGCGATAGAGCGCGTCGACGTGATGCGCTCCTTGAGCGCGGCCAGGGCGTACCAGGTCTCCTGGGCTGCCGCTACGGCCGGAGCCGCATCGCGAGCGGCCTCTTCGGCGTCCGTCTCCGCCGCACGGGCACTCTCTAGCGCCGACTCCACAGCACGGCGTCGTTGAGTCAGGTCTGCTTCGGCCGCAAGATCGGACTCAAGCGACAGGGTGGCCATGACGTAGTCATCGGCGAGCACCCGCGCCTTGGCGTCGCGGAGTTCCGCCTGGATGACGGCCGCCTTGCGAGCCACCTCCGCTTGCCGCCCCAAGGGCTTGAGTTGACGACGGATCTCCCCCACCAGGTCCACGAGGCGGTCGAGGTTGACCTGGGTGGAGTCGAGCTTGCGCAGGGCCTTCTCCTTGCGCTTGCGGTGTTTGAGGACGCCAGCGGCCTCTTCGATAAACCCGCGTCGGACCTCAGGAGTTGCCTGGAGGATCGAGTCGAGTTGTCCCTGTCCCACGATGACGTGCATTTCCCGGCCGATTCCGGAATCCGACAAGAGCTCTTGGACGTCCAACAGACGTGCCGGTGATCCGTTGATCGCATAGTCCGACCCGCCCGAGCGGAACATTGTGCGGCTAATCGTGACCTCGGTGTACTCGATCGGCAGCGCACCATCAGTGTTGTCGATGGTGAGGCTGACCTCGGCCCGCCCGAGCGGAGCTCGTCCGGCGGTGCCGGCGAAGATCACATCCTCCATCTTGCCGCCCCGCAGGGATTTCACCCCCTGCTCCCCCATCACCCAACTCAGCGCATCCACAACGTTGGATTTCCCCGAACCATTGGGGCCGACGATGCAGGTGATGCCCGGCTCGAAGTTCAGCGTGGTCGCTGACGCAAAAGACTTAAAGCCGCGCAGGGTCAGGGATTTCAGATACACACCAACCGCCTAGGCACCCACACCCGCCGCGTGCTTGCGCCGCACGGCACGGAACGTCCACAACTTGTTGATGACGAAGTTGATCGGCATGGTCAAGATGATGGCGATCGCCTGTGCCCAATAAGGGCGTTTCGTCCAGAAAACCCCATCGTCGGTCATCCACGGTTCGGACAAAAACACCGGTGACGTGGGGTTCGTGAACGCGGTGAACAGCGCCGTCGTCACAAGGTTCGCGACGCACCCGACCAAGAAGAAGGGAAGATACTCCCGCAAGAAGGGAGCGCGGGCACCCTCCGCCCGGAAGGTCCAGTATCGATTCAGGAGGAAGTTCCACGTCACCGCGACAGCGAAGCCGATCCAGACAAAGAGATGCCCAAATCGGACATTGTACCCCGTGCCCACGAGGGGAAAAAGCACGGTGCGGTAGTCCACACCGAAGAAGTGGTGTCCGATGTTGCTGCACAACGCAAACACGGCCATGTTCACCAAAACACCCGATCCACCCACTACGCCGAAGGTGACGAACTGGCGCACATTGTGCCCATGCCTGGCATAAAGATCCGAAAAGGCGCTCACGGGAACAGGAGCCTATCGGTCGCGGGGCGCGACGGGAGGATGTTGCCCTCTCCGCCTGCCGCAGCGCGTGTCATCCCCACCACAGGGCAACGCTACTGCGTACGTCACCTCAGGGGCACCGACGGCCCCCGAGAACGTCGATGTCGCACGACCTGCCGGGGACAACAGGGCTCCCCCACCGATGCCGCAGGAGGTCGGAACTCGACCGTGGAACCCCACAGCCCGCTCTCTCTTTCGTCGCCCTCACCGGCTAGGTTCAACGCCATGACAGAGCTACCCGCCCGCCACGACCCTCCCGCGTCTGGCCTGCAGCCTCCCCACCCCTCGCCCCGCACGATGGTCGAACGCCCCGTGCGTTCGATCGACGTCACCCCTGCTGGGGTGAAGATTGAGGACACGCTGTTCGAGACGCTGAGCGTCTCGAACACTGGCCGAGGTGCTCGGGCAGCCGCGTATCGTGCCGCCGGACGATCCCGCACCGGAGGCGAACAGGTACGTTCCGAGCACGCTCGCGATCTGGGACGGTGCGGGCATTTTCGCGTTCACCAAGGGGGGCGATGAGGCGAGCGAACTCGAGGTTCGCCTATCTCACGACCCCGTGGAAGAGGCCCGGGTGAAGTTCGATTTCGCCACGATGCGGCCTTGCCAGATCTTCTCGGGAACCTTCACGGTTGCAGGACGGAAACCCCTGGACGCGATCCCGGTGAAGGAACTCCGCAAGGCCTACATCATGCTCGAGACGAACGCCGGGAACTGGCAGACCACGTTCTTCCTCAACGACACCGAGTGCGGCGAACTACGGGAGATGGAATTCCTCGATCGCTTCGCCAAACTCGACACCGACGAACTTGCCGACGTGGTGCGATCAGCAACCCATCCGTTCTCACAGGTGAGCATCCGCTACGAAGCGCCAAAGGTCGTACGCAAGCCTTCCGGTAAGTGGAAACACCCGGCCTCCGAGGAGGCCCTCCTCACCCTCGCATCGTTCCCCTTCCGGCTCGCCGTGATTCAGGAACTGATGTATGAACAAGACGCGCTGACCCCGCGTTTCGACGTCTACGACTTCGCTCAGGACCGAGGGGCACGTTCCTTCGACCCGGACGAGGTGGGCTATGAGGTCATCCCCTCGGTGCGCACCTGGTTCCGGACGCTGCCGATCCCGGCTCGGCTGGCCGAACGCGTCGAAACGCTCGTGCTCGATGGCGGCAACGACATCTACCTCCAACTCATCCCCCAGTGGGACGGCGAGGACGACGCGTTCACGATCACCAGCCTGAAAGAAGCTGACCTCGCACCCTTCACGAACCTGAAGAAGGTCCAGGACATCGGCGGCTTCTTGCGTCCGCGCGCCCGGACCGCCCTCGTGAAACACGGCATCGAGGTGGAGGACTGACGCCCGCGGCGGCGACGTCTGCCGCAGTGCTCAGTGCGAGCGTTGGCAGTGAGGGCAGAAGTGGGAGGACCTGTTGGTGAAGGCCACCCGCTTGATGGGTGTCCCGCAGCGTTCGCAGGGTTCCCCGTCGCGCTTGTACACGTGGAGATCTCGGCTGAAGTAGCCCGACTCGCCATTCACATTGACGTAGAGGTCGTCGAAGGACGTTCCGCCTTGGGCCAGCGCCGCAGCCATGATCTCCCGCGCCGATTCCAGCACCCGCCGCACGGCGGCCAGCGACAAGCCGTCCGCGGGGGTCTCGGGGTTCACCCGAGCCAGCCAGAGCGCCTCATCGGCGTAGATGTTTCCGATTCCCGAAACGACCCGTTGGTCGAGCAGGACGCGCTTGATCGCGCTGCGCTTGCCGTGGACGCGAGCTACCAGAGCGGGAAGGTCGAGGGCCGGGTCGAACAGGTCACGGGCGATGTGGGCCACGGCAGCGGGCAGTTCGGCACCGTCGGGGGCCAAGGAGAGTCCGCCAAACATCCGTTGGTCCACGAACCGGAGTTGGGCCCCGTCGTCGAGATCAAACAGGACGCGCGTGTGGCGCTGCAACGGGGCGGTGGGAACGTTAATGCGGAACTGTCCGCTCATCCCCAGGTGTGCCAGGAGTGCATCCCCGTCGTCGAAGGGCAGCCACAAGAACTTTCCGCGTCGGGCTGCCACTCCGAAGCGGCGCCCCACCAGGGTGGCGGCAAAACCGTCGGGACCAGTCAGGTGGGCACGGACCGGGCGCGGATGCAACACGCTGACGTGCAGCACGCTGCGATGCGTCACCATGTCAGCGAGCCCCCGACGAACAACCTCGACCTCAGGCATCTCCGGCATGGTGGTGCCCGCTCAGGGGTGCTGGGAGGCCAACTGGCGATGCGCCAGTTCGGCAGCCCCTTGCTCGGCCAACTTCTTGGAGCGCGCGACAAAGGGGGCGAAGGTATCTCCCCCGACGACGGCGCGCGCTTCGAAGCGACGATTGTGATCGGGGCCCGAAGCCGTATGGACGTAATGGGGGGACGTCAGACCGAGATGCGCGGCCAGTTCCTGCAGAGCGGTCTTCCAGTCGGTCGCGCGTCCGTCGGTGGACGCTGCCTCGACGACCGGATCCATCAGGGCATGAACGAACCTGCTTGCTGCTTCGCGCCCGCAGGAAAGGAACACGGCAGCAATCATCGCCTCGGTGGCATCGGCGAGGATGGAGTCCTTGTCGGCGCCGCCTGTTTGCCGCTCACCCTTGCCCAGCAACAGCACCTGCCCCAAGGCGAGGCCGCGGGCCACGTCGGCCAGCGCATACGTGTTGACGACGGCGGCACGCATCTTCGCGAGCCACCCTTCGGGCTTATCGGGAAAGCTCCGGTACAGGTGTTCGGTGACGACAACCCCCAGCACAGCATCGCCCAGGAATTCCAGGCGCTCATTGTGGGGGGCGCCCCCGTGCTCGAAGGCCCAGGAGCGATGCGTCAGGGCAAGCCGATACAGCTGGGGATCAATGGTGATCCCCAGCTGCGTGAAGAGCTCTTGGACGCGGCCATCGGCCGCGGACATCACTGCTCGATGACCTGGCGGCGGGCCGCACGCGGGCCGTACTGGCCGCACGTCGGGCACGCCGTGTGGGGAAGGTGCTTGCCCCCACAGGCCGGGTTGGCGCAGTTCACGAGCGTGGGCGCGGACGTCTTCCACTGCGCACGACGGGAACGCGTGTTGCTGCGGGACATCTTCCGCTTCGGAACAGCCACGTCAAACTCCTCAATCCTGGGGCGCGAACGCCCTCTCTCAGTCCAAAGTCTCGTCAGCCCAGCCGACCAGCGACGCCCACCGTGGGTCAATCGCATCGTCGTGCCTGTGCTCGGGATCGTCGTTCAGGTTGACCCCGCAGACGGGGCACAACCCGGCGCAATCCTCCCGGCACAGCGGGATGAACGGCAGATCGAGTACCGCGGTGTCTCGCAGGACCGGTTCGAGGTCGATCATCTCGCCCTCAACCCGGCTGGCCTCGGCATCGTCAGGATCCACGCTCGGGAAGAGGAACAGTTCCTGCAGGTCGATCTCGGCAGAAGCCTCGATCTCGGTCAGGCACCGAGCGCACTCCCCGCGCAGCTGAACCTCAGCGACGCCGGTGGCCAACACCCCATCCCCCACTCCCTCGAGCCGAAGATCGAGATGGATCGGGGAACCTGTCGGCACTCCGATTACGTCATTGCCTAGACCTTCAGGTGCGGGAGCGTCACAGACGACCTCTTTGCTTCCACCCGGCTGATGCCCGAATTCGCGAATGTCGAAGACGAGTTCAGATCGGGGATCGACCAAGCGAGTTGCCCTCACGTCCACCCCTCACCCTGCTGGCACGACAACGTCATAACCGAAGGGAAAGCCTACCTGCTTCCCCGCGGGTGGCCAAACCGTTGCCCCGCAAGCCGCACTCACGCTCACCGTAGGACCGCCGCACCGAGATGTAATATCCGCGACACATGGAGTTCACCAACGAGTCGACGGCCGGACCAGAACTCGTCCTAGCTTCGGCGTCGGGCCGCAGACGCGGCAGACACCAGGGGGAACATGACGACACAAGCACGCATCCCGTCGCGCAAAGGCGCACGGGTCACTCAGCGGACACTGCGCGAGTGGCTGATCTTCGTCTTGTTCGCGGCCCCGAACGTCGCCCTCATCGTGGCCTTCACCTATCGGCCATTGCTGACCAACATGTACTACTCCACGCTTGATTGGACTCTCGGCTCGGCCACGGCCACGCCGGTGGGGCTGGCCAACTATGTGGAGTTCTTCACCAATGCCGAGTCGCTCGGCGTGCTCCGCACCACGGCGATCTTCACGGTCGCCACAGTCGGGGGCTCGATCCTGCTGGGTCTCGGATTGGCCCTGGTGCTGAACCGACGCCTCGTGGGCCGGGGCTTCGCGCGCGCCACCGTCTTCGCTCCCTACGTCCTCTCCGGTGTGGGGATCGGCCTGGTGTGGCTGTTCATCTTCGATCCGACCACCGGCGTGCTGTCAGCCATCCTGCGCTCCCTTCACCTGCCGGTCCCGGAATGGTTCCTGCAGCCGAACCTGTCGCTGGCCATGGTGATCCTGGTCTACATCTGGAAGAACCTCGGCTATTGCGCGGTCATCTACCTCGCAGCGCTGCAAGCCGTCCCGCGCGATCTCCTCGAAGCCGCCGCACTCGACGGCGCCGGACGCGCGAAGACGTTCACCACCATCGTGTGGCCGCTGCTGTCGCCCACGTCGTTCTTCTTGCTGATGACCACCCTGCTCTCATCGTTGCAGTCGTTCGACCTGATCCGAATCATGACGCCGCTGGGCAACGGCACGACCACGCTGATGTACGACGCGTACCTGCAGGCCTTCGGCGGCTACAACAGGGCCGGGTACTCTGCGGCCGTCTCCACGATCTTGTTCGTGCTCCTGCTCGCCCTCACCGTCGTGCAGTTGCGCCTCATCGAGCGGAAGGTCCACTACGCATGATCGACACCGTGATGAGGACGCCGTCCGAACCCGCCGCCGCCCCGACACCGCCCGCGCCCCGTGCCGCCTCCAGGAAGTCGCACCCGCGCCACGGTTCCGCACTGGACCACGAGTCCACGTTCTCGCTCATCTTCCGCGGCTATGTGCCGTTGATCCTGGCGACCTTGATCATCGCACTGCCCCTGATTTGGATGATGCTGGGGTCGTTGAAGACCAGCGGTGAGGTGGTATCCCGCGACCTGGTGTGGCTACCCGGCTCCCCCACCTTCGACGCGTATCTCACCGCGTCGCAGAAGGTCGACTTTCCGCGACTGTTCCTCAACTCGACCCTCGTCACCGTCGTGGGAGCGGGGATCAAGGTCCTGCTGGCGCTGACCACGGCCTATGCGCTGGTCTTCGTGCGGTTCCCGTTCAAGCGCACCATCTTCGCGGGGATTCTCGTGGCGTTGATGGTGCCCCCGCAGGTGTCCCTCTTGCCGAACTACGTTCTCATCTCGGGATTGGGCGGGGCCAACACGTACTGGGGCATCATCCTGCCTGGCCTCGGCACCGCCTTCGGTACCTTCCTGCTGCGCCAGCACTTCTTGTCGCTGCCCGCCGAAATTCTAGAGGCCGCCGAACTCGACGGTGCGGGGCACCTGCGCCGCCTCGTCCAGATCGTGATCCCCATCTCCACCCCCACGATCGCCACCGTGTCGTTGGTCACGATCGTCAACGAATGGAACGACTACATCTGGCCTCTCATCATCACCACTGACGACCAGATGATGACCCTCCCTGTCGGGCTGACCCTCTTGAAGAACCTCGAGGGCGACCCGAGTTCCTACCCGATCCTCATGGCCGGCGCCGTCGTCGTGATCGTGCCCGTGCTGATCGTGTTCACCTTCCTCCAGCGCTACATCGTGGCTGGACTCACCCAGGGCGCGGTCCGTTGACCGTTCCCCCCAACTCGACCCTCGACCTCGAGGGCCGTTCAAAGAGGAGAGAAATGTTCGCATCCCTGACCACCTCGTCGCTCAGCCGACGCTCGCTGCTCGGCGCTGCCGGGATCGGGCTCGGCGCCGCAGTCCTCGCCGGCTGCGGGGGCCCGTCGGTCGCCGGCCCCGCGGCATCAGGTTCCCCATCCACCAATCCGGCTGGCCCGGACTTCACGGGCGTCACCCCCGCCAAGTCGATCACGTTCTGGTCCAACCATCCCGGAAGCTCCGAGGCGGTCACCCAGGAGATCATCGCCGCCTTCACCGCCAAGGAAGGCATCGAGGTCAAGCTCGTTACGGCTGGCTCCAACTACGAGGAGGTGGCCACCAAGTTCCAGGCGGCCCAGGCTGGCGGCCAACTCCCCGACATTGTCGTGTTCTCCGACGTGTGGTGGTTCCGCTACTTCCTGGCCGACTCGATCATCCCGCTGGGCAACGCCTTGAAGGCCGCCGAGGTCGACACCGCCGACTACCGGCCCGGCTTGTTCTCCGACTACCAGTACGCGGGCGCTCAGTGGGCTGTCCCGTGGGCCCGCTCCACGCCGCTGTTCTACTACAACAAGGACCACTGGAAGGCCGCCGGGCTTGAGGACCGCGCCCCCAAGACGTGGGCCGAGTTCAACGACTGGGCCCCCAAGATCAAGCAGGCCAACCCCAGCATCGCGCACGTCTACGAGCACCCTGCTCTGGCCGACTACGCGGGCTGGACCCTGCAAAACATCCTGTGGGGCTATGGCTCGGGATGGTCGAAGCAGAACTCCTTCGACATCACGTGCGACGACGAGAAGGCCGTCGCCGCGTTGACCTACGTCAAGGATTCGGTCTATGCCAACGGCTGGGCGGGCGTCGCCTCCAAGTCCGGCACCGACGACCTGGCGGCGGGCGCCATCTCCGCCACGCTGGGCTCCACCGGATCCCTGGTCGGCATGCAGAAGGCAACCGCAGGAAAGTTCAGCCTCGGCGTCGGGTTCCTCCCCGGCGGCCCGGTCTCGACCTCCCCGGTGTGCCCCACCGGCGGTGCCGGGGTCGGCATCCCGAAGAACATCTCCAAGGAGAACCAGCTCGCTGCGGCCAAGTTCATCGGCTTCCTGACCAACCCGGCCAACACCGTCAAGTTCGCCGGGGCGACCGGCTACATGCCGGTGCGGACCTCCGCCGATACGAGCTCGCTCCTGGCAGCCAACCCGCTGGCCGGGGAAGCCATCAAGCAACTCGACGTCACACGCCCCCAGGACTACGCACGGGCCTTCCTGCCCGGCGCGGACCAGGAAATGGCCAAGTCCATCGCGTCGATCCTGACCCAGGACGCCGACGTCAAGGCCACCATGACGACCCTGCGCGGCGTCTTGGAGAAGATCTACACCAGCCAGGTCAAGGGCAAGATCTGAGTGTTCTTCCCGCGCGAGGCCGCGTCATCGCACCGTCGATGGCGCGGCTTTGCCGTCCGCATCTAGCGCGGGCGGCTCAGCGCTCGGACGTCTTGGCCGCGATACGCCGTGCAACCTCAGGGGTCACGAACTGGCTGACATCCCCGCCGAGTTTGGCGATCTCGCGGATCATCGTCGAGCTCAGATGCGACCACTGAGCCGACGTCGGCAACATGATCGTCTCGATGCCCGTCAGAGCATGATTCATCTGCGCCATCTGCAACTCGAAATCGAAATCGCTGGCGAACCGCAGCCCCTTCACGATCACGTCGACGTCATGGTCGCGGCAAAAGTCGACCAGCAGCCCGTCCAGCAATGTGACGGTCACACCCGGAAGGCCCCCCACGGCGTCGCGGAGCATCGACACGCGTTCGTCGGGAGTGAACAGGTAGTTCTTGGCGCTGTTACGCCCCACCGCGACGATGACCTCGTCGAACAGTCGTGCCGAGCGGGCCACGATATCGAGGTGCCCATGGGTCACCGGATCGAACGAGCCGGGGCAGATGGCCTTCATGCTTCCTCCTTGCTGGCCAGGTACAGCGTCGTTTCACCATAGCGACGCGTGCGCTGGTCAGGCAGGGACTGCGGCCACTGCGGTGCAGGACCGCGGCTGGAGCGCTCCACCACAACCAGGCCGTCGTCGGCTAGCCAACCATCCACGACGGCGCCGATCTGCGCGTCCACCACTGCGGCGGCCACGTCGTAGGGGGGATCGAACCACACCACATCGAACGGCTGCGGTCGCCCCGCCAGGTAGGTCTCCACCGATGAGGTGACCACGTCGATCGGCAAGTCAGTGGCGCGGGCATTACCGCGAGCCAGCGCGGCCGTCGAGCGATCCTTCTCCACGCACACGACCGGCCCGGCTCCGCGGCTCGCTGCTTCGAGGGCAATCGCCCCGGTTCCGCCGTACAGATCCAGCAAGGAAAACCGCTCCAGCATCGACTCGGCGGGTTCACCAACGGTGCCTGCCCAATCGGCGATCAGGTTGAAGGCTGACTCCCGCACCAGGTCCGAGGTGGGGCGGGTGCGGTCATGGGTGGGTGTGCTGAGGCGTCGCCCGCCTGCACGGCCCGCGATGATACGGCTCACCTCGTCAGGGTAGCGATCTGCGAGACCTACGACCGATCGATCCACTCCTGACCAGCCAACCTGTTGGTTTGCGTGACCGCGTCCGCGAACCCGGGGGTCGACTGTTCGGGGTCGCGCGCGACGGCCTCCTCGGCGAGCACCCGGGCGGCGTCGATGAGGTCGGCGTGATCGAGGACGCGCAGCAGCCGCAGCGTGGAGCGTCCCCCCGACTGGCTGGCACCCAGCACGTCACCCTCGCGACGCTGCAGCAGATCCAGTTCGGCCAGCGCGAAGCCGTCCCGCGTGGCGGCGACAGCGGCGAGGCGTTCCCAACTCGTGGCATCCGGCTCCGCTGAACTGACCAGCAAGCACACGCCGGGGAGGTCGCCTCGCCCAATCCGGCCCCGTAGCTGATGCAACTGGCTGATCCCGAAGCGGTCGGCATCCCAGATCACCATCATCGTGGCGTTCGGAACATCCACCCCGACCTCGATGATGGTGGTCGCCACTAAGACGTCCACATCGCCCGCGGCGAAGGCGCCCATCACGGACGCCTTCTCCTCGGCCGGGAGCCGACCATGCAGCACCCCGACGCGCACCTGGGCGAGCGGCCCCTGGGCCAGACGTTCCGCCAACTCGACGACACCCAACCCCTCGGCGTCCTTGCCACCCCCGATGTGCGGGGCGACCACGAAGGCCTGTCGGCCCGCCGCGACCTCTTCCGCGACCCGCTCCCAGGCCCGCTCAACCCAGGCGGGCCTGCGGATCGCATCCACCACCGTGGTGGTGACGTCGGCGCGGCCCGCCGGCAACTGCGCGAGGGTGGATACGCTCAAGTCGCCGAACACAGTCATGGCGACCGACCGTGGGATGGGAGTCGCGGTCAACACGAGGACGTGGGGGCGAGCCTGGGCACGGTCCGTCAGGATCGCCCGCTGCTCGACGCCAAACCGGTGCTGCTCATCGATGACGACAAGACCGAGATCCACAAACGAGACCGTGTCCGCCAGCAGGGCGTGCGTCCCGATGACGATGCCTGCCTCGCCACTGGCGATCTTCAACAATCCGGCCCGCTTGCGTGGTGCCGGGGTGGAGCCGGTGATGCACACGACGTCGGTGGCCACGTCGGGGGCCCCCAGGACGCGCCCGCCGCCCAGATCACCGAGCAACCTCGTGATGGTGTCGGCGTGCTGCTGGGCCAGTACCTCCGTGGGCGCCAGGAGGACGGCTTGGCCCCCGGCGTCCACGACGGCCAGCATCGCGCGTAGGGCTACGAGTGTTTTGCCCGAGCCGACCTCGCCCTGCAGGAGGCGCTGCATCGGAGCCTGACGTGCCAAATCGGCAAAGATCTCCTCCGACACCACCCTTTGCCCCTCGGTCAGCGTGAAGGGAAGCCGGGCGTCGAAGGCGTCGAGCAGGCCGCCGGCGATCCGGGGCCGGGGCCCGGCGGCATGACGCGCATTGTCGGCCCGGCGGTAGGCCATCGCCACCTGCGTGGTAAACGCCTCATCGAACCACAGGCGCTGCCGTCCGCGATCGATCTCCTCGCGTGACTCAGGCCGGTGCACCGCACGGAAGGCGTCCGCGAGGCCGATCACGCCGGCGCGTTCACGGACCCACGCGGGCCACGGGTCCTCTGCCGGTAGGGCGTCCAAGGCGAGGCGTTCGCATTCGGCGATCGTCCACGTCTTGAGCTTCGCTGTCGCAGGGTAGAGGCCCACCAGACCAGAGCGGGACAACTCCGCAATGCGCTCCTTCTCCTCGGAATTACCCACGACGCCGCCCGCCGCATCCAGCATGACGAACGCCGGGTGGGTCATCTGGGGCTGATCGCGAAAGCTGCCCACTTTGCCGACGAAAATCCCGCGCACACCTGCCGACAACTGGCGCTGCCACCACCCGACGATGGAGGAGCGCCCGAAGAAGGTGGCGCTCAGCCGACCGTGTCCATCGGTCAATGTCACTTCGAGCCGAGAGTTGGGGGCTCGTTTTCCCCCGGTGAACCCACCTCGCCCCTCGAACACCTCGGTTTTGGCGACGCGCGCCATGACAGCGACATGTTCGCCTTCCTCCAGCGTCGCCAGGTCCGTCAGTTCTGTTCCGGCAAGGTAGTGGCGAGGCACGTGACGCAACAGATCCCCCACGGTGCGGACGCGCAGCGCAGCAAAGGACTCCGCCGCCTTCGAACCAAGCAGCGTGCCGACGTCGGCGTCTAAAGCGCGGAAGGCCTCGGTTCGCCAGGGATCGTGTGGGCTCACACTCTGCATCCTAGGCAAGCGCAGCGACACTCCTTACAACGCGAAAAGACCCGCCCGAAGGCGGGTCCATCGTGATCGCGAGGATCGGTCAGCGCGCGACCTTGCCAGCCTTGATGCAGCTGACGCAGACGTTCATGCGCTTGGTGGAACCGTTCACCACAGCCCGGATCGACTGAATGTTCGGGTTCCAGCGGCGGTTGGTCTTCTTCTTCGACCAAGGCACGTTGTGGCCGAAGGTCGGCTTCTTGGCGCAGACGTCGCACACGGCGGCCATGGGACTACTCCTCTAAAAAGCTGGGCAACGAGACCGCATCCGCGTCAGGCGCGGACGAACAAGGCTCGCATTCGGAACCAAGCCAGTGTAACCGCTCTCGACGAGAAACAACAATCTAGGTCGCCAGGACGACGGGGACGATCATCGGACGGGCGCGATAGCGTTTGCTGACCCAGCGTCCCAGCCTGCGACGCATGAGCTGCTGCAGCGGGTAGGTGTCCTCCGCTCCATCGGCCAGCGCCTCACGCAAGCCATCAGCCACCTCGGCGCTGATGGAATCGAAGATCCCCTCCTCGTCGATGAAACCTCGGGCGGTGATGATCGGCCCCTCCACGAGTTCGCCCGTGTGCAGGTTCACCACGGCGATCGCCGAGATGAAGCCTTCCTCACCCAGGATGCGTCGATCATCCAGTTCTGCATCGCCCACGGCGTCCACCGTCGAGCCGTCAACGAACACGTAGTCGGCCTCCAGGCGTCCCACCACGGCGACCTTACCGTCGTGAAGGTCCACCACGGTGCCGTCCTCCACGACCACAGCGTTCTCGCGGGGAACGCCCGTGGCGATGGCCAGTTCAGCGTTGGCGTGCAGGTGCCGCACCTCGCCATGGACGGGCATCACGTTGCGCGGCTTGACCAGGTTGTAGCAGTACAGGAGCTCCCCCGAGCTAGCGTGCCCGGAGACGTGAACCAGCGCGTTGCCCTTGTGGACGACCTTGACGCCGTTCTTGGTCAGGCCGTTGATGACGCGCGACACCGAGTTCTCGTTCCCAGGGATCAAGGAACTGGCCAGCAGGACCACGTCGCCTGGCCCCGCCGTGATGATCGGGTGCTCATGGTTCGCGATGCGGCTCAGCGCGCTGAGCGGCTCGCCTTGGGATCCCGTGGAGACGATCACGACATCCGTGGGCGCGTACTTGTCGATGTCGTCGAGCGCGATCAACGTGTTCGCGGGCACCTTCAAGTAGCCCAGCTGGGCGGCAATCGTCATGTTCTTCACCATGGAACGCCCCACGTAGACGACCTTGCGGCCAGCCTTGACCGCCTCGTCCATGACCTGCTGGACGCGGTGCACGTGCGAGGAGAAACAGGCAACGATGAGCCGTGCAGAAGCGTGGGAGAACACCCGCTCCATGGCCGGCTGGATGTCGATCTCGTGGGTGGTGAAGCCGGGGGTCTCGGCGTTGGTGGAGTCGACCATGAAAAGATCCACGCCCTCCTCCCCCGCCCTCGCGAACCCACGCAAGTCAGTGAGGCGGCCATCCAAAGGAAGCTGGTCCATCTTGAAGTCACCGGTGTGCAAGACGGTGCCCGCCTTGGTTCGCACCAAGACGGCGAGCGCATCAGGGATGGAGTGGTTGACGGCGAGGAACTCCAGATCGAACTCGCCCATCGTGGTGCGCGATCCCGCTTCCATCTCCCGCAGGTCGACGTTGCGGATGCGATGCTCCTTGAGTTTCTCCCGCAGGAAGGCCAACGTGAGTCGGCTACCCAAGACAGGGATGTCAGGGCGGCGGCGCAACAGATAGGGAACGGCGCCAATGTGATCTTCATGGCCGTGGGTCAGGACCAGGCAGGAGATATCGTCCAGGGTTTCGCCCAGCAGATGCAGCGACGGCAAGATCAGATCGACTCCAGGATGGTTCTCATCTGGAAACAGGACGCCGCAGTCGAGAATCAACCGCTGGCCGTTGATCTCAAAACTGGCGCTGTTGCGCCCGACGTCGCCAAGCCCTCCCAACGGAGTGATCCGGAGGGTGTCGGGGCGAAGTGTGGGTGGGGTCTGCAGGGGTTCTCGCACCTGACCAGCTTATCGGCCGGGGCGGGCACTCCCGCGCCGTTAGGATGTGGCGGTGACTGACGCGCCTCGCTTTGCCGATTCCTGCCGCCTCGCGTTCCCCTCAGAGGCCGAGCGCCTGGCCGCCCTGCAGCGGCGCAGTTGGCAGCAGTTACTGCCCGCGTCGGTGGCAGAAGAGATCCTGGGTGAGGTCGACCTGGCGACCATGACCGCCGCATGGCTCCAGGCGATTCAGCGCCCTCCGCTGGCGAAGTTTCGCGTGCTCGTTGCGGTGGCGGACACCCGCGTGGTCGGTTTCGCCGCGGTAGGCCCCTCCGATGATCCCGACGCCGACCCGGGCGCTGACGCGCTCGTCGGAGAGTTCATCATCGACCCCGTCCAGCAACGACAAGGCCACGGTTCTCGCCTGCTGAACGCCGTCGCCGACACGTTGCGTGCGGACGGCTTCACTCGGGCGACCTGGTGGGTGCGCAGCGATGATGATCCCCTGCGCGCGTTCCTCGATTCGGCGGGATGGGCCGCCGACGGGGCCCATCAAAGTGTCGGCACGGAGGCGTCCGCCACGGAGCTGAAGCTGGTGCGTGTGCACACCGACCTCGCCTGACGGACGCCTACCGCGCCTCAGCGACGCCCTACCTAGACGACGTCCTCGTCAACCCAGTCGAGGGTCTTCGTGACGGCCTTCTTCCAGTTGCGGAAGAGGCGCTCGCGTTCGCCCTCATCCATCGACGGGGTCCACCGCTCGTCCTCGGCCCAGTTCTCGATGACGTCCTTCTCGCCCTCCCAGTACCCGACGGCGATGCCGGCCGCGTAGGCAGCACCCAGCGCTGTCGTCTCGGCGACCACGGGACGCACCACGTCCACACCGAGTTGATCGGCCTGGAACTGCATGAGGGTCTGGTTGGCCGTCATGCCACCATCCACGCGCAACTCGGCCAGGCGGACGCCGGAGTCGGCTTCCATGGCTTCGAGGACCTCACGCGTCTGGTAGGCGGTGGACTCCAGCACAGCGCGAGCGATGTGGCCCCGGTTCACGTACCGGGTGAGCCCCACCAGGGCGCCACGGGCGTCACTGCGCCAGTACGGCGCAAACAACCCGGAGAACGCGGGCACCAGGTAGGCGCCGCCGTTGTCCTCGACCGTCGCGGCCAGTTCCTCGATTTCTGGGGCGCTGTCGATGATCTTGAGGTTGTCGCGCAGCCATTGGACCAACGAGCCGGTGACGGCGATGGAGCCCTCCAGCGCATAGACGGGCTTGCGTCCGGCGATCTGGTAGCAGACGGTCGTCAGCAGACCGTTCTTGCTGGGGACGATCTCCTCACCGGTGTTCATGAGCATGAAGCAGCCCGTGCCGTAGGTGTTCTTGGCCATGCCTCGCTCGAAGCAGGCCTGGCCGAACGTGGCGGCTTGCTGGTCGCCCAGGATGCCCGAGATCGGCACACCGCTCAGCGAGCCCGCCGGGCGGACGTGCCCATACACCTCCGAGGACGACTTGATCTCGGGAAGCATGGACATCGGGATGCCCATCTCCGCGGCGATCTCCTCGTTCCAGCTCAGCCCCTCGAGGTTCATCAGCAGCGTGCGCGAGGCGTTGGTGACGTCGGTGACGTGGATACCTCCGTCGACACCGCCGGTGAGGTTCCACAGCACCCAGGTATCCATGGTGCCCATCAGGAGTTCCCCGGCCTCGGCACGCTCGCGGGCGCCCTCGACGTTCTCGAGGATCCACACGACCTTGGGTCCAGCGAAGTAGGTCGCCAGCGGCAACCCGACGCGGTCCTTGTACCGGTCAGCGTCGCCTTGGGCAAGACGGGAACAGATCTTGTCGGTGCGCGTGTCCTGCCACACGATGGCGTTGTACACCGGCTCGCCGGTGAGCTTGTCCCACACCATCGTCGTTTCGCGCTGGTTGGTGACCCCCACGGCGCTGATCTGGTCGCGGCTCACGTTGGCCTGTGCCAAGGCGATGCCGACGACTTCGCGGACGTTGTCCCAGATCTCCACCGGGTTGTGCTCGACCCATCCGGCACGGGGGAAGATCTGTTCGTGTTCCTTCTGCCCCGTGGCCACGATGCGGCCCTGGTGGTCGAAGATGATGGCGCGGGAACTCGTCGTCCCCTGATCAATGGCGAGAACGTACTTCTGAGTCATGGTCAAATTTCCTTTCACTGCGTTGTGGATGGGGGCGACACTCAGGCCGGCAACAGGACGCCGCTGGCAAGACCGGCCACGACACCGCCGATGAGGGGGCCAACGACCGGCACCCACGAGTAGCCCCAGTCAGCACCCGTCTTACCCGGGATCGGGAGAACGGCGAACGCGATACGCGGGCCAAGGTCACGAGCCGGGTTGATGGCGTACCCGGTCGGGCCACCCAACGAGATACCGATGGCGACGACGAGGAGGGCGACGCCGAGGGCCCCCAGCCAGCCAAGGCCGCCAGGAGTGTGCGTTGCCGAGTCGCCCCAGTGGCCGGCGCCCAGCACGACAAACACCAGGACGAAGGTGCCAATGGCCTCGGTGACGAGGTTCCACAGCGGGCTGCGCACCTCAGGAGCGGTCGAGAACACACCGAGCTTGACCGCACCGGGAGCATCGGCGTCGAACTGCTTCTTGTAGGCCAGCCAGCAGGCCACGGCTCCGATGAAGGCGCCGACGAACTGGGCCGCGATGTAGGTGGCGATGGACGCCGCTGAGACGGCGACCCCGGGGACGAACTCCTTGGCGCCCGAAAAGACGATCCCCAACGTGACTGCGGGGTTCAGGTGCGCACCCGACTTGTAGGAGACCAGGACACCGGAGAAGACCGCGAGGCCCCATCCCCAGTTGACGAAGAGAAATCCGGTGCCGTTGCCTTTGGTGCGCGGCAGCGCCGTGTTGGCGACGGATCCGGCGCCGAGCAGGATCAGCATCGCTGTTCCCACGGTCTCGGACAAAAAGATAGTTGCGAGAGACATCGAGAATCACTTTCTGACACGTCTCTGTGTCAAAGCTGTATCGACAGGAAAAGGGGTTGTACCTTTCTGACGAGCGACGCCGGGACCGCGCCCCCAGTTGCGGTCCCGGCACACAATCACTGCAGTGTGGTGTCCACCACGTCGGCGGCCCCCATGCGGATCTCGGAGGCGGCCTGGTCTGTGCCTGCGGCCTGGGCGGCGAGTTCCGCCTCGGCGCGGTGACGGTAATTGTCCTTCTCGTGGGCGGCCTTCTCCTCATCCCATCCGAGGATCGGGGCGGCGATCGCCGCCGTCTCCTCGATCGCCGCGATGCCGCGGTCGGGGGTGGTGGAGTTCAGGCGGACACGCTGGATGAAGATGTCCTCCAGGTGCAACGCCCCCTCGTAACGGCAGGCGAACGCCACTTCGGCGCCGATGTACCAGTCGCAGGACTGGAGCGGCTTGCCGAGTTCTGGGTCGGCATCGACCAAGGCCAGCACGGCATCGATCTCAGATCCGTAGCGGTCACTCAGCGACTCGACCCGCTCCTGCGTCCAGCCGTAGCGTGCCGCGATCTCACCGCGACGGTTCACGACGGCCTGGTAGCCGTCGGCGCCCAGCAGCGGGGTGTCCTTGGTCACCGAAGGCCGTTCGGCCGCCGCTTGCTTGCCCAGCGCCACATCGACGGCGTCCTCGGCCATAACACGGTAGGTTGTCAGCTTGCCGCCGGCGATGGCGACGAGGCCGGGCGTGACCTCCATGGTGGTGTGCTCGCGCGACACCTTCGCCGATTTGGCCTCATCGGAGCCGACGGGTTGCAGCAGGGGCCGCAGGCCCGCATAGGTACCGATGATGTCGTCGCGGGTCAGATCGGAGGCGAGGACGGCGTTCGCATGCTCGAGCACGTAGTCGATGTCCGCCGAGTTGGGAACCGGGTGCTCGAGTTGCTCGTGCCAGGCGGTGTCGGTGGTACCGATGACCCAGTAGTGCATCCACGGGATGATGAACAAGACCGACTTCTCGGTGCGCAAGAACATGCCCGTCTGGGCCTTGATCCGCTCGCGTGGGACGACGATGTGGATGCCCTTGCTCGCGAGCACCTTCAGGCCTGCTCGCGTCTTCGCCATCGACTCGGTCGTCTCGGTCCACACGCCCGTCGCCATGATGATCGACTTGGCCTTCACCTCGAGGGTGCGGCCGGTCTCAGCGTCACGCAGGGTCGCTCCCGTGACCCGGCCGTCGGGTTGCTGTTGGATCTTGACCACCGCGGTGCGGCTGGCTGCGGTCGCGCCGAAGCGCACCGCGCTGCGGACCAGGTTGATGACCAGGCGAGCGTCGTCGACCCGGGCATCGTAGAACTCGATGGCACCGATCAAAGCGTCGGAGCGCACGTCGGGGAACAGGTGCTGTGCCCCAGCCTTGGACAGGTGCTTTTGCGTCGGAACGGTCTTCTTGCCGCCCGATCCTGCCAACGCAAGCACGTCGTAGAGCCCGACCCCGACAGCGGAGTAGGCGCGTTCGATGACCGGCGTCTTCAGCGGCCACAGGAAGGGCTGTGCCTTCACCAGGTGGGGGGCCAAGGTGGTCAAGAGGCGTCCGCGCTCGCGCAGGGCCTCCGCGACCAGGGCGAAGTCGAGGTTGTAGAGGTAGCGCAGCCCCCCGTGCACCAGACGCGAGGAACGGCTCGACGTTCCCGAGGCCCAGTCCTGAGCCTCGACGATGGCCGTTTTCAGGCCGCGGGTGGCCGCATCGAAGGCCGCGCCGGCACCGGTCACTCCACCACCGATGACCAAAACGTCGAACTCGTCGGTCTCCAAAGCATCCAGCGCTTGTTCGCGCTGCTCGTGGTTGAGGGCGGGGATCGTCATCGCATGCTCCTTGGTACACGTCCGTGTGCTGATCGCTCCATGTTGCCCCACGCTGCACGATCGTGTCACTGTTGTGCACAAACGTGCAGGGAGAGGAAGCCGCATGAACGAGCGTCACGACGTCATGTACCAGGCTGCGACGCAGTACTACCTGCACGGGAACACGATGGATTCGATCGCGCATAGCCTCGGCCTGTCTCGTTCCAGCGTCTCCCGGCTCCTGAGCCAGGCCCGCCGTGAGGGACTCGTCCGCATCACCATCGCGGACGCCTTGGGCACAGCCTCACCCGAGGCTCGGGCTCTTCGGGAGCGTTTTGGAATCGCTGCACATTTGGTCAATGTGAGCGCTGCCTCCTCAGCGTCCGCCCGGCTCGAGCAAGTGGCCCGCAGAGCCGCCTCGCTCTTGGCCGATGCCGTGCATGCCGATGAGTTCCTCGGCGTCGCGTGGGGGGTAACGATGGCCTCGCTGGCCCGGCATCTCCCGCAACATCCGCTCTCGGGCGTCTCGGTCGTGCAGATGAACGGGGGCGCCAACCCGCGCACGACAGGCGTCCCCTACGTCGGTGAAATGATGCAGCGCGTTGCCACCGCCTTCGACGCGCGTGTCACGCCCTTCCCCGTCCCTGCGTTCTTCGACCATGCCGAGACGAAAAGGGCCATGTGGCGGGAGCGATCCATCCAGTACGTGCTGGGTCTGCAGCAACGCCTCGATGTGGCGGTCTTCGGCGTCGGCTCCCTCACCGGAAGCATCCCCTCCCACGTGTATGCGGCCGGGTACCTCGATGCCGAAGAACGCGCCGAACTAGCGGCCGACGGCGTCGTGGGCGACATCTGCACCGTCCTACTCAGGGAGGACGGCAGCTACGCCGACATCCCCACCAATGCCCGCGCCACCGGCCTCACACCGGCGGAGATGGCGCGGATCCCGCGACGGATCTGCGTGGTCGCCGATCCGGCACGCTCACGTGCCGTCCTGGGCGCCCTTCGCGCGGGGGTCGCAACCGACCTCGTCCTCGACGATCACACGGCCAAGGCCATCTTGCGCCGCGCCTGACCCTGCACCGGCGACGCCCAGAACCACCCACGAACCGCTCCCGAGGCCCAGCCCCCGGTGGTCGGCCATGCGCGTGTCATGAGACGGTGGGGCCATGACTGAGCAGGCCGACGCCACACCCGGGGGCGTGTACTCCAGCAAGGGCAAGGCGTACACCCGCGACACCCGCTACCTCACGACGCGGATCATGCGGTCCGTGGCTCCCGGTGAGGACGCCGTCCTCGTGGAACCGGGACGTTTTCGGCTCATCGCCGCCCGCGCTTGCCCGTGGGCGAACCGCGCCATCATCGACCGGCGCCTGCTCGGCTTGGAGGACGCGCTGAGTATCGGGTTTCCTGGCCCCACCCACGACGCGGATTCATGGACCTTCGATCTCGACCCGGGCGGCGTCGATCCCGTGTTGGGCATCCACAAACTCAAGGACGCGTATCTGCGCCGGGATCCGGATTACCCGCGCGGCATCACCGTGCCCGCGATCGTGGACACCACGACTGGGGCCGTGGTCACCAACGACTTCGCCCAGATCACGCTGGACATGTCGACCCAATGGGTGGAGTATCACCGCCCGGGCGCACCCGACCTGTACCCCCTCGCCCAGCGCGAGGAGATGGACCAGGTGATGCGCTACATCTATACCGAGATCAACAACGGCGTCTATCGTGCCGGATTCGCCGGGACCCAGGAGGCCTACAACGCCGCCTACGATCGGCTGTTCACCGCCCTGGACTGGGCCGAGGAACGCCTCTCGGGGCGTCGCTTCCTCATGGGTGGCGCCATCACCGAAGCCGACGTACGACTCTTCACGACGCTCGTCCGCTTCGACGCGGTCTACCACGGCCACTTCAAAACCAACCGCACCAAGCTCACCGAGATGCCAGCGCTGTGGGCCTACGCCCGAGACCTGTTCCAGACGCCCGGGTTCGGCGACACGATCGACTTCGAGCAGATTAAGCAGCACTACTACATCGTTCATCGAGACCTCAACCCGCTCCAGATCGTCCCCCAGGGCCCCGACCTGTCGGGCTGGCTAAGCGAGCATGGCCGCGACGCCCTCGGCGGAGCACCCTTCGGCGCCGGCACGCCACCGGAGCCGGTCCGCCCCGAGGAACGCGCGCCTCACAGCATCCTCACCTACTGAGCGCGCGGCCCATCAGCGTCGTCAGCGCGAGTGAGGAATGCTCACGTTCGCGCCGCTGACATGGAGGGTCACCCCATCAGCACCCGCGTCGATGTCGGTCAGCTTGAGCCCATAGGGAAGGGGCAGGTGGAGGGGTTTGAGCATGGCGGCCACCACCTGCTTGCTGACCTGGGACGGGACGGACACGCCTCCCACGTCGATCACACTGTCCACCATCGCCACGGTTTGGGCTGCCTCATCGACCGCTAGGCGCCCCGTGACATGGATCGGGATTTTGTGTCCCAGCACGGTGACCTCACTGGTAAAGGTCACCAAGCCCGCTGCGGCCGGAGAAGCCGTCAGCCCAAGGCCAGCGCCCAGATCGGCATAGCTCACCGCCGCAGTTCCACTCACCTGGTCCGATTCGACCGTGCGAGGCTGAACACGGACCTGATGCAGCGTCACGTCCACGGCGCTCAAGCGCACCGTCGTGTTGGAGCCGACCTGCGCCGTCAGCGAGTCCCCTTGCACCCGGACCGCGGGGATCTCCTGGATCAACACGAAGTAGGCGAGCGGGAAGCCCTCCACCGTCACCGTCGGCTTCTGCGCGAAACCCGCCGGTTTCTGGATCTGCGCGGCCGCACGCCGCTCGAGCTCATCGCGCAGCATCCCATCGGTGGCGACGACGCCGACACCGAGGAGCACCAGCAGCACCACGATGGTGACCAGAAGATTGCGCAGGAATCGCATGGGTTTACAGCCCCAAGAGTTCCTCGATGCCCACCGTGAGGCCAGGCCGGTTCGGCACCGCACGCACCGCAGCGAGGACCCCAGGCATGTAACTGGCGCGGTCGAAGCCGTTCTCCGTAATCACGAGTTGTTCCCCCTCATTGCCGAAGCGGACCTCCTGATTGGCGAACAACCCGCGCTGGCGCACCGCATGGACGTGGATCCCGTCGACCGTCGCGCCCCGCGCCCCGCCAGGGTCGTCCGTGGTGGCGTCAGGAACGGGGCCGAGCCCGGCAGCGGCTCGTGCTGCGGAGATCTTGCCCGCAGTGGTGACGGCAGTCCCTGAGGGCGCATCCACCTTGTTGGGGTGATGCAATTCGATGATCTCCACAGACTCGAAATAGGGGGCCGCGATCTCGGCGAACTTCATCATCAGCAACGAGCCGATGGAGTAGTTGGAGGCCACGATGGCGTGGGCGGACGTCCCCTCGAACAGCGCAGCGACACGGGCCAGCTTCTCAGCGGTGAATCCCGTCGTCCCCACGACGACGTGCACGCCGTGGGCCGCGCACCATTCCAGATTGCCCATCACCGCGTCCGGCACGGTGAAGTCGACCGCGACATCGGCCCCGATCGCCGCGGTGAGATCGTCGCTGGCATCAAGGGCAGCCACGAGCTCCAGGTCATCAGCCGCTTCAACTACTCGGCACACTTCGGCGCCCATGCGCCCCTTCGCTCCCAACACGGCCACTCGCAGCATGGGATCCATCCTATGTGGGCCACCCCCTCGTCTGGCCGCCCCCAAGGGAGCATGCTGGATGCATGCGCGACCCTCACGACCTGACCTGCTGGCTCACCGACAAGGACGGCGTGCTCGTCCACGGCGATCGTCCGATCCCCGGGGCGCGGGAACTGATCGAGTTCTGGACCGAACACGACCACCGCTACCTCGTCATCACCAACGACTCCGTGCAGACTCCGCGTGACTTGGCGGCACAGTTGCGGCGCGCTGGCCTCGTCGTTCCCGAGGAGAACATTTGGACGTCGGCCATGGCGACGGCCGCGTTCCTCAAAAACCAAAACGGCGTGAGGACCGCCTACGTCTTGGGCGAGGCGGGCCTCACCACGGCGTTGCACGAGGCCGGATTCGTGCTGACCGATGTCGAACCGGAGTTCGTCGTCCTCGGGGAGACGCGGGGACTGTCATTTGAGCAGATCACCCGGGCCATTCGCCTGATCCTCAACGGAGCCCGATTCATCGCGACGAACCCCGACACCAGCGGGCCCGCCGCCGACGGGATCGTCCCCGCCACGGGGGCGTTTGCCGCCATGATCACCGCCGCCACCGGACGTCAGCCGTACGTCGTCGGCAAACCCAACCCGATGATGATCCGCTCAGGCCTCAACCAGATCCAGGCGCACTCGGAGACCACCGGGATGATCGGGGACACCATGGGGACCGACATCGTGGCGGGCATGGAAGCCGGGCTCCACACCGTGCTCGTGCTCACTGGATCCACACGCGCCGATGAGGTCGACTCCTTCCCCTACCGACCCTCCAGGATCCTCGACTCGGTCGCCGACCTCTTGCCGCTCCTGCGCTGACACTCCCGCGCATGCGAACGGGCGCCGCCTCCTGGAAGGAAGCGGCGCCCGTTCGGCGTCACAGCGAGGATCAGGCCTCAGCGGCCTCGGTGTCCGCAGCCGCCTCGGCGGCCTCCTCGACCACGGGAGCCAGGGACAGCTTGCCCCGGTCATCGATCTCGGTGATCTCGACCTGGATCTTCTGGCCGACCGACAAGACGTCCTCGACGTTCTCCACGCGGTTGCCACCGTTGATCTGGCGCAGCTTGGAGATGTGAACCAGGCCGTCCTTGCCGGGCATCAGCGACACGAAGGCGCCGAAGTTCATCAGCTTCACGACGGTGCCGAGGTAGCGCTCGCCCTTCTCCGGCATCGTCGGGTTGGCGATGGCGTTGATGAGGGACCGAGCCGCCTCCGCGGACTCGCCGTTGGTCGCACCGATGAAGATGGTGCCGTCGTCCTCGATGGAGATGTTGGCGCCCGTGTCGTCCTGGATCTGGTTGATCATCTTGCCCTTGGGCCCGATGACCTCCCCGATCTTGTCGACCGGGATACGCACCGTGATGATGCGCGGTGCGTACAGGCTCATCTCGTCGGGGGCGTCGATGGCCTCGCCCATGACGTCCAGCAGCGTGTGACGCGCGTCGCGCGCCTGCAGCAGGGCCGCGGCCAGAACCTCGGCGGGGATCCCGTCGAGCTTGGTGTCGAGTTGGAGCGCGGTGACGAAGTCACGCGTACCGGCGACCTTGAAGTCCATGTCGCCCAGGGCGTCTTCGGCGCCCAGGATGTCGGTGAGCGCGACGTAGTGCATCGTCCCGTCGATCTCTTCGCTCATCAGGCCCATGGCGATACCCGCGACCGGCGCCTTGAGCGGGACACCCGCGTTCAGCAGCGACAGCGTGGACGCACACACCGAGCCCATGGACGTGGAGCCGTTGGAGCCCAGCGCCTCGGACACCTGGCGGATCGCGTAGGGGAACTCCTCGCGCGTGGGCAGCACCGGAACCAGTGCGCGCTCAGCGAGCGCACCGTGGCCGATCTCACGACGCTTCGGGGAACCGACACGGCCCGTCTCGCCGGTGGAGTACGGCGGGAAGTTGTAGTTGTGCATGTAGCGCTTGGTCGTCTCAGGCGAGAGCGTGTCCAGCTTCTGCTCCATGTCCAGCATGTTCAGCGTGGTCACACCCAGGATCTGGGTCTCGCCGCGCTGGAACAGCGCCGAACCGTGGACGCGCGGCAGGACGCCGACCTCCGCGGACAGCGTCCGGATGTCGCTGGTCCCACGGCCGTCGATGCGGACCCCTTCGGTGAGGGTCTTGTGACGCACGAGCTTCTTGGTCAGCGCACGGAACGCCCCGCTGATCTCCTTCTCGCGGCCCTCGAACTGGGCGTCGAGTTCGGCGTGGACGGCGTCCTTGAGGGCGTCGGTCGCCTCGTCGCGGTCCTGCTTGCCGGGGATGCTCATCACAGCAGCCAGGCGGTCGCTCGCGGCGGCCGCGACGGCGTCGTACGCATCCGCAGCGTAGTCGGAGAAGACCGGGAAGGTCTCGGTCGCCTTCGGCAACTGGTTGGCCAGTTCGATCTGCGCTTCGCACAGCGCCTTGAGGAACGGCTTTGCCGCCTCGAGGCCCGACGCGACGATCTCTTCGGTGGGGGCCGTCTTGCCGGAGCGGACGTTCTCGACGGTGCCCTCGGTGCCACCCGCCTCGACCATCATGATCGCGACGTCGCCGTCGGGCAGGACGCGCCCGGCGACCGCCATGTCGAAGGTGGAGTCCTTCATCTGCTCCACGGTCGGGAAGCCGACCCACTGGTCACCGATGAGGGAGACGCGGACGCCGCCCACGGGACCGCTGAACGGCAGCCCGGCCAGCGTGGTCGATGCGGAAGCGGCGTTGATGGCCAGCACGTCGTAGCGGACGTTCGGGTTCAGCGCGAGCACGGTCACCACGACCTGGACCTCATTGCGCAGGCCCTTGATGAAGCAGGGACGCAGCGGGCGGTCGATGAGGCGGGCGGTCAGGATCGCACCTTCGGAGGGGCGACCTTCGCGGCGGAAGAAGGAGCCGGGGATGCGGCCAGCGGCATACATGCGCTCTTCCACATCGACGGTCAGGGGGAAGAAGTCGATCGCGTCGCGCGGGTTCTTCTGCGCGGTCGTGGCCGACAGCAGCATGGTGTCCTCGTCGAGGTACACCGCTGCGGAGCCGTTGGCCTGCTTAGCCAACAACCCGGACTCGAAACGGACGACGTGCTTACCGAAGGAGCCATTGTCGATGACGGCCTCGGTGTGGCGGAGTTCAGGTCCCTCCATTGCCATGGGGACATTCCTTTCAGGTGTGCGCACCCGGCTCCGGCCCCAGACGAAGAATGTGTGGTTCGGTCTTCGATCGAGGCCCACGGGCTGCCGTCAGCGGCGCTTCCCGGAGGCCACTACCGAGGACCGACGAGCGCGGACCAGGTGAGCGGTGAACAAAGCTATTCAATTGTTCCGGCACCGACGAAGCGAGCCTCTGTCAGGGTACCGGCTGAGCATGCCGAAAAGGGAGCGGCCAGGTGGCCGCCCCCTCAACGAGTGCGATGGTCGATCAACGACGCAGGCCGAGCCGCGCGATGAGCGCACGGTAATGCTCGACGTCCTGCTTCGCCACGTAGTTCAGCAGGCGACGACGCTGGCCAACCAGCAACATGAGGCCACGACGGCTGTGGTGGTCACCCTTGTGCTGCTTGAGGTGCTCGGTGAGGTGCGAGATCCGCTTGCTGAGCAGCGCGATCTGGACGTCGGGAGAGCCCGTGTCGCCAGGCGTGATCGCGTAGTCTTCGATGATCTGCTTCTTGGTAGCCGCATCCATCTGGGCTTCTCCTTCTCGTGTGTTGCGCGGCGCCGGTCCCGGTTGGGTGGCTCTGTTTATCCGCGGGCGATGTGACGCCAAGGGTCTACGCTACCCCACCGCGCCTCCGCCCACCAATCGGGACGCCGTCATGCCACCCACACCACGGCTGAGATGAGCCGTCGATCCCTCTCCTGGGAACGGGGAACAACCTCTTTGGCACAAACTCGACCTACTACGACGAACCGTAGTTGAATGACTCCAGAGTCGTTCCACGAAGGAGTGAAGCCCATGACGGTCGTGATCGGGATTCCCGCGAGCGGCGAACACGAAACGAGGTCACCGATCAACGGTGATGTCGTGAAGAAGCTCGCCGCGCTCGGTGTCCGTGTCCTCATCCAGCGGGGGGCGACGGACGCCTCGTTCGCCACCCCGGAATCGCTGGGGGATGTGGACTGGGCCGAGACATCCGCCGAGGTGATCGCGCGGGCGGACATCGTCTGGTCCATCGGCAACCTGTCCGCGGCCGACCAGGCCTCGCTGCGCCCCGGTCAACTCCTCATGGGTTTGCTGACCCCGTACGCGAGTGCCGAGCACGTCACGGCGCTGGCCGCGACAGGGGTCACCGCCTTCGCGATGGAACTCCTCCCCCGCATCTCTCGCGCGCAGAGCATGGACATCCTCTCCAGCCAAGGCGCGGCGTCGGGGTATGAATGCGTGCTCATCGCCGCGTCCCGGACCCCGAAGTTCTTCCCGATGCTCACCTACGCGGCAGGCACCATCCGACCGGCCCGGGTCTTGGTGATCGGTGCCGGCGTGGCTGGCTTGCAGGCGATCGCCACCGCCAAGCGGCTGGGATCGGTCGTCCACGGATACGACGTCCGCCCCGAGACCCGCGAGCAGGTCGAATCGCTGGGAGCAAAGTTCGTCAACACGGGCGTCAGCGCTGCAGGCTCCGGTGGATATGCCCGCGAGTTGACCACCGAGGAGAAGGAGCAGCAGGCGCAGGCGCTAGCCAAGGCCGTCGCCGAATCCGATGTCTTGATCACCACCGCGGCAGTCCCGGGCAAGAAGGCCCCGGTCATCGTGACCCGCGCCATGGTCGAAGCCATGCGTCCGGGGTCGGTCGTGGTGGACATGGCCGCGGAAGGCGGCGGCAATGTTGAGGGCACCGTCGCGGGCAAGGAGATGCTCGTGGGTGGTGCCCGCGTCATCGGGCCGGTGAACCTGCCCGCCCGGATGCCGGTGCACACCTCGGAGATGTTCGCGAAGAACCTGCTGAACTTCACCTCGCCGATGATCGCCGACGGGGTCCTGTCCATCGACTGGAGCGACGACGTCATCGTCGGCACGGCCCTGACCCACGGCGGCGCCCTGGTCCACGCTGGCGTCGCGAAGGTGCTCGGGGTGGCGGTCGCTCCCCTTGAGCCCGTGTCCGTTTCCACCGAGGAGGAAGCCTCCGCATGATCGATCTGCTGTACATCTACATCTTCGTGCTGGCCGCCTTCGTCGGCTATGAGGTGATCAGCCGGGTGCCCGTCATCTTGCACACGCCGCTGATGTCAGGTTCGAACTTCGTCCACGGCGTCGTGCTCGTCGGCTCGATGTGGGCCCTGGCGCACGCCTCGACGCCCTTCCAACTGGTGCTCGGCTTCCTGGCCGTCTTGTTGGGCGCAGCCAACGCTGCGGGCGGTTATGTCGTGACCGAGCGAATGCTCGGCATGTTCGCAGCCAAGTCTGACGCCAAGCCTGCGGCGAAGGAGGCCTGAGCCATGACCTGGGTCATCAACGGGGTGTACCTCGTCGTCGCGGTCTTGTTCATCCTCGGCCTGAAGGCCATGAGTTCACCTAAGACGGCCAAGCGCGGCATTGCCTGGGCTGGCGTGGGCATGGTGCTGGCGACCGTCGCCACGTTCTTCATTCCCGCCGAGGACGGCTCGCTGCTGTTCTTCGCCCCGGGCAAGACCATCAACCTGGTCTTGTGCCTGATCGCCCTCGCCATCGGCGCAGGGGCCGCGGCCTACCTCGGCAAGGTCGTCAAGATGACCGACATGCCGCAGATGGTGGCCATCTACAACGGCATGGGTGGCGGCGCTGCCGCCCTCATCGCGGCCGTCGAGTTCACCTCCGCCGAACCGCCCACTGGCGTTCACGCTGTACTGGCCATGATGGGTGCCTTCATCGGCTCTGTCGCCTTCTCCGGGTCGGTCCTGGCGTGGGCCAAGCTCCAGGGCGTCATGAAGAAGGCCGTCCGGTGGCCGGTGCAGAACCTCGGCAACGTGCTCCACACGCTGGTGACGCTCGGCCTGGGTATCGCCATCGTCATCGTGGGCCCTCACCCGATCCTCGTGATCGCCTTCTTCCTCATGTCGCTGATTCTCGGCCTGGCGCTGACCAGCCCGATCGGCGGCGCCGACATGCCGGTCGTGATCTCGCTGCTCAATGCATTCACGGGCTTGGCGGTCGGCCTCGAGGGGTACGTCCTGGGTAACCCCGCTCTCATCATCGCGGGCATCGTGGTCGGTGCGGCTGGCACGCTGCTGACCCAGCTCATGGCCAAGGCCATGAACCGTCCGCTCACCAACGTGCTCTTCGCCCCGATCACCGGCGAGGCCCAGGGCGGCGAAGGCCCCTCGGGAACCATGAAGGAGGTCTCGGCCATGGACGCGGCAGCGATGATGCGCTACGCCGAGAACGTCATCATTGTTCCCGGCTACGGGATGGCCGTCGCGGGCGCCCAGCACAAGGTCTACGAGATGACCAAGCTGCTGGAGGCCGAGGGCGTCGACGTGAAGTTCGCGATCCACCCGGTTGCGGGGCGTATGCCCGGCCACATGAACGTGCTGCTTGCCGAAGCGGGCGTCCCCTACGACCAGATCTTCGACCTCGACGAGATCAACGCGGACTTCCCGCTCGCCGACGTCGCACTCGTGATCGGGGCGAACGACGTCGTCAACCCGGTGGCGCGCACGGACAAGTCCAGCCCCATCTATGGCATGCCGATCCTAGACGCCGACAAGGCCCGCCAAACCATCGTCATCAAGCGGGGCAAGGGTGCCGGCTACTCCGGCATTGAGAACGCGCTGTTCTTCGCCGACAACACGTCGATGCTGTACGGCTCCGCCCAACAGGCGGTCGCCGAAGTCATCACCCACATCAAGGAACTGAGCTAACACCTCAGCGGTGACGGCGGCGCGGTGGGCGAGGTGCCCGCCGCGCCGCCGTTGCGTATCAGTTGTTGGCTCGGCGGCGGCGCTTCCTGCGGATGAGGTCAAGGGCGATCGCGGTACCCAACGCCAGCAGGCGCGTTTCCGCGGTGGCGTCGGGGGCAAAAGCCATCGCGTAGCGGCTGTGCCCCAGCAGGGCTGCCCCCATCCCGGCCCACTCCCGCGCCACCCGCCCCAGGACGGTTCCCCCGGAGACGACCTGGTAGTCGAGGCCGCCCAGATCCCCCACCAGTTCCAAAGACGTTCCGGTGGCAGCCGTCACGGTGATCGACGTGGAAAACAGCGCCGGGCGACGGCGCAGCGTCGCCAACCGGCGTCCATCGGGCCAACTCATCTCGAAGGTGTCGAACCCGATATCCATGACGTCGTCGAAGGCGAGCAGGGGCGTCCCATCGCTTTGCACGAGAAGGAATCGGCGTGGCCCGGCGAAGAACAGGCCGCCGAACGAATCTTGGCCCACGACGCGCCCCAACACACCTCCGGTGGTGTCGAGGATGTCGAAGTCGTTAGCCATGAAGGAGTTGATTTGCTGAACGATGAGCACATCGTGGCTCAACAGGCCGGTGCGGGGTTCTTCGGTCATGGCCTTAGTATGGCGGGCTCTCCCCACGCTGCGTCATCCCCCCACGGCACCAAGGCCTGCCTTCCCTTCTGAGATCGCGAGTGCGCTGTCTCCCCGCGCACTATCGTGAGCAGCGAAGGTCTTGACCTTCCGGGGCGTCCGCTCAGGCTGATCGGATTGGTGTTTTCCCGGGCATCGGCAAGACTGGTCACAGACAAGCCAGTTCAGGAGTGATGTGATGACGGAAAACCCCACGACCGCCGTCGCCGCCCGCCTTGCCACGCGCGACGACCTGCCCTCATTGGAGGCGCTCGAGACGGCTAGGACGCGCGGCCTTTCGGCGACGTACCTGGACGCACAGGATCGCGGTGAGTTCTACGTCGTCGTCGGCCTTCTGCAGGGCGACATCGTTGGACGCGTCATCTTGGATGTGCGCGACGACCCCGCTGTGCTGACCCCCGAAATGAAGCTGCTGTGGGTCGTCCCCACCGCGCGGCGTCAAGGCCTGGGCGCCGCCATGACGCACCACTTGGAGGCCGTGGCTCGCACCTTGGGCTACGAAGAGATCTTCCTCGGCGTCTCTGCCGACAACAACCCGGCGGCGATTCCGCTCTACATCAGCCTCGACTACACCCCCACCGGGGATCACCGCAGCGCCATCAACCTGTCGGTGATCGACGCGGACGCCCCAGTGGGCGACGACCCGACCGAAGCCATCTTCCGTAAGTCGTTGCGGATCCGCTGAGCCGTCATCACGGCGAGGCCTCGCGCCCACGCAGCGCCCCGGGAGACACCTCACCCGGGGCGTTTCTGCACCCACCGGGGAGCGCCTCCGTGCCCGTGTTGCCTCGCCGCAGCGCCAGCGATCGGCGTCAGCGATCGAGTGAGGCGTTGTGCTGCAAGGCCTCACGCGTCGCAGAGACGTCGGCGTCCATCTGCTCGATGAGTGCGTCCACGCCCGCGAACTTCACCTGCCCGCGGATCCGCTGGTCAAAGTCCACGGCGATGTCGGCACCGTAGAGGTCAAGATCGTGATGGTCGAGCACGAAGCTCTCTACCCGATGCTCCTCGCCATCGAAGGTGGGGTTCGTGCCCACCGAGATCGCTGCGGGCCACGATGCGGCAGGGGCGCCTGGGGGAAGGGGAACACCGTGCCCGTCACGGCCATCCAGCCGCGTGAGATAACCCGCATAAACCCCGTCGGCAGGCGCCGCGAACGCGGCCGGAACGGGGAGGTTCGCGGTCGGGAAACCCAACTCGCGGCCCCGGTGGGCGCCATGCTGGACGACGCCACGAAAGCGAAACGGACGCCCGAGCAGTTCTGCCGCGTGCCGCACATCGCCCGCGGCCACCGCCGCCCGGACTGCGGAACTACAGGTCTCTTCGTCGCGCACCTTCACCAAAGGCAACCCGGTCACCTCGAAGACGCCCGCCCCTAGTTCGCGCAACGTCGCCAGGGTGCCCGCAGCCTTGTGCCCGAAACGGAAGTTCTCCCCCACCACCACCCGCGTCGGATGCAACGGCAGCAGCACCTGCTCGACGAACTGCGCCGGAGTGAGCTGGGAGAACTCCTGAGTGAAGTCGACGACCTTGACCTCATCGGCGCCTGCCGCGCGCAGCAAGGCCACACGATCGGCGAGATCAGTCAGGAGCTTGGGGCCCCCGCCGGGGCGGACCACGGACGCCGGGTGCGGCCAGAAGGTGACGACGATCAACGGCAGATCCGGTTCGGTGGCCCGCGCGACGGCGAGAACCTCCCGATGCCCGGGATGCACCCCGTCGAAGTTGCCAATGACGACCACGGAACCTGACACGTCACTCCTTCGCGCGTCTACACGCTTGTTCATCCGCACCGGCGCCCCAGCCTAAACCAGCACCGCAACCGGGACTGACCCCGAGCCCTCGGGGCGGTAGAGCGCCAGCAGGTGCCCCCCGTGCAGCATCGCGGTGGGATTCGCGGGAACTGGCTGGCTGAGCGGCCGACCAAAACCGATGTCGCGGGCCTGCTCGTCGCTGGCCTCGACCGTGGCGAACAGCGCAGGGGCGACGTCCGCCAAGGGATAGGTGGGCAGGGGAAACAACTCGCCGCGCGCCAGCTCAGGCAACGTGGCGTCCCAGCCTGCGTGCGCCAACTGAAACGGCCCGATCCTCGTACGGCGCAACGCGGTGAGATGCCCGCCGACGCCCAGGCCTTCGCCCAGATCGCGGGCGAGGGCACGGATATACGTGCCCGAGGAACAATCGACGACAACATCAAGGTCCACCACCGATTGCCCCTCGGCGCTCTCCCCCGAGCGAACATCCAGCACATCGAAGCGAGACACGACGACAGGGCGCGCCGCGAGGGCGACCTCCTCGCCTCGTCGCACCATCGCGTATGCGCGCTGACCATTGACCTTGATCGCTGACACCGATGAGGGCACCTGCGACAGCGGCCCGGTCAAGGCCGCGACGCCGGCAGCCAAGCGCGACCCCAAGTCTTCCAGCCGGGCGCCCCGCGCGGTCGCGACCTCCCCCTCGGCGTCGTCGGTCGTGGTGGAGACGCCCAGGCGGATGGTGGCTTCGTAGGTCTTGTCCATGCCCGTGAGGTGACCCAGCAGCCGGGTCCCCTTCTCGATGCCCAGAATCATCAGGCCCGTCGCCATCGGATCCAACGTCCCGGCGTGACCCACCTTCTTCGTGCCCAGGGCGCGGCGGGCCCGCGACACGACCTGGTGACTGGTGATGCCACCTGGCTTGTCCGCCAGGAGCACCGCGGAGGTCACCACAGGGTCAGGCCTCGTCGTCGACGTCGTCTTCGTCGGCAGGCTTGCGGTACGGATCCGCCTCGCCGGCGTAGCTCGCCCCGGCACTGCGGGCTGCCACGTCGGCGTCCGAGGCGCGCGCGGCCTTGAGCAACGCGTCCATCTCCGCCGCCGTCTCGGGCACGGCGTCCAAGATGAACTCGATCGTGGGAGTGAACTTCATGCCCAGTTGCTTACCGACGGTGGACCGGATCAGCCCCTTCGCCGACGCGAGCGCCGCAGCCGTTGCCACACGCTCGGATTCATCGCCCAGCACCGTGTAAAACACGGTCGCTTCACGGCCATCGCCGGTCAACCGCACGTCGGTGATCGTGACGAAACCCAGCCGGGGATCCTTGATCCGTCGCTCGAGCATGTCGGCCACGATGACCTTGATCTGCTCAGCGACCTTGATGTAGCGGGGGTTACCCATCGCTTCCTCTTTCGGTTCGGTGGTGTGGGACGCGGCTGGCCCGGGTGAGCACAGGTGCTTCCCGGGCCAGCCGCTGGTGGAAGGCCGGACGTCAGTCGCGGGGCTTCTCCACCATCTCGTAGGTTTCGACGATGTCGCCGACCTTGATGTCGCTGTAGTGGTTCAGCGTCAGGCCGCACTCGAAGCCCTCGCGGACTTCGGTGACGTCGTCCTTCTCGCGCCGCAGCGACGCGATCGAGGACTCCGTGACGACGATGCCGTCGCGGATCAGGCGCGCCTTGGCGTTGCGGCGGATGTGTCCGTCGGTCACCATGCAGCCCGCGATCGTGCCGATCTTGGAGCTCTTGAAGATCTCACGGATCTCGGCCTGGCCCATCGACTTCTCTTCGAAGATGGGCTTCAGCATGCCCTTCAGCGCCGCCTCCACGTCGTCGATCGCCGCGTAGATGACCGAGTAGTAGCGGATGTCGACACCCTCGGCGTCGGCCATCTGCGTGGCCTTGCCCTGAGCACGAACGTTGTAGCCGATGATAACGGCGTCGGACGCCGCAGCCAGCGACACGTTGGTTTCGGTGATGGCACCCACACCCCGGTCGATGACGCGGAGCGACACCTCGTCGCCCACCTCGATCTTGGCCAGCGAATCCTCCAGCGCCTCGACCGAACCGGCCGAATCGCCCTTGAGGATGAGCTTGAGCTCTTGGGTCTCGCCCTTCTCCAACTGCTCGAACAGCTGATCCAGCGTCTTGCGACGCGTCGTGCGGGCCAGCAGCGCGGCGCGTTGACGTGCCTCCCGCTTGTCCGCGATCTGGCGGGCCATCCGATCGTCGTCCACGACCAGGAACGAATCACCAGCACCGGGCACGGACGTCAGACCGAGCACCTGAACAGGCATCGACGGCGGAGCCTCATCAACCGTCTCGCCCAGATCGTTGATCATGGCGCGAACACGGCCGTGAGCCGAACCCGCGACGATCGAATCGCCGGTGTGGAGCGTTCCGCGCTGCACCAAAACGGTCGCGACGGGGCCGCGGCCCTTGTCGAGGTGCGCCTCGATGGCCACGCCCTGGGCAGGCATGTCGGGGTTGGCACGCAGATCCAAGGACGCATCCGCGGTGAGGACGATCGCCTCCTGGAGCTTGTCCAGGCCCTCGCGGGTCACGGCGGACACGTCGACGAACATGGTGTCGCCGCCGTACTCCTCGGGGATCAACCCGTACTCGGACAGTTCGCCACGGACGCGGACCGGGTCGGCCGCCTCCTTGTCGATCTTGTTGACCGCGACCACGATCGGGACGTCCGCTGCTTGGGCGTGGTTGAGCGCCTCGATGGTCTGCGGCATCACGCCGTCATCGGCTGCCACCACGAGCACCGCGATGTCGGTCGACTTCGCACCCCGTGCACGCATGGCCGTGAAGGCCTCGTGACCCGGGGTGTCGATGAAGGTGATCTTCCGTTCGACGTCGTCCACTTCGGTTTGCACCTGGTAGGCGCCGATGGCCTGGGTGATGCCACCGGCCTCTTGGGCGACCACGTTGGAGTGACGCAGGGCGTCCAGCAGCTTCGTCTTGCCGTGGTCGACGTGACCCATGACGGTGACGACCGGCGGACGGGGCGCCAGATCGTCCTCACCCCCAGCGTTCTCGCCGAACTCCAGGTCGAAGGACTCCAGCAGTTCGCGGTCCTCGTCTTCGGGGCTGACCATCTCGATCTCGTAGTTCAACTCCGAGCCAAGCACCTGCAGCGTGTCATCGGCCACCGACTGGGTGGCGTTGACCATCTCACCGAGGTGGAACAGCACCTGCACCAGCGATGCCGGCTCGACGCCAATCTTCTCAGCGAGATCCGTCAGGGATGCACCGCGACGCAGGCGGACCTTTTGGCCTTCACCGGAGCGGATCCGGACGCCGCCGATCGTCGGGGCCTCCATCTGGTCGAACTCGGCGCGACGCGCCTTGCGGCTCTTGCGTCCGCGACGGGCTTGCCCACCACGACCGAAGGCACCCTGGGTGCCGCCACGACCACCGCGACCGCGACCGCCGCCGCCGACGGGACCCGTGGAGGGGCCGCCGCCGAAACCGGGACGGTTACCGCCGCCGCTACCGCCGCCGGGGCGACCGCGACCGGGGCCGCCTGCACCGCCACGTGCGGGGCGCTGCCCTGCGGGGCTGAGCTGACCCGAGGCGTGCTTGGGCATCATCGCGGGGTTGGGACGCGGCATGCCGCCGGTCCCGCCGGGACGCGGCATCCGCGGCGCGCCGCCTTCGCCGCCGGGACGACCCGGCGCACCCGGACGAGGTGCACCACCCTGGGGCGCTTCCGGACGTGCTCGCCGCACACCCATGCCCTGGCTTGAGGCGAAGGGGTTGTTACCCGGACGCGGGGCACCGCTGGGACGCGG
>RRZT010050398.1_pt1 | contig 44304 bp, 44 predicted proteins | sample 2165551 | NCBI WGS metagenome assembly RRZT01 (sample SAMN10456910, study PRJNA506462) | wastewater metagenome | biome: wastewater; feature: sludge; material: wastewater sludge; isolation source: wastewater sludge with Escherichia coli K12::gfp cells carrying plasmid... | place: USA: Moscow, Idaho... | reverse complement strand
GCCTTCCGCTACTGCCGCAACTCGGCCGTGGTAGACGTTGCCACCGCGGTCAAATACGACCTCTTCAATGCCGGCCTCTTTGGCACGCTGAGCGATGAGCTCACCGACCTTACGAGCCTTGTCCGTCTTCTTCGCATCGTCGCTGCGTAGTTCGGGCTCCATGGTGGACGCCCACACTACGGTGTTGCCCTCAGTGTCGTTGACAACCTGGGCGAACATGTGACGGTTCGAGCGGGTGACGACCAGCCGAGGACGACTGGCGGTGCCATTGACCTTCTGACGCACACGCTGGTGGCGGCGCTTACGAGCAATAACCTTGCCCTTACCTTTGACCGCGTAAGCCATCACTTACCCGCCTTTCCGACCTTGCGACGTACGACTTCGCCTTCGTAGCGAATACCCTTGCCCTTGTAAGGCTCTGGTTTGCGCAGCTTGCGTATGTTCGCCGCGACTTCGCCTACCTGCTGCTTGTCGATTCCGCTCACCACGACCTTGGTCTGTGAAGGGACCGCAAGTTCAATACCGGCTTCTGGTTCCACCGTGATCGAGTGCGAGTACCCAAGCGCAAACTCGACATTCGCGCCCTTCTGAGTTGCACGGTAACCGGTACCGACAATCTCAAGTGTCTTCGAGTACCCGTTGGTGACACCCTCCACCATGTTCGCGACGAGGGTCCGGTACAGGCCGTGCAATGCGCGTGCCTCACGGGTATCCACGGGCCGCTCAAGAACAACCTCGCCACCCTCAACCTTCGCGGTGATGGGGGCACGCAGTTCCTGAGTGAGAGTCCCCTTCGGGCCCACAACGGTGACGACGTTTCCGTCAATCTTTACTTCTACACCGGCGGGAATAACCACCGGCTGCTTACCGATACGTGACATTCGCTCTTCCCTTACCAGACGTAGGCGACAACTTCGCCGCCCACGGCTTTGTCGGCCGCCTGGCGATCTGTCAGTAGACCGGACGAGGTCGAAAGAATCGCCACGCCTAGACCACCGCGGACCTGCGGGAGGTTTGTGGACTTCGCGTATACACGCAGCCCCGGCTTGGAAATGCGCCGCAGGCCGGTGATGGCCCTTTCGCGCTTGTTTCCGTACTTCAGGCTGAGTACCAGAGTCTTGCCCACACGGGCATCCTCAACAGAAATCGCCTTGATGTAGCCCTCACTGAGGAGAATCTGCGCAATGGCATTCTTCAGTTTGGAGTACGGCATCGACACAGACTCATGGTGAGCCTGGTTCGCGTTGCGCAGACGCGTTAGCATGTCTGCGATTGGATCAGTCATTGTCATTTTGGGGCGGACCCCTTCCTCGACGCGGTTTCCGCTATCGGGCGTAATGCCCGTAGACCTACGTCGTAAGTGTTACCAGCTGCTCTTCGTTACGCCCGGGAGGTCACCCTTAAGGGCGAGTTCACGCAGGCAGATGCGGCACAGGCCGAACTTACGGTAGACCGACTTGGGTCGACCGCAACGGTTGCACCGGGTGTAGGCACGCACAGCAAACTTGGGCTTGCGGCTAGCCTTGATTTTCAGCGATGTTTTTGCCATCGGTTACGCCTCCTTGAAAGGGAAACCGAGTTTACGCAAGAGCTCACGCCCCTGCTCATCGGTATCTGCAGACGTAACAATGGTGACGTCCATACCGCGAACACGGTCAATGTTGTCAACGTTGATTTCGTGGAACATGGACTGTTCTGTCAAACCAAAAGTGTAGTTACCATGTCCGTCAAACTGCTTGGGAGACAAGCCGCGGAAGTCGCGAATACGGGGCAGCGAAACCGACAGCAGTCGATCCAGGAACTCCCACATGCGATCGCCACGTAGCGTTACGGACGCACCGATTGCCTGGCCCTCGCGAAGCTTGAACTGGGCAATGGACTTCTTGGCGCGGTTGATGCGCGGCTTCTGACCTGTAATCGCCTGGAGGTCGGCAATAGCACCATCGAGAGCCTTCGCATCCCGAGCGGCTTCACCCACACCCATGTTGACGACAACCTTTACCGGCTTGCCAACCTGCATGACATTCTCAAGATTGAACTGTTCAATCAGTTCCGCCTTGACCTTGTCCTCGTACTTTTCCTTCAAACGCGGGCTCATGCGTCAAGCTCCTTACCCGGTGTGATGCCACGGCGGCTGCCACCACGGGCAACGCGAACACGGATGGTCTTCTTCTTGCCATCGCGCTCCACGACGTCCTCACGGAACCCGACGCGAACTGGCTTGCCAGTCGAAGGGTCGACGAGGGCGAGCTTTGCCAGGGAAATTGGTGCTTCGCTTGTCACGATGCCCCCCTGATCGCCGGACTGTCCGGGACGGACGTGGCGCGTCTTCAGGTTTACACCTTCGACCAGTGCTGTGCCATTCTCAGGGAAAACCTTGATGACACGACCCTGCTTGCCTTTGTCCCCCGCTGCCAATGGCTCAAGGCCTTCGGCGTCGCGGCGAGCATTGCGCGCATTCATCTTCTTCGAGTCCGATGTACGTCCTCGAACGACCTCTACGAGGTCACCCTTTTTGATCTTCGCGGCCATCAGATTACCTCCGGTGCTAGCGAGACGATGCGCATGAACTTCTTGTCACGCAGTTCACGGCCGACAGGGCCGAAAATGCGCGTGCCACGCGGTTCGCTACCGTCAGCTTTCAAGATAACGGCCGAGTTTTCGTCGAAACGGATGTATGAGCCATCCAACCGACGGGATGGTTTCTTCGTGCGGACTATGACAGCCTTGACGACTTCACCCTTCTTGACGTTGCCGCCTGGGATCGCGTCCTTGACCGAGGCGACAATCGTGTCGCCAATGCCCGCGTAGCGCCGACCCGAGCCGCCCAAAACACGGATGCAAAGAAGTTCCTTTGCGCCCGTGTTATCAGCGACCTTGAGTCGTGACTCCTGCTGGATCATTCCTTATGACTCCTGTCGTCGTGCTGGTTCTCTCTGGCGAGCCAGAGAGCCTGGCCGAACGGATTTGGTTGCTTGGAAATGCTAGTGGAATGTTGGGCCAAAGGAGTGATCCTTTGGCCCAACTCACTACTTCGCCTTTTCCAGGATCTCGACTACGCGCCAGTGCTTTGTCGCTGACAGCGGACGAGTCTCCATGATGCGCACGAGGTCACCCACGCCGCATTCGTTATTTTCATCGTGTGCCTTGACCTTGACGGCCTTGCGAAGCACCTTGCCATACAGCGGGTGCTTGATGCGGTCCTCAAGGACCACCACGACGGTCTTATCCATCTTGTCGCTCGAGACATAGCCTCGGCGCGTCTTGCGCTGATTACGCTCGGGAGCAGTTGAATCTGCCATCTCTTCTAATCCTCGCTACCGGGCGCAGTACGGAAACCAAGTTCACGTTCACGCGCAATCGTGTAAATGCGGGCAATGTTCTTGCGAACTGCCTTCATGCGACCCGAATCCTCAAGACCTCCGACAGCCTGCGAAAAACGCAAGTTGAACAGTTCGGCCTTAGCGCGCTCCAGCTCCTTGCGGAGTGCAGCGTCATCCATTGCATCTAGATCCGCTGTGGTCAATACGTTGTCTGCCATCAGTTCTCCACACCCTCACGGACCACAAATCGGGTCTTAATCGGAAGCTTGTGACGGGCGCGGCGCATAGCCTCACGTGCCAAAGGCTCCGGGACACCACCAAGCTCAAACAGAATGCGTCCGGGCTTAATCGGGGCAACCCACCATTCAGGAGCACCCTTACCCGAACCCATGCGGGTCTCGGCAGGCTTCTTTGTTAGCGGGCGGTCCGGGAACACAGTGATCCAAACCTTACCGCCACGCTTGATGTGACGCGTCATAGCGATACGAGCTGCCTCGATCTGACGGTTGGTCAGGTAGGCGTGCTCCAGCGCTTGAATGCCGTAGTCGCCGAAAGCCAACTCCGTGCCACCCTTGGCCATGCCCTTACGGTTTGGCCGGTGCTGCTTGCGGTACTTTACTCGACGGGGAATCAGCATGTGCTTCAGGCCTCCGTAGCGGTCTCAGCGACAGGTGCCTGCAGATCCGCGTCAGCGGTTGCGGGAGCCTGATCGGCAGCTTCGGTTCCCTGACCACCGGTGCGAGGAGTGCGTCCAGCGCCTCCATCACGCCCGCCACGACGTCCCGGACCACCGCGACGATCTCCGCGGCGTCCTCCGCCACGGTTCGCCTGCTCGGCCTGGGCACGTGCGAACTCGCGTTCGGTCATGTCACCCTTGTAGATCCACACCTTGACGCCAATGCGGCCGAATGTGGTACGTGCTTCAAAGAAGCCGTAATCAATGTTTGCGCGCAGCGTCTGCAAGGGCACGCGGCCCTCACGGTAGAACTCGCTACGTGACATTTCTGCGCCACCGAGTCGCCCGGAGCACTGGACACGAATGCCCTTTGCTCCCGCGCGCTGCGCAGACTGCATTGCCTTACGCATTGCCCGGCGGAAGGAGACGCGTGCAGCAAGCTGCTCTGCTACTCCCTGGGCAACCAACTGAGCATCAATCTCGGGGTTCTTGACCTCAAGGATGTTCAGCTGTACCTGCTTGCCCGTGAGCTTCTCCAGGTCCTGACGCAAACGGTCTGCCTCAGCACCACGACGTCCAATGACAATGCCTGGACGTGCAGTGTGCAGGTCAACTCGTACGCGATCCCGCGTGCGCTCGATTTCTACCTTAGAGATGCCAGCACGTTCGAGGCCGTCCGAAAGAACCTCGCGGATCTTGACGTCCTCGGCTACATAGTCGCTGTAGCGCTGTCCCTTGGTAGTCGAGTCCGAGAACCACCGCGAACGGTGTTCGGTGGTGATCCCCAGGCGGAAACCAGTGGGGTTTACCTTCTGGCCCATCTAGCGATCCCCTTCCTTCTCGTCTTTAGTTCCAACAACCACGGTGATGTGGCTGGTACGCTTCAGAATCGTTCCTGCACGGCCCTGGGCGCGTGGCTGGAAACGCTTCATAGTCGGACCCTCATCGACATATGTCTCAAGAATCCACAAATCGGCATCCTGTACGTTCTCACCGTTCTTGTCGGCAAGGACCTTCACATTGGCAACTGCCGAGTGAAGAATCTTGTTGACATCACGGGCCACCCGCTGGGGGGCGAACGTAAGCATGTCGGCTGCCTCAAGGAAGGACTTCCCACGGACCTCGTTAACGACCCGTCGTGCCTTCTGGGGCGTGACGCGAACGTAGCGCGCCTTCGCCTTGGCTTCCATCTTCTAGCTCCTTGCTTCCCCAGCGTCTAGCGACGCCGGCCCTTACGGTCGTCCTTCACGTGGCTACGGAAAGTGCGCGTAGGCGCAAACTCGCCGAGCTTGTGACCAACCATAGATTCGGTGACGTACACCGGCACATGGCGGCGACCGTCGTGAACTGCGAAGGTGAGGCCCAGGAAGTCCGGAGTAATCATCGAGCGGCGCGACCAAGTCTTGATGACCTGCTTCGTACCCTTCTCAATCTGCTCGTCGACCTTCTTCTGCAAGCTTGGGTCTACGTAGGGACCCTTCTTCAAACTACGTGGCATGTGTCCAGCTCCCTATCAGCGCTTGTTGCCAGTACGACGACGGCGAACAATCTGCTTGTCGCTCGCCTTATTCGGACGCCGAGTACGGCCTTCAGGCTTACCCCATGGGCTGACCGGGTGCCGGCCACCAGAGGTACGCCCCTCGCCGCCACCGTGTGGGTGATCGACCGGGTTCATAGCAACACCACGAACCTTGGGACGCTGGCCCTTCCAACGTGCGCGACCAGCCTTGCCGAGGGAAATATTGCCTTGTTCGGCGTTCCCTACGGTGCCGATCGTTGCACGGCAGTCAACATCCACATTGCGGATCTCACCCGAGGGTAGACGCAACTGAGCGAAGCGACCTTCCTTGGCAACCAGCTGGATCGAAGATCCCGCAGACCGAGCCAGACGTGCTCCCTGTCCAGCGTTGAGTTCAACAGCGTGGATCACAGTACCCAGTGGAATGTTGCGCATGGGCAGGTTGTTACCCGGCTTGATATCGGCCTTAGGACCGTTCTCAATAACCGTTCCAACCGTCACACCCTGAGGAGCGATGATGTAACGCTTCTCTCCGTCTGCGTAGTGCAGCAGAGCGATGTTAGCAGTGCGGTTGGGATCGTATTCGATCTGCGCAACACGTGCTGGTACGCCATCTTTGTCATTCCGCTTGAAGTCAATCAAACGGTACGCGCGCTTGTGGCCGCCACCGCGGTGGCGAGAAGTGACTCGTCCGTAGGAGTTACGTCCACCAGTCTTCGTGATCGGACGCACCAGAGACTTTTCAGGGTAAGAGCGCGTGATCTCAGAGAAGTCTGAGACGCTCCCGTGGCGACGACCAGGAGTCGTCGGATTATATTTGCGAATAGCCATATTTCTTCTACCCCTGCGCTCTAGATCCCGGACTCACCGAAAATGTCGATGGAACCTTCGCGGACAGTGACGATCGCACGCTTGACGTTCTTGCGACGTCCAAGACCATCACGGCGGCGGAAAGCCTTGCCCTGACGGTTCTGAGTCGCCACCTTCTCTACCTTCACGCCAAAGAGATCTTCGATCGCGTTCTTGATTTCCGTCTTGTTGGCCCTGGGGTCAACTTCAAACGTGTACTTTCCTTCGTCCTGGCTCAGCGATGACTTCTCAGTCACGACGGGCTTCAAGATGATGTCACGCGGATTCTTTGTTGCTTCGAGGCTCACTTGTCGTCCTCCTTAGCCTTTTTTGCAGCTTCGGCCTTAGCGGTCTTGGCTTCCTTCTTGGCGTGATCGGCTTCGTAAGACTCCGTGGTCTTGTCTGCCTTCGCTTCCTTCTTCGCCTTGACCTTGGACTCAACGACCTCGTCCTGCGCCTCAGCGATTTCGCGTGCCGCGTGGGCGCGTGCCTTGTTGATGCGCTCGATGTAGGCGGCGAGGGCTGCTTCGGTGAACACAACGCGATCTGAATCAACCACGTCATATGTGTTCAACTGATCCGACCAGACGATGCCTACGCCCTCAATGTTCTTGAAAGAACGTACAGCGACCTCTGCTCCAGCCTGCTCACGATCGATAACGATCAGAACCTTCTTGGCATCTGTAACTGCGCGCAGTGTCGCGATTGCTGCCTTCGTGGAAGGAGTATCAGACGACACAAGGCTTGAGAAGACGATAATCGCGTCGTTACGAGCGCGATCCGACAGTGCAGAGCGCAGAGCGCCCGCAATCATCTTCTTGGGTGTGCGCTGCGAGTAGTCACGCGGCTGTGGTCCGTGGACAACAGCTCCACCCTTCCACTGGGGAGCGCGGATCGAACCCTGACGAGCGCGACCTGTACCCTTCTGACGCCACGGCTTCTTCCCGCCGCCGGAAACCTCCGAGCGAGTCTTCGTCGCGTGGGTTCCCTGTCGGGCTGCAGCACGCTGCGCCTCGACGACCTGGTGGATAAGTGGGATGTTCAGAGCAACGTCGAAGATCGACGCTGGGAGAACAACAGTTGCCTTCGTCTTTGCGCCCTCGGCGTCGTAGACAGGAACCTTACGATCTTCACCTACGGTGATGTTCTTCGCCATGCTCAGGCCCCCTTCACAGCGGTACGAACCATGACAACAGCCTTACGAGGGCCAGGAATAGCACCCTTTATCAGCAGGAGGCCACGTTCTGTGTCGACGCCCTGAACAATCAGGTTCTGGACCGTGCGCTTTTCTCCACCCATGCGGCCAGCCATGCGCTGTCCGCGGAAGATGCGACCAGGAGTCGCACAAGCACCGATTGAACCGGGCTTGCGGTGGATCTTGTGAGCGCCGTGTGATGCTGGGCCACCTGCAAAGCCGTGACGCTTCATCACACCTGCGAAGCCCTTGCCCTTGGTGTTGCCAGAAACATCAACCTTCTGGCCCACTTCAAAGGTGTCGGCTGCAAGTTCCGAGCCAACCGCAAAATCTGCGGCTTCGGCTGTGCGGAACTCCGCGAGGTGGCGCTTGGGTGTAACCCCGGCCTTTTCAAAGTGGCCAAGCAGAGGCTTGGTCACGCGACGAGGATCAATATCCTCAAAGCCAATTTGGACGGCAGAGTAGCCGTCGTTCTCTTCGGTACGCACCTGAGTAACGACGTTCTTGCCAACCTGCACGACCGTCAGGGGGACAACTTTTCCGTCCTCGTCCCAGACCTGGGTCATGCCGAGCTTGCGGCCGAGTAGGGCCGCAGTCTTGGTGTCAGTAGTCATTCCGATGTCCTCAGAGTTTAATCTCGATGTTCACGTCCGCCGGCAGGTCGAGACGCATAAGCGAATCAACGGCCTTGGGCGTGGGATCAATGATGTCGATGAGCCGCTTATGCGTGCGCATCTCGAACTGCTCGCGGCTGTCCTTGTACTTGTGCGGCGACCGAATAACGACAAACACGTTCTTCTCGGTCGGAAGCGGCACCGGGCCCACGACAGTGGCACCAGCACGCTGCACAGTATCTACAATCTTGCGCGCAGAGCTATCGATGACCTCGTGGTCATACGACTTCAGCCGGATGCGGATTTTTTGTGCCGCCATGCCGTCTACCTCTTCTCGTACAGATTCGTCACCGGCCCCCGCATTCGGGCGTGTCTGCGATGAGACGCACACCGTTGCGGCTTCCAGATCGGCTCTGGTTGGGCCTATGTCTTGTCAAAAGAACTACGGCTCCGGGGTCCGCTAGTGCCGACTTGTTCTCCCACGTCTTGAACCCTGTCGGAATCGGAACTCAGCGAACTGAGCCCCGACCTGCTTCCACTTTGGAAACTAGGGCTGTGGGGTATTCCCGTCGGCCAGGCTCTGGTGCCCGGGCCTTACCTTTCTGCAAGTACGCACTGAAGAAGGAGGAACCGAAAAGTGCCTCAACCTTCAGCGTCTACCGCGTCCAGGACTACCCCGCTTGCGCAGGGCAGCTTGCATAGTTTGGCATGCCTTGGCCCCCAACGCCAACTCCCTGGGACGAGATACACACCACCCCGTCGGCATCTTCGACTCCAATGCTCACGTTTCGGGCGTGTCGCGGCCCCAAAACACGGCTGATTACAAACTATGCCACATTCGTACGCTGCGATGATGAGACCGACATCGCAGTCCTCACCGCAGTCGCAATGGTCCCCTCTGCAACAACTCGGCGCCCCTTGTAGACCACCAGGGACTGGCCGGGTGCGACCCCACGGATCGGCTCCGCCAGCTTAACGACCAAGTGTTCGAGGGCGTCCCCGTCGTGCGCGGACACAACCTGCAGAGCAGCAACCACCGTTGGTGTGCCGTGAGCTCGAATCTGCACCGTGAAGACGTTCTCAGGGACGTCTCTCAGGGCCCTTGTCCCCATTGCTGTACCAAACGCTTCCTGCGCGTCCTCGTCCACAACGAGGTCTTCCGGAGCTGACTGCCAAACCAGGTTCCTGGTCGCGATCGTGTTCACGGAAAGTAGAGTCGACTCGCCTACCACTACGGTATTGGTTGCAGGTTCGGTCGCCAATACGTACCTTGGTTTTCCTGATGTCGAGGGCGTCCCAATGCGCAGGCCCTTTCTCTGCCCGATCGTGTACTTGTAATACCCGGAATGCTCACCGAGCACCGTGCCGTCTTCATCGACAATCTGCCCGGGCGCCGAGCCGAGGTGGCGCTCAAGGAATCCGCCCGTGTCACCGTCGGGAATGAAGCAAATATCGTACGAATCAGGTTTGTTGGAAACCCCAAGACCACGGATTTCCGCCTGCTCACGGACCCATGCCTTCGAGGGCGCATCGCCCAGTGGAAGTAGAACATGCGATAGCTCGTCGCGGCCCATCACCGCCAGAACGTAACTCTGGTCCTTCAACTCATCATCGCCGCGATGAAGTTCGCAGCCATCTGGTCCATGGACCAACTTCGCGTAGTGACCCGTGCAAACCGCATCGAAACCTAGGGCCCGACCGCGATCCAGCAACTCTTTGAACTTCACGAACTCATTACAACGAACGCAGGGGTTCGGTGTGTGCCCCGCTCGGTACTCCGCCAAGAAGTCGTCAATGACAGTCTCTTCGAACTGCTCCGAAAGGTCCCAAACATAGAAGGGAACCCCGAGGATCTCCGCAGCTCGCGCCGCATCTTGGGAGTCCTCTAACGAGCAGCAGCCCCGGGATCCGACCCGGCAGGCTTGCGGTTCACTAGACAACGCCATGTGCACGGCTGTGACATCATGACCGGCGTCGACCGCAAGCGCCGCTGCAACAGCTGAATCAACGCCGCCCGACAGTGCCGCAAGAACTCTCATTTTGGTACCCCTTGACCTTCCATCTCCCCACCCTTTCGGCGAAATGACCGGGAGCTACCTCGCAGGTCATACTGGTCCATCCGTTGCGCTTGCTCAAGAGCGTGGGGCAAAGCTGCGAGGAATCTGTCAATCTCTTCTTCTGAAGTTGTGGCACTCATTGACACTCTGAGAACCCCGAGGGCGGAGTGTTCATCACGCCCCATGTGGAGGAGGACGGAAGAGGGTCTGGTAACGCCTGCGTGGCACGCGGAACCGGCTGAAACGTGGATGCCCTGGCGGTCCATCTCTAGCAGGATGACCTCGGGGTGGGCAGTCGGGAGGCTGAGGTGAACTATCGACTCAACGGCTCCGGCAGTCGTTGTCAGCGCAACTTGCTCGGGAAGTCCCCCCAGAAGTTTGGCGCGCATTTTGGCTGTCACACGTCGACGCTCACCGAGTTCACCCACTGCTTCCTGTGCTGCGACGCTAAGAGCAACCGCGCCGGCAACATCCGGGGTTCCTGAGCGAATCCCTCTTTCGTGGCCACCTCCGGGCCGATCGGACTTGAGTGCTACACCTCTCTTTACAAGCAGTGCGCCGGTTCCCACTGGCGCCCCAAATTTGTGACCGCCAATCGTCATGAGGTCAAGGCCGAGAGCAGAGAACGACACAGGAAGGTTACCGATCGCTTGCGTCGCATCGGAATGCACGTACGCACCAGGTGCAAGTCTGCGGCAGATCTGCGTGAACTCCTCAAGTGGCTGAATCACTCCGGTCTCGGAGCAAACCATTGCCAGCGAACCAAGGGCAATCTCACGCCCGGCCGTACGAGACGCCAGGGCGTCCTCGTCCAGGTCGATGACTCCGTCATCTTGCAACGGGATCATCAGGTCAGTAATGCCGGTCGCACGTAGGGGCACGCGTTGTTCAAGAACTGCCGGGTGTTCCACACCTGAAAGTAGCCACGCCCACTCTGATTCGGGGAGCATCGCTCTGCGGCCCAATGCAGCACCTGAAACTCCCAGAGCGGCTGACTCCGTTGCGCCGGAAGTGAAGACCACTTCGGCACGTTCGCCACCAAGCGCCTCGGCCAGCCGTTCGCGCGCCTGCTCCAACAGCAACCGGGCACCTCGTCCACCAGCGTGGAGCGACGAGGGGTTTCCCGGTCGAGCCGAGAGTTCATCAACGGTCTCAAGCCAGGCCCGCTTCGCGGACGCTCGCATGGGGGTGGTTGCTGCGTGGTCTAGATAGACGGGACCGAGTGGGGGTTTGTCGGGAGTTTTCCTCAACTTGGTGGCGTCCCTAGCTTTGTGCCGAAAGGATTTCCAGAGCCTGCGGCACGACCTCGCTTACGTCCCCCACAACCGTGAAATCTGCGAGTTCAATTATGGGAGCATCCGGGTCATCAACGACCGCGACGATAATCTGTGATCCCAGCATCCCACACGTGTGATGGACCGCTCCGGAGACGCCGAGACCCACAAACAGTTTGGGAGCAACTGTCACCCCAGTCTGGCCAATCTGAGCCGCTCGCGGGACCCATCCTTCGTCACAGGCTACGCGAGTGGCTCCAACTGCCCCTCCGAGGGCATCTGCGAGATTCTCAACCAAGGTGAAATCGCCATTCGTGCCGCGCCCTCCCGCAACAACCACATCCGCATCGGTCAACGAGACACGCGATCCTTTCGGTTCGACCACGTGAGAAATAACCTCGACCTGCAGTGCGCCCGAGGAGAGTCGGGGTGCGAGCGAGACGATCTTTCCTTCGCCCGCTGGTCCCTCTTTGTCCCCAAACCCCGGCCTAACTGCCAGAACAGGGGCACCCTGCGTGGTGTGGAAGGATGTCTCCCACGCGCCACCAAGGGCCGCTTTCTGTGCAAAGAGTTCAGATCCGCTCACCCAAACACGGGTGACGTCGACGGCTCCGCCCGCTTGAAATGCGGTTGCCAGCATAGCTGTCACAGCGCGACCAAGGTAGGTGGTAACCGTCAGCACAGCACCAACATCACCCAGGTTTTCTACGGCTGAGCGCGCGGTGTCAGCGATTGCAGCTGGAACCAGGGGTGAGTAGCCGCCAGATTCGGGCACATAGATGACGTCAGCCCCGCCAAGGCGAAGCCCGTCCTCGTCAATGTCCTGCGCCACGCTGAGAGCGGCAACGGTGCCGGTTGTTAGAGTTCGGGCGAAATGGAGGACTTTCACCGACGCTAAGGACAGGGTTGGTTCGTCAATGGTCTTCTCATTCTCAACAACGACCAGTATGGGCTTGTCAATCCGTTCCATGTCGACTGTCCTCCCTACTTCTCAATCTTGTCTGCGAGGAACGCAGCCAACGCGCTGCCGCCCTCGCCGGAATCTGTGATGACCACGCCCTCTTCGCGCTGAACGGGGGTCGCCGCGACCACCTCAATCGCGCTGATGGGCAGGGACTCAAGTTCGCTAGCAGGACCCGCCCAATCCCAACCTTCCCAGATGTCAAGGGGCTTGGCCCGAGCTGCACGAAGGTCCTTGAATGACGGATAGCGGGGCTCGTTGACCTGGTCGGTCACGGAAACCACGACGGGGGTACGTGCCTTCAGCGTGTCCAGTGAGCCATCAACCCTGCGCTCGACGGTGACGGTGCTGGGAGCATCGGCAGCAATCTCAACGGAATGGGCAATGTCGAGCAGCGGCCAGTTCAAGTATGTTGCTAAAGCGGGTGCAAGCATTGAGGTCATTCCATCGAGGCTCGCCATTCCCGTAAGCACCAGGTCAACCGGCCCTTCGTCCCCGATCACTTCGATCGCCCGAGCAAGGATTCTGGCGGTTCCAACGGCATCTGCCCCCGCAAGTGAATCATCGCTAATGAGGACACCACGGTCCGCTCCCATCTGCAGGGCTCTCACCAGTGCGTCCTCGGAGTCTGCCGGTCCCATTGTTAGCGCAACTACTTCACCGCCCAGATCTTCGACAATCGAAACGGCTGCCTCAATGGCGTGTTCGTCCAGTTCATTGAGGACATCATCCTCACCGCGTACCAAACGCCCCTGCTCTATTCGCCTGTCCGAGTCAGCATCTGGGACATGTTTTACACATACAACGATTCTCATGAGAATAGTCTGCCATGCACATTTGGACGCTTGTTGGTGAGATCGGGCTCTGAAGGTCAGAAGATGGTGCAAGCTTGGGGTATGAAGAGCCATGCCTTGGAGTGGTGGCGGAGCGCAATGGACCGGGGGGAACAACGTGACAAGCCCTAATGCAACGCGGCCCAATGAAACCGTACTTCTCCCCTCGCCCACGCCCGTTCCTCGAGTGAGCCCCAACCCTGACCGGATTGGGGTTTGGGTGTGCCCTGACGGGGGTGTGGATATCTCAGTAGTTGCAGCACATGCGACCGCAGTTGACTTCTGTGTGGTGTCGGGAGAGGGAAGCGGAAGAAGAGAACAACGCTGGGCCCTTCACGGACCTGACAGAGGCCTGTGGCACGGACACCTCGATGGCATTAGCGAGGGCGCAACCTATGGGTTCCGAGCCTTCGGCCCGTGGGACCCCGATGCGGGGCTCTACTACAACCCTTCAAAGTTCCTTATGGATCCGTATGCGCGCGCCATCTCAGGCACCCCTGAACTGAGCGCGGCTCTGCACGCCCACCATGTCGACCACGAAATGTACCCGACGACATATCCTCTCGCGCAGTCGAACCTCAACTCCGCCCTGTTCGCCCCCGTGTCCGTGGTGATTGGCAATGGCTTCGCTATCGCACCACGCCCTCGTATCAGCCCCGATCACACGGTCCTCTACGAGTTGCACGTTAAGGGTTTCACCAAGAATCTCCCTGGCGTACCGGAGGAACTCAGGGGCACTTATGCGGGTCTCGCCCACCCAGCAACAATCGAGTACATCAAATCCCTCGGCGTGACGACACTCGAGCTTCTCCCTGTCCACGCGAAGATGGATGAACCCTTCCTCACGGAACGTGGGCTAACAAACTACTGGGGATACTCGACGATGTCGTTCTTTGCCCCGGAACCATCGTTTGCGACCCGGTCCTCACAGTCGCAAGGGCCGCGGGCCGTTGTTGACGAGTTCCGCGGCATGGTTTCTATCCTGCATGGCGCCGGGATAGAGGTCATCCTGGATGTTGTCTACAACCACACGTGCGAGGGCGGAGACACTGGACCGACTGTATGTTGGCGCGGGCTCGACTCTCTCCTGTACTACCGCCGCGTCCTCGACCGTCCTCGCTACATGATTGATGACACCGGGTGTGGCAACACGTTGAACTTTTCGGAAGAACGCGTCGTGCAGATGACCCTGGACTCCCTGCGCTACTGGGTTGAATCGATGGGTGTTGACGGGTTCCGTTTTGATCTCGCCACAACTCTTGGTCGCCTAGACACGGGGTACACCGACTTCCATCCCTTCCTGGTTGCAGCGGCTCAAGACCCCGTCCTACGTGACGTCAAGCTGATTGCGGAGCCTTGGGATCTTGGCCTCGGCGGCTGGCAAACCGGGCATTTCCCGATACCGTTCGGGGAGTGGAACGATCGCTATCGGGACTCGATTCGCAAGTTCTGGCTGACGGACTTCCAACAGCAGTCCGCTGGACGGCAGGTGTCCGGTCCCAATGATCTGGCTACTCGCCTATCCGGATCTGCAGACATGTTCGGATGGCAACCGGGCGCGAAGCGTGGCCCGCTGGCTTCCGTCAACTTCCTGACGGCACACGACGGATTTGCCCTGGCCGACCTCACCTCCTACGACCATAAGCACAACATGGCGAACCTGGAGAATAACCAGGATGGCACTAACAACAATCACTCCTGGAACCACGGCGTTGAAGGAACGTCCGCAGCGTCTGCTATGAACCCGGATCTAACCGATCCGACCGGTGTTGTTGAGGAGCTTTCATACGCACGTGAAAGGTCACTTCGCAATCTGCTGACAACTCTGCTGGTGTCGGCAGGCACGCCGATGATCACGGCCGGGGATGAGTTCGGCCGTACGCAATATGGAAACAACAATGCATACTGTCAGGACTCCCCGATCTCCTGGGTGGACTGGGAAATGGATGAGAGCCAGGAGGACCTGCTCTCCTGGGTGCGGTACCTACTTGAGCTCCGCGCAGCACACCCCGTGCTACGACCCACGTCGTTTGCAAGCGGACAGATCCCCGAAGGCGACACGCTGCCTGACGTTTCCTGGTTCACCCGGAAAGGTTCGCCAATGAGCGCCGACGGATGGTCGGAGCCCAAGAACCGCGTCTTCCAAATGCGCCGATCAGGACGAATGCTCGACGATGTGGATGCCCTCGTTGTGATCAACGGGACTCTTAACCCGACAAAGATCACGCTGCCGGAGAGCCACGGGAACCCCTGGGTCCTGGTGGCTGACACGTCTTGGCCGACGCAACGTGAGGGCGGGATTGACTCGGCTGCCTTGGCTCTGGCCCAAGGCGAGCAGGCTGCGGTGGGTGGAAGCGACACCATGGAGCCGCAGTCGTTGGCGGTGTACTTCTCGGCAAGTCGCTAGCGCAGACCAGGGCTTTTCCCGGCCATTCAGAGTTGGTTAGGCCTCACGGAGCCAACTCGGCCCCGCCGGCCATATATCACACTGTTTTGCAAGCCGTGCTGGCTCCCTAATCCCTCCGGTGCGAACAAGCCAGCGGCGCCAGCTAGTCAACAAGTCAACAGTGCCTGCCGCATGCGGACCCTGTGGTGTGACAAGGGGCACGACCCGTTGGGTCGTGCCCCTCATTCGTGAGTCCTTGATGGATACTCCTACGCGTGCGCCACGCGCCCTCGTTCTATCCCTTGACTGAACCTGCGGCCAGGCCCGACTGCCAGACCCTTGACCAGCGGGGAGATCTCCGGAGTATATAGGTAGAGCCAGACCATCGCCGCGACAATGCCGGGGATTGCATAGGGGAGGAAGTTGCCCAGGCGGAATATTGCAACCCGCTTAATGATCAGTGCATCGATGAGCAGCGCTAGCACCAGCGCCATAATGATCATCACTGGGATCTGGAAGAGCGTATAGAGGACGACCCGTCCGATGCCATCCCAAAAGCGCTCGTTTGTGATGACGTACTTGTAGTTCTCTAGTCCGACGAAGGAATCAACGAGGTCGCCACCGCCGAAGGCCCCACCCCCAGCAGGGACCTTGCGTGTGAATGACTGCTTGATCGCGACCCCAATAGGGATCAGGAATACCAGGATAAAAGCAAGCGTAAAGGGGGCAACAAAAGCCCACTCTGCGCGTGCTTGACGACGAGAGACTGCCTTTGAACCAGCCTTCCCGCGCTTTCCACTACTTCGAGGTCCACCCAGAGGTTTATCCTTCGGGCTTAGCGCCGGGTCAGCCAGCGTAACTGTGTCTGGTGTTGACATCTCGCTCCATCGCGTCTTCTCTTACCGCTTCATACTCGTGAACGAGGGCGACCTTTCAGAGAAGGCCGCCCCCAATCACCATCATTCAGGCTACTTCGATACTTCTATTCGGCAACCGGGAGGTTTCCGTCAGTCAGCGCCTTGATTGACGCATCCTGTGCAGCAGTGTAGACATCTGCTACCGTTCCGGAACCGGATCCGGCTGCAGCCGCGGCCTCAACCATGGACGGGCCAACTGCCGAGAAGAACGGCATGTAGGCGAAGTCTGCGGAGAGGTTCGCATTTGCGGTTGCTAGCTCAGCGAAGACATCCTGGCCACCGTAGAACGCAGAAATGTTCTCCGGGGTGGTCATCTCACCCTTGGCGGCAATCACGAGGCCCTGGGAAACCAGGTCATCGATCTGGGTGTTGAACCAGTTATTGAACTCCATGGCCTGCTCAGGGTGTTCACAACCCTTCATCACTGCAACGCCTGAACCGCCATCGGGGCCGGTCAGCGACTTGCCAAATGCGTCACCCCAACGCTCAAGAACCGAGACGGTCTTGTCGTCGAGCATCTTCTGCCAGAAGTCAGCAACCACTGCGGAGGCGTCAGAGTTTGCGTCAACCTTCCACTCATCGTTCACGAAGTTGTACCAGGAGCCACCGGCAGCAGCGGACTGTGCAGACAGCCAGTACTGAGCCTCATCGGGCTGGAAGGTTGCGATGTACTTGCCAGCGGCGGCAGCAGTTGCAGCCGCGGTCTGGAACTCTTCGAGAGTGGTCGGAACTTCAATGCCGAGCTCTTCGAATGCAGCCTTGTTGTAGAAATAAACAAGGGGTCCGGTGTCCTGCGGGAGACCAACAATGGTCTCACCGACCTTCATCATGTTGAATGCGCCAGAGTAGTTCGACTCGTACTGGGTTGCGTACTCCGTGACGTCCTCGGTCAGACCCTTAACAAAGAGCTCCGGGACCTCTGAGTAGCCGAGCTGCGCGAGGCAAGGTCCGGCACCAGCGTTGATGTCGGTCTCAACCTTCTTGATCATTTCCTGAGCCGCACCATCGAACTTGGTGGCGGTGACATGAATGTTGGGGTTCTCGGTGTTCCAGCGGTCAACGATGTCGTTGACCTTGGTCATACCTTCACCATCGGGTAAGAACTCATCTAACAAAACCTACTCGTAGACAGGACTGTTGTGACCGACGCGAAGCAAGAGAACAGAGCCCCCGCGGGGCGCCTGACCCTACCGATTGAAACAGGCATCGACGACGAGATTCACGCTCTTATGGAGAGACTCCAGGTCGATGCTGTGCGCAACTCAGACGGCACGGAGCTCCCCGACTGGGTGAGCGATGGTTTTGCCAAGGTCTATTCGACATACTTCCCTGCTCGAGGCGACGAAGAATGGGCAGTATCTGTGCCGGAGCAGCGCGTACGCCAGTTCCTCATGTCCCGCCCGGTTACGGCGACCTCGAACGAAGCCCTGTCGATCAACGTCATGGAGGGCTACCTCAGTGCCCAGTTCACACCTGATTTGGTAGCGGATAGGGAGCACTACTGGCAGGTGATTGATCGGACGACGGGAGAAACACTACCGACAAGTGCCTGGACGGTCACTGCAGCACCACCTCTTCCCATGGAGGCGGGCGCAGACGTAGTGGGAGACTATCCCGATGATGCCGGATCGGCGATTGTCGTCATCGACTGCCCTGCGCCCTTCCACATCTACACGGTGGATTTTCTTGCAAAACAGATCTGGGACAGCACCCAGACATACAACTACATCACGAATCACTGGGCAGATGACCCCACGCGACGTAAGGACCGCACGTACGATGTCGCGTATCCCGAGACTTGGAACCACGTCAAAGGGGCCCTGGGCACCTGGCTGGATGCTCACCCCGAAGTGGATGTCGTGCGGTTCACGACCTTCTTCTATCACTTCACCTTGGCATTTGATGACCACGCCCGTGAGAAGTACGTCGACTGGTTCGGCTACTCCGCTGCCGTCTCGATCCCGGCGTTGGAATAGTTCGCTGTAGAGCACGGCTGGCGAATGACGCCGGAAGACTTCATCGATGCCGGCCACTACAATACACCTCTTCGTGTTCCCAGTGACCAGTTCAAAGCATGGGTCGACTTCACTTCGCGCCGCGTATCTCAGAAAGCTGCCGAGCTGGTGGCAATCACGCATGATGAGGGACGCGAAGCCATCATGTTCCTTGGCGACAACTGGATCGGAACCGAACCCTATGGACCATATTTCCCCGCCATCAATCTGGACGCAGTTGTCGGGTCAGTTGGTTCGGCCGCAACTTGCAGAATGATCTCGGACATTCCCGGCGTGCGCTACACCGAGGGCCGATTCCTCCCCTACTTCTTCCCCGACGTGTTCAACCCAGAAGGTGATCCGATCGGCGAGGCCGTTGTGAGCTGGGCGCAAGCACGTCGTGCCATCGTCCGCAAACCCCTCGACCGAATTGGCTACGGAGGCTATCTCTCCCTAGCCTTACAGTTCCCAGACTTCATCGACAAGGTTGAAGAGATTGTGGCCGAGTTCCGCTCGCTTCACGATGAGAGCAATGGGGAGCTGCCAGCGAACGCAAAGCCGGTTGTGGCGGTCCTCAACTCTTGGGGCGCATTGCGAACCTGGCAAACCTACATGGTCGCGCACGCACTGTGGTACAAGCAGATCTACAGCTACGTCGGAGTTATCGAGTCTCTGGCTGGACTTCCTCTTGACGTCCGCTTTATTTCGTTCGAGGACGTCTGCTCAACGCAGGGAAGCATCCTCAATGATGTCGATGTCATCATCAACGCTGGCGCGCGAGACACTGCTTTTTCCGGTGGAAAGGAATGGAATAACCCCGAACTCCAGAGGCTGGTCCGCGAGTTTGTGTGGAACGGAGGCGGCTTCGTCGGGATTGGTGCGCCAACCGGTGTCACCCCGGAGTCTGGCCCCGCGATTATCCTGGACGACGTGCTCGGAGTTGACATGGAGATCCACTGGACTCTGTCATCCACGCGCCATCCTGAAAGCCCAGTCCAGGGCCACTTCATCCTTGAAGACCTCCACGGCGACCTCGACACCGGGGAAGATCCCGGTGACATGATCGCGACCGGTCCAAATGTGCAGGTTTTGGCCGAGGACGAAGGCTCAGTGAAGTTGGCTGTCAACAGCTATGGGCAGGGGCGGGCCGTCTACATTGGTGGACTGCCCTACTCGGCTGCGAACTCCCGCCTACTCATGAGGGCATTGACGTGGGCGGCGAACGCTGAAGGTCAGTGGCGAGATGTTCTAGTTACCACGAATCCTGAGGTCGAGGTTGCGTGGTACCCGAACGTGAGCCGCGCATTTGTCTACAACAACTCTGCGGACGAACAATCCACCGAAGTGGTCGGAGCCAATGGATTCAAGCGCGATGTCACGCTGGATGGCTACGGGAGCGCTTGGTTGGACGCCTAGCCACTTGGAGCACCCCAAACGTATACGTGGGGGGGCGGAATGTTCGCCTGGGGTACTGCCCCAAGACGTGCATTTCTCCCCCACGTATACATTTCGCGAAAGACGAATCAGGAGCCAGTGCTGGCCCGCCCTCTACACCCTGTGTGCCGACTCCGCCGGTTCCGTCAGAAGGGTCGAAGCCCGTTCTGAGTGCTCGGGAAACTCCTCAAGGTATGCACGGAGCCAGTTCGCCGCGAAGGCCTCTGCTTCATCCGTGCGTACCAACGCCCAGACAGACCCGCCAAACCCCGCCCCAAACCCAGATGAACCAACCGCTCCTAGCTCACGGGCAAGCCTCTGCAGCGCATTGGTCTCAGCGACCTGGTTACCCAAATTGGCATCCGCGTTCTCATGCGACACCTGGGCGGCTTGGCCAAATCCCTCAACATCGCCATTTCGCAGTGCTTCAATCGCGCTGGGGATGGCCTGTTCCATCTCTACTAAGTAGGCGTTCAGTCTGGCCAACAGTAGCGGGTCTTGCTGTGCCCAGAGAAGCATCTTCTCCCGAGCGCCCTCCTCAGCGAGCACTTCAGCCAGGGTGTTTGCCGAGCCACCGCTCTTGGAGCTCCACAACTCCGCCAGCCTGCGAACCTGTAGTGAGGCATTGTTGTATGCCTGCAGTGCCGCGCCGGTCTTCTCAGCAAGCACCCCTGACACAGCAATGACAAAGGTCCATCCGTCCGGAAGTGACACCGCTCCCTCCGCAACTGTGGGGGCAAACCGGAAGATACCCAATTGTCCAGAATGACAGTTGAGCATTGCCGCGTGGTCCTGGGAACCACCAAATGTTCCAACCCCCCGCGCACCGGGAAGCGCTTTGAATCCGAGGCCGTTTTCAATGGTTGCAAGGTACGCCGCCATGTCGACCCTGTCCAGAATGTTCTCACTCCATGAAGGGTTGTTCCACAGGTCGTTGTGGTCAGCAAGAGCCAGAGCGACAGAAACCACCAGTGCGGAAGAAGAGCTCATTCCCGAGGCTAAGGGCAGGGTTGAATCAACCTCAATGACCACCGGCTTCAATGCCCCGAAGTTGAGGGTCAATCGATCGATCGTTGCCTGCACGTAGTTGCCCCAGTGCCCTGCAGGCAGCTCGGAGGGTTCCCCCGCCACCAACTGAACGTCACCCTCGGCAGCCGTTGATCTTGCGGTGACTGTGCCGGGGAGGGCCGCGTCGGGGGCATCCGTCGCCGATGCTGTTACACCCTGCTGTGAAGCAATCAGCAGTGACCGTCCACCCGCGTAGTCAGTGTGCTTGCCGAAGACTTCGACGCGTCCGGGCACGAACCAGCTCACAGAACTACTTCCAGTTCATTGAGCGCGTCTGCAACGGAAGCAATGTCGTCACGGTTCGACATGTCGAGGACGCCCTCTGCCAGTGGAACCACGGTGAAGGGATCCCCGTCAGCAATTGCCTGCCTGACGGCATCCTGCAACTCATACTCTCCCCTGGTGGAGAGTGGCACCTGCTTCGCAGCCGCAAAGATCGCGGGTGTAAAACGCCACAGGTTCATCGAAACCACGGCCTCGTCCCCCAGCCGAGCAATGGTCTGCGCGTCAGGCTTCTCAACGATTTCTTCCATATTGCCATCAGCGTCCGCAACCACGAAGGCGAAGGCACCCACCCGGTCCGCGGCAATGTTTGATTTCTCAATCAACGCCTCGGGATCAAACCCGATCAAACCGGAGCCATCAAGTTCGTGGAGCGCGCGGTATGCATCAACGGGGTAGTAGTTGTCGGAGTTGAGCACGACCACAGCGTCCTCGCCTGCAAACTCCTCAGCAGCCAGCACAGCATTGGCCGTACCAAGGGGCTCCTCTTGGATCGCATACGAGATCTTCACGCGAGACTTGGGAATGGAATCGTAGTAGTCACGAATGATGTCGTGTTCGGGGCCGATGACAAGACAAATGTCGTCATATCCCGCATCTGCAAGGCCGCTGATCACGTAGTCGAGGAAAGGCCGTCCAAAGGAAATCATTGCCTTGACTCCCTGGTCTGCTGCGGCAGACTGCTCTTTCGTCAAGGATGCTTCATCCGACTCGCGGCGCATACGCGACCCTAGTCCACGGGCAAGGATAACGGCCTTGTTTGGCTTGGAACTATCGCTCATTCTGACTCCGTATGCAGTAGCAACTGTTGTTCATTCGCGCCATTGACGCCTGTTTAGTCTAGCGAGGGTTCGCCCTCCTTGAGGGCTTCGCAGCTTTGAGTATGCGCGAGCCAAGATAGAATCGTGGCCATGTCAAATACACAGGAGCAAGAAATCGCTATCCCGGAGGGCGACAGTCAGGTCAGCACCGCCTCTGTTCGCAAAGCAGTTGAGCGTTCTAAGGAGATTGAGCGGGAAATCGACCTCGACCCAAGGCGATTTCGCGTTCTTACAGGTGACCGACCCACGGGAAAACTGCACCTTGGCCACTACTTCGGGACACTGAAGGGGCGCGTTGAGCTGCAAAATCGCGGCGTCGAGACGTGGATCCTGATTGCCGACTACCAGGTGATTACGGACCGTGACGGCGTCGGACCAATCCGGGAACGCGTCCTCGGCTTGATGGCAGACTACCTGGCTGCTGGAATCGACCCCGAGAAATCGACGATCTTCGCACACTCTGCGGTTCCGGCCCTCAACCAACTGATGATTCCATTTCTCTCCCTGGTAACAGAGTCGGAACTGCACCGGAACCCCACCGTCAAAGCGGAGCTTCAGGCCACCGGAGGGCGAGCGATGTCAGGGTTGCTCCTCACCTATCCCGTCCACCAGGCGGCTGACATCCTCTTCTGCAAAGCGAACCTGGTCCCAGTTGGGCAGGATCAGTTGCCCCACATCGAACTAACCCGCCAGATCGCAAGCCGCTTTGATCGTCGCTATGGCCGCGACAGTGCCGGCAACCCGGTTTTCCGCCGCCCCGATGCACTTCTCTCGAAGGCTCCAGCCATTCTTGGAACCGACGGCACGAAGATGAGCAAGTCACGTGGGAACACCATTGAGCTTGGGATGAGCGCCGATGAGACCGCCAAGATCCTCAAGAAGGCAAAGACTGACTCAAATCGGGTAATCACGTACGACCCCATTGCACGACCCGAGGTTTCAAACCTCCTGTTGCTGGCATCCATGGCTTCTGATGAAGAACCCGAAGCAATCGCCCAGCGAATCGGTGACGGTGGAGGCGGCGTACTGAAGGCTACGGTCACGGAAGCAATCAATGACCACCTTGCCCCGCTACGCGCACGGCGTGCGGAGCTGGAAGCTGATCCGGGCTATCTCCTGTCCGTTCTCGAAGCAGGAATCACGCAGGCAAATGAAACAGCCAACGCGACCCTGCTTCAGGCACGTGAAGCCATGGGGATGGTCTACTGACCGAAGCTCGTGGTGGTGTGCGCCGCGACCACGGTGGATTCGGCGTTTGCAACCAATCCAAGCTCTGCATCCGAGGCCGTAAGTTTGCTGTGAGGAACAACCCTCACGGCAAACCCAACCGCACCTGAAACTGCCAGCTTCTCGGTGGCGGCAAACCTGTAGGCATCGTTCTCACCGCCATTGACTGGGGTGAGCTCAATAATCTGGCCACTCACTATAGAATCGTCACCCCCTACCCTGCCAAGAACCATTTGCACCTGAACGTCGCTTGGGGAGAGCCCGCCAAGAGCAACCCGCGTAGCGACCTCGACGTTGTCACCCAACTGCACCACGTCGGGGAGTTTGGCCTCCACATACTCCACGTGCACTTTGGGCCAAGCGGCCCGAACCCTCTTCTTCCATGCAGCCAGCTCACGTGCGTTCTTATACGGTGAAACATCCAGCATCCGCGAGGCGGCAGCAATAGGCGTGTAAAGCTGCTGCACGTAGTCCTGCACCATCCGCGTCGCCTGGACCTTCGGCCCCAAAGTCGCCAGTGTATGGCGAATCATTTCAACCCAGCGGCGCGGTGTTCCCTGGTCGTCTCTCTCATAGAATCTGGGGGCAATCGTGTTTTCTATGAGGTCGTAGAGGGCGGCTGCTTCGATCTGGTCACGACGCGCGGGGTCATCCACTCCATCCGCGGTTGGTATCGCCCACCCATTGGACCCGTCGTACATCTCATCCCACCAACCATCGAGAATCGACAGGTTCAGCGCTCCATTGAGAGCACACTTCATCCCTGATGTGCCGGACGCCTCGAGCGGTCGCAACGGGTTGTTGAGCCAGACATCGCAGCCTGGGACAAGTACGTGAGCCAAACCCATGTCGTAGTTGGGGAGGAACGCAATCCGGTCACGCACTCTTGGGTCGTCCGAAAACTGCACCAGACGTTGGATCAGAGAGACACCCTGTTCATCATCAGGGTGCGACTTTCCAGCAATAACCAGCTGTATGGGCCTGTCCGGATCTGTCAGCAGACGAACAAGCCTCTCAGGGTCCGACAGCATCAACGTCAGGCGCTTGTATGTTGGCACTCGGCGCGCAAACCCGATTGTCAGAACATCAGGATCTAGGATCGTGTCAGCCCACCCGATCTCAGCCGGTGATGCTCCACGCTCCAGCCAGGACTCCTTCATTCGTTCGCGCGCAGCTTCCACGAGGTTGACCCGCAACTCACGACGCTTCTCCCAGATGACTCCGGATGGCACGCCTCCCTGCTCACGTGTTCGTAGCCAGAACTCTCCGTCTGCGTCTTGCGACGGTGTCATGTACTCCAGAGCCATCGATTGGAACCGAGGATCGCGCCAGGTTGGGCCGTGCACCCCGTTTGTTATGGAAGTGATCGGCACGTCGGCCACATCGAAACCTGGCCACAGCTGCTGGAACATTCCACGGGAGACCTGGCCATGGAGTTGCGCCACGCCATTGGCCATGCGGGCCATGCGGAGACCGAGAACAGCCATGTTGAAAACGTGTGGGTTTCCGCCCTCGTACGACTCCTTACCCAACGTCAGAACATCTTCCACCTCTACTCCAGGCAGCGGCATCGCTGCTAGGTACGGGCGCACAACATTCTTATCAAATCGATCGATACCTGCTGGGACAGGGGTGTGCGTCGTGAACAGCGTGCCAGAGCGGACCGCTTCAACTGCGGACTCAAAGTCCATAGTTGAGTCCGTCTCCAGGATCTCCCGCAGCCGCTCCACCGAGAGGAACCCGGCGTGCCCTTCATTGCAGTGATACACCTGGGGGCGCGCAGAACCCGTTATCCGTTCGAATGCTCGCAGCGCCCTGATCCCACCCATACCGAGGAGCAGCTCTTGTTCAAGGCGATGCTCCGCTGACCCCCCGTAGAGACGATCGGTTACTTGACGTGAGATCTCATCATTCTTGGGAATGTTGGAATCCAGGAGGAGTAGTGGTACGCGGCCCACATCGGCGATCCACACCTGAGCATTGAGAACTCGTCCTCCAGGAAGAGGCAGTGACACCAGCGTCGGCGTCCCATCTGCTTCCCTAAGCAGTGTCAGTGGGAGATTGTTGGGGTCAAGTAGAGGGTAGGTTTCCCTCTGCCATCCGTCCCTTGTCAGAGACTGCCTGAAATATCCGGCACCGTAGAGCAATCCCACACCGATGATTGGTACACCCAGGTCCGAGGCCGATTTGAGGTGGTCACCTGCGAGGATACCCAGGCCGCCCGAGTACTGGGGCATAACCTCCGTGAGCCCGAACTCCGCGGAAAAGTACGCTATCGCCTCCGGCTTGTCCTCATTATCGAATGCCTCTTGGTACCACTTGGCTGCGGTCATGTACTCGCGCAGCTCCTCGTCGAGCTGCTGTGCTTCCAAGACTACGCCGGCATCTGCCGCCAACTGTTGGAAACGCTCCGGCGTGATCTCCCCGAGGAGTGCCACCGGATCGTGGTTCACTCTCTCCCATGCATCAGGCGCCAGAGAGGCGAAAAACTCAACGGTCGGATAGTGCCAGCACCATCGCAGGTTCCGTGCCAGGCCGTCAAGGATACTCAGTTCCGGCGGAAGAACCGTGCGGACTGTAAATCTACGTATAGCTTTCACAGGGCAAGCTTATGTCACATAACACACTTTCTTGCCCGCCTGTGAAAGATTCTTCGGGCGCAACGGATCTCAAGGCCATAACGTCATTCATGAACTTGGTCTGGTCATTGCCCCACACTCGGTAAGCTGTGTGTGTGAACACGAATGATCCGCGCCTTCTCAGCCGTATACCTGCCATCGAAGTCTTTCCGGTAGTTGCCGATGCGACCCTCCCCGCAAAAGCAACCGAAGGTGAAGCATTCCCTGTCCGCGCAACTGTCTTTAGGGAGGGCCACGACCAGTTCGGTGCCGAGGTCGTCCTCGTAACTCCGGACCGCAAAGAATACTCTCGTACCCGCATGTACCTGATTGCTCCGGGAGTTGATTGTCTTGAAGCGTGGGTTATGCCCGACGCTCCGGGAGACTGGTCGTTCAGGATTGACACGTGGTCTGATCCGTGGGCAACTTGGAAGCACGATGCATCGATAAAGATCCGGGCCGGTGTTGATGCGGATCTCATGTGCGAAGAGGGCGCGCGCGTGCTGGAGCGGGCGGTTCGCGGAGACTACCGGAGGGCCCAGCGTCCCCCAAGTGTTCCCGCCTACCGCAAGGTCAAGCCGGATAGCGACGCTGGAAAGCAGATGCTCTTGGCAATCGAAACACTTCGCGATACTTCGATCTCCCCGACGACACGGTTCGCCGCTGCAGTCTCATCCCGACTCGAGGCAGCAATGGCGGCTTACCCGCTGCGAGACTTCATCGAATGCACCGTGAAGTACCCACTGCGTGTTGATCGTAGGGCCGCACTGTACGGATCCTGGTACGAAGTGTTCCCTCGCTCCTTCGGCGCAGTTCAAGCCGAGGACGGAACCTGGAAGTCAGGAACGCTCAATGCGCTAACCGCAAGCGTCAAGAACATCGCCTCCATGGGCTTCACAGTCCTCTACCTCACCCCAGTCCACCCCATCGGCACCACGTTCCGCAAGGGTCGTAACAATGCCCTGGATGCTCACCCGGGAGACCCGGGATCGCCATATGGGATTGGTTCGCCAGATGGAGGCCATGATGCCCTTCACGCGGACTTGGGGACGTTCAAAGATTTCGACAGGCTGGTAAAAGAGGCCGCAAAGCAGGGCATGGAAGTCGCCCTCGACCTAGCGTTGCAGGCGTCGCCTGATCATCCCTGGGTCACGGAGCACCCCGAATGGTTCACCACCCGCGCCGACGGCACCATTGCCTACGCTGAGAACCCACCTAAGAAGTATCAGGACATCTACCCTCTCAATTTCGACAATGATCCTGAGGGCATCTATCAGGCCATTGTCGACGTAGTGGAAGTGTGGATCAGCCACGGTGTGCGGATATTCCGCGTCGATAATCCCCATACCAAACCGATCCCGTTCTGGCAGCGCTTCCTCAACTACATGCACAGAACGCACCCCGACGTCCTCTTCCTAGCGGAGGCCTTCACGCGTCCCGCGATGATGAGAACCCTGGGAATGGTGGGGTTCCAGCAGTCCTACACGTACTTCACCTGGCGGGAGTCAAAGCAGGAGCTAATCGATTACTTCGAGGAGGTCGCGAAAGACACCGCGTATGTTATGCGACCCGCGTTCTGGCCTACCACTCACGATATCCTCACGAACCAGATGACCACCGGCGGCACCTCAATCTTTGCGATTCGGGCAATTCTGGCTGCTACCGGCTCACCGACCTGGGGAATCTACTCGGGCTATGAACTGGTTGAGAATGTGCAGCGGCCTGGCTTTGAAGAGCAGATCGACAATGAGAAGTATGAGTATCGTGTCCGCCCTTGGGACGCCATTGAGCAGGCCGGGATCACTGGCCTTCTGAAGCAGTTGAACTCTGCGCGTGCGAGCCACCCGGCCTTGCAGCAGCTGCACCAAATCACGTTCCACCACACCACTAATGAGAACGTCCTCTGCTATTCAAAGCACGTCCCCGCCCGTTTCTCCCCGACTGGCAAAGACGACACCGTGATCGTTGTGGTGAGTTTGGATCCCCACAACGAGGTCGAATCAACGATCTACATTGACAGAGATGCCCTGCTGGAGCCGGAAACAAGGACCCGCCTTGGCGCGATGGACGGCCATGAGGACAGAGGCGCACCTGTGGCACTGGAACTGGTTGATGAACTCGACGGGGCAACCTATCAGTGGGGCCGGGAGAACTACGTTCGACTGTCTCCGTGGACGCGTACTGGGCACGTCTTTTCTGTGCGTGCCATCAGCACTCTAGAATAGGTTCACGCATGGCAAACAACAATGAAGTTGAAGCGCTGGATCCTGACTTCACCGCGAAGGTCACCAGCGCTGTCTCCCCGTGGATACTGCAGCAGCGTTGGTGTCCGACCGGATACCAAGATCTGCACCCGGTTGTCCTGTGGCGATTGCCTTCTAAAGGCGAAGAGAATGCGCATGCGCTGCTCCTCGTGGCGCGTCTTGATGAGAACGGACCCCTCCTGCAAGTCCCCTTGGTGGCAGCAGCAGAAAGCGCGAACCCGTCCTCGGCTACCCTTGTCGCAACCACCGAGGACGGGTCCCTCTGGGACGGGACTGTAGAACCCTTGTTCTGGAAGGCATGGGTGCACGTCGCCTCGGTCCTAGCGGGCACGAGGGCGGAACTAGCCCAGTCGGCCGCGAACGTAAGACCATTGGGCATGGAGCAATCCAACAGCTCTGTGATCCTCACAGGCGGGGCAACTCGCCTGATAGCCAAGGTGTTCCGAGTCCTTCAACCCGGCGTTCATCCCGAGGTGGAGCTTCCTACCGCGCTCACGGAGACGGGATGGTCCGGCGTCCCAAAGCTCTATGCCACGTGGGACCTTCCGCCACTACCAGATGACCTCGGGGGATTCCCCTATTGCTCAGCGGTTGTGTCACAAATGATCACGGGTGCGACGGACGGGTTTGACCTGTTTGTGGACTTGGCGACCAAGGGTGAGGATCCGAGCCGTGAAGCCACCGCCCTCGGTATCCTAACCGCACAGATGCACGGCGGCTTGCGGAGCGCCCTCGGCTCCGGGACCCCCCTTCTTCCTGCAGACTTGGCGGAGAGGGTGGAAGGCGGCCTCAAGCGCGCGAGCCTAGATGACATGAGCTGGCCGCATGCGGATCTTAGGAAGCGACTCACACAGGTACTCGCCGACAATATGGGGGGATTGATCACCTCGATCGAGACCCAACAAATCCATGGCGACCTCCATTTGGGCCAGACCCTCAGATCACCGGATGGTTCCTGGTACGTCCTCGACTTTGAAGGGGAACCACTGGCCGATATCGCGCAGCGTTCCGCTCCGGACACACCGCTTCGGGACATTGCGGGGATGTTGAGATCCTTTGACTACGCGTGGCAACGGGCCAACGATGGACCCGATACGACGATGTGGACAAAGAATGCTCGCGATGCGTTTCTTAGGGGCTACAGCTCAGAGAGCGCACTTACTGACGCCGACTTGATGATTCTCGGCGTCTTAGAAATTGAGAAGGCGCTCTACGAGGTCGAGTATGAGGCCAAGTATCGTCCCGACTACCTAAGGGTCCCGCTAGCCGCCCTGGAAGTGCTTGCGAATCTGCACGGTGAACAATCCAAAGTGAGAGACTTGAAGCTATGACTAATCAGCCTGTTTCCATATCCCCCGAAGTCCTGGATTCGGTCGCTCGAGGTGAGTACCACTCGCCTCACTCTGTGCTAGGCGGTCACCCCGAAGATGGGATCGTGACTGTCCGCACCGTTCGTCACCTCGCTGATGAGGTGACCGTAGTGACCGCTGACGCCGAGTACCCGGCAAGCCACGAACACAACGGCGTGTGGGTTGCTGTTCTTCCTGGCGATACCGTTCCTGACTATCGTCTCCGTATTCGCTACGGCGATACCACCACCGTGGTGGACGACCCCTACCGCTTCCTTCCATTTGTTGGCGAACTGGATCAACACCTGTTCTCCGAAGGCCGATTGGAAGAGCTGTGGCGTACCCTCGGAGCCCACCGCAAGCACCTCTCTGGATCCATGGGTGACGTCGATGGAGTCGCATTTGCAGTTTGGGCACCAAATGCGCGCGCAGTGAGGGTCGTTGGCGACTTCAACTACTGGGATGGTTCGGGGTCCTCGATGCGCTCCCTGGGGTCCTCCGGCATCTGGGAGCTTTTCATCCCGGACGTACAGATCGGCGCTCGATACAAGTTTGAGATCCAGGGACCGGAAGGCAACTGGTTCCAAAAGGCAGACCCTCTCGCGAATGCTACGGAAGTCCCCCCTGCTACGGCCTCGGTGGTAACGCACTCTGAGTACGAATGGGAAGACGAAGAATGGCTCACCAAACGCGCTGAGACCAATGTTCATGAAGGACCGATTTCGATCTACGAATGCCACATTGGGTCCTGGAAGCAGGGTCTTTCCTACCGCGACCTCGCTGATGAGATGGTCCCCTACCTGCTGGAGATGGGTTACACCCACGTAGAGTTCATGCCTGTCATGGAGCACCCATTCGGTGGCTCGTGGGGCTACCAAGTCACCTCCTACTATGCCCCAACTGCACGTTTTGGCTATCCTGATGACTTCCGCTACCTGGTCGATCAGCTCCACCAGGCCGGTATCGGGGTAATTCTGGACTGGGTTCCCGCACACTTTCCAAAGGACGCTTGGGCGCTTGCCCGTTTTGATGGCACCCCTCTGTACGAGGACGGGGACCCGATGCGCGGCGAACAGCCAGACTGGGGAACCTACGTCTTCAACTTCGGTCGCAATGAGGTCCGTAACTTCCTAGTTGCAAACGCGAACTACTGGTTTGAAGAGTTCCATGTTGATGGTTTGCGTGTGGATGCCGTCGCATCGATGCTCTACTTGGACTACTCGCGTGAAGAGGGTCAGTGGCGCCCCAACCAGTTCGGTGGGCGAGAAAATCTTGAGGCCATCCAGTTCATCCAGGAAACCAACGCCACTGTCTACCGCCGCTACCCGGGTGTCATCATGATTGCCGAAGAATCGACTGCCTGGCCCGGTGTTACGGCGCCAACTTCTGGCGGGGGCCTCGGCTATGGCCTGAAGTGGAACATGGGGTGGATGAACGACACTCTGCGCTACATGGCAGAAGATCCGGTTAACCGTCGCTGGCACCATGGTGAGCTGACCTTCTCACTTGTCTATGCATTCTCGGAGAACTTCATTTTGCCTCTGTCTCATGATGAGGTCGTCCACGGCAAGGGCTCGATAATCGCAAAGATGCCCGGCGACAAGTGGCAGAAACTCGCAAACACCAGGGCGCTGTACGCATACCAGTGGTCACACCCCGGCAAACAGCTCTTGTTCATGGGCCAAGAGTTCGCGCAGGAGGGCGAGTGGAGCGAGTCGTATAGCCTCGACTGGTGGCTCCTCGATAACCCGGAACATCAGGGGGTCGCGCGCCTTGTCAGGGATTTGAACCATATCTACCGCTCGTCGCCTGCCATGTGGGATGACGACTACACCGGCTTTGAGTGGATCGATGCGGGGGATGCGGACCACAACGTGGTCTCTTATGTGCGCCAGGGACGCAACGAAGATGGAGAGATGGAGCATCTGCTCTGCATCATCAACTTTGCTGGTAACCCGCACGAGCACTACCGGGTCGGTCTACCATTCGGTGGTGATTGGGAAGAGGTTCTCAACTCTGATGACCTGGCCTACGGAGGATCAGGGGTGACGAACCCCAGCGTCCTACATTCGGAGGAGCTGCACTGGAACAATCGTGATCATTCGTTGTCGCTGTCTGTTCCGCCGTTGGCTGCAACGTTCCTTCGGCCCGTCAAGAAGTAGCCTTGTGAGGAGCTAGGGCAGAGAGCACTTACGGTGGGGGGATTCGCTACGGCGGGTCCCCCCACCCCCATCTCAAACCGCGAGATCGAATAGTATCGACAGCTTCGGGTCCAATAACAGTGTAATATGTCGATACTATTCGATCTCGCGGGGAGGGGGTGGGTAGTGACGGCAGCGGTGACCGGTCGTAGAGGCGAGAGGAATACCCACAGCATCTTCTGCAAAAGCCCCTTAAGCCACATCAATCGTCTTCATCTGCACGTAAGGTTGCCGTAATCCCCTAAGGTTGCCCCCGTTCTTGCGAATTACGAGCAACTCTAAGGGATCCCGGCAACCTTACGTGGCGGAGGGGTAGTCGGGGCGAGAGGTGCCCCGCCTACACCATGAGGTGCGTGGCAAGTCTGTTCCGCGCGGCCTTCACTGCTGCGGTGTCACTCGCTATTGGGAACAAGCCGACGAGGGCGCGACGGTACTTCTCTTTGTCGCTCTCATCTTCTGCTGAGATCAGTGCATCAAGTAGGACGTTAAATGCCCCTTGCTCATCACCAGCCGCGAAGTGAGCGTCAGCAGATGTTGTGGGAGACTCAGTCATCGCTGCCCCGCCCGCTAGTTCCTTTTCATAGCGACGCTCAAACCGCGCTCTAGCAAGGGCGACTTTGGCTTCCTTGTCTGCGGGGTTGTTTGCCAGTACCTTTTTCCACGCTTTTACCGCCCCGTCCCAGTCGCCTTCCTCTTCGGCAGCTCGGGCTGGTAAGTGCTCTTCAGGTGTTGGAATCTCCGTGTCTTCATCAGAAACTTCGAGACGTCCGGTCACACCCAGCTGCTGCGCCGCTTGGAGCACCTCTGTGAGGATGCGCTGCGCCTCTGCCGGTGTTGGTACGCCCTCGAACAAGGGAATGGGGCGCCTTGCAATGATCGCAAATGTTGCTGGGACACTCTGCGCCTGGAATGCGGCTGCAAGCTGCGGACTAGCTTCAACATCAACCCGTCCGAGCTGCAAGGACCCGTCTGCTGAACGTATCAGCGACTCCAAGATCTCAAGGGATTGTTTGGAAGCGAGGGATCGTGGAGAATACAGCGCGAGGACCACTGGCACCTCTTGCGAGAGCGCCATCTGCTCTTCAAAGGTCGCCTCTGTAACATCTACGACAAGTGGCGCGGGAACATTCTGCGCCAGCCCGGAGCCTTCAAGACCCCCATCAGCTACTGGAGCGACTTGGTCTGCAACCATATGTGACAGGTCTACGCCACCAAAATTGCTCGATTCCACAGCTTCCACCAAATTCCCCTCCAGCCGAGGCTAGCCTGCTGGCTCTGTGTCATCCCGGTCAACCGACGTGATGACACGCTCAGAACCCACGACGGAGACTTTCTCGTCAGATCCTTGTGGCGGGACAACGAAGAAGATTGACACTAGATAATTGACGCTGACAGAACCGATAACGTTCTTGTCCTCAAGATAAGCAGCAGGAGTTCCCGCCATCTCCAGCGTTGATCCCGGAACCGTGCGACTGTACGTCATCGAGTATGTGAAAGCCGCCGATACCAACGACTGTTCAGTATCCAATGAGACGCCCACGATGGGATAGTCCCCCACAGCAGCCGAGGCCGTAACACTGCCGGCCACCTGTACCGCCTCGTTGACCTTAGTAAGTTCCTCGGCATACCTGGGAGCAAAGACGTTGTCGTCAAAGAGGGCATACTCTTCGTTGTCAGGACTATTCAGATGGTTAACGTAGGTTGTGAGTGTTTCCTGCGGGGTCATAATTAGGCCCTCGGAATCGGCCTCCAACACCTTGGATCCGTCACGGATACCGACGCCACGCACGGAGGTGCCCCCAACTAGCCGCGTCCAGTTCTCCAGCTTGTACTGGTCTCTAGCGGACTGCTGGGTGATGAAGTAGACCTCTGCGGGCTGGTCTCCCGAAGCATTTGAGGCTACTAGCAGAACACGTGGCCATGAGTCACCAACAGTCGCGGAGAAGACCTCTTGGTTTATGGTCAGTGCAGGAATCTCCGTGTCTGTCTTCTCAGCTCGGACAAACTGGCCTTTTCTCAAGGTCAGCGCGGGGTCAACAACTCGTTCTTCGAGAATCGACGTATCGTTCTCTTCAACCGATGCGTCCAAATCCGCCTGAATATCAGCAACGATTCGCCTCACTTGGTCTTCCGTCAAGGTCAAAGAAAGATCCGAATTGGTTGTGCCTGACTGCGCACCTGACTGCGCACCTGATTGCGTTGCCGACTGTGGGTCGGCAACCTCCAGCACGGGCTGGGAACAGCCGGCAAGAACTAACGCGGAACTAGCGGCTAGAGATAGTAGTGCTGTTGTGGACCGCTTCATGGCTTTCTCCGTTTCCAGACTGCTCGGGCGGCGAGGATGGCGGCAAATCACTGCTCGACGTCACCCATAGCCTCACTCCACTTATTGGGTCGCACGCTGCGCTCGTGGAGCACCCGATCCGGGGTGGGGTCTTCCTCGGTGGGTGTGGCGGTCGTCGTAAACTCTCGCTCCCCGACAACCAGGCGGCTTACTCCGCGCCGGTGCGCGTCGCGTAATGCTCGACGGGTTGGGAACGAGCCCCCACCCTGCTGCAACGCAGAAAGGTTCATCATTCCCGAATCAGTCGTGACCGTTTCGCTACGAGACGCTTCAAGGCGTGACGGTTGATCATCCTTGGTGGACGGCTTGTCCTTGGCTTCCATATCATCCGTGGCCACGCTGAGTTCCTCATCACCGGCTGAGTCTGCATCACCGGCTAAGTCTGCATCACCAGCCGAGTCTGCGTCGGGGCGCGAGGGCGTCACGTCATCAACTTCTTGGTCGATTGACTCCACGGTTTCTGCCGCGTCTTCTGCGACCACCTCCGTGGGATCCGCCGTCTCAGTAGCCTCCACCGAAATAGCATTCGTGGACTCGACGTGGTCAGTCGTGGAGAGTTCCGGAAGAGTAGCAATCTCTGCGGTATCGGTGCTGGCTCTCTCATCCAGCGTCCGCAGCGCCTCAGACCTTGACGCCCGGCGACGAGCTGCCCCCGCAAGCGACACGGCGATAATCAGCGCCATGATCGTCGCAATCGCTGCACCAATGAATGATGCCACGGCCAGCAGGTTTGATTGCGGTGTCTGCCAAGTCAATGTCAACGTTGGCGCGGGGCCCACTCCGTCAGTTGCAGCGAGGATTGACAGTCCCATGTCGTCCCCACTTAGGGTGAGACTGACAGAGCCACGCCCATAGTTTTCCGCGACCCACATGTCAGAGCTAATGGGACTGGCAGCCTGAGCGCCTGACTGTGGCTCTTCCACACTCTCCGCGCCGCGACCTGATTGAGCTTCTCCAGATTGTGGATTCGCCTCAACCCCGTGGGGAATTGTCTTGAGGGTTTGAAGATCAAGCAGACCAACAATTTCCTCATAGGGTTCATCCTGCAACCAGGCGGTGATGTCTTCCGGGCTGCCAACTGCAAGCCAGACATCTTGGTCTGGCTCGGCAGTAACATTGATTCTGACACTGTCCGCATAGAGGGGGAAGACGCCCGCGCGGGTCATGGCAAATGGCTCTGTGGGGTTGTGCGTTGCGCTAACCTGCTGGGCTGGGCGCCACACCGTTAGTGCCAGAGCGCCAACAGCCAGCAATGCTACGGCAATGATGCCGAGCACGATGGGCACCGAATATCTTTTCGCCTTGCTCACGGCCAGTTCCCTCCCAAATACTGCGTTAGTACAGAATAAACCAGCTATTGGGCTCGATGGCGAGCACTAGGACACAATCTGTACTACGCCAAAGATACGCCACATTGGAATCAGCCGCCTCTTTAGTAACAGCTAGGCCCTTTTCATCGGCCTAGTCGGGACGCAACCTTCGCCTCCAGCACTCAGAGTGCCAGTGTCGGCGTGCCTGCACGCCCACAGGGCGCCCAAAGCGCGAATCTTCTGGCCATGCCACGACATGTTCTGTCCCCGCAGGGATCTGTTGCAGACAGCCGGGGCAAATGTACGTCTTATCGCCACCTCCTACATGCTGAACTTGGTAACTATCTCCGCCCGGCCCGCTCTCACTGCGGGGCACGCCCCTCAGCGCGTCCATATTGAGAGGGCGGTGTTCCCTCCCGTTGTGGGCGCGCTTCGAGCCGCGAGACTTTGGCACGACCCTACTGGGCTACGACGCTGGCGCCGTTGCGGAACACCCGAACCGGGTGCAAGTCATCAGATGCCACGAGGATATCAGCCCGCAGACCGACTTTGATCTCACCGCGATCCTCAAGACCCAGGACCTTAGCTCCCTGCTTGCTTGCCATGTACACGGCATCTTCCAGCGGTATACCCCCGTCGACAACGGCGATGCGAACCTGGTCCATGATGTGCGAAGTTCCTCCGGCGAGATTTCCACCTTCGGTCAGACGGGCAACTCCGTCGGCAACTGTGACTGCATTGGGTCCGAGGACGTAGTCGCCATCAGCCATTCCAGCTGCAGCCATAGAGTCCGTGACGAAGACGGCATTGTCGCGCCCGACGATCTGGGCCACCTCATTGACCAGCAGTGGATCGAGGTGCACCCCATCGCAGATCATCTCAGCAATGATTTCGCCGTCCTGAGCGCTCGACAACAATGCCGGAATTGGACCCGGAGAGCGATGGTGCATCGGAGGCATACCGTTAAACAGGTGCGTCACCGTGGCCTTGCCTCCGCGGATCTTGTTCTCTGCAAGCAGGTCAACACCCATTTCGACGGCTTCGTTTGCTTGCGAAACCGTGCAGTCCGAGTGACCCCATGATGGGAGGATCCCTCCCTCAACCAGCAGGCGAACCGCCTCGCGACCGTCCTCGTCCAAACATCTTTCGGGAGCCAGCGTGATGGATACGGCATACCCGCGGCCCGCCTCTACTAGCTTCGTTGCGTCGGTCGGCGTTGCCGGAACTAGGAACGCGGGGTTCTGAGCTCCGCAGCGCGCCTCAGAGAGGAATGGTCCCTCGTAATGAATGCCTGCAATGATGCCCGCCTCAACGGCGTCAGCCAACAGACCTGCCCTCTCTTCAAGCACCGGGATTGCTGCTGTGACAAGTGAGGCAACCAGAGTAGTTGTCCCATATTTCAGGTGTTCATTAGCCGCCTGTTCGACATCAGCCACAGTCAGGGAATCAGGGAACGAAGCCCCGCCACCGCCATGGCAGTGCACATCGATGAGGCCCGGGAGAATGTACCCGTCTGCGTCTAGCCGCGAGGCATCCGCGTAACGGTCCGGCAGATCCGCCTGGCTTCCGACCCAGGCTATTAGCTCACCTTCGATCACTACTGCACCGTTCGTGATGGTTTTATCAGGTAGCACGACTGAACCCGTTAGTAACTGAATATCACTCATTTTCCTTCGGCCTTTGTTTGGAACTCTCTGACTAGAACAGGCGGTCCTGACTGTTATCCATTCCCCGCATTGCCGCATAGTCCAAGCTTAGACACTCAATACCACGGTCCGCGGCAAGAACTTTGGCCTGATTAGTTAGTTCTTGACCCGCAAAGATTCCTCGAATCTCCTTGTAGCGCTCTTCCCGCCCCAGAAGATCCAAGTAGCGGGTCAATTGCTCGACTCCGTCGATGCCGCCGCGCCTCTTGACCTCTATAGCGACAGGATGCCCCTGCGGGTCATAGACCATTAGGTCGACAGGACCAATCGGCGTTGGGTGCTCACGACGTTGCAGGCGCCACCCCGGTCCGAGAATGGTGGAAACCTGTTCTGCCAGGAGCTCTTGGAGGTGGGCCTCTACCCCATCCTTGCGCAGGCCGGGGTCCTCCCCCAGCTCCTCGACAACTTCCGCGATCTTCTCGTAGATGCGGATAAGTAGGGCACCATCCATCTTCTTTGGCTGCACAGTCCACACGGCCACGACACCGAGCTCTGACTCGTCCTCATCCGGTTCGCGTTCCGTAAGGACACACGGAGCTGTCATCCAGTTCAGTGGCTTGTATGAACCCCCATCGGAATGAACCAACACGGAGCCGTCTGCTTTGAGCATGAGCAGACGTCTTGCACGCGGCAGATGGGCATCAAGCCGACCCGTGTAGTCCACCGAGCAATCGGCTATGACCAATCGCAACGCGTACCCCTTTCAGAAGAAACCTAGGAACCCTGGCTATCCACGGAGACCGGGAGGTGCGGAGTTCACCCAAGAGATCAGCCCGGCAGCGTCTCCCTGCGCCAACGCAAGGGTGAAGAGACCTTGAGGGGAGCGGAGTCGGACGATGATGTAGCTATTGTCCGCTGTTGGGACTGGTCCCCCCACCACTTCAAGATAGGCCCGTGGCAGTAGCAGGTCCGGTGTCGTCCTCGGACTGGCCAAACGGTACCAAGCCAGATTGATTTGTCCGTAGAGCGCTACACCACGAATCCATTGGTCGTCACCCGGCCGAATGATCCACGTACTAAATGAGGCTTTTCTACCCACGAGGATCGCTGCGCGCAGTCCCAAGAAGGTCAGCATCGCCAGGATAACCACGAGGATCAAGGCGGAGACAGCAAGAAAAATCATCCCTGCACTCATGCTCGCCTCCGGTTTCGTGACTCTGCAACACTACTTGGAAGAAATCTCTCCGCCCTGGGCGACGATCGTCACATAGTCTGAATCAACGGATGCAAAGCCACCGTCGATTGAGACAGTCACCTTCACTCCCCCTTGCGCTTGGATCTCAACCTCTCCGGCTTCTAATACCGTCAGAAGAGGTTGGCGACCCGTGAGGATACCCAAGCGCCCATCCACCGCTGGGACCGCCACATATGAGGCGTTCCCTTGCCAGAGGGGTTCCAGTCGAGAGACAACTTCAACATGAAGCTTAGCGTCACTCACCGTCCTGGATTTCCTTCCATCTACGTTCGATATCCTCGATGCCGCCGATGTTGAAGAAAGCCTGCTCTGGAACGTGGTCGTAGTAGCCGTCAGCAATACGCTTGAACGCTTCGATCGTCTCCGAGAGGGGAACTGTGGAGCCGGGTAGGCCCGTGAACTTCTCCGCCATATATGTGTTTTGTGAGAGGAACTGCTGAATCCTCCGCGCCCTAGCAACAGTGACCTTGTCTTCTTCAGACAGTTCGTCAACACCAAGGATTGCGATGATGTCCTGCAACTCCTTGTTCTTCTGCAGGATCGACTTCACCCGGGTTGCAACATCGTAGTGTTCCTGGCCAACGTGCTTCGGATCAAGCAGTCGCGACGTTGACGTCAGTGGATCAACCGCGGGGTACAAGCCTCGTGAAGCAATCTCACGTGAGAGCTCGGTTGTCGCATCAAGGTGAGCAAACGTCGTTGCAGGCGCCGGGTCCGTGTAGTCATCAGCAGGAACATAGATTGCCTGCAGCGAGGTGATCGAATTTCCACCGGCAGAGGTGATGCGCTCCTGCAACATGCCCATCTCATCTGCAAGGTTCGGCTGGTAGCCGACCGCTGAAGGCATACGGCCCAAGAGTGTCGAAACTTCAGAACCCGCTTGAGTGAAGCGGAAGATGTTGTCGATGAAGAGGAGCACGTCCTGGTTCTGAACATCGCGGAAGTACTCTGCGATCGTCAGCCCTGTGAGGGCGATACGTAGACGCGTCCCAGGCGGTTCGTCCATCTGGCCGAAGACCAGCGCGGTTTTATCCATGACGCCGGCCTCTTCCATTTCGTGGATGAGGTCGTTGCCCTCACGTGTTCGTTCACCCACCCCGGCGAACACAGACACACCACCATGGTCCAGTGCAACTCGTTGGATCATCTCTTGGATGAGGACGGTCTTGCCGACGCCCGCACCGCCAAAGAGTCCGATCTTTCCACCCTGCACATACGGAGTAAGCAGATCGATGACCTTGATCCCCGTCTCAAACATCTTCTCTTGACCTTCAAGCTGGTCAAACGAGGGCGCGTCCCTGTGAATGGGCCAGCGCTCCTTGATGTCGAGAACCTCATCCTTCTCCAAGTTCAGGCATTCGCCTGTCACATTGAAGACGTGGCCCTTGGTCACTTCACCAACCGGGACTGTGATTGGACCACCCGTGTTAGTTACCTGCGCCCCGCGCACCAATCCATCAGTTGGCTTCAGTGCAATGGTTCGCACCATGTTGTCACCCAGATGCTGGGCAACTTCAAGGGTTAGAGTTGTCAGCCCTTCGCCCTCGCCCTGGCCGCGTAGATCGAGATCTACGAGCAACGCATTGTAGAGCGGGGGGATCGCATCCGGGGGGAACTCAACGTCAACTACGGGACCCACAACGCGCGCAACGCGACCCTCGGCGGGCTTAGTCTTTTCGTCTGCCATCTCTGTCTCTTTCCGCGGCCACGGGGGCCTAATCCGTGTTGTCTAGTTGGCCTGCGAAAGAGCGTCTGCACCCGAGACGATTTCGCTAATTTCCTGCGTTATTTCACCCTGGCGTGCCGCATTTGCAAGCCTGGTGTAATCGGTTATCAAGTCTCCGGCATTTTCTGTTGCCGTGTGCATTGCCTGCTGACGTGCTGCCAACTCCGACGCTGCGGACTGGACCATTGCGGTCGCAATGCGATTGGTTACGTAAAGAGGAAGTAGCGTGTTGAGAACGCTGTCCACATCTGGAATGAACTCATACTCTGGGAAGCCCGTACCATCTGGACCAAAGCCCAGCTCGCCTTCGCCCTCGCCTTCTCCCTGGGGAGCATCGACGACCCTAAGCGGCACGATCTGGCGGATTTCAGGTATCTGCTTCACCATGGAAATGAACCTGGTGAAGACAATTTCAACCGCAGCCACACCTGTTGCAGGGTTTGGATCGAGGAAGTACTTGAGTAGTGTGTCACCGACCTCGTACATACGTTCTTCGGACGGACGGTCCGAGTCGCCCTCCCAGGCTTTCTCAATTGGGATGCCACGGAATCTGAAGAACTGCGCCGCCCGCTTACCGGAGGTGAAGAGAACGGGCTCCTTCCCGTCCTCGCGGAGTTCTTCCATCAGCCGTGCCGTTTCACGCAATATTGTTGCCGAGTACGCCCCGGCCAATCCGCGGTCCGAGGAAATGGCAAGAACTGCAACCCTGTTCGTATCAGAACGTTCCTGTGTGAGCGGATGGTGGATGTCCGAGTGCACCGCAACGGCCGCAACGGCCGCCGTCAGGGCACGCGTGTAAGGATCTGCTTCGACTGCGCGCTTACGTGCGGCACCGATTCGAGAAGCAGCAATCATCTCCATCGCTCTGAAGACTTTTTCAAGCGTTTCAGTTGCGCGGATCTTCTGCTTGTAGACCCTCTGTTGACCACCCATTCCTAGTCCTTCTTCGCACCGCCGCGCGTGCGGACGATCTCTTCTTGGGTACGCTCGGCCTCAACTTCGCCCTCTGCTGCCCCATCCTTCGAGACTACAAACGACTGGTGGTAGTCCTCAACCGCACTCTTCAGATCACTCTCGAGATCTTCTTCGAGCGTTCCCGTAGCGACGATCCTCTCCAGAACATCTGTGTGTGCCCGCAAGTGGTCCAGAAGACCGTCTTGGAAGGGGCGCACCTCTTTGAGTTCGAGGTCGTCTAGGTATCCCTTCGTGCCTGCCCAGATCACAGCGACCTGATCCTCAACACTCATCGGGGAACTCTGCGACTGCTTCAGCAGCTCCATCATGTGCTCACCACGTGTCAACTGCGCCCGAGTGGTCGCGTCGAGGTCGGAAGCAAACATGGCGAACGAGGCCATCGAACGGTATTGGGCAAGCGTCAGCTTCAGAGTGCCCGCAACCTTCTTCATAGCCTTGATCTGCGCGTCACCACCAACACGGGAGACGGAGACACCAACGTCAACCGCCGGGCGCTGGTCGGCGTTGAAAAGGTCCGACTGCAGGAAGATCTGGCCGTCGGTGATTGAGATGACGTTCGTCGGAATGTAGGCGGAGACGTCGTTTGCCTTGGTCTCAATGATTGGCAGACCCGTCAGGGAGCCGCCTCCGAGTTCATCCGACAGCTTCGCGCATCGTTCTAGAAGACGCGAGTGGAGGTAGAAGACATCACCCGGGTACGCCTCACGGCCCGGTGGGCGACGAAGCAGAAGTGACACTGCGCGGTAGGCTTCTGCCTGCTTTGAAAGATCGTCAAAGACAATCAGGCAGTGCTTGCCACCGTACATCCAGTGCTGGCCGATAGCGGATCCCGTGTAGGGAGCCAAGTACTTGAATCCTGCGGGGTCCGAGGCCGGTGCAGCAACGATGGTCGTGTACTCCAGTGCACCAGCATCAGCAAGAGTCTTGCGGACGGCAGCGATGGTCGACGCCTTCTGTCCAACGGCAACGTAAATGCAGCGAACCTGCTTCTTAGGATCACCGGTTGCCCAGTTATCCTTCTGATTCAAAATCGTATCGATTGCGATGGCAGTCTTGCCGGTTTGCCGGTCACCGATAATGAGCTGACGCTGTCCACGGCCAATCGGGATCATGGAGTCAATGGCCCTAAGGCCCGTCTGCAAAGGCTCATGCACCGACTTACGCTGCATGACGCCGGGAGCCTGCAGTTCGAGGGCGCGGCGTCCCTCCAGGTCCGTAATCTCTCCGAGGCCGTCGATGGGTTTACCCATGGGATCGACCACGCGCCCCAGGTAGCCGTCGCCAACCTGAACTGAGAGGACCTCACCTGTGCGGCGAACTTCTTGACCTTCTTCAATCCCTGAGAAGTCACCCAGAATGACCGTTCCAATCTTGGTCGGTTCCAGGTTCATCGCGAGTCCGAGCGTTCCGTCCTCGAACTTCAGGAGCTCATTGGCCATCGCTCCCGGAAGACCTTCAACCTGCGCGATGCCGTCGGCGGTTTCAGTAACGTGACCGACCTGCTCGGCCGTTGCGTCCACGGGCGTAAATGACTCAATGTAAGAGTCCAACGCTGCCCGAATGTCTTCCGGGCGAATCCCAAGATCAGTCATTGATCGTTCCTAATCGCTTCTGTGTCCAAGTCATGTGAGAGAGGTCTGTTGCTACTTAGCCATGGCCAGACGTGCCATGGCAATATCCGTACGGATCGAGGTGTCGATTGATTCCTCGCCTATATCGAGACGGAAGCCGCCGATCAACGATGGGTCAACCACTTGCGCCATGTCCACGGGACGTCCCCACTTCCGCTCAGCAAGTGATGCCATCCGGGCTGCCTGGGCCTCAGTCAATGGACGAGCAGTACTACATACCACCAGTGCCCTGCCATTCATGTCAGAAGCCCGTGCCGCCATTCGCCGAAGCAGTTGCACTAGGTGCCCGTAGCGCACGTCGTGGGCTGCCCGCATAATTAGCTTCTGCGCGATTGGGCTGACGTGGCCCTCAAAAATTTTCCCCGCGAGGGCGGCTCTCTGGTCGGCGTCACCCTCCCCCAAGTCAGACAGTTGAATCCGCAAGTCGCGGTTGCTGGCAATCAGCGCGTAGGCATCCACAAGCTGCTGGCTGAGGTCGGGGTTCTTCTCGTAATCCTCTGCGAGAACATACGCGTCCATGCCGAGTTCACGAATTGTGGTCCCCAGTTGGTCCTGATGACCCCAGTGCTGGCCTACCAGCAGGGAGATCACTGCCATGGTGACTGAGCCAACCCGCGCGGAGAAAACACTCTCAGCGAGGTTCACTCGGTCAACTGGCGTTCGGCCAGGGTCCGTCAGTGCCCGCAGGAGGCGCCGGTTCTGGCTCAGCGTGTCGTAAACACCAAACAGTTCAGCACCGACTGCTTCACCCTGGGGACCAATCTTGATGTCCCGGTGAAGCAGGTCGCGTGCGGCCTGAAGGTTCGACTGCTGTTCCGCTCCCACTAGGCATCCGCTCCCGTGGGGGTCGAAGCCAAGTCGGCCTCAACATCGCTCATGAACCTGTCGATTACACGCTGTGACAGTTCTTCATTTGTGAGCTGTTCGCCAACGATGCGCTCTGCCAGCTGTGTCGCTAGAGTACCCACATCTTGACGCAATGATATTGCGGCAGCAGCGCGCTCCGTGGCGATGTGACGGCTTGCAGCTTCGGTAATTCGAGCTGCTTCAGCCTGGGCTTCATGGCGACCTTGGGCCACAATTCGGCCTGCGTCCTTCTGTGCGTCACCGCGGATCTCCCGGGCCTCTTCCTGCGCCTTGCGAAGAACTTCTTCACGCTCACGCTTCGCGAGTGAAGCATCCTCTTTCGCCTTGTCGGCAGCATCGAGTCCCGCGTCGATCATCTCGCGGCGGTCATCTATCATTCCGTAGATTTTCGGAAGCGCTTTGCCCAGCACCAACCACAGCCCAAGCATGATTAGCGCCGACCAGAAGATCTCATAAACCGGCGGAATCAAAACATCAAGGCCACCTACGGCTGCGGCCTCAGCTGGAAACGGCATGGTTGCAACCATCAGACAATAAATGCCAGAACGAAGCCGATCAGGGCAAGGGCCTCGATTAGGGATGCACCGATAATCATGTTCGTAAAGAGGCGACCAGCGACCTCGGGTTGGCGTGCTGTGGCTTCCTGTGTACGCGCAACCAGGATGCCGATGCCGAGGCCCGGGCCGAG